>Ga0214471_10003995_pt1 | contig 11399 bp, 10 predicted proteins | sample RVTome_5_FD_207665 | JGI IMG/M metagenome (GOLD analysis project Ga0214471, IMG submission 207665) | Soil microbial communities from uranium-contaminated site in the Upper Colorado River Basin, Wyoming, United States - RVT142D155 | ecosystem: Environmental > Terrestrial > Soil > Contaminated >... | reverse complement strand
TACTCTATACTATAACAAGATATTATTATAATAACTCGTTGATTTTAAATAATCATGCAACCATTGAAGAGAAAAAAGATAAATTCAAATATTTTTATGAAACATGTAACTTTGACACTATAGTGAAAATCTTTATAAGAAACATTTGAACACCAAAAGTCACAGATCGAGAACAGCTTGAAGAATGCATATAATATAGCATTTAAAGAGCTATTATGGCATTCTCATGGATGGGGTGTTGTGGAACGCATAATTCCATCCGATCGGTATGTTATTGTATTGAGTTTCTTTCGGTGGCAGACCTTTTGTATTTTGGGATAAAATTCTAATATTTGATTTAGTTGGATGAGGAAAATCACTAAATTGATTATAATTCCATCCACGAACTCTATAATCTTCCAAATAGGCAACAGGTGCTTCAAAATGAGTTCTATAATAATTCTCTGCAGTTAGACTATCAGGATGCCCGCAACTGATATGATTAGGTATAATTTTTTTGGGACCGGTTCTATAACGATCATCAATTGAACTATTTGAACAAGATACTGTTGGAAAAGGGGCGTCCCAGCCATAATCTGCGGCGGTCACAAAACTTCGAGGGTGTTTTTTATTAATATCGGTTAAAGGATTTGGTTTTGTTGATTTATTATAAGTCAATTGTATACTAAAATCTGTTTGTTCTTTCATTTTTTCTTTTTTCTCTTCAATTAATTTATTTACAGGCTCGTTATCTTTTTCTTTCATTTTTTGGAAAGCATCTGTAAATTCATTTGGTTCTGCTTTAATCTCATCTCTCAATTTATTATAATTATGAAAATCTTGTGCATCAGATACAATAAAAGATTCATTATCGGAATTTGATAGAATTTTTTTAACTTTTATATCAAGACTATCGTCAATAAATTGTTTTTTAAATATCATAAATATAAAAGTTGTTATTGTTACAATAAGTATTATCATAACTATTATATCAAAGTTATGCATATATATATATTATAAGAAGAATATATATATGATTAAAAAAGATAATTTATAAAAAATTAAATAGAAGCGTATCCTGAATTAGGATCAAATCCATTAACTTCATTTCCCGTATAACGAGCTTTGTAAGCAGTTGGTTTCATATTGACATATTGTGGATAAAAATGATTTCTAAAGTTCACACGTTTAGTACATTGTGTTCCTGGAGTTGAAGGCATTGGTAATTTTTCTTCTTCATTAATTTCTTCTTGGATACCATTTGCAACTGCTTCAGCTGGAAGTGACATTTCTTCCATTGCAACTTCATCGATTGTCAGGGGTTCGTCCATTTCTGCGGCTTCTTCTTCCATGGCTTGGCCATTACTTCTCATGAGGGCCATCATCATTTGATCTAATTTAAGTTTATTAAGTGCATGTAATGTAACCATTAGACCAATTGCAGCTATAATTGCAACAGTTGGATTCTTTTTAGCAGTATAAACAATTAAGAAAAATAAAACTAATTTAAACAAAGGATTATCAAATAGATTTAGAATGTATCCAGGTAATTTTGGTGCGGCATATGCTGCGTAAACTATGAGAAATAGCGATAAGGCAGATGATACATATTCATTACTGTCAATGAAAGATAACCATCCATTAACTGTATTATCAAATTGCTCGGAAATAGTTCTTAAATCGGTCATTATATTTATATATATTATATTATATTTTTAATTTATAATATTAGAAAAATTGATTATTTAAATATTTACATAAAAACTATAATATTTACTATAATAATTCTATGGTCAAACATGTCTTAGATAATCGAGGTTATGTTATTCAAAAAAATTCTATAACATTAAAAAAACTTGAACAATTAAAAAAAGCTCTAACAGTTACTCCAAACTATAATAAAGACTATCAGAAAAATGTTGAGAGTTTTGAAGTTTTTGTTGAAACAGATGATGAAATAATTATACCAAGATTTTATGGTAAAGAAAAATTAAAAAATCAAGATGAAAATTTTAATTTAGAAGATGCAAAGGTAGATTTTGAATTTATAGGTAAATTAAGATCAAATCAACAAGAATTAGTTGATGATGTTTTACCAAAAATAAAACAAGATGGAGGTGGAATATTACAATTACATACGGGATATGGTAAAACGACTTTATCATTATTCTTGGCAGCATCATTAGGCTTGAAAACATTAGTAGTTGTACATAAAACCTTTTTACAAGATCAATGGTATGATCGTATCAAACAATTTACAAATGCAAGCATTGGTCTAATAAGACAAAAGAAAGTTGATGTGAAAGACAAAGACATTGTTATTGGTATGTTACAGAGTCTTAGTATGATTGATTATGATAAGAGTATATTTAAAGACTTTGGTTTAATAATATTTGATGAATGTTTTCCTGCAGATACTCAAATTGTAACCAATAAAGGATTATACAAAATTGGTGAATTATATGATTTATGGAAAAAAAATAAACAATTACCTTTAATCAAATCTTATAATGAAAATAATAAATGTTTTGAATATAAACAAATAACACATGCATGGCAGAAAAATACAAATGAAATTGTTAGAATAACATTTGATAATAATATTATAGATTGTACATTAAATCATAAATTTTTAACTTCTAATGGTTATAAAGAAGCTATTAATTTAACGAGAAATGATCAGGTAGTATTTAATAATAATATTTATCAAACAATTCATTCTATTGAAATAGTAAATCATAATATAAATGTATATGATATAGAAGTTAAAGATAATCATAACTTCATTGTTACAAATAATAATACTGAAAATGGGCCAGTTGTTCATAATTGTCATCATACTCCAAGTAAGGTTTTTTCTCGTATATTATTAAAATTTACTCCTAAATATACAATAGGTTTGTCCGCAACTCCAAACCGTAAAGATGGATTGACAAAAGTAATTAAATGGTTCGTTGGAGATATATTGGCTAAAGTTGAAAGAAAAGGAGATAATTCAGTTTACATAAAAACATTTGAATATAAATCAAATGATAAATTATTTGTTGAAAAAAAAAGATGGATAAATGGAGGCATAAAACCAGATCCAGTTAAAATGATTACGAATATGTATAAAATAAAATCTAGAAATAACTTTATTGCCAATATTATTAATAATTTAAGAAAAATAGATGAAAGAAAAATATTAATATTAAGCGGACGTATTGAACATTTAAAACAATTAAAAAAAATAGTAGATACATATATTGAAGAAGATATAGTTTCTGGTATTTGTTGTCCAAATGAAATTCAAACTGCTTTTTATATAGGAGAAATGAAAGAGTATGAACGTAAAGATGCGGAAGATGCGGATATCATATTTGGAACTTATTCAATGGCTGAAGAAGGATTAGATATTCCTGGTTTAAATACGTTAATATTGGCTACACCTAAGAAAGATGTTGTTCAATCAATTGGTAGAATTTTAAGAAAACCAATACAAGAAGGCGATATTAATCCTCTAGTTATTGATGTTGTTGATAATATGTCATGTTTTACACACTGGGGTAACCAAAGATTAGAATATTATAAAAATAAAAAATATACAATTGACAAATATAAGGCATATAATGATAATGTTATTTCTTTCAAAGATTTTATGTTATATGAAAATATGCTAACTAATAAAGATTTAAATAAAAATCCGACATTAGATATTAGAAAAGAATATATATTGAAGATATTTGGTAAAGATACATATGAATTCGAATCTGAACTTGACTTTATGAATTTCCCAGAAAAAATATTTAATTATAACAGTGATTATAAAGAAATCTTTACGATTAATCATGAATTCAATAAAAAAATGATTGATAATGAATAAAATTGATAATTAAAATAAAAATTGAAAGTTTGATCGAATCATTGAATAGGTATAAAGACAAAAATTACTAAATAAGCATATTTATGGTTCGTAAAAAAATAATAATACATGATACCGATAATGAACAAGATATAAATTCTATTTCTATAAAAGATCAAAATGATATTGATGGTGAAATTGTGTATAAAAAAAGAGGTCCAAAAAAGAAAATAGTTCGTAAAATAACGGCAGTCTCATTTACATTAAGTGATTCTGATATTGAAATTGATCATAGTGATGAAAATGATAATATCAAAATTAAAAAAAATAAAATAAAAAAAAACACATTTAATAAACCATGGATCGAAAAATATCGACCAACAAATGTTGACGAATTAGTTTTAGATGAAAATACACATAATAAAATAAAAAGAATTATTGATGAAAAAAATATGCCAAATATTATTATTACTGGTGTACCTGGTATTGGGAAAACAACAACAATTTTATGTATAGCAAAGAATCTTTTAAAACAATATTTCGAAGAGGCAATACTTGAATTAAATGCATCTGATGAAAGAGGTGTCAAAACTGTTCAAGAATCTATAGAATATTTTTGTAAAAAAAAAATAGACTTTAATAATACAACAGCAAAACATAAAATTGTACTATTAGACGAAGCTGATAATATGACAACTAAAGCTCAACAAGCAATTAATAATTTAATGGAAACATATCATCAATCAACACGATTTGCATTCACATGTAATAATTCATTTGACATTATTGAAGCCATTCAAAGTCGATGCATAATATTTAGATATAATAGACTTCTTCCTCATCACATGTTAACAAGATTACGGAAAATATGTGAATTAGAAAAAATAAATTTTACAGAAGATGGATTGAAAACAATTATAACAATATCACAAGGTGATTTACGGAAAGCAATAAATAATTTACAATTAACATATAATAGTTATACTAATATCATACCAGAGACAGTATATAAATTATGTGATAAACCACACCCTTTAGTGATCCAGAACATTTTTGTTGCATGTCATAAAAAAGATGTTCGGACCGCATTGATTTACCTTGATGATCTTAGGAACAAAGGGTATTCAAGTTCAGATATTTCGTTAAGTATGGTTAATACATTGAAAGATATGAATACTGATATATTCGACGAGGCAACCAAAATGAAATATATGGAAGAAGTTGGAAAAACATGCTTAATAATTAGTAAAGGAATAAATACCCCTCTACAATTATCCGGATGTATTGCAGCGCTTTGTAAAAATTGATTTTTTTTTATAAAAAGTTAAAGAATTGTAAATATGACTTATGTATAATTCTTATGGATATTTTATTAAAACAGCATAAAGAAATATTTGACTCAATACATGGATATATTAAATTAACTAAATTAGCATGCTTGATTATTGATACACCTCAATTTCAACGATTAAGATATTTACATCAATTAGGAACATGTCATTATGTTTATCCAACGGCAAGTCATACACGTTTTGAACATTCCATCGGAGCTTATTTTTTAGCAGGAAAAGTTTTAGATATATTAAAATTAAATAGTAATTTGACACATATTAACAATTTTATGATTCAAATACCTTATTTACAATCTTATTATTCATCACATAATCCTGATAATTTATTAGATAATTATATTTGTGAATTAGTCAAAATTGCGGCATTATGTCATGATCTTGGTCATGGACCATTTAGTCATGTTTTTGATGATGTATTTATGAATAATTTTACCGATATAATTGATCCATTAAAATTTCATGAAAATAGATCTTGTCTATTAATTAAATATATTATTAAAAATAATAAAGTACTAGATAATACAATAAATGATGATCAAATTAATTTTATTTGTAATTTGATTAATCCAACCAAAGATTCACATGGATTTATATATCAAATTGTTTCAAATAATTTGAATGCATTAGATGTCGATAAATTTGATTATATTTGTCGAGATACACATACTTTAGGTTTGAAATACAGTATTGATATACCGAGATTAATTGACGATATGGTTATTATTGATAATAAGATATGCTTTTTAGAAAAATTACATTATGAAATAGTTTCTCTTTTCAAAACAAGATATCGATTACATAAACAGGTATATTGTCATAAAGCTGTAATTGCGATACAATTTATGATAAATGATATAATGATATTGATTGATGATTTTATCCAATTACATAAATCTATTTTTAACATAGAAGAATTTATTGATTTGACTGAAGATTATATTTTGACTTATTTGAAATTATTATATAAAAATAAAGAAAATTATGAAAAGAGTCAAAAAGATAAAATAATAAATGCATATGATATTTATCGACGAATTATTAATAGAAATCTTTATAAATTAGTTGGAAGTATGGTTACTGAAAAAGAAATTGACATTGAAATTATTAAAAATAATATTGATAAGAATAAACTTTTATGTTATAAATCAAAAATAGGTTTTGTTAGTGGATCAAAAGATAATCCATTGGATGAAATTTACTTTTACAAAAAAAATAATATGAGTCACTGTTTTAAAATTACAAATGAAAATATTTCATTACTCGTTCCTAAAATCTATCAAGAATATATTTATATGTTTTTCATTAAAGATAAAAATGACAACGATACTATCAATCAGTTTATGGAACTTTATAAAAAAATTGATTTTTAATATTCTTGTTAGTCCTAGATATATGTATTTATCATTGCTAGTCAAACTGTGTCAAATACATCTTTAATGGAAGAATATATTATTCCATATGGCTGTGGATTTATTGGATCCATTTTCTTTTCATCAGTTCATTATTCAGTAAAATCACAGGCATGTAAAGATTGGATGATGTTTTTACATTTAATCTGGGGGGGCGCTGTTTTTGTGCCAACTGCACTATGTAATTTAGCGAATATGCCCTGGCTTACATGTCGACTAAATTGTTTCTTTTTCGGTACAATGACACCAATCGCTTTTTCAATGTTGATGAAAAAGCGTAGTCACAATCAAAAAAAATGATTTTTATTTATTCTATAATACAATATTATTAATTAATGTATCTTTGACAATCATGTCAAATGCTGTTGCTTTGATAATCGGCCATAATCAAGTTTACGACGATGGTCCAAGAGATCCAAATTTTAATTTAGATGGCATCCTTTATGATATGGCGTTATATCATAAATTTTTCAAAAATAGGCAGATAACAATTTATCACCGGTTTCTAACAGATAAATTTACAAGTTCATGGACTGTAAAAAATAAAATAAGAGGACTGTTCCAAAGAACAGAAGATGTTTGTATTATAGCATACAGTGGTCATGGGCATATAAATAGCGGAGATTGGGGATTTTCGGATAAAGATTTAACATTTGAAAACATTATAGACTTATGGAATTTGTATGGAAATAATCGACGTTTAATACTAATATTGGGACAATGTTATTCTGGTGTGTGGGCGGATAAAGCCCAATTAATCGATTCAGATATATGGGTTATCGCCGCATCAAATAAACTTTCATGGTCTACTATAAACGGTAGTTATTTTGTTAACTGGTTTACAGATGAAAAAACACATGATTTGAATAAACTTACTGCACAAACTAAAGTTATCGCATCGTCATCACTTATTACTGGCGGTGTTGTAATCACAATCTTAACTGGACCAATGGGATTGTTGGCTTATTCTCTTTGCGCAACAATTGGTTATGTTGAAATTAAATATCCTGATCCGAATAAATATCCGACAAAAATTAACACATTTCAAAAATTAGTTGTGTGTTGTCGACATAATGATGGATTACCAAAGGCTCTTGAAATTAATGGAAAACCAATATATATTTGGCCTAAATATTGTGAATTACCATCATTTGTCGAATGAATGATTTTTTTTATTTTCCGCAAAATAATTAAATGAAACAAATATAAAGACGTGTTTAATAACATCTTAAAGAAATATATATTATGGAATATAATACAATAGATAAATGAATACTGAAAATACAATTATAGGCATAGATTTAGGAACAACATATTCGTGTGTTGCTGTTTGGAAAGACGGCAGTGTCCATATTATTGCAAATGACCAAGGAGATCGAACAACACCATCGTGGGTTGCTTTTACTGAATCGGAGAGATTAGTTGGTCCTGCTGCAAAAAATCAAGTTTCTTCTAATGCCCAAAACACAATTTATGATTCTAAAAGACTTATTGGTCGGCAATTTGATGATCCGGTAGTTCAAGCAGATGTAAAACATTGGCCTTTTAAAGTAAAAAAAGGTCAAAATAATAAACCAGTTATTTGTGCAAAATACAAAAATGAATCAAAGGAATTCATGCCAGAAGAAATTTCGGCTATGATTTTATCAAAAATGAAAGAAATCGCAGAAACCTATTTAGGTTTTCCAGTTAAACGAGCAGTTGTCACGGTACCTGCTTATTTTAATGATGCTCAAAGAAGAGCAACTAAAGATGCCGGTATTATTGCTGGTTTGACAATTGAAAGAATAATTAATGAACCAACTGCAGCCGCAATGGCCTATGGCCTAGATAAACAAAAGGATGATGAGAAAAATGTCCTTATTTTTGATCTTGGTGGCGGTACACTAGATACTTCACTTTTAACACTCGATAATGGATTATTCGAAGTAAAAGCGACATGTGGAAATACTAGACTCGGTTAATTTCTCGGCCGAGGATAAATAACGTGAACTGCGGGGACTCCGTGTTCTTTAAACTACTCTATCGTATTCGTAATGATATGATTTTTTCAGAGTAATTAACTGAAATATAGTAAAAATGTTTAAAGACTTAGTAATAATTTAAATAATAATAATGCAAAATAAACAATGCTCGCAATGTGATAAAGTATTAAATTTATCTGAATTTTCTCCAAATAAAAATTTAAAATGTGGATATAATTCGAAATGTAGAAAATGTATTAATGAAAATTTACGAAAATACAGAAAACATAATAATACTGCTCTCAACTATTATTATAGGAACAGAGAAAAATGTAAAGAAAAATGTAGATTATATTCAAAAAATAATCGAACGAAACGTAATGAAATCCAGAAGATTTGGATGAAAAAAAGGAAGAAAAACAATCCATCATATAAATGTTGGCTAAATGCCAGAAAAAGAATTTGGAAAATTCTTAATAAGAACAAAAAAAATAAGACAATAAATTTAATTGGTACAACACCATTATTATTCAAACTTTGGTTGGAATATACATTTACATCAAATATGAGTTGGAATAATTATGGAACTTATTGGGAAATCGATCATGTAATTCCACTATCAACATTTGATATGAAGGATAAAAATAATATATTTCAGGCATTTAATTGGAAAAATTGTCGAGCAGAAACAAAACAATATAATAAAGCCAAACTAAATGTTATATCAAAAGACCAAATGATTAAACATTATCAGGAATTAATATATTTCGATAAAATTTATAGATTTAAAGTATTACTAAAAATGGAAATCCGCAACCAAGCATCCTACGAAAGAGGAGGAAGGCTCAACGACTAGGTAAAGTAACCTAAATCCAAAAACAAGGATATGGTAAAATACCCACGAGCGCGTTACATTATTGGAATATCTATTTCAATAATGAAGATATAGTCTGAACTATTAGGAAACTAGTAGAAGCATAGATAAAGAACTATGCGATAACAAAATGGGAGAAGATTTCGATAACAAAATCGTTGCATGGTGTTATAAAGAATTAAAAAATAAAAATAAAAGTATTAACATAGAGGATGCAATGAAAAATAAGAAAACATTGGCTAAATTAAAGGCTGCCGCAGAAAGAGCAAAAAAAGTCCTGTCGTCATCAACATCGACTAAAATAGAGATTGATTCTCTATATGATAACATTGATTTTAATGCAACTTTATCAAGAGCAAAATTTGAAGCTTTATGTGATGCCGATTTCAGAAAATGTTTAGAACCAGTTGATCAAGTATTAAAAGATGCTAAAATAAGTAAAAGTAAAATTCACGACATTGTTTTGGTTGGAGGTTCAACACGAATTCCAAAAATCAAGGAATTATTAAAAGATTATTTTGGCGGCAAAGAACCAAAACAAGAAATTAATCCAGATGAGGCAGTGGCATTTGGTGCTGCTGTTCAAGGTGCAATTTTAGCGAAAGTCAAGGATCCAAAAATTAGTGATTTAGTACTGGTCGATGTTACACCTTTATCACTTGGTATTGAGACTGCTGGTGGTCAGATGGCTAAAATTATTTCAAGAAATACAACCATACCTTGTAACAAAGATCAAGTATTTAGTACATATTCTGATAATCAACCAGGTGTTACAATTAAAATCTATGAAGGTGAAAGAGAATTTACTAAATTTAATAATTTACTTGGTACTTTCGAACTAACAGGAATTCCACCAATGCCACGAGGTATTCCTAAAATTATGGTTAAATTTGATATTGATGCAAATGGAATATTAAATGTTACAGCAACTGAAGAATCAACAAATAAAAGTAATAAAATAACGATTAAAAATGATAAAAACAGATTTACCGCTGATGAATTGGTAGAAATGGTTCAAGATGCAGAAAAATTTGCAGAAGATGATAAATTTAATAAGGAAAGAATTGAGGCCCGTAATGGATTAGAAAATTATGCATATAATATACGTAACTCAACAAATGCAGAAGAATTTAGATCAAGACTAAGTGATGAAGGGAAGAGGAGAATAACTGAAATTGTTAATGAAACTATTACTTGGGTAGAAGAGAATCAAGAATTATCAAAAGAAGAATATGATAGAAAACAAAAAGAAGTAGAAGAAGAATTAACTCCTTATATTATGGAAGTATATCAAGGTACAAATCGTGACAAAAAGAACGATACTCCAAACTCAAAAAAGAAAAAAATGAATAGAGACGATGATAGTGATGATGATTGTGATTTCAAAAAACCAAACTTTGATAATTTAGAGAAAAAATTTGCTGAATTCCAGAAACAATATAAAGCATAACATAAAAATAAAACGAAATCATTCGATATAAATAATGTTCATATTGATTAAAAAATTGAAATTATAATAATATGATTATCTATGATTATCTATCATAATTAATCTTAATTTGAATATGCAAATTTTTATAAAACCACCATATAAGAATACATTATGTATGACTATTGATAGTAATGATACATACGGTCAATTAAAACAAAAAGTAGGAGATAAATTAGGTATTAATCCTGATAAATTTCAATTGTATTCAGGAACAAAATTTATTGATAATAATAAATTATGGGATGAGAATACAAAAATTTGTAATATTTATGTTATTACTGAAGACTGTACACTTTATTTGAAAGAAAAAATATACCCCCCGGTAATTATTTTAGACCAAAAAAAAATTGATTTCTAAATCACTTGAATCATTATAATATTTCTTTATTAAAATATAAATATTAATCATGAAAAAGATTTTTGTTACAAGTGCTTTGCCTTATTGTAATAATGTTCCTCATTTGGGTAATATTATAGGTTCAACATTA
>Ga0214471_10003994_pt1 | contig 11401 bp, 8 predicted proteins | sample RVTome_5_FD_207665 | JGI IMG/M metagenome (GOLD analysis project Ga0214471, IMG submission 207665) | Soil microbial communities from uranium-contaminated site in the Upper Colorado River Basin, Wyoming, United States - RVT142D155 | ecosystem: Environmental > Terrestrial > Soil > Contaminated >... | reverse complement strand
GAAACCCGGACATCGTCTACACCAACTGCAAGGGCCAGTTTGCACGGTTCGACCAGCGGACCGGTCAGGAACGGGCCTATTGGGTGGGCGGCCAGTACCTCTACGGTCACAACCCAAAGGACCTGATTTACCGATTCCAAAGGGTCTCACCTATCCACGTCTCGCCCCACGACCCAAACACCGTGTACCATGGCTCCCAGTACGTCCATCGGACACAGGATGACGGCGTCACCTGGGAGAGGATTTCCGATGACCTGACCGCTTTCGAGCCGGACAAGCAGGTGGTCCCTGGTGCCCCAATCACCCGCGACGTGACCGGCGAGGAGTACTACAGCACCCTCTACGCGATTCGAGAGTCCCCGCTCGAGCGCGGCCTGATCTGGGTCGGTGCGAATGACGGACCGGTTCATGTGACGCGGGATGCCGGCCGCACCTGGCGTAACGTGACCCCGAAGAACCTGCCGACGGGCGGACGGGTCCAGAACATCGAACCGTCCCCGCACCATGCCGGGAAGGCCTACGTCGCCGTATATCGTTACCTCCTGGGCGACTTCCGGCCCTACATTTACCGCACCACCGACTACGGGAGGAGCTGGACGCGACTCACCAATGGCAGCAATGGCATCCCCGCGGACTATCCCACCCGTGTGGTGCGGGAAGATCCCGATCGGGAAGGTCTGCTGTACGCGGGGACCGAGTTCGGGATGTTCATCTCTTTCAACGATGGGGCTTCCTGGCAACCCTTCCAGCTCAACCTGCCGGTAACTCCGGTTACCGATATCGCTGTCTATCAGAAGGACCTCGTGATCTCTACGATGGGCCGTTCGTTCTGGATGCTCGACGATGTCAGCCGGCTCCATCAGCTCACGGCATCTGCGCAGGAGTCCAAGCTTTTCACGCCGAGGCGTGCTTACCGAACCCGACGCGGGAGTGGGGGATATCGGGGGGGAGAGGGCTCCGGTCACTTGGAATACGTACCGCCCGGAGCGACGATAGACTACCTCCTGGCGGAGGGCACCGGAGAAGTCGCCCTGGAGATTCTCAACTCGAGTGGAGTGCGTATCCGGCGATTGTCATCGGCACCAAGGACCCCGGGTATGCACAGGGTGCGCTGGGACTTCACGGTGGATGCATCGAGCACGGGAACGAGGGAAGGCGGCGGACCTCCGGCGGTGCCCGGCCGGTATGCGGTCAGGCTCACCGTGGGCGGACAGAGTCAAACTCAACCCCTCGAAGTGGTGCTCGACCCCAGGCTCACCGCGGATGGGTTGACCACCGCGGACCTGCAGGAACAATTCGGCCTGGCGGTGAAGGTTCGAACCTTGATGACCGACGTCCAGGGTACCCTTACACGTGTCCGGAGTCTTAGGAACCGACCCGACCTGGATGAGAATGCGAAAACCAGACTCGATGAGGCGTTCGAGGAATTGACCGCAGCCGGCGGACCGTACCCGATGCCCAAACTGGTAGAACAGGTGGCTTACTTGAATAGGCTGGTGAACCGTGCAGACCAGAAGCCGGGTCGTGATGCCCACGAACGGTACGCCACGCTTGCTCGAGAGCATGCGGAATTTCTGAAAACGTTGGAGGGTGTGCCAGGTTGGGGTACTTCGCCGGGAGGCACCGACGGATGAACACGCGCAAACTCTTGACCCTCGCATCGGTAACCGTGCTCGTGACCGCTGCGGTGGTATATGGCGGTCCCTTGCTGGATCGTCCGCTCCCCCAAGACGAAGCCCAGGCGCTGGTCACCGATGCCGCCCAAAGTGGCGACACCGTGGCACTCGGTAGACTCGCCCACCGGCAATGCCGGTCGCTCCCCGCGGCCAAGCAACAGCCGTGCTATGAAGAGTTCTTCGTGGAGTTGTCGAGTGGTGAGCGGGTTCGACTGGCCCTAGGCGCGCTCACGGTTCTCGGGGGCCTGGACTCCCGTGTGGCCCTTGAAGGGCACGTTTACGTTCATCTGATCGGCATTCGGTCGTGGCAACCCGGGCGTCCAGTCGGGCAGGTGTTCAGTAGTTGTACCGGTCTGTTTCAATCGGGCTGCTACCATGGCGTCATTCAGGCCTACCTCACAGCGGAAGCGGGGGTGGATTCGGCGCGAGCGGCCACGCTTTGCGACGTCATCGAGGCCGATGCGCCGGGCCGATGGCTCCGCTTCCAGTGCGCGCACGGTCTGGGTCACGGACTCAGCATGATTCACAACTGGGACCTCCCACGCGCCCTCTCCGAATGTGATTGGCTGAACACCGATTGGGATCGTCAATCGTGTTACGGAGGGGCGTTCATGGAGAATGCCGTCGCGTCTTCTCCGGGCGGACACCATGCACCGGCGGATCTCCTTGCCGCGCGAGACAGTATCGCCAACGCGGACCACACCGAGCACGAGGGTCACGAGATGGGCTCAGGCCCCCCAGCATTCAAAATGAGAGACGCGGCGGATGCCCTTTATCCATGTTCGATCATGGAGCGCAAGTATCTCGCCGGATGCTACCAGTTGCAGGGCGGCATCATTCTGAATCGAGTGAACTACGATTTCGAAGCAGCCATGACCGAGTGCGACAAGGCACCTGATTTTGTGCGACATGAGTGCTATTTGAGTCTCGGGACCAATTCCAGCGGCTTCACAGGCCAAAATACCAAGAGGTCAATCAAACACTGTTCGTACGGGAACCCCGACTACCAGCCTTGGTGTTTTGTGGGAGTGGCGAAGAATTACGTCGACCTGACCGCAGAGCCTGAGGATGGTATGGCCTTTTGTCGTGAAGTACCCGAGGGCAAGAACCGGCAGCAGTGCTTCGTTGCGGTGGGAGAGCAAATCCGTGTTCTGCACATGACGGACGCCCCGACTCGCGAGCGTCTCTGTGCGACGGCCGCTGAGGATGGTCGCGATGCTTGCCGATACGGGTCGGCACTGATCCCACCTCCACCAGGCCTGCCACTCATTCCGGGACAGCCGTGAGCAGCAGCCAGACATCTTCCTCGTCGTGGAGTTGGTCCACCCTTCCCCCGGAGGTCCTCGACGGGTCGTGTCGCCGGGTAACCGCCGTGGCAGCTGCGTTTGCCGGCCTGTGGGTGTTCGCGTTGCTGATGGGCAACGCGGCCCCATTACTCCTGGGAACCGACACCTCCTGGATGGTGGACCGTTCCTATGCCAGGGCCTACAACACCCTTTCGGTGATCGGACTCGCTCTCTCGTTGGCGCTGGCCCTCTATGCCGCACGTTTTCACCGCGACCGCACGCGCCTTCTCGATGTTGGCCTGGCGTACTATGTGGTCACGGCGTTCCTGGTCTCGCTGGCAACGCTGTGGTATCCGCAGCCCCACCCGAATGGGATTTCGTGGGTTGCGTTCATCATCGTCGTCTATCCGAGCATTGCACCGAGCACCCCCGCCAAGGTCTTGGTCGCGGCACTCATTGCGGCCACCTCGGACCCCGTTTCTCTCTGGTTGGCATCACTCCGAGGGGTGGAGATTCCGTATTCCTCGCTGGAACTCGCCTGGCTCCTCATCCCCAACTACCTCGCAGCGTTCATCGCGGTGATCCCGGTGAGAATCATCGGAGGACTCGGGCGCCAGGTTTCGAAGGCAAAGGAACTCGGCAGTTACCGACTGGGTAGTCTCATCGGTGAGGGGGGAATGGGAGCCGTCTATCACGCCGAGCACCGCCTGCTGGCCCGCCCTGCCGCCATCAAGTTGATCAAGCCAGAACTCCTAGATCCCGCCTCTGGTGCCAACGCGGTTGAGCGGTTTCGGCGCGAAGCGGAAGCGGCGGCCGCGCTGAGCTCCCCACATACGATCAGTCTCTACGACTTCGGTGCCACGGACGACGGAACATTCTACTACGTGATGGAACTCCTCGATGGCGTGGATGCGGAGCACCTGGTGGAGCATCACGGCCCCCAGCCCGTTGCGCGTGTAGTGCATCTGTTGACCCAGGCAACCGCATCGCTGGCTGAGGCCCATGCCAGGGGTATGGTCCATCGTGACGTCAAGCCATCCAACGTGTTCGTCTCGAGGTTGGGGTTGGAGAAGGACTTCGTGAAAATCCTGGACTTCGGCATCGTGGCACTGCGCAATGGAGGGCAGGGGGGGAAGAATGCCAAGCTGACCGCGGCAGACGCTATCGCGGGGACACCGAACATCATGGCACCCGAAATCACCCTCGGCGATCGAGAACCGGACGCGCGGGTCGATGTCTACGCCCTCGGGTGCCTGGCCTATTGGCTGCTGACGGGTGAGAGGGTCTTCGAAGGAACAACCCCTATTCAGGTGCTCCTGAAGCATGCCAATGAAGCTCCGCGCGCACCATCGGAGCGATCGCCGTATCCCGATGCGCGGATCCTCGATGATCTGGTACTCCACTGCCTGGCGAAGGACCCCGAGATGCGTCCACGGGATGCCGCACATCTTGGCCAGTTACTTCGCGAGATTCAGCTCGGGGAGCCGTGGACACAGGAGCAGGCGGAACTCTGGTGGTCGCAACACCACCCTGAGGCACTCACGATGGGGCCATGCGATCAGGGTCATGTAGTCCCCGTGCAACGGAGTTGACCCGCCGCACGCCCCGAGGGCTCTCCCCGGCCGCCGATCATTCCCAGTCGCGAGGTTCCGAGTCCAACTCCTCTCGAAAGAGGCAGTAGGAAGCATACCGGTCCTCGGCGATCCCGATTCCAACCTGTTCCCGGACCGCGCACCCGGGTTCAGAGCGATGTGAGCAATCCGGGAAGCGACACTCGTCCGCACATCGAAGGAGATCGGGGAAGCATTGGACCAGATTGACCGGGTCCAGACCCCAGAACCCTACGTCGCTGAGACCGGGCGTATCCACCAGGTAGCCGCCCTCATCCATTGGGATCATGATGGCCGACACGGTAGTGTGAGTCCCTCGACCATCTTTGCCGCTCACCTTTCCGGTGAGAAGACCTAGACCCGGTTGGAGCAGGTTGAGCAGACTCGATTTCCCTGCACCCGAGGGTCCTGCGACCAACGACACCCCGCTGCGCATCAGGGCGATGAGGGGTGCAAGCCCAAGACGCTTCGCCACGCTGATGGCCAGGACCGGATAGCCGGCTCGCTCCATCCTGGTGATCAGGGCAGTACCGGGATCGAGGTCGATCTTGTTCACGATCACTGATGCGTGGATGTCATCTGCCTCCGCCAGGACCAGCAGGCGATCGAGGAGCTGGGGGACCGGGTCGGGGTTGGCGGTGGCCGTCATCACCAGAACGCGATCGAGGTTTGCAGCCATCGGCCGACTCCCGCGCCCTCCAGGAATGCGTCTTTCCAACACGTTGGTTCTCGGCTCGACGGAGGTGATCGCCCACCCCGACCCCAGGTCCTCGAGCGCCACCCGGTCGCCCACGATTGCCCTGCCATCACCGCGCTTGACCCTACCCCGAAGGACCGCGGTGACCTCGCCTTGGGCGGTGTGTATCTGGAACTGTGATCCCTTGCGGGCGAGGACGACACCGCTTCGTGTCACGTGTCGGACGTCGATCGGGCGATCGCCTCATCGAGCGCGGCCTTGACGTCATAGAGGGAGAGCGCGCGGATCCGCGCTTCAGCTTCGGCTGCGGTCTTCCCCCACGCGAGATAGTCCGTTTCCAAATGGCCTACCGGCTGGTCGCCTGAGGAACCCCACCGTACGAACAGGATGGCGGCTCCGTGACGTCCACGCTCATCAGGTGTGTCGTCGATCCAGATCCCGACGGAGTATGCCGCACCGTCCGAACCCGTGAAGGCGGCGGCTCGTTCGTGCTTCTCCATGTAGCCGCCGAGGGTGATCTCGGGATCTAACGGCGAGATAGGCCCTCCCGGAGGATGTTGCCGACCATGAACACGATGTTTCCGGGTCGCTCCGCCAGTCGTCGCATTAGATAAGGGTACCACTGTGTGCCGAAGGGAACGTACACGCGCATGCGGTACCCTTCCCTCCGCAAGCTGGTCTGCAGATCACGGCGGACTCCGTGAAGCATCTGGAACTCGAAGCGATCCCCCGCGAAGCCATGTTTCCTCGCAATGGCTCTCGCGTGATCGATAATGCGGGTGTCGTGCGTCGCGATGGCCGGGTACTTCCCCTCGAGCAGGAGTCGCTCCATGAGGGTCACAAAGTTCCGGTCGACGTCACGCTTGGCTGGGAAAGCGATCGACGGTGGTTCCAGATAAGCGCCTTTGCAGAGGCGTACGCGTGCCCCGAGCTGTATCAGCCGATCCACATCATCGGCCGACCGGTGGAGCGCCGACTGGATGACGACACCCACACCATCGCCATACCGGGGGTACAACCGATCCGTGAAGAAAGCGAGCGTGCGTTCCGTGTAATCCGACCCTTCCATGTCGAGCCGGACGAAGCCGCCCAACTCCGAGGCGCGGTCGAGGATGCGGGTCATGTTCTCGTCGCAAAGATCCTCGGCGATGTCCAGTCCCATCTGGGTCAATTTGAGGGAGACGTTCACTTCGATGCCGGCATCCGCCATTCGGTTGAGCAGCGTGAGGTACGCATCACACGCGGATCGGGCGGTTGGGGGATCGGCGACACTCTCTCCCAGAAGATCAAGCGTTACCGCGATTCCCTTCGCAACGACATCACAGGCAACGGCGACACCTTCTTCCACCGTCTCTCCCGCCACGAATCGCCGTGCGACGCCTCGTGCCAAACGATTGCGCCTGACGAAGTCGAATACGCGTTCACGTTCTGAGAGCCAAAGGAGTCCGCGTCGGAGCACGAGCTACCATGCTCCCGGGAAGAACTCAGGGGTAATAAGAGACCTCACCCCGGGCCATCTCGACCAGCGGTTCTGCCGGCGTGAAGCGCTCCCCGTAGTCCCGCACCAGATCTTCGAGGGTCCGAACGACCGCCGCAGCACCGAGGGAATCGATCATCCTGAGTGGGCCACCACGAAACGGCGGGAAGCCGATCCCGAAAATCGCGCCAATATCCCCGTCTCGTGGCGATCGCACGACATCTTCTGCCATGGCACGGGCTGACTCGTTGAGCATCGCGTAGACCATTCGTCGACGAACCGCTTCCGCATCAGCACCGGCCAGTGGTTCCACGCCAACGACCTTGTAAGCGGTTTCGTCGACGCCCTGCTTTTTGCCGTCTTTGTAGCGGAACAATCCGCGTCCGCTCTTCCGGCCGAGCCTGCCATCGGCCACGAGACGATCGAGGAGTCCGGAGGGGGCCAAGCGGTCCCCAAAGGCCGCATGCATCACTCCCGCACCCTTCACGGCAACGTCGAGTCCAACTTCGTCGAGGAGCGTGACTGGACCGACCGGGAACCCGAAGCTGAGCAACGCTCGGTCGATGACTTCGATCGGCACCCCTTCGCCGAGCAGGATCCCCGCCTCATTCATGTAAGGTGTGAGGATTCGGTTCACCCAGAACCCCGGCCTATCCGCGACCACAATCACCGTCTTCCCCATCCGTCGGCCGAATCGAACGGCGGTCGCCACGGCCTCGGGCCGAGTGGCCGCACCCGGGATCACTTCGAGGAGCGGCATCCTGTCCACGGGTGAGAAGAAGTGCATCCCTAGGATCCGTTCCTGATGTCGAGCACCCTCCGCGATGCGGCCGATCGGTATGGTGGAGGTGTTGGTCGCGAGGACGACCTCGGGGCCCACGATACTCTCCAACTCTTGCATCACACCGCGCTTGACGTCGAGGTCCTCGTACACGGCCTCGATCACGAGGTCGACGCCTGAGAATCCCGAGTAGTCCCCAGTCCCGGACACCAAGGCGGTGAGCCGAGTGTGTTCCGGCTTACTCAGCCGTCGCCGCTTGAGGCGCCCATCCAGGATCTTGAGTGCCGCGCGGACGCCCTTCCCCACACGCTGTAGGTCGGCGTCCTTGAGTCGGACTTCGACAGCCGCCTGAGAGGCTGCTGTCCCCGCGATGCCCGAGCCCATGAACCCCGAACCGACGATACCCAGACGTGTGACCTCCCTCACAGGAGTGCCCGGTGGCACACCGTCATCCTTCTTGAGAGCCGTGGTGGCGAAGAAGATCTGAATCAACTGCCGTGCGACTTCCGAGACGGTGAGTTCGCCGAACTTCTCGCGCTCGACGCGAAACCCCGCTGCCATGCCCTTTTCCAGTCCGGTGCGAATGGCGTCGATCGCGGCGAGTGGAGCGGGGTAATGCCCACCGGTCTTCTTCATCACCTGCGCCCGGGCCTGTCGATAGACCAGTCGACGACCGAGTGGGTTCCGGTCGAGCAGGAGTCCACCCCCGGGACGGCGATGGGGAACGCCTCGTTGCGCAAGCCGTTTCGCCGCTTGGACAGCGACCTCGGTCAGGATGGCTGGGTGCACCAATTCGTCAACTAGGCCCAAGCGGAAGGCCTTCGAAGCGCGTTCACTCTTGCCGACGAGAATGATGTCGAGGGCTGCCCGGAGGCCGATGCGGCGAGGTAACCGCTGGCACCCTCCCGCGGCCGGAATGATACCGATCTGCACTTCAGGAAGCCCGAGCACGGTCTTGGGATGGTCGCTGGCAACGATCCAGGAGCACGCCAACGAGAGTTCCAGGCCGGCTCCGAGACAGGCGCCGTGCACGGCAGACACGACTGGCTTGGGATAGCGCTCGACGCGATCGACCAGGTCGTGGCCGGCCTGGGCCATGCGCTCCCCGTCCTCGGCCGATTGGATCTTGGTGAACTGGTCGATATCCGCACCGGCGATGAACCCATCCGGCTTGCCCGACATGAGTACGACGGCCTGGACGCTCGTATCCGATGCCAGGCGACCCAACACGAGGTCTTCGAATTCCGTGATCGTGTCCGGGGTGAGTTTATTCACGGACTCTCCCGGGAGATCGAACCGGACAACGGCGACGCCCCCGTCGATCGAAAACGAAAAAGCGCTCATCCGGTCAGACTCGCTCGAGGACCATTGCGAAACCCATCCCACCCTGAGCACAGATCGACAGGAGACCAAACTGGACGTCTTCCCTCACCATTCGGTTGGCGAGTGTGGTCACCAGCCTAGCACCGGTCGCGCCAAAGGGATGCCCGATGGCGATTGATCCACCCATCGTGTTGGTGCGGCCCCAATCCACCTCCCCGACGGGGGTAGATCGACCGACGCGTTCGGCCCAGGTCTGCGACTCCCACGCTTGTACGTTCGAGAGCACTTGCGAGGCGAAGGCCTCGTGAATCTCGACCGCGCCGAGTTCCTTCCAGGAAATCCCGGCCCGGTCGAGTGCCGCGGGAACCGCCCACGCCGGTCCACTCAAGAGCTGCCAGCCGGGGTCGACCGCGCGGACGGCATAGCTTCGGATCGCCGCCAGCGGTCGGTACCCGAGCGCGAACGCCTTCTCCGAGGCCATGAGGAGTGTGACGGCGGCCCCGTCGGTGAGCGGTGAGGCGTTCCCAGCGGTGACCGTTCCGTAGCGACGATCGAACACCGGTTTGAGGGCCGCGAGCGCTTCGAGCGAGGTGTCAGGGCGAATCCCGTTGTCGGCGGTGGTAACGACCGAGAGGTCGGGCCCGCCGAACCAAGGTGCGATTTCTGCGGTATGACGGCCATCGACCGTTGCGGCATGGGCTCTCTGGTGGCTTTGCAGGGCGTAGCGATCCTGGTCCTCCCGCGAAATCCCGTTCTCCTTGGCCATTCGCTCGGCCGATTGTCCCATGGATTCGCCGGTGGACGGTTCGGCAATGGCCGGGGCTACGGGAACCAGGTCGCGGGGACGGACGGTGGCGAACAGTCTCATCCGCTGGCCCAGGCTCTTGGCCTTGCTGGCTGCGACAAGCACTTGGGTGAAGCGCTTGCTATGGAGCACGGGAATATCGGAAAGTGTCTCTACACCGCCCGCGAGGACGACGTCTGCATGTCCAAGAACGATTTGATCGTGCGCATTCGCCACCGATTGGGCAGACGAGGCACAAGCCCGGTTCAGCGAGTAGGCCGGAATGGTTTTCGGGAGTTGGGGGAGCAGGCTCACTTCCCGGGCCACATTTCCGGTCAGGGGTGAGGGCACGACCTGACCGAAAATGACTTCGTCGACTTCCCGACCGTCGAGGTTGGTTCGGTAAAGCAGTTCTCGGGTCACGAAACGCGAGAGCTCCGTAGCACCCGTGTCCTGGAAAACGGTTCCACTGCGGGCGAACGGCGTACGTAACCCCGCGACGATGACGGCGCGGCGGTTCGTCGGGGTGAGACGCATGTGTTAAGGTACTTTCCGTGCGACCACGCTGGCCATGGCACTCCATTGCACACCACCGACGGGCTCCAGCACTTCCCGTCCGAAAATCACTTCGAGTGGTGCGATGAGCGATGGCAGTTCACCCCGTTTGAGGAGATGTTCCGGGTTGGTCGGCCCCCAATCGAAGGCGCGTTGATCTTCGAGGAAAGTCTCCATGATGAGCAGACCACCGGGCCGAAGGTGATCGATGAGTTCCGGTACGCGCGAACGATCCAGATAATTGAACACCAGGAGAATGTCGAAAGTGCCAACTGGGGGTAAGCCCTTGCTGAGGTCCCACTCGACCCACGACACGGAGAGCCCTAGGCTCTTGGCCGCCTCGCGACCAATTCCCAACACCTCGGGGTCGTCGTCGACTGCGGTGACCTCACCCCCAAGCATGGCGGCGGCGAGACTGTGTCGCCCGGCCCCACACGCCAGATCGAGCACCTTCGCACCACGGGTCACCATATGCCCGTGCCAAACGAGCCAGGTGGAAGGCCGGCCCGGGGAGGTTGTTTCACCAGCGGGGTTCGAATGTCGTTGACCCAGAATGTGCTTGCCTCCGTGCGGACGCCTCTGCCCACCCTAGTGGCACAGGACTACGACCTGCTCATCGTCGGTGGCGGCATCACCGGCGCTGGCATCCTCCGGGACGCGGCGATGCGTGGTCTGACAGTCGCCATGGTCGATCGTGGCGACTTTGGTATCGGTACGAGTTCTCGCTCGAGCCGACTCGTCCATGGCGGGCTCCGATACCTAGAGCACTTCCAGTGGAAGCTCGTGCGAGAGGCACTCAGTGAACGTCGCGTCCTTCTGAACATCGCCCCGCATCTCGTCCATCGTCTGCCCTTCGTCCTTCCCAGCCATGCGGGAGATCGGGTTCCGCGATGGAAACTGGCAGTGGGACTGGGCCTCTACGGCCTCCTCGCCACAGGCGGGAATGTGGCCCGACCTCGGACGTTGGGCAAGGCGGGCGTTTTGGCACTGGAACCCAACCTCCGGGCCCGTGGTCTGAGGGGTGGTGGGGTCTACACTGACGCCCAATGCGACGACGCCCGTCTGGTCGTGGCGACGATCCGTTCCGGAGTGATGCACGGGGCGCGGGTCTGCAACTACCTCGAGGTGACGGACCTGACCCGGACGGGCAACCGAATCACTGGAGTCAGTGTGGTCGATCGGTTGACCGGTGCGATTGGATCCATCGTGGCT
>Ga0214471_10003993_pt1 | contig 11402 bp, 12 predicted proteins | sample RVTome_5_FD_207665 | JGI IMG/M metagenome (GOLD analysis project Ga0214471, IMG submission 207665) | Soil microbial communities from uranium-contaminated site in the Upper Colorado River Basin, Wyoming, United States - RVT142D155 | ecosystem: Environmental > Terrestrial > Soil > Contaminated >... | reverse complement strand
GCGGCGGCCCATGCGCTCGGCGGCCAACGTGCGAATCTGGCTGATCTTCACCCACGAGGGCTTGGGCAAGTGCAGACCCGCTAGCTCCAGAGTAAGGGGGAAACCAGCGGCTTGGGGCTGACTCGTGAGGGCCATCGCGATCACCGTCCCGGATCGCTCGTTGAAGACGTCGTGACTGACAATGAGGACCGGGCGCTGGCCGCTCTGCTCTCGGCCGCGCGTGGGGTTCAGATCCGCCCAGCGGATCTCCCCCCTCAGTAGTCGGGCCACGCTGCCACGTCAGGACCCAGGCCCTCCTCCGCCAGCGCCTTCTCGAAAGCCGGATCCAGCTTGGTGCACTCGCGCGCTAAGCGGGTCCGGTCGATGCGGGCCAGCTTTTCCTCGATCGCGGCCTCGACGGCTTGGCTTCGACTTGGAAATCCAGCCTGATCCACCATGGCGTCGAGTCGGCGCAGGGTCGTGGGGTTGAGTACTATCGCGATCTTCGCCTTCGGCATACAATCCTCCCAGTATGAATGTTACTCATACCGAGGAGACCGGCAAGGTGGGCTCGTTGGCGTCTAACGCGATGGCCGTGTTATTGCCGCAGCCTCGCGATCAGCAATAATCCAAGCGAAGGCACGTGCGAATCCCTCGGAAGCGACCGGGCGCAACCCCGCCGCCCGCAACGCGCTAAACTCCGCCTGGTCAAATCGATCCGCCTGAGGATGCTTCAGCAGGCGGCGCACCAGCGGATGAACGATCACAGCCCGCAGTACCTCCTCGGCATAGAAGCGGCCGCCTGGCCTTAACACCCGTGCCACCTCGGCGATGGCGCCCCGCCAGTCAGGCACGTGGTGGACGATCCCGAAATCGAAGACCGCCTCGTATGTGGCTGCCGGCACCGGGATACGCGTGACATCCCCTGTCCACAGGCGGACGCGGGGGCGGCGGCCCCGAAGGTGCCATTGTGCCTGGCCGATCATTCGCGGGTCCAAGTCGAAGGCGTCCACGCGTTCAGCGCCAAACACGTCGAGGATCAGCTCCACCCCCACACCCCGACCACACCCGATCTCCAGAGCTGCCCCGCCCGGCATCCGGCCGCCGAGGCGTAAGAGGCGCCGCGTTCGAGTCGGCGCTGCATGGTAGCGCGGAGCGGGTTGTTCATCAGCGCGTACTCAAGGCGATTCAGGAGCACTCTGTCTGCTCATGGCTCGCTGCGGCATGACGGCATGCGGTTCTGCGGCAAACGCGCCCTCCCTCTCGAAGCACGACTTGCGGTGTTCGTGGGGCGACCGCGCAAGCCCACAATGCCAAGGGGCAGCCACGGTCGGGTGACTGACCCCTCGCCTACAATGTGGTTTGGCTACTCTACTCACCACCGGACTTCTTCGGATCCTTCAGCGGAAGCACAAGCATACCTGCGATGGCGATAACTGCCCCGAGCGCGGACAGGAGCGTCTCTAGCCCGTCCCATCCCAAGACGAGGAATCCAACCCCGACGAGGATGTTGCCGATACCACGGTTCCGACGTTCCAGACCTCGCCGAAAGTCGAGCAGTCCCACCCCAACGGACCAACCGCCGTACGCGGTGAAAACGATGATGAAAGCGATACCAAACGTGGACATAGTGAGCTGACCTCGGTCTATTGTTGCAAGCTAGGTGGTGTATGTCGCAGGCACGTCGCCAACCTAACGCCCGCAGCGGCCGCTCCAGCGACGGCCACGGCGGCCCGAATGACATCGCCAGGGCTCTTCGTCAGGGCCGCCTTCGCCACCGCCAGGCCCGCAACTGTTGAAAGCGACGCGAATACCGCCCATTCGACGCTACAACCCCCAACGGCAAATGAGGGGAAGAGGATCGGCGGGCCAAGCAGCGTACCAAGCAGCACACTCGGGAACACTCCGGCGTATGACACGCGAGTCGTTTCCGGACGCCACGCAATGACCGAACTCAATCGCGTCGAATAGAAGTACGCGTGTGTTCCGGTTGCGAGTTCATAATGTGCAATCGCGGAGTCAAGGAGCCAGCCTCCCGACATTTCCTCCCACGTCCACCGGTAGGTTTCCGTTTGTTGCCCGTCCTTTTGGATCGCGATCTGCTCCCACGGCTCGTCAATTCCTGATGTGAGGGTTAGCTCGTAAAGGGTGCCCGCTGAATCGACGTAATTCCAGTAGCCGCCTGGTTCCGGTCCATCAAACGCGGAGTCGTTCAGTCCCGCAATGGCACCGGCTACCGCCACATCATCGTCAAGAAGTGCGAAGACCTCCCCAAATGACGCATAGGCCGTCGTGTCTGCGAGGGTGAACGTGTCGATAGTGGCCCCGAAGTCAAGTTCAATCCGGCGTGCCAGTGTCGCGGTCACGCTTGAAGGCCCTGTCTGTGAGAAGCTGGGAGCCGTCGTGCTCTGGAAAGAACGCTCCTCTCCACATCCCACAAGAAGCACTGTGACGGAAACGAGCAGGCACTTTCTCATCTGGTCCTCCGCTATCAAGATCGTTGAACCTGCGGAACTTCGCCTCCCTGCTCTACGTTCGACTGGGGACACAAATAGGGATCGACGACCTGCAGTGCAACCAAAAACACGACATCACCCCCCCCCCCCAAACGCGACATGACTTTCCAGAGCCTTCGTCGGCAGTGCATCCGGACGGAGAGCCCGCACGCCTGTAACATCTCAACTGCCAGCGGCATCTCCATATCTGGAGGGGTTCGGTCCGTCGAGTCTTCACAACGCCCGCTGGAGGAGTGCTATGGTGCTTATCTCGTTTGCGGATGCCGTGGTTGGCCGGTTCGTGGCAGACATCGCGCGCGCAATCCCGGTCGACGTCCGCAGGTCGGAACGGCATCCCCGCGACCTCCCCAACGACGACGATGTCAGCAGGGCGGCCGCTCTGGTGTGGGATATGGACGGCGGGAGCGAGACCGCCCTGGCAGACCTGCGGCGGCTGCGTCGTCTCCGCCCGGGCCTGCCGATCCTCCTCTACCTCCCGGCTTCCCCTCACGCCGTCGGACTGACAGCGGCGGCGTTGGAAGTCGCCCCGAACGCCCTGGTGTGTAGCCAGTCAGGTGGTCCACAGGATCTGGAACGGATCCGAGACTTCATTCGGTCTGCGGAGAAACGCGAGCCTGCCACCCGGGCCTCAGAGATCGCCCTGTCGATTGTCGACCCGTCGACTGGCGTGATCAGGCGGTTCATTCGGGTCGCGACACGCGGCTACTTGGAGGGCACGCCGGCCACTGTGCAGTCGGTCTCAGCGACGATGGAGCTTAGCGAACGACAGCTCCGCTGGCGATGGCCCGCTGCGGCACCGCGGCCGAAAGAACTGCTGGGATGGTTGGAGTGTCTGGTCATCGCGAGCCTCGCGGTGACCGAGCGGATACCGGTGAATACTGCCGCGCGCCGTATGGGACGGAACGCGAAGGGACTGGCGCGTCTCCCGAGCGTACCCGCGGCGAAATGGCGTCCGCGCTGCTCGTCGTCGCGACGGGCGCGATCGAGGGCGGTTAGATCCTCAGCGCCCACAGTGCCGCTTGCAGCGGCCGGCGCCGAGCCGCGGCCTTGGCCGCGCACGCGCACACTCGCGCCGACCCGCCTAGCCCTAGCACAAGTGGCGGTAGGCAATCCCAACCTCCCCGTCGCTATCCGGTCAGGCGCGCGGTTCCAGCCGCAACGACGCGGAATTGATGCAGTAGCGCAGCCCCGTCGGATCGGGGCCATCATCGAACACGTGCCCGAGGTGCGCATCGCAGCGCGCGCAGAGCGCCTCCGTGCGGCGCATGCCATGACTCGTGTCCGCCCGTTGCAGCGCGATCGTCGCATCGTCGCCGGTCTCGGCACCGCGCACGATCACCGCGTCGTCCCCCATCGACCCGCCGGCGAATCCCATCTGCCCCGGGAACACCGGGGTAGCGCCCTTGCAGACCACGACGAGGTCCTCGCCGTCATGCGTGTCGCGCCAGGCGTGCGGGCCAGACGCGCCTCGGTCAGTTCTGTTCGGTGGGGGCGGCGTGGCGGGTGACCATAACGACCCGCTCAGCGTGGGCCGTGCGCCCATCAATCATGTCCGTGATCTCGAGCGCCAGCCGATAGCGGCCGTCGCCACGCGGCGCCGTCAGCACGAGCAGTGCGGGAACTACGTTCCCCGGCGTCCGGCGGCTGAGTTCCCACTCGAACGTCGTTTCGTCCGTCCGGCGTATCCCCAACAGCTCCCGCGCGCCACGCCACAGCTCCGTCAGCACCGGGCGCCCGCCGGCATCCAGCACCTGCAGACGCACGTGGAACCGGACCTCGGCTGCCGCGTCGAGGCTGTCGCTCGTCAAGCGGTTGAGGCCGTACGTCTCCCAATACAGCGCCAACGGGGCGTCCGGGTTGTACACGCTGTCACTGCGGGCCCAGAACCGCACGGCACTGCGTCCCGATGGCGCCGGCGGCGCGAAGGCGCTGTCTCCCAACAGCAGGTCGGACACGGTCAGCGCACCTGACACCGGTTCTAGGAGGTCGACGGACCGGCGAAGTTGCGTCGCCGTGTTGCTCGCCGGGGCAAGCCCTTCGACCGCGATCCGCAGCCCGCCCCACGGCACCGACACGGTGCCGGCAAGCGACGTTGACGTGTCCTCGACCCGGACGTCGGCCGCGAGGCGTTGAACCAGACGTCCCGTCCGGCGGTCGTGCACGAAGATGCCGACCTCCGCCGAGTCGCCGGACCCACCCGCTGGCCACGCGAAGCGTGCATGGACTTCGAGCACCGGGCGGTGCGGGCGCGGGAACCGGGTTAGGAGTACCGAAAGAAACGCCGGCCTGAAGGACCCGACGTAGCGCGATGGGGCAGTCCGCGCCAGTCGATCATCGAGCGCACGGCTCTCCGTAAACATCTTGTGGCGCGCGATTCGGTGTCCCAGCGCCCGCTCGAAGACAAACGGCGGCGCCAAGGAGTCGTAAAACCAGAAGGTCCATCGCCCGCCGCCGTCGATGCGTTGACCCTGCGCCGCGATCCCAGGGATGGCACACTCCGGGCCTCCCCCGCCGGGAACAGGGGTCGTGGCACAGGCAAGCAGCCGGCGTGACAGATCTCGTTGCTCGGGCGTCAGCTCCAACGCCCTGTCGGCCTTCACCTCGAACCAGTACTTGGGAAATCCGTATCGGATCAGCAGCTCTCCCTGGTCCGTGTGCCGTCCGTCGACACGCCGAACCGGATCGCCGAACAGCAGATCGGCCAGGAACACCCTTGCATAGTGTTCGACGCGGCGCTCATTCCACGGAGTGAGGTAGAGGGGGTCGGAGAGAACCCACATCGCTTCGGCGTACGCGGCTCCCTCCCAACCCTGCAACTGCTCCCGCACCGCCGGGTCAGTGATGAGGCCCAGCCCCTCATAGGCCGCCCTACCCTCGGGCCCCAGCCGTTCGGCGATGGTGTCGAACGCGGCGGCCGCGAGCTCGTACTGCGCTTCATTGACAAGTGCCGCCAGGAGCGCAAGGGCTGGATCAAGGGCCGCGGGTCGGGCAGCCAGCCCTCGGTGCGCCAACGCTCGAAGCCGATCCCAATCAGCGGCGACCGCAGCCTCTCTCGCGGCAAGTCGAAACACGGCAGGATGGGCGGGATCGTTACGCCACGCCGAATCGACCAACGCCGCAAGGACCTGCCTCTCGTCCGCCACCAGCGCGTCCAGGCGCGTTCCCCGCATAAGACGCTCGAAGAAGAGCCACGGGTGCTCCACGCTCTCGCAGAAGTAGCCGTCGCTGGTGGGGCAGTTTCCGCTGGAGACCGGCAGGTCCCCGACCGCGACCAACCGCTCGAAGTTCCGCACCCACTCGGCGATGGGGATCGCCCGCCGATAGTAGCCCTCGGCCCGCAAGGCCGGGGTCGCAAGTCCGGGATGGTCCTCGGCGATGCGCATCGCGCGTCGTGCAAGCCTGCCCGCGTCGATGCGGATTCCCTGTTTCTCTTTCAGCCCCGCAAACGCGAGCATGCAACCGGGATCGAGTCGTTCCTTCAAGCTCTGCTCAAAGAGCTGCTGCGCTTCGAGTCGCTGGCGCCAATCTTCTCGACGACTCGTGGTGCGTGCGGTGATCAGCGTGGCGAGGAGGCACCGCGCAGCGGGCCCTCGGGCCTGCGTTCGCAGGAGTGCGATACCGCCCGCAGTGTCACCAGCCACCAGAAGCGAGTCGACGGACACCTGTTGGGCCGCCACAGGGGAACCCGTCGCCCCCAGCATCAAGAGAACAAGGTGAGACAGTGGATTTCGGTTCAACCCGCTGCCGCACAGCCGTCTATCCTCGGCCATCCGCTTCACGCCCCTCGCTCAGCACAAGCACTGGCCCTTCCCCTCGCACGATAGAGGCGGAGGAGCCCCGCAGCAACCAAGCGAGGTGGGGTTGCCGCATGGGGGACCGACCAGTCTTCCCGGCGGTTGGGCGGTCAACCTCGTGTCCGTCGCTTGGTTCGGCGGCCACGGGCCGCTCAAGGAGGGTAGACCGGACGCCAGGCGGGTCGGAAGAAGCCAACCGCGAAGCCAATCCCATATCCCAAGGCCGCGCCGGTAAGCGCACTCAACGGCACCGCACACCAGCCGCCGCACCGGCCGGCGGAATCATCCAAGCCACTGAACGCGTAGCCCAGCGCCCCAACGACCACCGCCCCGCCCAGCGCGCCGATCCGCCCATACCGGCCGCCGTAGGTCCCCTGCTGAAGCCACAGACGGGTTATCGCGCTGACGAGACGCAGCTACGCTCGCCTGATTCGTCCCGGCCTGGCGCTCGTGACGCCCGACCAGCTGCCGAACAACGCGGCACTCCGTCGGTCCTTTCAACACTTCGAACGCGCGATGGACGCCTGGTGCGATGCCGCTAAGCTCGCTGCCTGAAAACTTGACTCATCTACCACAACTTGCAGTCTTCAAGTGACCTAGCGGACTGTGAACCGTCGAACGATCGACGCTGTTTGCCCGGTCTGCACAGCAGTGACGGTGACCTGCACGTCGTACGAATGACCCGACGCGAACTCCCCGAACACATTAAGCCACTCAACGACCGTCTGGGCTGGCCCGGCAACTCGGGAATACTCGATGCGCGTGGTCGGTTGATCATGGCGGAATCCGCGTCCGACGCTTCGCAGGATGCGCGTGAGCACTGAACGTTCGGTGGCGTCCCGAATCTCGAACACGACGCGGTACTCGCCCTCCGCAGTTGTGTCGTTGCCCCGATATATCTCCCAGAAGAGACCAATCGGGCTGCCTGGGTCGACCGTCGTTCCGAACACCCAATCGACGTTGAGCTCACTTCGGCTGGCGACCTGATTGGGACCGTCGACGCGCTTGACGAGCACGATGTCGCTGAGGCTCAGATCCGCATCCGGCCGAGCGATCGTGACGGTATCCCGGCCTTGAAAGATCAGGCGGTTCGTTCGATCGAGCGCCTCAGTGGCGAGCGAGTACGACCCGGGACGAAGCGCTGCGAGCGTGACGCGCAGGCCGTCACCCGCAGCAGGGCCACGCCACCGCGCGACAGGCTGGAACCCCGGGCCGAGCAAGGTCACGCCCTCTTCGAGACTTGTAGCCGGTTCGCGGCGCGGGTGCGGCGCGAGCACCAGGAGCTCACCGAGGCCGTCGGGCCGCCGAAACCGCACGATCTGCCTGTCGAGGGGCTGAACCGCATCGATGCCCGCGGGCATGAACCGAGTGGGTTGCTCCTCCCGAGCCTGCCGAAGGGCCGCCGCGGCCTCCTCGTGCACCACGTACGTCTGGTAGGTCAAGAACCGCGTGAAGACGAAATCGGGATTGGGGCCGTAGCTCCAGAAGCTCCCGCGACCGTCCCTGATCGCGAGTTCACGGATCTTGAGGGGACGGCCGTAGCGGATCCATACATCGCCGACGTTCGTATCCCATCCGGGTCGCATGCCGTCGGGATCGGCGAAGACAAAATCGGCAGTCGTGAAGCGCGCGAAGTGTTCCAGGAGCCGCTCGTTGCGGTCAGCGAGGAAGGTAACCTGGCGGGAACGCCAGTACGCCGCCCCGAGTTCCTGGCGCATGGCCGGCGGTTGCTCCGCGAAGACGCGCTGTTCCGAGAGCCGCAGCACGAGTTCCGGCGAGCGGTACAGGCGACGCAGGCTGTCCGGGTGGAGTGTCAGCGCAACTTGAAACAGCGACCACGCCAGGGAATCGTGGCCAAGTTCGCGTTCGGCAACGGCCGCGATGGCAAACGCTTCGCCCCCCCGTGGGAACTGCTCAACAAGCCGCCTGCCAAGCGCCTGCAGTGCGGACCAGGATCCCTCATAGAGCAACTCGCTGGCCAGCGCACGGGCCGCCGCCCAAAACTCCGGGTCCAGTTGCAGCGCCTGGTTGTAGTACCGCTCGAGGTCGCGGCGGGCGTCTCGCTTGAGGTCTGACAACGGCCGGAAGTCGTCGTCCACCAGGCGCTCGAACAGCTCAGGACAGGCGACGTTGAACAACACGATGCTCGGGAAAAGCCCCTGCGTGGCGGCGGCGACAGCGCCCGCCCCTCGCCTCAGGTTCATGTCGATCTCTTGATCAAGGTTCGGGCAGTCCCATTGACCCTGCGTTATCCCCATCAACTGCCCGAAGCTCCTCCAGTCCCGCCATTCCGCTTGGCTTGCACGCCCCAACCCGTATGCGATCACTGCCCGCTCATGATTGTCGAGCGTTGGCACGCCACTCTCTGCATGATCCTGAGCCCAATTGAACAAACGGGCGGCGGTGCTGAGGGCCCCCTGCCGCAACCGAATGAACGCGAGGGCCACACGAAGCCGAGGGTCCTCAGAGTTGCTGGGATAGAGCGACTGGAGCGTCGTGTCGATTTCGTAGCGCTCGTCGGCCGGCGTGAATGCAGACGTTGTCAGCGCTCGCAGGTATGACGAGACCAACCGTGCGCACCGATCTCCGGTGCCCCGACGCTCGGCTACCAGAGCGAGGGTGTCTGCGTGGGTTCGCGGGCGCCCTTGATGAAGGTTTGTCCAGTGCGCTGAACATTGCATGGCCGCCAGAACCGCGAGTACCCCGAACATGCCGCGCTAAGGCTCCTCCTTGAGCTGGTAGACGCCAACGAACTCTCCGCCGATGTTGAGCCACACGACCACGTACCCGCCTTCTCCACCGATGATCCTCATGGTGTCTCTGGACTCCCAGGTCCGGAGAACGCCCTGTTTTCGATGGACAAGAAGAAAGCGAGAACCGACTCGGTCGTCGAAGCTGGTGGACAGCAAGACGATCGAGTCGGAGACGACTGCCAAGCCAGTGAGCTCCGCCACTCGGGCGCTGGAAACCATCGGGATGCCGCCGGAGCCTCGTCGGACGACGGTGCTGTCGGCTGCCGGCGCGTGTTCGTCAAGCGGAATCACGTCTTCCAATGAACCTCTCGTATCGAAGAACAGCAAGCGTGCGGGGTTCCGCTCACCGAGAACGATGCCCGACCGCGCTGCTGCGAGGAACCCGCCTCCAAGTCGATTCAGCAGAATCACGTCTCGTTCCACCGGCCAGCGGTGGGTGCCTTTCAGACGGACGAAGTTCCGCGAGACGATTTGCAGCGTTGTCGAGTCGTCCCTGGCAAATGCGGAAAGGGCGTACTCGCTCTCGCCGGGCATTACGGTGAGGGACCAGGCTGGGCCCAACGGAGCAGGCAGGCGGATGCGCCCGACCATCCCCTCATCCTTGCGGAAGACAGTGACCGCTGAATTCTGTCGATCGAGTACCCCCAAGATTGAATCCCCCACCAGCCATGAGATAGACGAAGCCGACATGAAACGCCCTGGGCCAGGACCGATCCCGAAGCCCAGGGTGTGCCAGTACGCTCCGCCTCGACGAAACATCTGAACCCGACCGTGTCCTGCGTCGAGCACGAGGAGGTTTTGCTCGCAGTCAAGTAGTGCCCCGGCGACGAGGAACAGCCGCTGTGGGTCTTCCACGCCAGAAGAGTCGCTCGTGCCAACTCGATAGACTTCTTCCAGCCTAAAGGACGTGGAGGCGCCTTGTGCGCCCGCGGTCGTCCCCGTCAACGCGCCGGACAGAATGATGGTGAGCGGCACTAGCCGGGGAGAGTACGACGTCATCAAGTCCTCCCCAAAGCCGTCTATTCCGGCGCAACCGTCCGGTGAACGCGTGGATCTGGCGGGTGCTTCCCTGGGAATCGAAAGACGATGGTCTTGTACTGTTGAAGCATGGCGGTGCTTCCGGGCGCGTTATACGCACGGCGGATTTCATCCCCGCGACAATTGCGAACGACCCATACCATAGCAACCTGGAGAGCCGCAAGGGCAGTGTTCTGGTCGGAGCTGGCGAGCCTGATTCTCTCCGGCGCGTCCAAGAGTCCTTCAGGCGTATTACAATAGCCGCCGGTTTCCCAGCAAAAACCGAATTCATCAAATTGGCAGGCGTTCATCCCAGACTCGGTGGTCTTGCATCCCCAGAAGTTGTCGCAATAGAAGCAAGAAAACTGCGCCGACGCCTCCGACGGGAAGGTGACAAAGAACAAGCTCGCCACGGCGAAGATAAGGCGTATTCTCATTGTGTTCCTCCTAGCGGGTTGCTGGAATTCGACCTTAGCGACAGCGGTTTCTGCCGGTCAACAAGGTTGTTCGTGCGAGGCACGGCTTGCGCTCTCGCCTGGTCGGCGTGATGGCAGGCAACCTGAACCATTCTCGGCCGATCAGGAGACACCTCCGGCCAGACTCAGCGGAGCGCATCCGGATCAGATCCGGAGTAGGGATTTCAATCGCGCCTCTCAAAGGACGGCTGCGGAGTAGGAATAACCCGCCCGCGCCGTCCCGGTGATCCGGTAATGACGGCGCCTCACGATGCGGCCGCATACCAACCTCGTACGCTCCGTTGCCCACCCCAGGTGCTGCGTGTGTGACACGGTTGAACCCAAGGGCCGTCGGCGCGAGACCCAGCCACGCACCTACCATCGTGACTGGAGATTCCGACACGTGTAGGACATCGTTCATACGTTGCCGTTGGTCGGTTCGGGTGGCTGCCTGATCACTCAAGGGGCCACAAATAGGGATCGACGACCTGCAGCGCAACCAAAAACACGACATCACCCCCCCCCAAACGCGACATGACTTTCCAGAGCCTTCGTCGGCAGTGCATCCGGACGGAGAGCCCGCACGCCTGTAACATCTCAACTGCCAGCGGCATCTCCATATCTGGAGGGTTCGGTCCGTCGAGTCTTCACAACGCCCGCTGGAGGAGTGCTATGGTGCGTATCTCGTTTGCGGATGCCGTCGTTGGCCGGTTTGTGGCAGACATCGCGCGCAATCCCGGTCGACGTCCGCAGGTCGGAACGGCATCCCAGCCCCCTCCCCAACGACGACGATGTCAGGAGGGCGGCCGCTCTGGTGTGGGATATGGACGGCGGGAGCGAGACCGCCCTGGCAGACCTGCGGCGGCTGCGTCGTCTCCGCCCGTTTCT
>Ga0214471_10003987_pt1 | contig 11413 bp, 11 predicted proteins | sample RVTome_5_FD_207665 | JGI IMG/M metagenome (GOLD analysis project Ga0214471, IMG submission 207665) | Soil microbial communities from uranium-contaminated site in the Upper Colorado River Basin, Wyoming, United States - RVT142D155 | ecosystem: Environmental > Terrestrial > Soil > Contaminated >... | reverse complement strand
CGCGGTCGCCGGAGCGGACGCCAAGCGACGTGAGCACGTTGGCGAAACGGTTCGACTCGGCGTCGAGCTCGCCGTAGGTGAGCTCGGTCACCTCGCCCCGTCGGCCGAGCAACCGCAGCGCTACGCGGTTCCGTCGCGCCCCACTCGCGTGCCGCGTCACGGCCTCGTGGGCGATGTTCAGTCCACCATCGGGGAGACCCTCGAGCGCTGCGCGGGCAGCTTCCCACGTAAACGTCGCTCGCGCGCTCCGGTAGTCGATCAGATTCGGTTCGACGGCCCAGCCGTCCCGAGGCTTCTCGATCACCGGCCAACCCATTGGCCCGGCACCCACACCCTCGCCTCCCATCCGGTGGCATCTTCCCGGAGTGGGGGCAGCGATCGGAGGGCCATGAGTCCCGCCTGATGGGGTCCGCTGGTCCCATTGCTAGTCGGTCTTGGCCAGCTCCGGCGGGCAGACCTCGCCCATTGGGTGACATCCTTCGATAACCCGTTCGAGGCCGAGGTACTCGAGCAGAGAGGGCCGCTCGGGCCTAGCTCATCCACAGGCCTGCACGTAGCCTTCTGGTGTCGCCTGCTCTGGGGGGGAGTATGGATGTCAGGGACATCGTGCTGAGATCGGTGCCGACGGTCGAGGTGCAGGCATCGCTGCGGGAGGTCGCCGCGATCATGGCGGAGCACGCCGGGAGCGCCGTCCTGGTTGTGGACGAGAAAGGCAAGGTCCTGGGGGTCATCACGGAAGCCGTTCTGGCCAGCGCGCTCAGCCGGGTCATCGAGAGAGCCAACCAGCGGGAGCCACTCGGCGCCGTTCAGGTGTCCATCAGAAGGCGAGTCATCCCGTCGCTGGGCTCGTTGGGCGCAGCAACCGAGGGATCATGCACGCCGCGAACCATCCCTGAGGAACGTGATCGGTCGATCCTCGGACGGCAAGATCGTGGGCATATCGAACTTGTTTCGCTGGAGTTGAGCCGACCGCAGCCCAGGGGCTCGTCTTGGGTCAAGGCCCCACGTGGACGTGAGGCGAAACGCCAATGCGCTCGGTGAGATGACCCTCTACGCTGCTGCGGTGGATGTCGGTTCGGGTCCGTCAGCGCCGCTTCAGGCTGGAAAGATTCCCGTAGCACTCCTAGAGGAACTGCTCGCCCAGCTCCCAACCCCACCAGCGGGCGTGCGTCTTGGACCTCGCATCGGGGAGGATGCGTGCGCCATCGAGGTCCCCGGCGGCGTGCTCGTCGCCACAACGGACCCGATCACCCTCACCACGCAAGAGATCGGTCGTTTCTCCGTCATCGTCAACGCCAACGACGTGGCCGTGATGGGAGTCCGGCCACGGTGGTTCCTGGCGGTCATCCTGCTTCCATCTGGAACCACCGAGGTCACGGTCCGGGAGGTATTCGCCAGCATCCAAGGCGGTCTGGCTCACGTCGGCGCCACCCTCGTGGGTGGCCATACCGAGGTGACCCCCGCGGTCACACAGCCTCTCGTCGTCGGCCAATTCCTTGGACTCGCGGAGGATGGAAGGTTCATTTCGACCGGCGGAGTCCGACCGGGGGATGCCCTCATCCAGGTTGGGCTCGCGCCGGTCGAGGGCGCCGCCGTCCTGGCCCACGAGGCGGCCGACCGCCTGATCGGGCTGGATCCTGCGGTGGTGGAAGCGGCGCTGCACGCCCTTGACGACCCTGGGATCTCGATCGTCGAGTCGGCCCTCCTTGCTGCCGAGCTCGGGGCGACCGCGCTCCACGACCCGACGGAAGGAGGAGTGCTCGCCGGCCTCCACGAGATGGCTGTGGCCTCGAGCGTTCGAATCCGGGCCGATCTCGGCTCCGTGCTGTGGTTCGAGCCCGGACGGGAACTTTGCGCCGCGCTGGGAGCCGATCCTTTGGCGACGCTCGCTTCGGGGTCCCTGCTGGCTGCCTTCCCGCCCGATCGAACCAATGCGGTTCTCCGAGCGCTCGCTCAGCATGGCCACTCGGCTGCCCGGATCGGCACGGCCGAACCTGGCTCGGGCGTGTGCGATCCGGAGGGCCAACCGCTGGCCTGGCCGAGCCGGGACGAAGTGGCCCGAGTGCTGTCGGGCGAGCCCGAGAGATCGAGGTAGGTCTTGATTCCTCATCCCCCCATCCAGTCTTCCCGGACCCATCGCCTCATGCGCAAGAGGACTTTCGGGCCCGGCCTGGGGGGACGGGGGACAATGGGAGATGGATGGACGAGCGGCCGCCACCAGCGACAGGGCACAGCCTGGTTCCACACACGGCCGATCTCATCATCGAGGCTTGGGGCCCAACCCGGCTCGAGTGCATGGAAGAGGCCGCCCGGGCGCTCATGGACGCGTTCGCTCGCGTAGCGGACGTTGCAGTCACTGAGCCCGTTCCAGTCGAGCTTGAGCAGAATGGCGATGAGGAGCTCCTGGTTTCGCTGCTCGAAGAGATCATCTACATGATCGACGTCCTCGCCGAAATCCCCGTGAACGTGGCGCTGAACGAGACCGAGGATGGCAGAGTGACTGGACATGTCTCTGTAGCGCCTTTGGGAGTGGTGGAGATCCACGGGTCTTTGCCGAAGGGAGTCTCACGCAGTGACCTGAGCGTCTCCCACGACCGTGAGCAGTGGCGGTGCCGCGCGATGATCGATGTGTGATCAGCCTTTGATGACTCCCAGGGGACGAAGACGGACCACGCGGGAGCACAGGCCTGCCTGCTCGCAGGTCGCAACTACCTCGTCGATGTCCTTGTAGGCGAACGGCGCCTCCTCGGGAAGCTCCCGGACCGATCGCGCACGAACGGCGATCCCGGCGGCCTCGAGCTCGGTGCGAAGTGTCGATCCCTGGATGCGCCGTTTCGCCGCGTGGCGGCTCATGGTCCGGCCGGCTCCGTGACATGTGGAGTGGAAAGCGCCGCTTCCAAGGACGCCGGTTAGTACGTACGATGCCGTCCCCATCGATCCCGGAATGAGTACCGGCTGCCCGGTCGCTTGCAGGTCAGGCGGTAGTTCCCGATGTCCCGGCGGGAGTGCCCGGGTCGCGCCCTTGCGATGGACGCACAACAGCCGGCGCTCGCCGTCCACCACGTGCTTCTCCAGCTTTGCGAGGTTGTGCGAGACGTCGTAAACCAAGTCGAGGTCGCCGTGTCCCGTCGCTCGTGCGAATGCCTCGCGGGTAGTTTCGGCGAGTAGATGTCGATTCGCGCGGCCGTAGTTGGCCGCGGCCGCCATCGCAGCGAGGTACGCCTGCGCTTCGGGGGACGCGACCGGCGCGCAGGCGAGCTGTGGGTCTGGCACCTCGATCCCGAACCTGGGCATGACTGCAAGCATCGTCCGGACATGGTCGGAGCAGATCTGATGACCCAGCCCGCGAGAACCACAATGGATCATCACGCAGACCTGATCGGCATGCAGACCGAACGCCGCTGCGACAGCCGCGTCGTAGACGCTCTCTACGACCTGCACTTCGATGAAGTGGTTGCCAGATCCGAGGCTTCCCACCTGCCCGAATCCCCGTTCGAGGGCACGCTTGCTCACGTGTGCCGGATCTGCGCCTCCGACTGCTCCTCCGTCCTCGCAGCGATCGAGGTCCCGGGCGACGCCAAACCCTCGGTCCACGGCGTAGCCGGACCCGCCGATCAGAATCTCGCCCAACTCCTCGGCACGAAGTCGCCAGACGCCCTTGCCGCCGAGCCCCCGTGGGATCCGCTTGTCCAACTGGTCCATGAGGGCGGGGAACGAAGGCGCAAGTTCTTCGCGGTGGAGACTCGACGCGAGCAATCGAACGCCGCACGAGATGTCGAACCCGACACCACCGGGCGAGACTACGCCTCCGCGCTCAACGTCCGTGGCGGCCACGCCGCCGATCGGAAAGCCATAGCCCCAATGAACGTCCGGCATTGCGTAGGAGGCCTCAACGATTCCGGGTAACGCGGCGACGTTGACGACCTGACGTAGGGACTGATCTGAGAGGACATCGGGGAGCAGGGACTTGGATGCGAAGACGATTCCTGGGACCCGCATTACCCCGTGACGCTCGATCCGCCAGCGCACGGGGCCCTCCTGCACAAGAGGAACGACCGGCCCTGGCGGGGTGAGTTGAGCCACAACTTCCCTCCTTGATCGCATCCCATGAGAACGGCTCGGGACAGCAACCGCGGGCGCCCGCCTCGTCCCTCGAACGAGGCGAGCACGGCGGTTCCCTCACGCCATTGGTACGAGGTCAGTTCGGGCGATCACCGCGCCGAGCACGTGGGCGCAACCGTCCTATCCCAACGTTATGCGGCGGGGAAGAAGGTCCCACCGGCCGAAGGTCACCCTTCCTCCAGGGCGTTCGGCCGAGGGCGCTGCTTCAGCGAACGCCGGCAGGAGAGGCCGAGATGGTCTGGGCCCACGTCTCTACCCGTTGGGCCTCCGCGATCGGGCTCTGCAAGCCAGGTGCCCAGGTGCCCAGAAGGTGAGGGACGTTCGTCCCTTGGCGCCGGATGGAGAAGCCCCTAGCGTCCTAAGTGACTGAGGTGAGGAGGTGTGAGATGTCCATCGTCACTGACTATCTGGAGGCACGCGGGGTTCCCTTCGAGTTGATCCACCACGATCCTTCGTCGACGTCGCTCGCCGAAGCGCGCGCTCTTGGCGTCGATGCTGACGTCGTCCTCAAAGCGATCGTCATCGACACACATGGGCGGCGCGTCGTTGCGGTTGTCCCGGCTTCCCGACGGCTCGATATGCACCTCGTCCGGGAAGCGCTCGACGATCCCGCCGCGCATCTCGCCACGGAGAACGAGCTCCAGTTTGACTTCCCGTCCATCGAACTGGGCGGTGCCCCCGTGCTCGGGTGGCCACTCGACGCCACAACGCTCGTCGATCCTTGCGTGCTCAAGCAGGACACCGTCGTGTTCGCAGCTGGAACTCGGACAGAGTCCGTACGGGTCCGGACGGGCGATCTGTTCTGCGGCGAAAACGCCGCCTTCGTCTCGATCGCGTCCGCCGGGAGAAGTCGGAGGAGATGAGCGGCCGATGAGAGATGAGGAGGCTGACGGTATCCGGCGGATCGTCGTCGGCGTGGATGGGTCCGACGGCGCCGCCTGGGCAGTGGCGTGGTCGGCACGCTTGGCTCGGGCGACCGGCGCCGAGGTCGTGGCCGTACATGCGATCGGGACTCCGATCTTCCTGGACGGATACCCGTTCGGCGCTGGATGGGTACCGGACGATCAGTGGCTCGTCGCGTGGAAGGAATGGCGCGAGCGCACACATGAGATCCTCGAGCAGCAGTGGTGTCGGGCGCTCGCCCAGGCCGGTGTCCACTACCGAGCGGAGACGATCGAGGGAGGGCCCAAGGCACTGATCGAGCTGGCCGACGCCGATGATGCGGATGCGATCGTCGTTGGCAGGCGGGGGCGCGGAGGCTTCGCCGAGCTCGTGCTGGGCAGCTTCAGCCACCATCTCGTCCACCACTCGCGCCGGCCGGTCGTCGTCGTGCCGCCAGTGGAGGGCTGACTCGTTAGTGGCCGCATGCCGGCATCCGGTGGCAGGCATCAACAGCGTCGCGCGAACGCTCGGAGCAGCAATCAATCCGGTGAGCTAGTCGGGCTTTCGACGGGATGGCCGGGGTGCGAGCATGATCCCGGCCGGACTGACTCCGGCGAGAAGAACCAGCGCCCATTCCCGGGTGCTGAGCGGGGCGGTCCCGAACAGCTCATGTGCCGCCGGCCAGGCCACGATGAGGAGCTGCAGGAAGACGCCCGTCGCGACCGCGAACAGCAGCCACTTGTTGGATGAGAGCAACCGCGGCGGCTGGCGAAGGTCGTGCGCTCGCACGACGAACGCGTACAAGAGGTGCGCGAGGACGAGCACGGTGAACATCACGGCGCGCGCGTGGTCCCACGGCTCGTCCCATGCGAAACGAGCCACCACGAGGGCGCCGAGCGCGAACGATGCGATCAATCCCCCGCGGGCGGCGAGATGAGCCGACCGCCGTCCCGTGAGCAGGCGATCCTTGCGAGGCCGCGGGGGCCGCGTCATGAGCGAGGGGTCCGGCGGGTCGACGCCGAGCGCGACCGCCGGCAGCCCGTCAGTGAGCAGGTTCACCCACAAGAGTTGGAGGGGGAGCAGGGGCACGCCGAGCTCCGGGAAGAGTGCGAGTCCCAGGACGACCACCGTGATCTCAGAAAGGTTCCCAGCGACCAGATAGTCGATGACCTTGCGGATGTTGTCGTAGATGCCGCGACCCTCACGGACTGCCACAACGATCGTGGCGAGGTCGTCGTCGGTTATGACCATGTCCGCCGCTTCACGGGCAACATCGCTGCCTGTGAGGCCCATGGCCACGCCGATGTCTGCTCGTCTGAGCGCGGGAGCATCGTTGACACCGTCGCCCGTCACAGCGACGACATGACCGCTCGCGCGAAGGGCCTCCACGAGGGCCAGCTTCTGGTCCGGATCGACACGCGCGTAGACCGCGACCGAGAGCGGATCATCCGGCAGACCGTTGGCGCGGATGTTCGTTCCCGTCAGGACTCGACCCTTCTCTGCGAGCAACCCGACCTCCTGCGCTATCGAGGCGGCCGTGCCCGGGTGGTCCCCGGTGACCACGACGAGCGAGATGCCGGCCTCCCGGCAGTCCTTCACCGCACCGGGAGCCTGAATGCGGATGGGGTCGCGCAGCCCGACGAGGGCGATGGCGGCAAGGTCATGTTCCAACTCCTCGAGATCCTCCGACGCTACCGGGAGCTCTCGGCGTGCCAGGACCAGCGTCCGCATGCCTTGACCTGCGAGCTCATCGGCGATCCCGCGGAAGGCCGCTCGCTTCCTCTCATCCATTGCCTCCACCTCGCCTTCGATCGTGAGGATCTCCGAGCAGAGTTCGAGTACTGTCTCCGGTGCGCCCTTGACCAGCAGCAGTGCCCGATCGTCCAGTCGATGAAGCGTGGTCATCCTCCGGCGCGCGGAGTCGAAGGGCAGGCTGGCGATCCGAGGCACATGCGCCGAAAGAGTCTGTGCGCGTGGATCTCCGAATGCTTCGAGCAACGCGATGTCGATCGGATCGCCGGTCGGGGGGTCGAGGGTTGCGTCGTTGCAGAGGATCGCGATCTGGCTCACCCGTTCCGCGAGATCTGGCCGGAGATCCTTCGGCGGCGCGGGCTCCCCGTCGGCCACGACGACGACGCTCAGTTCCATGTGGTTCTCTGTCAGCGTGCCCGTCTTGTCCGTCAGGATCACCGTCGTCGAGCCCAGTGTCTCAACCGCCGGTAACCGGCGGACGATGGCTCCACGAGCGGCCATCCGCCGCACGCCCAATGCCAGCGCCACCGTCACGACGGTGGCCAATCCCTCGGGGACGGCCGCAACGGCGAGAGCGACGGAGGCGAGGAATGAGCGCTCCACACTCTCCGACGAGATCCCCGTGCGGAGCAACGTCAGCCCGAAGACACCTACAGCGATCGCGATCGCGAGGGCCCCCAAGCGTGCCGTGAGGGTGCGGAGTTCGCGCTGGAGCGGGGTCGGGGCTTCCCTGCCGACGAGATCCGCAGCGATCTTCCCCAATGCGGTGGAGGTGCCCGTCGCCACGACGATGCCCCGTGCGCTGCCGCGCGTGACGTGCGTGCCAGTGAACGCCATGCAGTGCTGATCCGCCAGACCGACGTCTGCCGCGACGGCGTCCGAGTCCTTCTCCACGGGGAGCGACTCGCCCGTCAGTACGGACTCGTCGATCTCCAGCGTGGTGGCCTGGGTGATACGAAGGTCGGCGGGGACCCGGTCGCCCGCCGCCAGCTGAACGAGGTCGCCAGGGACGATCTCGGGTATGGGGACGAGTCGCGTCGTCCCGGCGCGGACGATCCGAGCCATCGGCGCCTCCATCGAACGGAGGGCCTCCAGCGCCCGCGCCGCCTTCCCTTCCTCCGCGAAACCGATGAACGCGTTCAGGGCAACGATCACGAGGATGGCCACAGCGTCGAGCCGCTCTCGCAGTCCCAACCCGGCGACGGCAGCCGCAACGATCAACAAAACGGCCATCGGCTCAACCAGTTGCCGCGTCAACCGTGCCCACCACGGCGTTGGGGGTGACGAGGGCAGATCGTTCGAACCAAAGGTCGCGAGCCGCGCGGCGGCCTCCTTGGGCTCGAGACCTCGCTCGGGTTCGGTCTCCAGCAACTGCCCGACTTCATCGACGGTCAGCACACCGAAGTGATGCCGGAGGCCGACGGTGGGATCCGGAGCTTCGGGATCCGGCGTTCGCATCCAGCCATGCTCCCCGATGCTGATATCAGACGGCAAGGTCGACGGACATCTCGGCCTCGGCCCCGCCGTCGTTCGCTTCGATGGCCGCGTTCACCGCTCCTCGACCGACCGCGCCGTGAGGATCTGGTCCTGTCTGGATGCGAGTCGATAGTCCCGCAGGGACGAGGTCCGAGGGCCCCCGACCGCGCGGGCCCGCCGGGGTACGATCAAAGGCGTGAATGCATCGCAGTTCTTCATCATCGTGGCCTTGGCTTGGGGCCTGCTCGGGGTTTCGACGGCTCTCGTGATGGGACGGCGAGGACACCAGCCCTTCATGTGGCTCATGCTTGCGATCGTGTTCGGGCCGCTGGTTCTGCCTTTGGCGGTGAATGCCCTCCTTCATGATCGGCCCGGTCTGTTCGAGCGGCTGTCGAACGGTCGTCGTGGCACCGGCAGTGTCGATGTCCTCGCCGGGACCGACGGTTCCCCCGAGGCGGAAAGCGCGTGTCGCTCCGCCATCCACATGCTCGGCAGCCGCCTCGGTCGCCTGACGCTCGCCGCGGTCGTCGACTACGACGTGGTCGTCGGGTCGGGGCTGGCTGAGGAGAACGAACGGGCGAGGACCGGACTCATGAGAACGGCCGACGCCACCGGGCTGCGACCGGAGGCCCTCCTGTTGTCCGGCCGACCTGCTGAAGTGCTCCGCAAGTATGCGGTCGAAGAGGGCTACGATCTGATCGTCGTGGGGCGTCGCGGTCATGGCGCGAGCCGGGTTCTCCTCGGGAGCGTTGCAGATGCGCTCGCCCGGGGCGGCGAGGTGCCCGTGCTGATCGTCTGAGCGCCGGTCGAGGCAGCCCCATATTCAGGCAGCCGCTCATTACGGTTGATCGATTCCCACGGCCGGTCATCGATACCTCGCCGGGGGGCGGGCCAATCGTCCGACTCCCCCACCGCCCCGAGTTCGGTTGCACGAGACGACGTTGCCTTCGCCCTCAGCGCGTGACGAGGACCGGGCAGTCGGCGTGATGGATCACCTTGTGGGCGACGCTCCCAAGCAGCAGCCCCGAGAAGTCCGAGAGACCCCTCGTGCCCATGACGATGAGATCAGAGTCGAAGGTCCTTGCCCCGTCGAGGACGGTAGCCGCCGTCGATCCGGTCCGCGCCCCGACCGCGTCTCCGACCGCTTTCACGCCTGCGCCCAGCAGTTCGTCGACAACGCCATCCACCAGAGCCTGCGACTCGACCGAGGACTCGAGGGGAGCGAACGCACCAACCTCGTGCACGTGGAGCACGTGCACCTCCCCGTTGGAGCCCTGAGCGATCTCGGCCGCCGCAGCAGCGGCCTCCTTCGAGTGTTCTGACCCATCCACAGCTAGCAGGATCCGCTTGAACATCTTGGCCCCCTTTTCAGCCATCACCTACAACCGCGCCAATGACACGCAGGAATCGTGGCTCCGCCGGGACCTGACGACTGGGGCCGGATGGCCCCATTCGAAGGGGACGTGCGTCCTGGCCATGCCTTCGCGGCACGGCGGACAAGGGCTCATCGTCGCTCTTGCCCTCGGCCGATGCGACCGACGAGTTCCAAAGGTCCCCTCGGCGCCAGGTCGGACGTCGGGGACGAGCTCGACCCGGGGATGACAGGGTGACGGTATGGATAGCCCTAGGTCCTGCCTGGGGGTGCCGAGAGAGCGCTCGGGAGAGGCCCGTGTTGCCATCGTGCCCGGCGTTGTTCCCAGGCTTCGCCAGGCGGGGTTCGACATCCTCATTGAGTCAGAGGCCGGGTTGGCGGCGGGGTTCTCCGACGAGGCGTACGTTGAGCACGGGGCCGAGATCGGGACCCGCGAGGCCGCGTTCGCTGCGGACATCGTGGTGCAGGTCCGAACGTGCGGTGCGAGCCCGCTCACCAGCCAGGAGCTGGATCGACTGCGACCGGACCAAGTGATCGTGGGTATCTCGGACGCGCTCGGGTCCCCCCGCGAGATCGAGCGAGCGGCCTCCCGCAAGGCGATGGTGTTCGCGTTGGACCTGCTGCCGCGCATCTCGCGCGCTCAATTGATGGACGTGCTCTCGTCCCAGTCAACCGTTGTCGGCTACAAGGCGGTCGTCATCGCCGCGGAGCGGCTCCCGAAGATGTTCCCGATGCTCACGACCGCGGCCGGCACGGTGCCGCCCGCCCAGGTCTTTGTGGTTGGGGCAGGCGTGGCGGGACTAACGGCCATCGCCACGGCGCGCAGGCTCGGAGCGGTCGTGCAGGCCTACGACGTCCGCCCTGCGGCGCAGGAGGATATCGAGAGCCTCGGGGCCCGCGCCCTGCTGCTGCCCCTATCCCCCGGAGACGCGGAAGACCGCAGCGGCTACGCGAGGGAGCTCGGCGAGGCCTTCTACCGCCGGCAGCAGGAGCTCATCGCCCAGGTCGTCGCCGGCGTCGACGTGGTGATCAGCACCGCGCTCATCCCGGGGAAGAAGGCGCCAGTGCTCATCACCGCCGAGGCCGTCGAGCGGATGCAGCCGGGGTGCGTGATCGTCGACTGCGCCGCGGAGCGGGGCGGCAACTGCGAACTGACGAGGCCGAACCGCCGGGTCATCACGGAGAACCACGTCACGATCCTGGGCCCGACGAACATCGCCTCGACCGTGCCGCACGAGGCGAGCCTGATGTACGCGAAGAACGTGACGGCCTTCCTGTTCAACATGGTGAAGGACGGGAAGCTGGAGATCGACCTCGAGGATGAGATCGTCAGGGGTACGCTCGTCACGCGCGGGGGAGAGATCGTTCACAAGAGAGTGCTCGAGGCGTTGGCGGAGGCGCAGCATGACGAAGGAACAGCTTGAGGTTGGCCTCTACATCTTCGTGCTGGCTTCGTTCCTCGGGTTCCAGGTCATCACGCGCATTCCGGGGCTGCTGCACACACCCTTGATGTCGCTCACGAACGCCATCTCGGCGATCTCGCTCGTCGGATCGCTGATCCTGGCCGGCTCGGGCGAGGGGGCGCTCGCGAGCGTGCTCGGGGCCGTCGCCGTCTTCGCATCGATGACCAACGTCGTGAGCGGCTTCCTGATCACGGACCGGATGCTGAAGATGTTCCATCGGCGCGACGCCCAGACGAAGCAGCGGGTGAGGCGGCCGCAGGAGACAACGCCGTGAGCGACTTCGTACTCGACCTCGGCTACCTGATGAGCGCGGCGTGCTTCATCTTCGCCCTCAAGTGGTTGTCCG
>Ga0214471_10003986_pt1 | contig 11416 bp, 7 predicted proteins | sample RVTome_5_FD_207665 | JGI IMG/M metagenome (GOLD analysis project Ga0214471, IMG submission 207665) | Soil microbial communities from uranium-contaminated site in the Upper Colorado River Basin, Wyoming, United States - RVT142D155 | ecosystem: Environmental > Terrestrial > Soil > Contaminated >... | reverse complement strand
TTTACTATCTATCTGTTGACAAATTTTACTTTTTGAAATATGTTGTTCCTTTAATCGTTGGATCAAGTTGGATCATGTTTGATCGGTGCGTTTAAAATTTATTGGCTACAAATTTTGACAGATTTATGTCACAAAATCTGTCAACGAATATATGCATGGTTTCTATTCTTTTATATGAGGTGGATGGGTTACAGCGATAAATCCCAATTCCAAACCGTATATTTGTGTACAACAGGATATTTTCATAGAGCTGATGGTAACCATGTACTTTTCCTTGGTATGCATGTTTTCTATAGACCCTTCAAATTAGCTAGCTTATCGTCGATTAATAGACACTTCATCGCGCATGACTGCGGTCAGCCACATAAAGAAGAATATGGGTGGTGTAAGCTTTCCCGCCTGGTCCTTACCTAAAAAATGGAAGTAGCTCGATTCCAGTATCAAGGAAAATGGGTTGTAGAAATCTTCTTTGAGAAAAAGTTAAACACTAGGAAAAAATAATCTTTTTAGTAATACTTTATAAGCATGGAAGACCCTAGCAACGTTAGGTATTACTATAGATGAAGATCGAAGTCCATCCAAGTCTAGAAGTAAGCCCGAGACAAGTGAACAAAGGCTGGCGTAAGCACAAGGGCGAGCTGAAGAAAGCTTTTGAAGAAATTGGATTGGTTCTGACGTCGAAGATAGGCTAGCTAGGACTGAAGCTTTGAAGCGGATTGTTACTGCTTTTCCTTTGGGCTCAGGCATGGTTGACAAGCGGGACTTTCCCTTTTTTTCCCTTCGGAACTGGAACTACTGCTGGAGCATCCAATTCGTCGGCATGTCTGTGGTGAAAGCACCATTTTTCAAAGCAAAGGCGCGCAGCGTTTAATTAAATAATGGGCAAATCGGGAGTTTGCAAGCTACGAACTTGTGGTAGTGTAGAAGAAGGTCCGGCATATCGAGGAATAGGAGCCACACCAACCATGAATGGTCAAATCGTCGAGTAGTAAGTAGTAGGGGAAGTTAATCTTCTTCATTTTTCGAAGCTGTCGGTTCATCCTAGTTTTTGGTGAGTACTTCTTTATTCCAATCCATCCTTTCCCTTCGCCAGTCTTAGTTCTTAGAAAATCAAGTAAACCACTGCCCAGGATTTCTTTCTGGGGCTCGCCCCATCCTATAATGTTTCACACACCAGAAAAAACCAGAACGAAGCAAGCTTCATGCGTGGTACCAGATAGATGTCATCAAAGACAGATCACTGATTCGGAGACTTAGTATATGTGAAATATGTGAGGTTTTTGATAGAATTAAGCAATATCTATTAATTTCATCGCTTCTACTTTGAGTTTACTAGACATCTCTACGAGGTTAGGATATCAATGGGAAGAGCGACAGCACTATGAACTATCAAAACTCTATGCCCCCCGTCCATAGCACTTCTATATTAGCCGCAGAAGGCACTTTTACAACCCTGGCGAAATAACGATGTGCTCCTGCCAGCAAGAAAGAAAGGAATTAAGACGTTAGCAGGGAAGGATTTTTTTATCTTTCACTTTATATATGTATTTCTCTTGGTCCCATATGCCAGTGGAAAAAAATAGAGAATCTAGGGTAAATCCTGCTGGGTCGCTAAAGAAGAAGCCGGAGCTGACCCTTACCTGGCACGTTGGAGGAAGTATGAGCCTTGAGAAACATTTCATTGCAAATCCGGTTCTCTTAGGCTTTTCATGCTCAGCCTTGGGCCATTTTAATCGTAATGCTGGCAACTCCAAAGATACAAAAATAGGACCACTTCAAGCTATGAACCAAGGAAATGGGTATAACTGACCAGCGTTACTAATCTCGATCTGGCTTACCAGCGTTACTAACTGGAGAAAGACTTCTCTTCTCTTCTCATCCCTCATCTCATAGCCGAGTTCTAGGGAAAGACAGAATCATAGCATAGGTTCTCTTATGAATAATAGTCTAGTTTCCAGGGCAGGGGTCTCTTCTCTATAGGTGTGAGATACGAGAATATTTCCATCGCTAGTCTACTCTCTTTCCTCTCTTTCTCTTTGAAGTGGATTCCTACCAACAAACAGCTCCTCTATTGATATTTCATCTGAATCTCTTGTATCTTTCTGGAGTTCCCTCTCTTTACGGGCTAGCTCTATACCAGTGCTGGATCTCTGGATTTCATACAGCTACTTGTGCAAGCATTTTACGATTCAGAATCCATTCCTACTGTAATTCTAGTGTATGAAATTACTAGACTCTGGTTTCGATATCCGTGTTGCTGCGTTTATCCGACTGATCCACAAAGAAAATCCCTCTTTTGCCTGCCTCTATCTCGAGAAACAAAAGCTCTGATTACTTGTCTTGTTGAGTCATCATTCGATGAAGTCTGAAATGAGCCCCTCTAAAGTTTGAGGCAAATGAACGCATTTTTCTTCGTCGTCTACGAGCTCCTGATAGGAATAAAGATAGCGGCAGTTCCATAAAGCGATTCGCGTATGGCAGATCGCGTAGCTCCGTTCATCTTAAGCACAAGGAAATCCAATTCAAATAGAATATCAGCAAGAAAAGGGATTAAGGGCTAACGCCCAACAAGCAATGCCATAGAATAACTGGCTGGATCCCCCGTTTCCGCATTACGATTCAAATGAAGCTGGTGAAAGGGATTAGCCGCCTAAACGAATTCCTGAAGATAGGATTTATCCGGAATTCCATTCTATTTCATTTACTTATGCTTATGGCCTGGAAACTGAAACGTACAAGAGTAGAGTTGACTGAGCTAACTTCCCCATTTGATATCAGAGAATCGATACTTGAGAATAGAAATGTGAATACTATTTCCATACAAGCTATGATACTATTTCCATACAAGCTATGATACTTGTTCCATATCTACTAATAGATTTGATTTATCTTTATATATGGAAATATAATAAATGCGATCGTCACGTGCGGGTGTGCGGGAATAGCGGATCCGTTCGTAGAGGTGACCCCTAACCCCTCTACTCACTGACGCTACATTACTGATTGAATTCATTCCAAAGAGGATTTCCAATGCAGAACCAGTCCAATGCCCGTACGATAGCAGCCAGTCCAATGCCCATCCCATACGAAGCCCATTTCTTAGATGAGAGATATAGACCCCCAAAGGAGTATTGCGGATCAAAAAGCCCAGTCCTTTCCTTCTGGAGAGACAATCGATCCTTCATTCCTTTGCAGTGAAATGGAAGTCCAAAGAATAGGAGGAAACCTAAGACCCTTTTCCATGTAGCGGATCACAGTGGAGCTCGAAAATGGGTGTGTATTCGAGTCATAGGAGAGGAGCTGCTGGTCATCAGCGATATGCTCGTATGGGTGGTGATGTTCTTGTTGCTGTAATCAAAGACGCAGTGCCCCAAATGCCTCTAGAAAGATCCGAACTCATTCGAGCTGAGCTCTAATTGTACGTCCAATGTGAAGACAGTAGAGGAAGACGCTATTCGGACAATGCAATGCAGCAGGGCTTAGTTCAGAAGATAGGAAAGGTCTCATTGATCAAAAAGGAACTCGAGTTTTTGGCACGATTGCCGAGGAATTGAGAGAATAGCATTGGTGAGAGAATTGAATTTTACTAAAATAGTTTCATTAGCTCCTGAAGTATTCGCAATACTAGTAGATGAGATCAAAGAATCCGGTAGTCGATTGTGTTTTACGTATATGCATGCTTTCCAATCCAAAAGAAAAAGGATTGTGGATGATCTATCAATTAGGAGGAGGCACCTAGAATGAGATGGGCAAGGACACTATTGCGGATTGACTCACCTCTCTCTCTATAAGAAACGCAGACATGAGTAAAAAAGGAAAAGTAGGACTATTTCTAAGCTACCTAAGCTAGGACTCATTCTTTAAAGAAGCAATGAAGACAAAAACCGGGTTACCTGCTCTTCTCGGCTATGCTCTGTTGGTAGACGATACGTATTAAATCGAAATACAGGGCCTTGCCTCTTAACTGAACTGTACATTACTTTATTTTACTGTACTGTATACCCTTCACCAAGAGCCCCTAAAGCGAGGCACACTTTCCCGAACCTGCAACCCTCAAGCTTCGGACTAGGAAGCAGTCCTTAGGGCGGCTATTCGTTCACGAGCCATCCTCTCCCAGCTTTAATTGATTCAATAATGCGAGCACCATAGACCTATCCTATCCCTTTGGTTGAGCACTTTTGACATATATGAAATGAATAGATCAATCCTTGGCACAAATGAATGGATCAATCCTTGGCACCGAAGATAGATCAGATCGATAAAGAATCAGCAGATGCGCTAAAGCGCACCATTATATATTTCTAGCTAGTAGCGAACGAAATCCTACACTCCCTTCCCACCAGTAGCTAACTCATAAATTCTACTACTAGTTGTGTTGTATTTGTTTCATTGCATTCGATTAGTACGAGATCGCTTTGTATACTATTTCCTGTTCGCTTAACAGATCTTACCAGCCGAGACACACTGGCACTATTATATTATTTATCGAGGGCAGCTGTCAAATGAATTTCGTTTCGTATTGACCACCTTGCAAGGGTTGGGTTCGAAGGTACGAGATCTTCGTCATCTCGTGCTTCATTTCATCATGGGTTGGCGAATGCGCATTAGCGCAACTAAATTAATGCCGTTGCTCAATCCGTTGCTTGTTTGGTCTCCTCTCCTGTCGCCTTATTCGTAATGCGAGCCCTTCTCCTTAATACTGGTCGAGTATTTCTGTTGTTTTCTTTGATTTGGGTTAAGAACAGTAGTCGGACATTCCACTTTGTTAAGTTCTTTTTTTTGATTCGACATAACAAGAACAGAATCACGCTCTGTAGGATTTGAACCTACGACATTGGGTTTTGGAGACCCACGTTCTACCGAACTGAACTAAGAGCGCGTTTTTTTACGACAGGAGATAAAGCAGTAAAGAAAAGGATGATTTTCGCATGCATATAGAAAAATGAAACTCTGAATTTTGTCCAATTTGAATCGATCTCAATTGATCCCTCGTTACTGCCCATAGGAGAAGTAATAGGTAGGGATGACAGGATTTGAACCTGTGACATTTTGTACCCAAAACAAACGCGCTACCAAGCTGCACTACATCCCTTTTCCAAATTGTTGTACAATGCCATTGTACACAATTCCTTTCTTGTTTTCCACATCGTAATGGCACTTCTATTTCTATATACAACGGCACTTGTCATTTCTTCTTTTTGGTTTCATATAATAAATGATATACATCTGAAACCCAACCTAACGTATAAAGTTTGAATATTTTTTATCGGCACCACCACCACCAATAATAGTGATGATGCTCAGGAAGAAAGTTAGTTTCTGTTTGTGGTCATCTTTTTGTTTTTTATTCCACTCAATTAGATATAGAGATGCTAGACTGGCATATACTGGAAAGGCTGCTTTCTTAGCTCTTTTTTTAGCGATTCCCTGCTCCTTCTTCTTTCTCATTTGCCTCTTTCTTGATCGTTTAGTTCTTGGCTTTCATCCCCACCCCAGTGAGTAACGTAGGCATGTGTAGAACAAATAAGCCAAAGGTAACTTTTTTTACCAAGCAAGTAAGAAATAATTGGACTCGCATGTGGGAGCCTTGACAAGCATAGAGTACTCTAGGTTCTCCAACAATCACGAAGAAAGAGAACAAAGGATAGTATAGTGTGGAATGTAAAGGAATGGAATGAAAGTTTACCTCAGATGCATAGCCTGGAGTAGAACCAGCAGTAGACTTGATAAAGGACCCGGCAGCTTCTTGGCACTGCTTAGAAAAAATGCTATGAGTTTCTATCTGCTTCCAACCTACTAAATTACTCCTTAGCGGCCTTATCACTCTCGTCTCACCTCGCTTGTACTCGGTCATCAGCAGTACTTGAGCAAGTCACTGCGGCGCGAATAGAACGACGGAAAGGAAGGGCTACTAGTCCCTTGATCCGGTGGTGGGGTTGGAAGATCATCAATCTCACTCAAACCTCGCGGGCCTTAGGTGAACCGGGAACTGACCTCCATCCAAAGTCAAATACGAATCAGCCCCAAGCTGGCATGCACCAGGGAAGACGACAGAAAGGTCTACTCGCTTCCTCATCAAGGGCAACGAATTCTCTAAACAGAGCAGCTCATTCATCTCTGCGCTACCATCTTAGGAACGATTTCTGACCCGCTCAGCCATCTTTCCGACTTGATGAGTTCGGGATTCAAAGTAAGATTCCTCTTCTGAATTCCAACTTTCTTTTTTCTTCTCTTCTTTATTCAGCTTCTTCGATTCACTCATTCAGCTCAAGGTTCCCCGCTTTTGTGTTGAGTTCTCCGCTTTCCTTCCTCGCGCCCAGGACTAGAAAACCAGATCCCAGCTATTCAGTACCTGTATCAGTCTCAGTTCCTCAATCAGTAGATTCGATTCGAAACCAGTAGCTGGGCGAAGTCTTAGTAGCGGTGGTTGAAGGCGATGGGCCAGTTCTAGAAACTCATATATCAATGCGTTTGACGTGTTCAATACCACGATTCTCCCCTATCTTGCTTCAGTTGGATACTTCCAATGCTATGGGATGGGTGTGCCAGATTGGCACATCTCTATTTCTTCCCTTGATTCCTATCTCGGTCTAGGCAGTACGTACCACACCACAAGTGCAAGCACAACCACAAGACAAGTGGACAATCAAAAGCAATACAAACACATGCATGCCAAAAACTATCACAAGTCTTCACAGGCAATGGTGCATGGATCTGTCTGATCTCATGCTCATGGAGGGAGGAATCCTACTAGAATTACAAACAAGAAATAGGGAAATAAATAAGGAAGTATGACTAGTCCTATATGGATTACTAGAAAGAAGCAAGCTTTCCAATGACTATTCCTATCCCTACAATCATGGATACCTCTGCTAAGCTTTACCAACACAACTACCTACTAGAAGACTGTCATGACTCTACCAGCTACCTGCTATCTATACATTCCCTTTCACTTGCCTCAACACCTTGAGCTTGAGCTTCCTACCTTAGACTTGCTTTACTATTAATTATGAGTTATTTATACTCATCTTTACTTTATTTACTTATCTATGAGAGTCCGTCTGCGGATACGAAATAAGCAATACGAGTGCCTTTACTAGACATCTCATGTACGATTTCTGGGCCAAAGGAAGGAAGATTGATACACTTCCTCTTTCTATTCTATTATCTTATTTTCGAATGAACCCCGGCAACAAGAGGGATGATTTACATCTCTTTGCATCTCAGCTACAGTTCTTCAAGTCTCATCTGCCAAACGGGTTAAAGAGACAGACCTATTACCATCTTCGAATTCATCAGCATCTTCTAAAGCAACGAAGCAGGCGTTGTATGAATAAATAGAAATCGGAAGAAGACAGTTGCGCCCGCCTCTCAGCTGATATCTCGCATAAAAACCTCTTGATTCCACGTTTGCGGAAGAGCCTCTCGTCTTCAGCTTGACAAAGCGCGGGATAGATCAGCTATTATGCACCAGAAAGCAGCTACTAAGCATCCACAACGGGAAAACATTCACTTGCCGCGCCTGTTCTTTACGTATCACGTCTTATCTGCTCGAGACTTTGCATCTTTTTTATGTTTTACATGTTCGTTCCCTCATAAGTATATAAAAATATACTCGTGCCAATGATGTACTTATTTAATTTCATCCTTTCTTTTGTGGACCGCCACACGCTTGGCGCCCTCTTCTTCGAGCTAATGGTCTCTACAATATTTATTCTCCTCCTCAAGCGGGAACGTGTCTCGGCCAAAGTAAAGTGTGGCATGCTAGGTTGGGACATCCTTCTCCCTCTACAACTCGCCAAATAATAAATTCTCACAAGCTTCCCACAATACTCATAAAGGCGGTGGCGCAATTCCCGACTGCATTATTAAGAAAGGAAGAAGGTCTGCTTGCTTCTGTTACTTCTGCTTGCTCGATTGCAGCATCCGTTCGTTGTCTCGCTGGGGGTTACTACAGAGTTTTGGAAAAACAATACCACTCGTTCATGAGTTGACTACTGAAAAGTGAAATAATCTGTATGGCATAGTTGTAAATGATCCCGCATCTATTATTGCCAGCTGCACTTCCTTTACCTAGATAAACTTTTGAAGCTGCTCGGCTTTCTGCGTAACATGTGTAGGTTGACTTTCCTTTATAAGTTTCTTTATTTGAGGGCTTTTATACTAGAGTTCCCTACTCGGCGTAACTTGCTACTACACCACCTAGTTACGTTTATCTTTCATAGCTTGAGTTAACAAGCAGATTAGTTGCCAAAATAAATATAGCCACTCGCTTGTCCCTAATCTCTCTATCAATAGCTGTTTTTTGTCTTTTGTTAATTACTCAATAGTTAGAATTACTTGTCATTCTCTGAAGTCAGTAAATAAAATAGCTTATCAGTCATTGTACTTGAACTACGAATATATTTATGTCAAAGTGATGTTCGTTTCATACTTTGACGCTGGCTAGGGAGTCCTAATAAGGTCTTATGCTTAAGTTGACTTTGATTGATGACTCTTGCTACTACTCGCTTCACGCTCGCTGGTTCTGTTGGCTAATCTATTTGAGTACTTAGGTCATTCGCTTGTAATTGATTGACTCGTTACATAGTGACTTGCTCGTTCGGTAGTAGTATAATCGAACGAATAGTAAGTAGAATCGTCAACTAACGTATCTTTCTTGCTGGGGGAATTTCCATATATTAAGATTCAATCGGTTGACTTTCTTAGTTATTTTATAGAACTTGATTCGTGTAAGTCATCAATAGATAAGTTCTTTTTTTCTTCTTCGCTGCGCGCCATCTAATACAGCTGCCTCCCTAACCAGTCCCCTGTTTACCTCGTCGACTTCGTCGCCTGTTACAAGCCGCCGCCCCGCGCCGTCATTACAAAATAGGAAAATCAATCAGTAATGTGACTTGAATTTCCGTATCCGCAATTCCTTACTTAATTCAATGAAAGAGAATGGAAGTAAATGACTACTAGCCTCTCCTTTATCTTGGTCTTACCATCCCGATAAAAAGATTAGTGATATACTTGATTCTCTGGTAGTTGATTCTCTGGAAACGAGAATCTCATTCGTTCGAGCCATATCTCCTGATCAAGTACCCGGCCCTAGTAGCGTAGCTCAAATCTTCGTATAGAAAGTAGATCCATCATAGCCCCATAAAAAGCTAAGATTCTACCTACGAAAGAAAGTCTATAGTTCGCGGGAAAAGATTTGCAAAGATGAAAGGAGTTAGGCCGGTTTATAACATGATCCATATTGGATACCTTTAATGGAAAGGGTCTGTAAATGGGGCTATGCCTGAAGCAGATCTGGATCAAACTCGTAATGCTAGCCTTTAGTGGTGTGGGAACCCTCGTTGCAGCTGGGAGGAAGAAGATTGATGAAAAGCAGTATTTTTTGTTTCTATACGTAATATATCTCCTTTGTTTAGGAAGATGGGCGCCATTCCCTCGCGATTTCCACAATACAATATCTTCAGAGATCCATTTATTCGTAGCTGCAAAGAGACGCCAAGGCAGTGGTTTTGCTTTAGTTGAAGCATCATTTCAAAAGTTGTCTCTGGTTTGTTGTTTGTTTTGTTTGAAGGGAAGGGTAGGCAGTGCTAGACTTAGAATATGATCGTCGTCTCGTCTATAGTAGTACCACAAAGCAGAGGTAAGGATAACGGAAGTATCTAATTTGTCCATGAACAACTCCAATCACGGGTCTCTTTTCAGATAAGAGCCTTTTGTAGAATAGATGATCCAAGAATCAAATTGAATAGATCGTAAGGGCCTGAGGAGTTGATCCGCGGTCTTATCTTAGATTGGATCACTACCCAAAGAGTGAAGTTTTGGTTTGTTTCCAGTTGAAGCCTTTCCGCTTTCTTGTGAAGGGAGTTTAGCGATCCCTATTGCTGACGTCGATCCCAAGTCTAAAGACTCCTGTCTAGCTGTAAAGTAGACTCAAGGATTGAGCTCTGTCCGGGCAGCTAGTTTCCTCAAAATAACACATTCCCTAATTCTTTTGTAGTAACTGGATCCATATCCATTTGAAGCCAACTACTTTCGAATTCCAACCCTTTTTTGAATTTCTAGCCAGCCTTTAGTTTAGTGGTTAGATCCGGGCAGAGAAGGTGTCTCATTTGTTTGTATATGAGATTATCTATCTCCTTTGTCCAATCTTTGGCGAATTGGTACTCGACAGGTAGCTCCTCGGGAGAATGCATAGCCAAATGAAAAGATGAGCTCGAGAGGTTTGCAGGTGGAGGATCAGGAACGGCTTCCGCACTTAAGTAACCCCTGAAGCCAACTTCCTCTTTTATCCGATCTTGAATCAGATTTAGCAAAAGAAGTATGGTTTCTGGTTAGTTAGTTCCTCGAGAACTCCCATGTTTTAAAAAGTAAAGAGGCTAGTGAAGCTCCTCCATTTGGGAATCCAACTCGTATTGAAAAGATTTGCACTCTTGCGCAGATCCACCCAATTCAATGGATTATCTTTAGATAGTTAAAGTTTAAGGGTCGTAGTTAAGATTCATTTTTACACAAGTGGAATATTACAGACTTTCTGCCCTGCTCCTGAAAGAGAAAGATGCTTATGGGTAGTATATTACCATGTTCGCCCTTGCTTTCGTTCCTATATATGAGTGAATAGTCAAGACTAGAGATAACTCGAGCGGAGGTTACCGTGGGGTTGTGAATAGTCTGTTTCTCTAGATTTAGGGAGGGGTATAGCCAACTCCTTAGGACTGGCTTCGTATCATACATATCAGGTCCGGGCCCGGCGTAGCTCTCGTGCGTATCAATTCGATTATCATTCGTATCGTCAACTTCGGGGCTTAGCACGAGAAGAGGCAATTCCAATCTTCTATGGTACCTACCCGTCTATCATGCACGGGGTATGCTTTAATCTTTAAAAAGGCATTGTATTGTATGCTCCTCGGGAGGACGACGCAATACGAGGTTGATTTAGCGGAACCGGTAGAGGCTATCTATGCTGTAGTTCCTCAAAGGGATAGTTTTCAAGCAGAGCAGATTGGAGGCAATAGTTGTATAGTAGTCGCTAAGGGAATGTGGTTCACGCAGTAATGGTATTGGGGGGTTCTTTTTGCGGGGAGAAGGTTGGTTGTCTAGAGCGATTAATACGCTTTTGACGTACTGCTATATATAGAGTTTAGAAGCATTGCACTATCTATTTGCACGCTGCATTGGGAAGAAGTAGTTCGGCAAAGCACATTAGGATTCAATAGGGATAGGGCGTTCATCCAACGCAAAGCAATGAAATAGAGTCCTCCCCACACCTCCCTCAAGAAAGGAATCAGCTATTCTATTATCGTAGAACGTAACGGAACCTTCCTTTTGGGGCAAGGCACGGCAACCCATACGAGAAAAGTCGGACATTTCTTTGAACAACTAAACTATTCAAACCATATAGAGACCCATCGGTTCT
>Ga0214471_10003985_pt1 | contig 11416 bp, 11 predicted proteins | sample RVTome_5_FD_207665 | JGI IMG/M metagenome (GOLD analysis project Ga0214471, IMG submission 207665) | Soil microbial communities from uranium-contaminated site in the Upper Colorado River Basin, Wyoming, United States - RVT142D155 | ecosystem: Environmental > Terrestrial > Soil > Contaminated >... | reverse complement strand
CTGGTGGTGAACCGCGGGGCCCTGGACAAGCTGATCCAGGAGGCCGGGTACGTTTCCTGCCACACGGGCGGGGTCCCCGACGCCAACGCGATCCCGATCTCGAAACCCGACTCCGACTACGCGATGGACGCGGCGGAGTGCATCGGCTGCGGGGCGTGCGTGGCGGCGTGCCCCAACGGCGCCGCGATGCTCTTCGCCGGGGCGAAGGTAGCCCAGTTCGCGGCCCTTCCCCAGGGCCGGGTGGAGGCCCCCGAGCGCGTCGCCGCCATGGTCAAGACGATGCAGGAGTGCGGCTTCGGGAACTGCACGAACCATTACGAGTGCCAGGCGGCGTGCCCGAAGGGGATCGACGTGAAGTTCATCGCCCGCCTCAACCGGGAGTTCCACAAGGCCCTGTTCAAGGCGAAGGCGGGAACCTTCACCCCCGTGGGGGAATAATCCCTGTAACGACCGGTTCCCTCCGGAGCGATCCCGGGGCAGGGGCGGAAGCGCCCCTGCCCCGTTTCTTTCCGGGGGAAACGCCGGCCGGGATGGAACGGCGGCGCCGATGGTGTCATCATCTTGGAGAGCCGGTGTTTCCAGGGGGACACGACCATGCACATGGCGGACGCGCTGCTCTCCCCCGCGGTGGGGGCCACTTTCTGGGCCGGGACGATCGGCACGATCGGCTACGCGTCGAGGGTGCTGAAGAAACATCTCGACGACCGGAAGATTCCGCTGATGGGGGTGGTGGGAGCCTTCATCTTCGCCTCCCAGATGGTCAACTTCACGATCCCCGGAACCGGGTCGAGCGGACACCTCGGGGGCGGGATGATCCTGGCGGTCCTCCTCGGGCCGCACGCCGCCTTCCTGGTCATGGCCTCGGTGTTGACGGTCCAGGCGCTCTTCTTCGCCGACGGCGGGCTGCTCGCGCTGGGGTGCAACATCTGGAACCTGGGGATCTATCCGTGCTTCGTCGCCTATCCCCTGGTCTACAAGCCGTTGGCGGGAGAGGGCCGGAGCGTTCGACGCATCCTCGTCGCGTCGTTGGCGAGCGGGATCGTCGCGCTCCAGCTTGGGGCCTTCTCGGTCGTCCTCCAGACGCTCCTGTCGGGCAAGGCCGCGCTCCCGTTCCCCGCGTTCCTCCTGATCATGCAGCCGATCCACCTGGCCATCGGGATCGCAGAGGGATTCGTCACGGCGGGTGTCGTCAACTACGTCAGGACGGTCCGTCCCGAAATCCTCGACAGCCCCGCCTCCCCCGCGCAGCTCGCGGCGCGGGTATCCCTCCGGAACATCCTGTTCGGCTTCGCCGCCCTCGCGATCCTTACAGGAGGCGCGCTTTCCTGGTTCGCGTCGTCCAACCCCGACGGGCTCGAATGGTCGATCGCGAAGGCGACCCGCAAGGGGGATCTACCCGAACAGGATCAGGGCATCCCGGCGGCGTTGAAGAGAGCGCAGGAGAAAACCGCCTTCCTTCCCGGGTACGGCTTTAAGCCGCCCGCGAACGGTCCGAAGGCGAAGGAGGAGGCGCCCTCCTGGCCGGCCGTCGACGCGGGCGCCTCGGTCTCGGGCCTGATCGGCGGGGTTCTGGTCCTCGGTTTCGCTCTCGGGATCGGTTGGCTGATCCGTACGTATCGACGCTTGGCGAAGCCGCCGGGGTGAGGCGCACTGCCGGGACGGGGGATGCCTATTCGCCCAGGGCGGAGGCTGTTTCCTTGTCCGGCTCGCGGCTCTCCGGGGCAGGCGCCGGAGAGACCCTCTGCCACCGGCTCAAAGTGATCGACTGGGTCGCGGCGGCGAGGCCGAAGGAGAGGACGCTCAGCACCAACGGGACGCCCTTGATTCCGAGAAGGTCGGAGGCGGACGTGACCGCCCCTACGGCGATGGCCAGGATAGCCACATTGCGGATCTCACGGTTGCGGGCGCGGAAGGCGTAGAAGCCGAGTCCCAGTGCGGCGAGGTTGATGATGATCGACCGGGTGCTCTGGAAGGCCTCCGGTCCTCCCGGACCGCCCGCAAGGAGACGCCAGGCGATCCCCCGAAGGAGAAAAAAGAAGCCGGTCAGTGCGGCCAGGAGGGTGACCGCGCCGCCCAGGTCCTCCGTGTCGTAGGTCTCGAAGAAGGGAGAACGGGCCGGCGGAGCGTGGCGTCGGCACCACCGGTAATGGCCCAGGGAAACGGCGGCCAGCGCGGCGGCGGAAACCGTCCCGGAGAAGGAGGTTTCGGTGAGACCGTATACGGGGAAATGAAGCGCCAGGGTCACGACGGCATAGACCTGGAGCAGGTAGGAGGTTATCCGGACGGCGCCGCTCCCCCATCGATCGGAGAGGACGGCCACGCCAAGGGCCGCAGCCCCCAGAACGGGAGCCGCCGGTACGCCGCCGAGGGCGGCGGGGAGGGCGAGCCCCAGGAGGGCGCCTCCGGCGACGATGAAGGAGTTGGTGCCGGGAACACCGTCGATTTTTCGCCTCGAGAGCCAGAAGGCGGCCCCGATGTGGACGAGGGCGTACAGGATCGCCACCAGGTTGAGAGCGAGGGCGCTTCCGTCGGCCTCGCTCACGACGACCCGAGCGGCCAGGTACGACCCGACGGCGTTGATCGTGGGAAGGCAGAAATCGAAGACGGAAACCTTCACGTGGCGGCTCCGGACGATGCCCAGGAGGGCGATCGTCAGGAAGACGGCGCTGACGGTAGCCAGAACCGGCAGGAACCATCCGGGGGCCAGGGTAGGCGCCGCGGTGATCCTGCGGGCGGCGACGGCGGCGAGCCGCATCCCCCAGAGAAGAAACATGGCCAGGGTGACGACGAGCACGGTCCAGCGAAGCCAGCCGCATCGCTTCAGGGTCCCCGCGTAGTACCCCAGGAGGTTCCCCGTCAACAGGATCATGAAGAGGTAGGGGAAGAAAGGATCCGGGTAGTCGATGGCCGCGCCGGCCAGGCACATCCCCAGGGTACCGACCGACACAGGCAGGAAAACCGAGAACCGGCGGCTGACGAACGCCAGGCCGGCGCCGGTGGCCATCAGCGTCCAGTAGGCGGGAACGAGGGGGAGCGACCCGAAGCGGGCGTGGGTCTCGACAACGATGCTCGACATAAGGATCGCCCCGCAGGCGACGAACACCGGGGCCAGGGAGCTGTGCCGGCGATACTGGTGCCAGCCGGCAACCATGAGGGTCGCGGCGTAGCCCATGCCGAGCCCCATGCCGAGGAGGGGGTTGACGATGCCGTTGTCGGTGATGGTTCGCAGGATCAGGGCGATAACCATCAGGAAGCAGAGGGTGGCAAGCCGGGGAAAGAGCGACGCCCGGCTCGCCCAGTGGATCACCTCGTCGGAGAGGCTGCCGGGCTCTCCGGCGGCAGTCTTGCCCGGCGGCTTTCCGGGGTGCGCGGAAACCGCCGGCGGGAGGATCGCCTCCGGGTGGGACGCGGAGGCGACAGCCGATCGGCCCGGAGTGGCGGTCGCCAAGCGTCCCTCGAGATCGGTAATCCGCCGGTTCATGCCCTCGAGCTGCTCGTTCAGCCGGTCAACCTTCTCCTCGATCGTCAGATGTTGACTGCGCATGCATGAATCTCCGTTGCCCTGCCGCGGATGTTTTGTGCGGTCGGAATGAGAGCCTTCATCTATAACGCGGTTCTAATATAATATCAGTAGCCATTGCCGGGGTGGCAAGGAATTCATTCGGAGGGTCATGGATCGTTAACGGATTGGAACTTGGCGCGAATCCAGATTCCTTTTCGTTATTTGTCGGTAAAGTCAAACTTTCCCATAATATTGTATCGAGCCCGTTACTCGGATATCTCCATAAATATCCTGTCGAACTCTGGAGCGACACGGATAAACGCCTCCAGCACCTTCGGATCGAAATGCTCCGGCGATGTCCTCCCGTCTCCCCCTGTCAGGATCTTGCAAGTTTTATCTTGGTCGAATGCGGGTTTGTACGGCCTTTTGCTTCTTAAGGCATCGTATTGGTCGACGATCGTCACGATCCTCCCCTCGATCGGTATCTCTTCCCCTTTCAGCCCCCGGGGATACCCGAAACCGTCCACTCTTTCGTGGTGATTCAGGGCGATCGATGTCGCCATCGACATCCCGGGATAGGAGGACCCTGCAAGCATCTTCTCACCGATAACCGTATGGGTTTTAATGAGATCAAACTCTTCGGGCGTGAGAGGCCCCTGCTTCAGAAGGATTTTGTCCGGTATCCCGACCTTCCCTATATCATGAAGAACGCTCGCAAACGTGATCTCTTCCACAAACTCCGCCGGCATGGCCAGGGCGACCGAGATCGCTTTCGAATACAAGCCGATCCGCTTGATATGTACCCCCGTATCCGCATCCCTGTACTCGGCGACCCCTGCCAGGCGTTCGACAATCTCCTTGCTTGCGGATTTCACCAGCGTCAGCGCGTGACTCAGTTCCCGGGTTCTGCTTTCCACGGTTATTTCGAGCTTGCCGGTGTACTCTTTTTCCAGCTGCTTAAGCCTGTAATGATCGACCGCTTTTCCTACCGAATGGGCGAGATATTCGGATTTGAATGGCTTTAACAGGAAATCGAATGCACCTTTCCGAATCGCGTCAATGGACACGTCCAGATCCGCATAGGCGGTCATCATGATTACGGGAACTTCGGAATTGAAGGAGCGTATTTTCTCCAGGAATTGAATGCCGGTAACCTCAGGCATCATAATGTCCGTCAATACCGCGGAAACGCCGTTTTCCCGCAACCTCGCCATTGCATCCTTCGGTTTCCCATAGGCAAATACAAGGTACCCGAATCCGCTCAAGATCCTTCGGGTCAATTCCAGGACAGCAGGATCGTCGTCCACCACGAGAATTACGCCTCTCTCGTCCTGCACCATGCTCCCCTCCCTTCCCGGCGACCCGGTCGCGCACCATGCCCTCCGGGCGGTCTCGTTATGTATATCGGCACGGCCTATCCGGAACTTCACGCATTCGCTCCGGATTTATCGATTCCACTTCGCCGTACGCCTGCTTTCCTCCATGCCGCGCTCGCCGACGGGTCGGAATCGAACCGCGAGCCACAAATCGGCACTCGACCCGAAAAAAACGAAAAAAGGGAACTTGGCTTGAAGCCAAATTCCCTATCGTTTTAATATTTGCAATGTTTCGGATTATTTGAAACTTTCGGCAAGCTTGTCGAACGATCCGCTCCAACCGGCCTCGCAATCACTTAACGTATCCGACGGAATACCGGCATGGACCAGGGTCATTATCGTCTTTCCGCCATCCTCTTCGAACGTCACGGTCACCAGTAATTCCAGCGGCCATTCCCCTTGCATGCCGGACTATCAAGTCTTGTCGAGCACATCCCGGACCTTCTTCGCCAACGCCCAAGGAGAGTATGGCTTGCCGATGAAGGACACGCCCTCGTCCGGCACCCCGTGGTGCACGATCGCGTCATCCGTGTATCCCGAGGTGAAAAGCACCTTCATCTCCGGATGGATGCGCGTCAACCGGTTCGCCAGTTCGCGCCCGTGCATCCCCGGCATCACCACGTCCGTCATCAGCAGGTCGATCCACCATTGCTGCGCCAAGGCCAAGGCGATCCCTTGTCGCTTTTGACTTGAAGGAACGTATGAAATCCTTCCTTTTCCAAATAATCCCCCGCGTCCATAGAAAAACCGTTTCCCGGAGAGTGGGAGAATTCGAGCCGTATTTTTCACTTGATCCCTTTCTCCACCAAATATCTTCTTCCAGCATCCCTCAAATAATATCTTGTTGGCGCCCCAATGGTTAGAAGGTTGGATATAAAACCTGCTTTAAGCAACTTGATCAAATAATAGTTTGTTTCTGTTATTGATATACCAATTAATTTCGCGATTACATCCGATGGCATTGGCTCAAGCATCGGTTTTTTAATTTTTGAAAGTTCAATAAGTATATTCTCCATATTCGTATCAATCTTTGGAACATGTGTGTCGTTACGCATCTCTCCGGCGACGGCGTCTAATGACGCAAATATTTCATCCCCTAATTTCCAAAAATCCGCATAGGATTTGTCATCAAAATACAACCGATGTTTTTGCAATATCATTAAATTAGATATAGTTTGATCAATTTGTTCCATTAATTCTTTACGAAATATTTTTGCGAGTGTATCTTTAAGACTCAATAATTCCTTTGTCAAATCTATAATAATCTTTCTTCCCACATCAAGATTCATTGGTTTAATTTTTTTTTCGGATGTCCAATTAATATTATATCTTTCAATCAGATCATAAAATCGTTTAGAAACCTTATCATTTAATTCTTTCCGGGCGGTATTCCCCGGATCCCTGAGGGTTTCGCCTTCGGGTACCTTATGTATTTTCAATATATTTGAGACAATTTGCGTGCTTAACTTCTCTCGAAAATCAGGAATTGAATCATAATTAATGACCAACCCTTGATGAAGACAGTCATCCATAAATTTCATTAGTTTTCCATATTGTTTTAAGTCAATACTGCCTGGTACCACCGTGGCCGATGAAAGATATATCATTACCGACTTCCCTGCCTTTAGAAATTCTTTTATATCTTCTATAGTAATAGATTCTTCCAGGGAAAGTTCTGTTCCAATTCGTGTCCAAAATACGCCGATGAAGATGTCACAGTCCTTAATAAACTGTTTGTTGAATATTGCCTTGGAGCGATCGCTCGCTTCTTGAATCAAATGTGTTTCCAACAAAACCGGAAGAAAAACCGCTTTCATCCTGGCAGAATATTTTGTGTTCCATGATGAAATTATCTCTTGTATTGCTTTCTGTTCTGCGATTACGTCATCGGGTGCGGCAATCAGAATGCGATAAACGGTTGCTTGTAACGTCATCTTGCCCCCCTCAAATTCTCCGGAACGCCCTTCCGCCGACTTCACGAAGTTCATCGACCCGGAAAGGATCGTGGTCCGGGCGATTGTGTGTATTGACGAGTGCCTCCGCGATCGGCGCAGAAGTACACGAATACGCCTGAACGGGTATCTCCCGGATCGAGGGCGAGAGGAGCGGCCATACGAAGGCCGGGAAGATGGCGGTGTCAAGGGGAAGGCGTGATCGAGGGCTATCCATCGGCAGCGCCCCCAAGGTGATACGACTATTATGGAGGGAAAGGCAGGAGGTGGGAAAGAATCTTTTCACGACAATATGGGCGGATCTACACGTTGCTCGATACCCCGCCGCCCGATAAAGATTTCCTCCGGTTTTGCCGAAAGAATTTGGTGACGTTCAATAATTGTCGAGGCATGGGGGGGGGAGAAAATGACTTACGCGGAATTCGAGAACCTTCTCCTTCGGGCAGATCGTTTGACTGCGATTTGCAACCCGAAGAAAGCGGAATACTGGAGAGGATATCGCAGCGGGATCGAATTTCATTTCCAGAACGGTCAGCAGGTATCACTCCCCGATCATTATTCCATCATTGAGACCGCCCGCAGAAACGGCAGCCACGATGTTCATGCTTACGCTCGTGGGTATCGTGATGGCTGCAAGGGGCTGAATCCGGAAGATACCGGCTGAGATACGGGGCCGATGGGCGAAGGGTCCGCTTTAACAACATATATTCGGTGAGAATCTCGTCCCCGATGGCGGAAGCTTTTCCGGTCTCTTCAGAGGAACCGGGCGGTTGCGACGGCGCTTGTCACCATGAAGACCCGTACGTTGTTGGATGACGGGTCGATCGGGAACAGGAAAAAGCCGAGGCGCTTCGGGTCGTAGCCGGTCGTCGTCCCCACGATCACCTCGCCGTCCAGGCAGGTGACTTCCATCAACCGGCCCTGCGGCGGTTCTCCGGGGACCAATTGCTTTCTTTCGACGTACTTCGCGTTCCCCGTGAAATCGCGGACGTAGAAGACCGCCTTTAGTTCCGCCACCATCACCTCGACGGGGTTGCCCGAACCGGACGCACCCACGGGGTTAATATGGAACATCGGCTTGTTGGGGAAAAAATTCTGCGTGTACCCCTTCAGGATCTTTCCGTTCTGATACCGCACGACGATCTTCGACGGCTCCATGGATCGCCTCCGGTCGTCTCTTTCGATCAGAGCTGGTTTTCCTCATTCCACCAGAAAACCGGGTGATTCGCCAACGCCAATCCTCCCCCCGAGGGCGACCACATCCGCGAACCGGACCGCCCCGGATGCTCGTCTTACACAAGTGAAAAGGGAAATCCCATAAAGGAGGCGAAATCGAAATGACCATCAGCATATCTCTTTTACAACCCGTAGTGGCCTTGATCGCCGGAATCCTGATCCTGGGCATTCCGAGACTTTTGAATTATATCGTCGCCATCTATCTCATCCTCATCGGGATCATCGGACTGGCTCACAAGGTGTAAGGGAGAAAAACCGATGCAAGTTTGGATGCCGACCGAAAAAATCCTCCGTGCAATATCCTCCGGTTCCTGATGTCGTTTCGGAGGAAAGCGACGGCAGGACTGCTGGTTCTCATGACCGCGCTGTTGTGGCGGAACCCCCTCGCGGCGGCCCCGGTCCCGGTGCGTTTCGTCGAGGGATCCCTCCATGGGTTCCTCGTGCTGAGCACCCCCGGGGGAGTCCCCATCGCTTCGGGCGATCTTCTCCAGGTCGGCCGGGACGGAGGAGTCAAGAGCCGCCTGGTGTTCCGCTTCAAGGATGGGTCGGAGTTCGACGAGACGTTGGTGTTCACCCAGCGGAACGTCTTTACCCTGCAGAGCTATCACTTGGTGCAGCGCGGGCCGGCATTCCCCGAGGACACCGAGATATCGATGGAGCGGGCCTCCGGGAAGTACCAGGTGAAAACCAGGACTCGCAAGGACGGACGGGAGAAGGTGAAGGAGGGCACGCTCGATCTGCCCCTCGACGTCTACAACGGCATGGTCCTCGCCGTCCTGAAGAACCTCCCCGGCGGGACCGGCGAGACCGTCCACATGGTGGCCTTCACGCCCGCGCCGAAGCTCATCAAGCTGGAAATGACGCCTGCGGGCGAGCGGAAAATCGTGATCGGCGGAACCGAAAAAACCGCAACCCACTACGTGCTCAAGCCGATCCTCGGAACCTGGTTGAAGCTCTTCGCCTCGCTGCTTGGGCGCATGCCCCCGGACAATCACGCCTGGATCGTCACCGCCGATGTGCCGGCATTCGTGAAGTTCGAAGGGCCGCTCTACATGAACGGACCGGTCTGGCGGATCGAGCTGACGAGCCCCCGGTGGCCCGACCGGGAGCCTCCGGTCGAGCGGCCTGCCCAAAGAAAATAGGTATTTCCAGATTCTTCGGGATGGCATGCCATCCGTAGATTCGAAATCCCGGGAGTGCGGTTGCGATGAGGAGCGAAGGATGGTGCCGAAACGGGAATCGAAACCTTCCGGACGCGTATCCTAAGGACATACGGGTTCCTTTGCAGGATCAGGCGAATCGAGCAGGCATGTTCCTGACGGCGGAGAGTCCATGAGCTGCAGCGACGACAACAACGTCACCGACCCGAAACAGACCCCGAACCCGCGCCCGGACCCGGCGGAGAACGCCGGCCCCACCGGGTGGCTGGACGCGTTGAATTCGTTCCTGGAACGCGCGTTCCTGAAGGCGGATGTGGATACCGGCTGTTGACCCCCATGAACCGGGCGGGCGGTCCGCCCGCCAATCCCGAAATCCGGATGGCGGATGAAGGCAAGCTTGCAACCTGTCCCGTTCCGGTTCCCACTCGCTCACGGGAGGGGTCACTGCGGTTCCGCAGGATGACGTGTACTACGGAAAAAGGGAGCCGATCCTGGCTCGAAGCCAAATTCCCTTCCTCGGTCCTGGAAATCCCGGAACCGTCATCCGAGCCCGGCTGCTCGCACGATCAGAAACAATCCTGCCCCGACGACGACGGTCCCGGTGATTCGCGCGACGCGCTCACCGGCAGGTGCGAGACGTTCGACGGTGATAGCTGCCGCCACGACAGCCATCGCGCGAAGGTCCATGACTCCGATGACCAGGAGGATTACCATCAGACCGGCACAGCAGCGACTGCAGTGGAGTCCGTGGCGCAGGCCGTGTCGCCAGGCCGTGCCGGCGTCCGCCGGAAGCGTACTGCCGCGCCCGGGTGCCTCCCGGCAGCAGGCAAGGTGACGCGCCTTCCACGCGGTGAACTGGAGCGCGCCGGCGATCAGGACGACCCCGCCTACCGCGATCGGAACGGCGCGCGCCAGCTCCGGTTGCTGCATCTCGACCGCCGCCAGCGCGACGCCCAGCGGAAAGGCGGCCATTCCGAACACGGTCCAGACGACAAAGTAACCGACGCCCACGAGCGCAGTCAGCCAGCCGAGTCGCGTCTCGCCTGTCTTGCCGACGGCCTGGCGGTAGCGCCACAGCATTGAGACCAGGGATGGCAGCATCATCGCCACCATCATCACGGCCCACATGGCAAGGAACGACGCTGCGGCGCCGAGCCACGTCTGTCCGGGCATCGGCATCCACGCCATCGACATCGTCCAGCCGCCGGGCATCGGCATCCCGCCCATCTCCGACATGGACGCGCACCAGACGATCGTCACTGCCGCGCTGACGGCGAAGAGCAGCGCCGAGACGAAGAAGAAGACTCGCTCCGAAGTTCGCTCGGAAATCATGCGTCGTGAGATCTCCCGTCCCGCAGTTACACCACGACAACCACCACGTCGCTTCAGCGCTTGTCGTACTCGTCGTGGCGGCGCATCCAGAAGCCACTCTCGTTGCGCCCCTTGGGGGCGCGGTCGAGCCACTGGTACACGCCCCAGAGGCCGTCCAGCCCACGCGCATAGGTGGAATAGGCGTGGTAAACGACGTCGTCCTCAAACGCGAACGCGCTCATGCCGGGAGTCTCCCGGATGTACGTCGGCCAGTCCACGCCCACGCTCGTCGCGAGTTTCGTTCCTTCGTCGGTCACTGTCGCACTCGTCTCGATCTCGATCTCACGAGAACTGACTCCGCTCTTGCCGTAGTTGTATTCGACATTTCCCGAGCGCTGCTCCTCCTCCGTAAACGAGACGCTGAAGTCGAAGTTGAAGTCGCTGCCCAGCGAGGACGCCCACGGGAAGCTCCAGCCCATCCGCCGCTTGTACGCCTGCAGCTTCGCGAGCGGCGCCCGCGAGACCGCCCAAAGCATCACATCGTGATGCGCGAGGTGGTCCGCGAACCCGTTGAAGCCGTCCGCGATCGCCGAGCAGTGCGGACACCCCGCCGTGTAGTCGGGCCCGAACATGAAGTGGTAGACGAGGAGCTGCGAGCGACCTCGAAAGAGGTCTGCCAGCGCGGCGCTCCCTTCATCGGTCTCGAAGCGGTACTCCTTGTCGATCGGAACCCACGGCAGCTCCTGCCGCCCCCGCGCCAGCTCGTCGCTGCGCCGCGTGAGCTCCTTCTCCGCCTTGAGCAGCTCCAGCCTCGCCGCGAGCCACTCCTTACGTGTCCCGGTCAAGTGTGTCGTCGTCGCCATTATCTTCCTTGCGGGA
>Ga0214471_10003983_pt1 | contig 11417 bp, 13 predicted proteins | sample RVTome_5_FD_207665 | JGI IMG/M metagenome (GOLD analysis project Ga0214471, IMG submission 207665) | Soil microbial communities from uranium-contaminated site in the Upper Colorado River Basin, Wyoming, United States - RVT142D155 | ecosystem: Environmental > Terrestrial > Soil > Contaminated >... | reverse complement strand
CGGCGGTCGGCATCCAAGCGGCGCTTTCCGGAACGGCCGAAATCGGGATGGCCGACCTGCTCGAGGTGCCGGACGAAGCCAAGGCGCTCACTGCAACCGTGGTGGCCCGCGACGGCATTGCGATAGTAGTGAACCCGCAAAACCCGGTTGCGGCTTTGAGCGCGGAGGAGGCTCAAGGCATCTTCTCCGGCCGGATCACCAACTGGAAGCAAGTCGGTGGGCCGGACGGCCCGATCCGGGTGATGTCCCGCGAGGAAGGCAGCGGCACGCGGCGTTCGTTCGACCAGCTCGTACTCGCCGGCGCGCGGCTCGCGCCCGACGCCCTGTTCCAAAACTCCAACGGCACCGTCCGCGAAGCCGTGGCCAGCGACCCGAATGCGATCGGCTATGTCTCGATCGGCTTGGTCAACGACAAGGTCAAGGCGCTGCAATACGGCGGCGTCGAACCGACCAACGCCAATGTCGAGCGCGGCACCTATCGCCTCGCCCGGCCGGTTTTTTTCTTCACCCGCGGGGCGCCGGCGCCGCAAGTTCAGGAGTTCATCGACTACGTTCTCTCGGGCCCGGCGCAGGAAACGCTGGAACAAGAGGGACTGATCCGCGCGAACTGATCGATGGACCGCTGGATCTCCAGACTGTTGTTTTTAGCCGCGTGCTCCTCGGCCGCGGTGCTGGCGGCGATCGCGCTCTTCATCTTCCTGGAGGGCGTCCCGATCATGGTGAAAACCGGGGTCGGGCAGTTCTTGTTCGGCCGGGTCTGGGCGCCCCTGGATGGCGAGTTCGGAATCCTGCCGTTCATAATCGGCTCGCTGTGGGTGACCGCCGGCGCGCTGATTCTGGGTGTGCCGCTCGGTGTCGCCTGCGCGTTCTACCTGGCGGAGTTCGCGCCGCGCCGGTGGGTGAATGTGCTCAAGCCCGCCATCGAGCTGCTGGCCGGGATTCCTTCGGTGGTGTACGGATTCCTAGGCGTCATGTGGTTGGCTCCGCTGATCCGCAGCAACCTGGGCGGCCCGGGCCTCTCGATCCTGGCGGCGTCGTGCGTGCTCGCGGTGATGATCCTCCCTACGATCGTCGGAGTTTCGGTCGACGCGGTCCAAGCGATTCCGAAGAGCTACAAGGAGGGCGCGCTGGCGTTGGGGGCGACCGATTGGCAGAGCATGTGGCGGGTCCAATGGCCGGCGTCCCGCTCCGGCATCCTGGCGGGCGTCATCTTGGGCATGGGGCGCGCGGTGGGCGAGACCATGGCGGTGATCATGATCTCCGGCAACGCCATTCACATCCCGACTTCGGCGTTGGATTCGGTGCGCACGCTCACCGCCAACATCGCCATTGAAATGGGCTACGCGGTCGGTGAGCATCGCGAAGCGCTCTTCGCTACCGGCGTGGTGTTGTTCTTTTTCATCATGATCCTGAACACGGTGGCGCTGCGGGTCGCGCGGCGCAGGTTCTGATCATGCGGATAGCTCCCGCGATAACCGAGCGGATCGCCAAATTCGTTCTGATGATGTCGTGCGCCACGGCGGTGTTGGCGCTGATCTTTGTGATTGGCTTCGTGCTCGCCGGCGGATTGATGCACCTCTCGTGGGCTTTCTTGACCGAGCCGATCCTGGACATGGGCCGCGCCGGCGGGATCTTGCCGGCAATCGTCGGCACCTTGCTGATGGTGTTTGTGGCGGTCGGGATCGCGGCGCCGCTCGGCGTCGCCAGCGCGATCTACTTGTCGGAATACACCATCGAGGGCTGGGTGACGCAGGCGATCCGCTTCGGCATCAACTGCCTGGCCGGGGTTCCCTCCATCATCTTCGGGCTGTTCGGCTTCATCCTCTTTGTCGTTCTGCTCGGGTTCGGCTGGTCGATTCTCTCGGGGGGGCTGTCGCTGGCCGCGATGATCCTGCCGACCATCATCCGCACCGCCGAGGAGGCGCTGCGCTCGGTACCGAGCCAGTACCGCGATGTGGCCGCTTCGCTCGGTGCTTCGCGCTGGCAGGTGGTGACCAAGTCGGTGCTGCCTTACGCGCTGCCCGGGATCCTGACCGGCATCATCCTCGGCATCGGCCGCTCGATCGAGGAGACCGCGGTGGTCATCTTCACCGCCGGCTCCGCGGTGCAAATGCCGAAGTCGCTGTTCGACTCGGCACGGACCATGTCGGTGCATTTCTATATCCTGGCCCGCGAGGGGGTCTCCAACCAAAACGCCTACGCCACCGCTGCGGTCCTGATCTGCACGATCCTGATCATCAACATTCTGGCGTACACCATCATGCACCAGATGATGCGCGGGAAACGCGCGGTCTAGGTACGGAGGCGACCAGCGTGGACCGCGCCGCAGCCAGCGCCAAGATCGAGGTCGCGGGCCTCACGGTTCGCTTCGGCCCGACGGTCGCGCTCCAGCATGTTTCCCTGCAAGTGCTGCGCAACGAGATCCTGGCCATTATCGGACCGGCCAACTCGGGCAAGTCGAGCCTGCTGTTGGCGCTCAATCGGATGGTGGACCGCGTGCCCGGGGTCTCGGTCGAGGGGCGGATCCTGCTGGACGGCACCGACATCGCTTCGATCCCAGACGTGCAAGAGCTGCGCCGGCGCGTGGGGATGGTCTTCGCGCTGCCGATTCCGCTGCCGATGAGCATCCGCGACAACATTCTGTTTGGTCCCCAGCTGATCCGCAGGCTGCGCAAGGCCGAAGCCGACCGCCTGATCGAATCGTCTTTGCGCGCCGCGTTCTTGTGGGATGAGGTCAAGGATCGGCTCGAGGATTCGGCGCTGCGGCTCTCGGGCGGCCAGCAGCAGCGACTGTGCATCGCGCGGACGCTGGCGGTCGAGCCCGAGGTGATCCTGTTCGACGAGCCGTGCTCCGGCCTCGACCCGATTTCGACCGCCAAGGTGGAGGAGGCGCTGCTAGTGCTCAAACGCGAGCGAACCCTGGTCCTGGTGACCAACAACACCAAGCAGGCCGCCCGGGTCGGGGATCGGACCGCGTTCCTGCTGATGGGCGAGTTGATTGAAGTGGACCGGACCGACAAGATCTTCACCAATCCGTCCCACCGCCGAACGGAGGACTACGTCACCGGCCGGTTCGGCTGAGCTCCGCCGCGACCGGACCGCCCGCCGCACGGCCTCGACCATGGACGCCATCCGCAGCCGCGACCTGAATCTGTTCTACGGCGCATTCCACGCGCTCAAGAACATCAACCTCGCGATTGGGCCGCGCAAGATCACCGCGATGATCGGGCCCTCGGGTTGCGGGAAGTCGACCCTGCTGCGGGTGTTCAATCGGATGAACGACCTGATCAGCGGGGTCCGGATCAGCGGGGCGGTCGAAGTCTTCGGGGCGTCGATCTTCCAGCGCGACGTCCGCGCCTTGCGCAAGTCGGTCGGCATGGTCTTTCAGCGCCCCAATCCATTTCCGCTCAGCATTCTGGAGAACATCGCGTTCGGCCACCGGGTCCACGGCACGCGCGAGCGCAACCTGATTCAGGAGACCGTGCGGGCGAGCCTCGAGGCGGTCGGCCTGTGGGACGCGCTCAAAGACCGGCTCCAGCACAACGCGCTGGGACTGTCGGTCGAGCAGCAGCAGCGGCTCTGTATCGCGCGCCTCCTGACCGTCAAACCCGACGTGCTGCTGATGGACGAGCCCTGTTCCGCGCTCGACCCGATCGCGACCGCGCGGATCGAGGAGCTGATGCAAGATCTCAAGCGCAACTACACCATCGTGATCGTGACCCACAACATGCAGCAAGCGGCGCGCGTGTCGGAAGACTGCGGTTTCATGCTGCTCGGCGAGCTGGTGGAGTTCGGCTCGACCAGCGCGATCTTCACCACCCCCCGGGATCAGAGGACCGAGGATTACATCTCGGGGCGCTATGGCTAGGAGGAACGACCGTGGACCGTCACATCGATCACCATTTTGATGAGGCGCTGGCCGCTCTCAAACAGCAGATTCTGCTGATGAGCTCGAAAGTCGAGAGCATGGTGGAGGACTGCTTCCGCGCCCTGGCGGCCCGCAGCGACCTGCTGGCCCGACAGGTCACAGAACGCGACCACGCGGTCGATGCTCTCGAGGTCTCGATCGACGAGCAGTGCATCGAGCTGCTCGCGCGCTATCAGCCGGCCGCCCGCGATCTGCGCTTCATCACCCGCGGGCTCAAGATCGTGACCGACCTGGAGCGGGTCGGCGACCTGGCCTGCAACGTCGCCAGCCGGGTTTTGGACCTGATCGCCGAGGAGCACGCGCCGCTCGATCTGCTGCCGATGGCCGAGATCGTCCAGCGCATGCTCAAAGAAAGCATCGACGCGTTCATCGAAGGCGACGCGGCCAAAGCCGAGGCGGTGCTGAAGCAGGACGACATCGTGGACCAGCTGACCACCAAGCACGTGCACTACCTGATCGAGCTGGCGGTGCGGGAGCCCCAGGGGATCCGGCGCATCTTCCCGGCCTCTTCGATCGTGCGGCATTTGGAGCGGATGGCGGATCACTCCACCAATATCGCCGAGCTGGCGATCTTCATGGTCAAGGGTCGCGACGTGCGCCACAAGCGCGGCATCTAACCCGCAGCGCCGGCGTCCGCCTGTTATCCTGCGCAGGTCTCCATGGCCCCGATGCACGACCGGAAGCCCGCCGACCGTGTGCTGCAGATTCGCGACGACAGCGAGCTGCTGGAGCTCTACTATCGCGAGTGCCAGGGGGACTTTTACGGCGCCGACTACTACGAGGGTACGCCGGGCGCGGACCGCAGCGCGATCCTCTACCTCGACGACCTCGACAAGATTACGGTGGCGCAGCTGTTTCGCACCTGCCTGGGACCGGGCCGGGTGCTCGAGGTCGGCTGCGCCTCGGGCCTCTTGGTGCGGCAGCTGGTGGCGTTCGGCGTCGACGCGCACGGCGTCGATTTCAGCGAGTATTGCATCCGCCGTGCCCCCGCGGAGGTGGCCGGCCGGGTTCAGCAGATGGATTTGCTCGAGCTGCGCTTCGAGCCGGCCGCATTCGACTGCCTGCTGGTGCTCGACGTCTTGGAGCATCTCCCGCCGCAGCTTGTGCCCCAGGCGCTCGCGGGTCTGAGCCGGATCCTCAAGCCGGGCGGAATTCTGTTCTGCGTCGTGCCGGCCTACGGCGACAACGCGTTCGGACCGACCGTGTTTCCGTTTCGCGGCAACCCGGCGTGGGAGCGCGACGCCGCGCTGGGCCGGCCGTTCCGCGAGCTGCCGGCCGACCGCGAGGGCCGCCCGCATCTGGGCCATCTGACCCACGCCACCGTCTGGTGGTGGGAGCGCGCCTTCGCTCAAACCGGGCTGATGCGCCAGGGGCGCACCGAAGTGGAGATCCATCGCCTGTTCGATGGATTCTTGGAACCCGCGCGGCGCTCGTTTTTCGTTTTCCGCCGCCTGCCGCGCTGGCGCCGCGCGTGGGCCGACCGTTCGCGGCGCCGCGCGCTGGCGCGCATCCCGCAAGCACCGCACGGGTTTTTCTATTGGGAGCGCTGGGGTGAGCAGTGGGTGCGCTGGACCCAGCGGGTAGCGCTGGACTTTCTCGACCACCCGCCGCCGCGGATCGCGCTGCCGCTGCTGGCCGAGCATCCAGACCTTGAGCTGCATCCGGTCGAAGTGGAGGTCAGCGTGGATGGGCGGCCGGCGGCGCAGGTCAGGCTCGAGCGCCGCGGCTGGCAGCACGTCGAGCTGGAGCTGCCGCCGCGGCGGCGGGTGTTCTATGGGCTCGAGGTCAGCCGGATGTGGGTGCCGGCGCAGAGCCTGCCGGGCAGCCGCGACGAGCGCGAGCTCGGCATCGCCGTCGGCGCTCCCCAGCTGCCGGGCTAGCCCGGAGGCCACTGGTAGCGGTGGCCCTTGCGCGAGAGCTCGGCGGCGCTGTGGCGCAGCTCTTGGGCTATGACCTCCAAGTCGGAGAGGTGGTGGGCAAGCAGCTCGAAGAGTTCCCGGGGAGTGACCTCGTCGTAGAAGTGGGTCAGACGATTGCGAAAGCCAGCGATCCGCTCGAAGCGCGCAGCGAGCTGTCCATCTTTGATTAGGCCTCGCTCGCCGGCTTGGCGGGCGACTTGGCGGTACTCCATGGTTCCGAGGCCGTGTGCCTTGGCCAGCAAGTGCCGGGCGGTGTCCAGCAACCCCTCGATGGCCCGGCGCAGGAACGACTCTGCGGCTGCTGGATTGCGCGGATCGGAGCTGAATTCGGCGAGGGACTTCAGGGGAAGGGAGCGGAGATCCTCGAGCCGGCTCTGGAAATAGCCGAGGCGCTCTCCAACCAGCTTGAGATTGACCTCGCCGGGGCTCATGGAGTGGTCACCCCGAAGAGGTCGAGCTCGAGGCGCCGCACCCTGGGAAGGAGCTCAGAGGCCTGGCTCATGACGGCAAGCTCGTAGTAGTCGGCCCGATTGGGATCGGTGGCAGCGATGCGGTGGCCGTCGATGGCAGCGAAGGCGAATACGGGGTCGACCCTCTGGATCGGAACCAGATCCACGCGCAGGGGCTCAAAGAAGTCTTCGAAGGCGACTTGCAAGTCCGAGAGGACCAGGGGGTCGAAGTCCTCCCGATCAAAGACCAGTGCTACGTCGAGGTCCGAGCCCTCCGGCGGGACAGCTTGGTCTTGCAGCACACGCAGACCGTCCTCCGCCCGAGAACCGAACAAGTAAACGGCGAGCAGGCCGAAGCGAATGCAAATCTGGTCCAATTGTGCGTTGCGATTCATCCCGTCGAGTATAACCCTGCGGCGTTGGAAGCTGCTGGCAAACCTCAGGCCGGCAGAAATGCCACGCCGGAGTACGATCGGATCAAGGGATCGCGGGTGACCAGGGTCAGACCTTCGATCCGCGCCTGAGCCACCAGGAGGCGGTCGAACGGATCGCGATGCAAGGGAGGCAGCTCAAAGGTGGCTTCGGCGTGCTCGAATGTAACTGGCAGGCGACTGATGCCGAGCCGCCCCACGACCGATGAAGGCGGCTCCGGCAGATCCAGCCGGCCGAGCGACTGCTTGATCCCCATCTCCCAGACCGAGGCCGCGCTCAAGAACACGTCGTTAGTGCCATCCCGGATCGCGCGGCGTTCGAGATCAGCCAAGCGACGGTCATCGGCACACCACCAGAGGAACACATGGGTATCGAGCAACAGCCTCAAGAACGCCCTTCGAAGGCTGCGAGAATGTCTTCGGGAAGCGGAGCGTCGAAATCCGAGCGGATCACCACCCGGCCCTTCCAGGCGCCCGGCTTGCGCGGCCGCCGCGGCTGGCCAAACGGCACCAGCCGGGCCTTGGGCTCGCCGGCCTTAGCGATCACGACTTCTTCGCCGCGCGCGGCTCGTTCCACGAGCTCGGACAGATGAGTTTTGGCCTCATAGATATTGACCGTCTTCGCCATCTTGACCAACCTTGACCAATAGTAGCACCGGCGCCGAGGGAATCAAGGGGGTGCCGTGGGCAAGCTTCGCTTTGCCCACGGACAACGCTTCGAACTGGGAATGCGCTTATGATTGGTTCAAGTCTCGACCGTGGGCAGAGCAGAGCTTGCCCACGGCACCCATGATCCGCCGCCGAGCTCGGCTAGAGCAGGGCGTGGTCTCTGTACCAGGCGGCGGTGCGGCGCAGGCCTTCGTCGAGCCCGACCTTGGGCTCGTAGCCGAGCTCGCGGCGCGCGCGCTCGAAGGTGAAAGCGCGTGACTTGCGGAAGAAGTCCACTCGGCGCCGGTAGATCGGCGGGTCGATCCCGAGCGGCCGGCAGACCAGCTCGCAGGCCGCTCCGGCGAGCCACAGCGGCGCGGCCGGGAGCTTGATTCGCGGCGGCGCGACCTCGAGCACCGCCGCGATCCGGCGGCACAGCTCGGCCAAGGTGGTGTACTCCGGGCCCGCCAGGATGTAGGTCCGGCCAGGGGCCTTTGGATGCGTGCCGCAGAGCAGGATGCCGCGGCACAGATCGTCGATGTAGGTCAGGTGATAGAGCGCGCGGCCGCCGTCGAACAGGATGAAGCGCCCGCGCCGAATCCAGCGGAACAGCTTGAGAAAGCGCCGGTCGCCGGGCCCGTGGATCCCGACCGGGCGGAACACCGCGACCGGCAGTCCGCGCTCGCGGCCGAAGGCGGCGGCGACTCTTTCACCTTCGAGTTTGCTCGCTTGGTAATCGTCACCCGGGCTCAAAGGAGCGTCTTCGTCGGCCGGCGGATTCTCGACATGGCCGTGCACCCCGACGGTCGAGCAGTGGATGAAGCGGCTCACGCTGGCGGCCTCGGCCGCTTCCAGCAGCCGGCGCGTCCCTTCGACGTTGACCTCCCAGAACTCGGCGCGTCCGCTGCCGCCTTCGCGATAGAGCGCCGCGATGTGATAAACGGCATGGACTCCCGCGCAGGCCGCGGCCAACGACTCGGGATCGCGCAGGTCGCCTTCGGCCGGTTCGACCGCAAGGCCCTGGAGCAGGGCGCGCGAGCTGTTGGGGCGGATCAAAGCGCGCACCCGAAAGCCGGCTTGGGCCAGGTGGCGGCACAGATGGCTGCCGGTAAAACCGGTCGCCCCGGTCACCAGAACGGGATGGCTCACGCGCTGAGATGCCTGCCGAAGCGTTCGAGCCAGCGCTCGACCAAAAGCAGCGCCCACAGCCGGTGGGCATGGTCGGCCTGACCCGCGAGGTGTTCGCGCTGCAGCCGCTCGACCGCCGGCCAGGCGAACCAGCCGCGGCGGCGCACCCGCGCTTCACTCAGAGTGTCGAGCAGCATCGGCTTGAGCTCGCCGCGCAGCCAGTTCTTCATTGGGATCGAAAAGCCCTGCTTGCCGCGCGCCAAGGTCTCCGGCGGCAGCAGACCGGACAGCGCCTGGCGCAGCAGCCGCTTCGTGCTCAGGCCGCGGAGCTTGGCGGCGAGCTCGAGGCTGGCGGCGTACTCGACCACCCGATGGTCGAGAAACGGAACCCGCGCTTCGAGCGACACCGCCATGCTCATCCGGTCAACCTTGACCAGAATGTCGTCGGCCAGATAGGTCTTGAGATCGATGTACAGCGCGCCGGTGATCGGATCGGGAGCGCCCGACTGCTCGGCATGGCGGCGGAACGGCTCGAGCGTCTCCGCCGGATCGACCGCGCCGAGCAGGCCGCCGCCATAGAGCTCGGCGCGCTGAGCCGCGTCGAGAAACAGCATCCAGCGCAGGTGGCCCAAGCTGGTGTCCATCCGCGCGCCCTCGGCGAAGCGGCGCAGGCGGTTGAAGAGGCCCTTCTTGCGCGCGGTCGGCGGCAAGGCGGCGAGGGCCGAGAGGCCCAGCCGGTGCAGCGCGGCAGGGAGCTTGCGCGCGATCCGGTCGGCGCGCTCGGCGAGGTAGGTGTCGTAGCCGGCGAACAGCTCGTCGCCGCCGTCGCCCGACAGCGCCACCGTGACCCGCTCGCGCGCCAGCTCGGAGACCAGGAAGGTCGGAAAGATCGAGAAGTCCGCGATCGGGTCGTCCAGGTGGGGCAGCAGGCGCTCGACCAGCGCCACCGCTTCGGGCCGAATAACGCGCTCGCTGTGATCGGTGCGGAAGGCGCGCGCGATCCGGCGCGCGTGCGCCAGCTCGTCGTAGCTCGGATCGTCGAAGCCGATCGAGAAGGTCTGGACCGGTTGATCGATCAGACCGGCCATCAGGCCGACCACCGCGCCCGAATCGATCCCGCCGGAGAGAAACGCGCCCAGCGGCACGTCGCTCATGAGCCGCTCCTCGACCGCGGCGCGCAGCTTGGCCAGGAGCTCAACCGGATCGCCGCGGCGATCGGCGCGGTAGCGCACCTGCCAGTAGCGCTGGGTGCGGACGCCGCCGGCGTCGGCGACCAACAGGTGCCCCGGCTCCAGCTTGCGGATCTCGCGAAACGGAGTACGCGGCGCCGGAATGTACTCGACGCTCAGCAGGCTGTCGAACGCGACCGGATCCGGCGTCAGGCGCAGGCCGCCGTGCGCCAGGATCGCCTTGATCTCGGAGCCGAACAGGAGCCGTTCCGCGTCCTGATAGAGAAACAGTGGCTTGATGCCGATGCGGTCGCGCGCGAGCAGCAGGCGGCGCCGTCCCGCATCCCAGATTGCGACCGCGAACATGCCGTGCAGGCGCTTGGGCAGCTCGAGCCCCCACTCTTCGTAGCCGTGCACCAGCACCTCGGTGTCGGCGCGGGTCTTGAAATGGTGGCCGTGCGCTTCGAGCTCGCGGCGCAGCGCGAGGTGGTTGTAGATCTGGCCGTTGAGCACCACCCAGACGCTGCCATCCTCGTTCGACAGCGGCTGGTCGCCGGTGACCAGGTCGACGATCGCCAGGCGCCGGATGCCGAGCGCCGCCGGGCCGTCCCGGTGGATGCCGCTGGAGTCGGGCCCGCGGTGCACCAGGCTCTCGACCATCCGCTCCAGTCGCTGAGGGTCGAACGGGCGTTCTGGATCGAACAGCAAGCCGCCGCCGATGCCGCACATGACGCCTTATTGTAACCGGGTTCGTTTACCCAAAGTCCCTTCGTCATTGAATCGCCGCCGTTAGCGCTCAGCATGCCGATCGCTCACGCCTCCCGCCATGGGTGCGGTGGGCAAGCTCTGCTCTGCCCACGGACGACATTCAACCAGTAACGCACCATTCCTACGTTCTTGTTGCGTTGTCCGTGGGCAAAGCGAAGCTTGCCCACGACACCCGCGGTTGAATGAGCGTGCTTATGCGGGCGATAATCCCGCCCACTGCGCCGGCGACGCCACGCGGCTCCAAGGAGGAGGTCGAAGCATGCGGCAAGCCTGTTTCCTGTTCATCATGGCGATCGGGGTTCCGGCCGCGGCGATCGATTTCACCGCTCGGATCGAGAGCCCTTTAACCCAGCTTCCCTTGGGTGTCGGGACCATCAACCACTTCTCCGGCGGGGTGTTCGTCGCCGGCGCGATGATTGGTAGCGGCACGGCGCTGCACACGGCTACCATCCTACAGTTGCAAGGGTTGATCGCCTGGCGCGATTTCATCGAGATCACACTGCCCGGCGTTGGGACCTTTTTGATCGTGGGCGAAAAGTTCTCGGCGGCGGAGGCCGGCCCGGCGGTGGTGATCGAAAAAAACAGCGGCGCGGAGCTCCTGCGGGGGACGTTGATCTGGGCTTACAACGCGACCCAGACCGAATTCACCTTCAGCTTCTGAGCCGGAAGATCACCGCAGCGACCGGATAGGGTTGGGCGCGGTTGGACAGATATATGCGTCTGCGCTTGCATTGCGAGCACGGAGCCGTTCGAAAGCGGCCTTCGCCTTCCCGTGCGCCCGATCGCTCGCCACCAGCAGGGCCCGAGCCTCCGCGCCGCCAAGGCGTACAGCTCTACCAGGACGTAGGAGGGCGGTCGCGGAGATCCGGGCTCGGATTGCTGCTCTGTTCGAGGTCCTCTGGGTTGATCGTGAGCTCCACGAGAAGGGACTCGATCTGCTGATCGAACGCGGCGACAGCCGGCTCAGCATCGTCGAT
>Ga0214471_10003982_pt1 | contig 11418 bp, 15 predicted proteins | sample RVTome_5_FD_207665 | JGI IMG/M metagenome (GOLD analysis project Ga0214471, IMG submission 207665) | Soil microbial communities from uranium-contaminated site in the Upper Colorado River Basin, Wyoming, United States - RVT142D155 | ecosystem: Environmental > Terrestrial > Soil > Contaminated >... | reverse complement strand
TAAATCATCGGAATACCGCATTACCGCCGAAGAGGCAGCGGCTTTTCGTGCCCGATGGAAGGTCGTTTCCGGAGCGCTTCGGACCGAGCTGCGCGCGTTGCCGATCGAAACCAAGCTCAAACAGCTGGATGCCTTGGTGCGACTGGCGAGGCAACTCGACTGGACGCGTACTGAAGACGACACGGAAGTACGCAAGCGCTGAGCACGCCTAAGGTCCGCACTGCATGACTGAAAGGCAGGAACTGGCGCCGCTCATTTCCGCGCTGTCCGACGTGACAAGGTGGTTTGAGTCGGCAAATGTCCCGGGCATCGTCGTCGGCGGCGTAGCCGCATCTCTAATCGGGCGGCCACGCCTGACGCATAATGTGGATGCGCTCGTAATAATGGACGAAGCGCATTGGGACGAGCTGCTGGAGCATGGTAAAAGATTCGGTTTTCATCCACGGCTTGCCGACGCCCTGGCCTTCGCTACTCGTGCGCGCGTCCTGCTCATGCGTCACGAACCAAGCGGGGTGGATGTGGACATCATGTTCGGCGCGCTGCGCTTCGAAGAAGAAGCGGTTGCACATCGAACTTTCGTAACGGTCGCCGATGTGGCGCTGCCGTTGCCCACACCCGAGGATCTAATTGTGATGAAGGCCGTTGCCCACCGCCCACGCGATCTCACCGACATCGAAGCGATCCTTTCACGGAGTTTGCCACGGGCGCTTGGCGCCCTCGCAACGAGCGCCCTTAAGCCTCTCACGGAGATGGCCGCGGGCGCTGGCGCGCCCTCGCAATGACGGCCGGGGACGGCATTTGCCTCTTTAAAGTAACTGCCATTCGGGTCGGAGTGGGTTCGGAGTGTGGGTCGGAGTGGAATGGCACTTATGTGTCTGGGCAGCGGCGCCGTGCTGGAGGCGGCCTTGGGCAGTGCTCGCGAGAAGGGCAATGACGAACAGGCGCTCCTGCGGACCCTGCTCGATACCCTCCACGTCGGCGATCTGCTGCTCGGGAACGCCCATTGTGCGACCTATTTCGCGGGTCATTTACACCCCGCGCGGCGCACAGCTTGCGCTGCTATGATGCGGATTGACGGACGCCGATATTATGGATTTCACTGTGCCCGTGAAGACTCCTATTCGCGCCTGCTTTAGGTGTCTTCCTGGTATCGCACTCATCACTATCCAAGAAGAAGAGACTTATGCCCAAAGGGTACTGGATTGTTCGCGCGGACGTCACCGACCTGGAGCAGTTCAAAATGTATGCGGCGGCCAACGCTGAGGCGCTCAAGAAGTACGGAGCCCGATTCCTCGCCCGGGCGGGCCGCTTCACCGTTGCGGAGGGAACGAGCCGTGCGCGCAATACCGTGGTCGAGTTCCCATCTTACGAGGCTGCCGTCAATTGCTGGAACTCACCCGAGTATCAGGCGGCGGTCAAGCTCAGGTTGCCTGTTTCGACCATCGATCTCGTGATCATCGAGGGCTACGATGGCCCTCAACCGTCCGACTGAGAGGGCCTTGTTTCTCGAGGCCTTCGAGAAAACCCGCTGGCGGCACGGTCGTGCCCGGAATATGCATGTTCCCCCAGCGAATCATCTCTTTGAGGATCGGAAACAGGTCTGCTCCCCTGGGTGTAAGACGGTACTCATGCCGAAGCGGCTGCCGTTGGTACGGGCGCTTTTCCAGCAGGCCCGCGCGTTCGAGGCGCTTGAGCCGGTCGGCCAGAATGTTGGAGGGAATCCCCTCCTCGGCCTCCATCAATTCTCCGTATAGGCGTTTCCCCAGGAACAACAGGTCTCGGATCACAAGCAGCGTCCATTTGTCGCCGATCAAATCGAGGGTATTTGCGATGGGGCAGGCGGACCGTCCCGGACGGGTGGCTGGAGTACAGGCCATGACGCAACTGCAGCACGAGATCCATGTTGACGCTCCGCCGGAGAAGGTATGGGCGGTTCTCGCCGACCTGGAAGCCGTGCAACACTACAATCCGGGAGTAAAGCATGCCAAGTACGCGTCCACGCTGCGCGAAGGTGTTGGCGCCAGTCGCCACTGTGATTTGAAGCCAAAAGGCTGGGTCAAGGAACGCGTGATCGCCTGGGAACCGCAGAAAGCGGTGTCCATGGAGCTCTACGAAAGCCAATGGCCGCTGAAATTCATGCGCTGGCGCACCGTACTTGCCCCGGACGGCGCGGGAACCCGTATCACCCAGCAAATGGAATATCAGGTCAAATTCGGATTCCTGGGCGGTTTGTTGGACAGGCTCGTGATGCGACACAAGTTGGATCAGACCGTTGCGGAGGTGTTCGTCGGTCTCAAGCGCTTCATCGAAGCCGGAGCCAAACCCCGTAACTGAGCTTGCTGCATGGTTGTCTCAGGGAGGTCGGTATGCGTGCAAAAAACGCACGAAAAAAATCCTCTTCAAACAGCGTTCCCGGCGAATCGGGCTCGCAATTTTCCCCGATAGTCGAGGCATTTCGCAGCAACGCGCAAGTCTCTCTCGGGCGAATGTTCGGCTCGGTCGGACTCAAGGTGAACGACAAGGTATTCGCGATGATGGTCAAAGGCGCCCTGGTGGTGAAGCTCCCCAGGGCAAGGGTCGAGGCCCTGATCGGCGCGCACCTTGGCGAACCCTTCGACCCTGGTCATGGTCGCCTGATGAAGGAGTGGGTCGCGATCAAACCGACAGCGCGTGCGGAGTGGCTGAGGCTTGCCAAGGAAGCGCAAAGGAAAAATGGATTATCATAGTGCGCACGCCGGGTGCCGCGCGCCATGTTTCCTGACACTCCTATGGTCGGCGCCGCACCGCCCGGCGGTTGAAGCGTGCGCCATACCATGAATCGGCTGACAATTCGTCAAGCAACGGCGCGAGACGCCGGCAACATCGCGCGGCTCGTGAACGAGGCCTACCGACCACGGCCCGGCGCCGGCGGCTGGACGCATGAGTCGAGCCTGGTGAGCGGTGAAAGAACCAATGCCCGAAAGGTCGAGGCGCTGCTGAGTCATTCGGTGGTTCGCGTGGGCCTGCGCGGTGCGACGATCGTGGCGTGCGTCCAGATCGAGGGTAAAGGCGAAGAAGCTCACATCGGCATGCTCGCCGTCAAGCCGGCAATGCAGCGCGCAGGAGTCGGGGATGCGATGCTGACTCAGGCGGAAAGGTATGCCGAGTCATCGCTGGGCGCCGAACAATTCGTGTTGTTCGTGGTTGCAGCGAGATCGGAGCTCATCCAGTTCTATCTGCGCCGGGGCTACGAAGAAACCACGCAGAGACTGCCCGATCCCGTTGGAAGCGGTGTCGGCACGCCCCGGGATCGGGCGCTGGACGTTGCGGTCTTGCGCAAGCGCTCAGGCGCGTCGCTCGAGCCGGCCGGCCCTTCCGCCGGCGCTTCGCGGTCGTCGGCTTAGCTCGGCCGCTGGGCCTCAACCACCGCACGATTCCTCAGGCCCGCCGGGGCGGCCGGGGCCGCTGGCAACGAAGGCGCCAACCGGCCCGGTGCCCAATTTTTCCGTCCGGGGTCGAAATTGCGCCTTGTCGTCCGTCATACGTTCGGGCACGAAGCGGCTTCGTGTCGCGACTCAAACCTCAGGAGGGAAACATGCAATACATGATGCTCATCTACGAAACCGGCGCGGACTTCAACGCCCGCTCGAACGAGAAAAAAGAGATGTTTTGGGGTGCCTGGCGCGCCTACCACAAGGCCATCACCGAGGCCGGTGTCTACGTCACGGGTAATCCGCTATAGCCGGCCACGACGGGGACCACCGTGCGCCTGAAGAACGGCAAGCGCCAGGTTCAGGACGGTCCCTACGCCGACACGAAAGAACAACTCGGCGGTTACATCATCCTCGAGTTGCCCTCGCTCGATGCGGCGCTCGATTGGGCGGCGCGCTGCCCGGCGGCCGCGAACAGCGCCGTCGAGGTCCGGCCACTGCTGCAGTGAGCGACGATGTCTCCCGTGCGGTCGAGACGGTCGCGCGCGAGTCATATGGCCGTCTGATCGCATACCTTTCCGCCCGCACCCGCGACGTGGCCGGCGCCGAAGACGCGCTGAGCGAGGCGCTGCTGGCCGCGCTGACCACCTGGCCGCGGGACGGGGTGTCGCGCAAGCCGGAGGCCTGGCTCCTGACCGCCGCCCGTCACCGGCTCGTCGATCGGGCCCGACACGAGCGCGTGCGCGCGCAAAGCACGCCGACGCTCGAACTCATTGCCGCGGACGCCGGTGAGGCAACGCCGCCGGAGCGGTTTCCGGACGAGCGCCTCAAGCTGCTATTCGTCTGTGCGCACCCGGCGATCGACCCGGACGTGCACACGCCGCTCATGCTCCAGGCGGTGCTCGGGCTGGACGCGGCGCGCATCGCGCGGGCGTTTCTCGTCTCGCCGTCGACCATGGGACAACGCTTGGTGCGTGCCAAAACGAAGATCCGCGACGCCGGCATCGCCTTCGAGATACCGGAACCGGACGAATTGCCACGGCGGTTGGACGCGGTGCTCGATGCCATCTATGTCGCCTACGGTAGCGGTTGGGAGGACGCCGCCGGTGCCGATCCTCGCCGGCACGGTCTGGCCGACGAGGCGATCTGGCTGGCGCGCGTTCTGGCCGCGCAGATGCCGAACGAGCCGGAGGTGCGGGGTCTGCTCGCGCTGATGCTCCACTGCGAGGCGCGCCGCGCGGCGCGCCGCACGCCGGACGGCCGCTACGTTCCGCTCTCCGATCAGGATGCGCGCCTGTGGTCCGCGTCCATGATCGAAGAAGCGGAACGCGAGCTGGCCGCCGCCGCGAAACGCGCCGGCCCCGGCCGCTTCCAGCTCGAGGCCGCGATGCAATCGGTGCACGCCGAGCGCGCACGCAGCGGCCGGACCGATTGGCACGCGATCCTGGCGTTTTACGACGGGTTATTGCATATCGCCTCGACGCTCGGTGCCCGGGTCGGGTATGTCGCGGCGATCGCCGAGGCGAAAGGGCCCGACCAGGCGCTCGTCCTCTTGGATGAGATTGACGGCGCGGTCGTGACGACCTACCAGCCTTACTGGGCGGTTCGGGCCCACCTGTTGTCCCGGCTCGGCCAGAAACGCGAAGCGCCCGAGGCGTTCGATCGGGCGATCGGCCTCACCGAGGACCAGGCCGTGAGGCAATTCTTGCTCGAGCGACGTGGCTGACGCATTGCCTGTCGAAATCGACTCCCCGCGTCCGTCATAGGCTTGGACGCCGCGCCCGAAGCGCGCGGCTCGAACCGGCACGACCGAAAGGAGCCAATCCATGCTGCTCAAGAACAAAGTCGCCGTGGTCTTCGCCGCTGGCGGTGCGGTGGGCAATAGCGTCGCGCGCGAGCTCGCCCAGGCGGGCGCAACGCTATACCTGTCCGGCCGCCGGCTGGAATCGGTCAGGGCGACGGCGCAAGAAATCGGATCGTCGGACGAACGAGTCTTCATCGATCAAATCGACGCCCTCAATGAGAACCAGGTGAATGCCTACCTGGATCGCGTGGTGAGTCGAACCGGCAGGATCGATGTCGTCTTCAACGCCATCGGGCCCGGCTCTGCGGGCGATCTGGTGATGCCGAGCACGGATATTTCCGTGGACAAGTTTCTTTCCTACCTCAACACCGCCGTCGTGTCGCAGTTCATCACCGCCCGCTCCGCCGCCTGCCAAACGCAGGCGCGCCGATCGGGCGTGGTCGTCTTTCTTACGGCCACGCCGGCCAGGGGAGTCGCCCCGCTTCTTGCGGGACACTCGGCCGGCCATGCGGCCATAGAGGGCCTGACGCGCTGCCTCGCCAGCGAGTGGGGCCCTTCGGGTATCCGTGTCGTGGCCGTACGATCGGCGGGGATGCCGGAGAGCCCACGGATCCAAGAAGTGTTCCAGGCGTTTGCGCGAGCCGCCGGCACGACGAAGGAGGCGTTTGCCCAAAGTGCCACGGAGCGGACGCTGTTGAAGCGCATGCCGATGCTCGCGGAAACGGCCAGAACTGTGTGCTTTCTGGCGTCCGACCACGCGAACAGCTTGACCGGCGCGATCATCAACGCCTCGTGCGGCGAGGTCATGGATTGAGGCGTTTCGGCCATGACCCCGCGCAAGCCGAAGACGAGATGGAAGCCAGCCCCGGCGGAACTGGTCAAGGCATTCGAAGCGTCCTTGCGTGCCGTTCCCGCGGCCAGGCAGCGCAAGATGTTCGGTTACCCGGCAGCATTCGTGAACGGTCGTCTGTTCGCCGGACTGTTCGAAGACCGCATGATCCTCAAGCTGCCGGCGGAATCCCGCTCCGCGCTCCTGAAACTCCCCGGTGCCGCCCGCTTCGAGCCGCTACCCGGCCGGACAATGGTCGAGTTCATCGTGGTCCCGCCGTCACTCGTGAAGAGCCACGCCAGGCTCAAGCCCTGGCTCGAATCGGCTTACGCCTACGTCAGCGCCATGCCGCCCAAGGTAAAAAAGAAAGGCCCTGGAAAGTCGTGATGCTGCGCTATGTCGACGACGGCGTGGATGGCTTCGGGCACTAGCAGCTTGTTGGGATCAATTTACTTTGACCTCTTGGTTCTCTCGCGCGCCTGTATATACTATGTGCATATCGTGCCAAGCGCGGGAACAGGAATGATCGGGAACCGGCTATACAAACACCTTGAGGGGTCAGGTTTCCCATTGTCCATTTCGGTTGGGCTCACGTGTGGTATTGGCAATGGTAGACCCCAACCTCCCGACTTCGCGATCAGCAGGCGTTGCTCAGGACGATTGAGGCGTTTCTCGCCAAGGCCAGCTAAACGAGCAACAGGAGCGTCTCATGGAGCAGAGCATCATCGGGAACGGGAACGTTCAGGTCGCCGGTAACTACAACACCATCCAGCAAGCACCGCCGACCATCGTCGCGGTGTACCAAGCTGTTCCCGTCAGGCAACTGCGCTCGGCCTGGGCGATCGCCAAGCCGGCGGTGCCGCTGGGTGCCTTTGGGCTCTTCATAGGTGCGGTGGGCTACTTCGGCAGCTGGGCGTCGATACTGAGTTGGCTCAGGGTCAACCCCAACACCGCCAACGGCATTGAGTTCGTGCTGTGGCTGCTTGGTCTTGCGACGCTGCCGATGGTCTTGTGGTTGGTTCGCTTGGCCTACGCGGTCGACCGGCACGCCCGGTACCACTGGTTTGGAGATCTCTACGAGAAACAGGAAGACGGCTCGGTCGCTGTCTGCCGGATCAGTGCCAAGTGCCCGGTGCCGGGATGCCCGGGAACGTTGCGGCTGAAGAAGCCGCAACCGAACGAGGAAGGTGTGCCACTCGCCGGCATCTGCAGCCATCACGGCGAGCGGCACATGTTCGAGTTCAACGATCAGACTTACCAGGGCAGCCGCGTTGAGCGGTTCACGCCGATCAAGCCGCACAAGTAAGGAAGAGGCCCGGTGGCGGTGCTCGGCTTCGTTCAAACAACTGCAGGCCTGTGAAGGTCGAGAAGATCAGGATCGCGATGCTCCAATACCTCCTCGAACTTGTTCCGAAAAGGGGACGCTACAGGACGCTACCATTATCCGCGCCAGATGAAAGGGGCGGCAACGGATAGGCGGAACCTAAGGTCATGGGAATCCGCTCTCTCCTCTACCCGATCCGTGCGCAAAAGAACGTTGCGACGCAATAAAGCACCGCGCTACCGTGCTTAACCAGAACTGTAAGTAATCTGAATTCCTTTCCACGAGTCCAGTTTTTTAAAAATATCCTGCGTTCTTGCTGGCCGCACGATCACGAGACGCCCCGCAGTTTCCCAGCGCACATCAACGTCGTGTCGGCCTTGCATGGTAAAGATGAAGTCATCGACGCTATCACCATCGAATCGCGCCGACTTGTCTCGGACCATCACAACGCGCACATAATTTGTTGTCGCGCCACAGTTCCGTTCGAAGACAGTTGCGGCCGGCCAAGAGTTGTCGCGGAATGCGTTACTCTGACCCCATTTAGGGCAAGAGTGTTTATTGGCATTCGGGCACCAAACCACTTTCCCGGGTCGACGGCAAGTTTGGCAGCTGGGAAGGATCCGCCGCTTTTCAGTGCCTTGCGTCGGTCGACCATCAAGGCTTATGTACAATCGCGGACCCCGGCCTCGACAGTTTGGGCGATTGCCGAAAACTGCGGGTCGGTGCTCTAATTGCGACTAGGTCAACCGCCGGCGCCTTAGGTGCTGACCCGGCGTTATATTTAGCAAAGGGCGGATGATCGGGCCCGACAGCCTGGTCCTGAGGGCGCTCCACTTATCCGTGTACTCGAACGAGCGGAACAGTTCCGGGGAGGAACTTGATGCGGTATAACTGCGGCCCTCGCGGTTTCGCGTTCGCGGGAACGATGCTGATTGCATCGATGGCGCTATTACTGCCGCGCGAAATCCCGGCCGCGAACACCTCGGGAGAGTTGCCCTCGGAAGAGAACTATTTCTTCGACATTCCCGTCGTGCTGAACGTCAGTCGCCTGGCCCAGCCCAAATCCGCGGCGCCAGCCGCGGTCACGGTCATCGATCGTGAAATGATCCGGGCCTCCGGCGCACGCAAAATCGCCGACGTGTTCCGGCTGGTCCCTGGATTCCTTGTCGGCTACAACCACGGTTTTCAGCCGGTCGTCGCCTACCATGGCCTGAGCGATTCGTTTTCGCGGCGCATGCAGGTGCTGGTGGACGGACGCTCCGTCTATACCGCCATAATCGGTGGCGTGTTGTGGATGTCTCTACCTTTGTCCATGGAGGACATTGACCGCATCGAGGTCATCCGCGGCTCCAATACGGCGGCCTACGGCAGCAACGCGTTCATGGGCGTTATCAATATCATCACACTCCACACGTCGCAGACTCAAGACACGGCGTTAAATTTGGCGGTGGGCGATCATCATGTGCGCGACGGCTTTGCCCGACACAGCTGGAAGTCAGATGACGGAGAGATGCGATTGTCTGTTTCCTATCAAGAAGACGATGGTTTCGACAACCTGCCCGATACCCAAAAAGTACCCATCGCCGTTTTCCGCGGCGATTTTCGCCTGAATTCGACTGATACGCTTGAAGCGCAGATCGGAGCTAACAACAATGAATATGCGGCCGGCCATCCCGGCAAGCGCCCGGGGCATCAGGACAATATCACCGACCCCCCGCGCGATGCCGAGGTCTGGAGTCACTTTCAGCAATTTCACTGGCGGAGAACACTTAGTTCGAGTGAGGAGATCAGCCTGCAGTTTTATCATACTTATCAGAAGAAAGACGATGATTTCGTGACCGCACCCTTTGATCTCACCGGAATCGGTTTAGGCATAGTGCGAATTCCGATCGAGCTTGACGTCGTTGATGAGCGTTACGATCTAGAGTTTCAGCACACCCTGTCCCCTCGTCAGGATTGGCGCGTCGTATGGGGCGCGGGCGCCCGTCTTGACCGGGCTTGGTCGCAGACCTATTTCGATACGAGCAAAACGCTCGAAAACAACGTCTATCGCCTGTTCGGTAATGTCGAATGGCGCGCAAGCTGGAATGCTATCGTTAATGTCGGCACCATGCTTGAAGACAACGGAATAGGCGGGATGGATTTCCTGCCGCGACTGTCGTACAGCCAGCATCTTTCAAGCACCGACACCGTGCGTGTCGTGGCATCCAAGGCGACGCGTTCACCGACCTTGTTCGAGGAAAAGAGTAATTTCAGGTTGTATTTCCAAGGCATGCCCCTAGAGCGTGAATCCTTCTCTCCCGGCGGACTGACCCCGGAGCGGATGACCTCCTACGAGCTGGGATATCTCGGCTGGTTCTTCGAGCGGCGTGTCGCCGTGGACGTGCGACTTTTCCGGGATCAGATTCGGAACCTGATCACGGAAATCGAAATTCCGGACAACACGCTCGACGGTCTTACCTTCAGTTTTCGCAACGAAGGGGCGGTCGACCTGGCTGGGGCGGAATTTCAGCTCGAATATCGCCACGGCCGCAACACGCGACTGTTTTTTGGGTATGCACACATGAGAACCAGCGCTCGCGGTATCAGTCGCCAGGCAAGCTTTACCGCGGGTGATCATGAGGACAGCGTCCCATCAAACACGACCAGCGCGCTTCTAGCCCAGCGCCTCCTGGATTCGTGGTGGATAAGCACCGCTTACTATCGCGTGCCGAAATTGTTCTGGCTGGGTGAGGGTGATCCTGTCATTGGCTACTCCCGGGTGGATATGCGTCTCGCGCGTCAGTATCGACGCGGCGGCAAGAACTGGGAACTTGCGCTGGTCATACAGAATTTGGGATCCCCTTATGCCGATTTCGACAACGAGGCGCGGTTCGACCGGCGTACGTTCGCGACGGTCGGACTAAAGTACTAGCGGCGGGGCGGCCGCAACGGCGGATTGCTCTGTTGACCCTGGGCATTCATATTGATGTCCCCGTGCCCAACAGGTCTCGAGATGTGTCCTGAATCGCTGCTGCCGTGGTATGGCAGGGGCCTGCGCCCGCCCGCGCTGGTGCTCCGGGGGTGGCTGATGCTGCTCGCCCTGTATATGCCGACCCCGGCGTTATCGGAGTCGGTCGACGTCGTTATCGTTGTAAGCAGCTACTCCAAGATCTACGTCGCGCTCGCGAGTCGAGTTGAATCGGGCCTTCCCTACAGCCGCAAAAGATACATGCGTACCATCGACGTCGCGGCAGTCGATGATCTCAAGTTGCCGGACGTGATCGTTGCCGTCGGACTCAAGGCGACGCAGGCAGTCGCGAACCGATTCGATGTTCCCGTCATCAGCACGCTGATCCCAAGATCCAGTTTCGAGGAAATCGCTAGGCAACGTCAGGGAAAGAACTTCCGCGCCTCGTTCTCCGCGGTTTATCTCGACCAACCGCTCGGCCGGCAGTTGGATCTGATTCGCCTGGCGTTGCCTGGAAGGAAGAGAATCGGCGTAGTTTTCGGACCTCAGTCCCGTGCCCTATCGGAGGCCATACACTCCGAATCCCGCAGTCGCAACCTGACGTTGCAGACCGTCATGGTCAATAACGAGGTCGGCCTGCGCCTCGCGCTCGAACCGTTACTGCTCGAATCCGACGTGTTGCTGTCATTGCCGGACCCGGCGGTATTCAATTCAAGCACAATCTCGAGTGTGCTGTTCACATCCTATCGTATCGGGGTCCCGGTAGTCGGGTTCTCACCCGCATATGTACGCGCGGGGGCGATGGTCGCGGTGCATAGCTCCCCGGAGCAGTTCGCGGATCAGGTGCTGGATATGCTTTCCGGCTTCGCCCGCGAATCGCGCGCCCTACCACCGCCGCAGTACCCGAACCGGTTCAGCGTCATCGTCAACCCTGACGTCGCGCGCGCGCTCGACCTTGTGCTTGACGCGACGGTTCTGGAGCGGCGACTGAGCATGATGGAGAACGCGCCATGATGCGTCTGGGCATCAGGGGTCGTGTTATGCTCGTCGCCGTCGCACCGGCACTGACGATCGCGCTGCTGTTGGCGGTCTATTTCACGC
>Ga0214471_10003981_pt1 | contig 11419 bp, 8 predicted proteins | sample RVTome_5_FD_207665 | JGI IMG/M metagenome (GOLD analysis project Ga0214471, IMG submission 207665) | Soil microbial communities from uranium-contaminated site in the Upper Colorado River Basin, Wyoming, United States - RVT142D155 | ecosystem: Environmental > Terrestrial > Soil > Contaminated >... | reverse complement strand
GGCCACGCGGGAATCGCGGTGTCGTCGTTGACGGTGGAAGGGAACGGGAGCACGCGGGAGCGCGCGGCCAACCGGGTGACCCCCGCTTCGACGTGCTGACCCTTGGTCACGGCGAGGCCCTCGATGTGCAGCATCTTGACCTCCCACCCGGGGTGGGCATCCGGCTCCACGACGGCGTACTGATCGACGTGGTCGCAGTAGAGCGTGTAGGTGCCCGCCCGGATCACCGTGCCCGTGACGACAACCCGCACCTCTCGATCCGGCTCGACGACGATGTCGGCCGCGCCCTGCGGCGACGTGTCGCGGTCTCGGTCCTCCTGCTCGAACCAGCGGGCGGCGCTCGGCAGGGCGGTCTGAGCCAGCGCTCCGTCGTGACCGGACTGGTGGAACCCGATCGCCTCCACCCGGTCGGACGGGTGGACGAGCGTGACGGGCCCGACCATGGCGTAGGGCGTCCACGACTGCTCGGTCAGCGTCCGGGGGGGATGTGGGCGAGTCGTGCTCGTCGCCACCACGGTGGTGGACGTCGTCGAAGGGGCCAACGACGACGGCGTGGTGGGACGGGTCACCTCGAGACGCTCGATCGCCTGACGATCCAGGGCGGCACCGGCATCCCGGCTGCACGCCGCGACGACCACGAGCGCACACACTGCGAGCGTGTGCCAGCCGGGCGAGGATCGTCCGATCACCCCGACAGGGTAGGCGTGTCGGGCCAGCGCTCAGGCGCGGTCGGGGATCCAGTTGCCGTGGAACCCGAGGGGCACGCGGTTGGGGAGCAGCACCCGGGCCACCGGTCCTGCCGACGGATCGTTCGCGGGGAGGACGACGAGCTCGCTGCGATCGGCCGCCGCGTCGTGCACGAAGCTCATGAGCCAGCCGTCGTCTTCAGCGGCCTCCGCGTGGCGCGGCACCATGACCCACTCGCCCGCCGTGCGACCCGGGCCGAGGTCGATGACGGTCGCGTCACCGCTCTTGCCGTCGATCCGCAGCAGGCGACCGCCGAAGCCGTTCTCGTCACCAGCCCGGCGGAGCTCCGATCCGTACGCCCAACGGTGCGGCCGGCCCACCAGCCGCTCGTCGACACGGGGGAACTCCATCGGCTGATCCGAGAGCTGCTCCTCGGTGACCGTTCCCGTGGCGGTGTTGATGGTCCAGCGCCAGAGCACCGCGGCGCCGTCGTCGGGGCCGAGTCGGTGGCGGTCGAACATCCGCTCGTAGCGCACCACGTCGAGCACCACGGCCTCGCCGTCGTCATGCGCGTTGAGCGGGTGGAACACATAGCACGGCGCCACCTCGAACCAGCGCACCTCGTCGCCGCGCCCGCCGAGCGGGAGCAGGCCCACGCGAGCCGCCCGACCTGGCTTCCAGATGTAGGGGAAGCCACCCGCCATCGCCACGTCGAGATCGAAGGTGACCGGCAGGTCGTAGACGACCACCCAGCGCTCGGTGATCGAGCAGTCGTGCACCATCGGGCCGTCGGCCACCTCGATCGACTGAACCTGGCGCACGAGCGCGTCGGGACCCACCACGATGTACTGCAGGTGCGGCAGCGCCCAGTGGTACGCGATCGCGTGCAGGTCACCCGTAGACGGATCGACCTTGGGATGAGCGGTGTACCCGTTGGGGAGCGTGCCGCCGAGGTCGCAGTGCTCGATCGTGTCGAGGTCGTAGGACAGCTCGACGGGCCGCGCGCCGGCCTCGACGATGGCGAAGGTGCGACCAGCCACCCCCACCACGTTGGTGTTGGCGGTCTCCATCCCGCCGTGGCGCTCGCCAGGAGCCGGGGTCTCACCGAGGTGCTCGCTCACCGCTGTGGAGCGCACGGACCGGGCCCGGTACCAGTCGGCCCGGCCGTCGCGGAGGCGGACGCCGTGCACCATCGCGTCGCCCGTGAACCAGTGGTAGCTCGACGGGTCCACCGGTCGAATCGGATTCGGCCCGTTCCGCAGGTAGCGGCCCTCGAGACCGTCGGGGAGCTCACCGATCACTTCGAGATCCGTTGCGGTGACATCGCCGGGGATCGGCGCGTAGGGCCCTTCGAGCCACTTGTTCGTCTCGGTCGCGCTCACGAGCATCCCCCTCGCATCGGGTCCGGTTCTCGAACCCGACGACCGCAAGCCTGCCATGATCCGGCGATGAAGATCGGCTTGTTCGCTCCGCTCGGCAACGGCAACGCCACCGCCGAGGTCCTTCGCACCCTCGGCCCTGAGGCTGAGGCCCGCGGCTTCGAGTCCATCTGGGTCGCGGAGCACGTCGTGCTCTTCGACGAGTATGCGTCGCAGTATCCGTACTCCGCCGACGGCAAGTTCCCCGGGGGCGCCGACACTGGTCTGCTCGAACCCCTCACCGCACTGACCTACCTCGCCGCGGTGACCGACCGCATCCGGCTCGGCACCGGCATCTGCCTCGTGCCACAACGCAACCCCGTCTACACCGCGAAGCAGGTCGTCGACCTCGACGTGCTCTCTGGCGGTCGCGTCGACTTCGGCGTCGGCGTCGGTTGGCTGGCCGAGGAGTTCGTGGCCGTCGCCGTCCCGTTCGAGCGGCGTGGAGCGCGCTGCGACGACTACCTCGCCGTGATGCGCACGTTGTGGTGTGACGAGCTCTCCGAGCACCACGGCGAGCTGTACGACCTCCCCGCCTGCAAGATGTACCCGAAGCCGGTGCAGCAGCCGCACCCACCGATCCACGTCGGTGGAGAGAGCGCGGCGGCGATGCGGCGCGTCGCCACGCAGGGCCAGGGCTGGTACTCCTTCAACCGCACCCCGGACCAGCTCGACGAGCCGCTCGCCCTCCTCGATGCCACCCTCACGGAGCACGGTCGCTCCCGAGCCGACATCGAGCTCACGGTCTGCCCGTACTTGAACCCCACCACGCCAGCCGACGTCGCGGCCTATCGCGAACGAGGCGTCGACCGTCTTGTGATGCTCTGCCTTGCCTTCGACGCGGACATGGTGCGCACGACGCTCGATCAGCTCGAAGCCGACGTGCTCGAGCCTGCTCGCACCTGAGGGCGGGGCACCGCGGTGCTCACGCGAAGGTGCGCACCAGCTCGAGCACCGCTGACGCATCCGGACCCGACGCGGTGAGGGCGGTGTCGACGGCATCCGCCCGTTGTCCCGCGACGCGGCACAGGTCGAGCGCGGGCCCGGAGACCGTGGTGGTCGCGGGCTCGTCAGGCGCGAAGTCCCAGCGCGCCCCGGCGGGGCCGGTGAGATCGAATCGCACCGACCCCGACAGCTCGCGCCCCGCGCGGGTGAACGCATATGGAAGGGTCCGCCAGGCCAGACGAGCGATGTGCCACATCCGGTCGCTGACCTCCTGGGGCCGACCGAGCGCATCGAGCACATCGCCGGTGTGGATCCAGCACTCGGCGAGCCGCGTCGAGGCGAGGGTGCGAACGGCCAGGTCGCCCACCACCCACGGCACCCTCGTCCCCGGCTCGCTCTCGGCCAGCGCCGACCGCAGGTCCGCCGTGCCGGCCGACCAGCGCCGGAGCACCTGCTCCGCCGAGGCACCGCGCTCGCGCGCCACCAGCGCGCCCGCTCCGTCGTCCACGGTCCCCGATCCCTCCAGGCCTCCAGCGAGGACCTCGAGGTGCTGATCGAACCGTCCCTGCACGCTGGCCAGCGCCAGCTCGTCGGTCTGGGCGAGGTGCAGGACGACATCACCGATCGTCCAGCCCGGGCAGCGCGGCGTCGGGGTCGCCCAGCCGTCACCTGGGAGCGCCTCGACCAGCACGGCGAGCTCCGCGTGCTGCTCGGCGAGGGCGGCGAGGATCTCGTCCACGACGGGACTCTATGGGTTGCGCTAGGTCGGGAGGTGGCGCAGCGAGTCGTCAAGGCCTCCGGGCCGGCTCGACGCGAGCCACGCCGTGCGCTGCAGGTCGACGCACTCGGCCAGGTCGTCAGCCAGCGCATCGTCGCTGGGCACGGCCGCTCCGACCCGACGGGCGAGTCGCCACGCGCCCTGCCGAGCCAGCCGGACCGCCGCGTACAGCTCACCCGTCACGGACCGGCGACTCTGGGCGCGCTGGGGGTTGCGGGGCAACCGTTCGCGCGCCCGGAACGGGCGGAGCCCACCCTCGAGCCGGGACAGCGCGTCGTCGAGCACCTCCTGGGTGGCGCGATGGCCGCCGTCGGTGCCCTTCCCGATCAGCGGCAGGGGCCGGGCGGGGTCGAGCGCTGCGAAGAGCGGCGAGCCGTTGAAGGAGGTGACGCCCGACAGGAGGTGCACGTCGCCGAGCTCGGCGAGGAGGGCACCGACACCCTCCACTCCGGCGATCGCATCCACTGTGGCCGTGACATCCCGACCCGCGTTGGTGGCCGCGCACCACGACACCCCGGCGCCGTAGACGAGCGGCAGCAGGCTGACGACGAGCGGTTGCAGATGACCGGAGTCGCCCCAATCGGTGACGAGGTAGCCGCCCGCCCCGCGGGCCCGCCCGACCCTCGCCGCGTCGAGGAGGTTCTCGCGAGCGTTCGTCCACCGGCCGAGCAGGCTGTTCCAGCTCGAGGTGCCCGGGGCCACCCAGAACCGGTAGCCCGTCTCGACATAGCTCCGCGCGTGGGCCTCGAAGCCGAGGTTGGCGTCGTCGGGCAGTCCCAGGGTGTCGAGAAGGTCGGGGGTCAGCGCGCCGAGGAGCCCGGGCTCTGCCGAGGGCGCCTCGTAGCTCCAGACGACCGCCGTCGCGCCGGAGGTGGGTAGACGGGCGACGAGGTCAGGATGCCGACGGAGGACGTCGCCCCAGAACAGGACATGGTGACCCTCTGCGATGAGCGGCCGAAGGAGACGGTCGAGGTGCTCCAGGTAGACGAGCGCCCGTCCCCGTGCGACCACGTCAGGAGCGCTCACGCCCTGTCCGAGCTCGAAGGGCTCGTCGGCGCCGATGTTGACCATCGAGCTCGTGCAGCTCGCCGTGAGCTCGCGCACGAGCGCAAGAGCGAACTCGGCGTTGTCGGGGCTGGGGGCCAGCGTGGCGGGCGGCCTCGAGCGGCCCGAGAACGGACTCGTGGCACCGTCGGGGCACTCCGCCCGGGCGCGGTAGGCGTCGTGGCGCAGCCAGCGCTCCATGTGCCCGAAGGTGTTCTGGTTGGCGACGAGCTCGATACCGTGCTCGGCGCACAGGCTGTCCAGCCAGCGGACGTCGTCGCTGGTGAGGGGGGACGCGGCGTGCCACACCTCGTCGTGCCCGGTGTAGGCGAAGGTGTGCTCCATGTACAGCTCGAGGTGGTTGTAGCGGAGCGTGGCCAGCACCTCGACGAGCCACGCGAGCGTCTCGTTGGTGGGGACCCGGTCGCGCGACACGTCGAGCATGAACCCGCGCTGGAGCAGGTCGGGGTGATCCGTGATCCGTTGGGCGTCGACGGTGGGGCGATCTCCCAGCGCCGCGAGGGTCTGGCGGGCATAGCGCAGCCCCGCGTCGTCGGCGTGGCGGATCGTCGTGCCGTCAGCGTGGACGTGGAGGTCGTAGCCCTGGGGTGGGAGTGACGGGTCGGCGACGACCTCGAGGACCGTCAGCGACCCGACCCCACCGAGGAGCTCGATGGTGCGGGGTTCCGGGACCACGCTCGGGAGCCTGCCACGTCGACCGCCCGCCGACGACCCGCGGTCAGCGAAGGGCGGCGAGCAGGTCCTCGCGGGTGAGGGCGGCCCTCGGTGGTCGGCTCGGATCGTCCGGTCGTGGCGCGGCGGCGCTCGTCAGCCGGCTCAGCACGGCCGGGTCGCTGAAGACCTCCTGGGGCGTGAGCAGGAGGCTCATCGTCCGAGCGACCAGCACGCTGAGCTCGGGGTCGCCGGAGGCGGCGATGCGTCGCAGGGTGGCAAGGTCGAGGCGCGGGGGTCGGGGGGCGTCGTCGGGCGCGGCATCGCGGGGCGCGTCGCCAGCAGCCGATCGGGCCGCGGCGTCGGTCAGGACCGACACGTCGTACCAGGGCTCGACCCGTTGCCGGCTCGTCGACTCGTAGGCGTCGGCAGCCGCGGCGCGGTCGTGGGGGTGGTCGGTCAGCGCGTCGGCCACCAAGGTGGCCTGCAGGACCGCCAGGGACGACCCACGGCCGTAGAGCGGGTTGGTGCAGGTGTGCGCGTCGCCGATGGCAAAGAAGCCGTGCGCGAGCGGCGCACCGTCGTCGCCGACGAAGCGACGGATCCGGTTGATGAGGCCCCCCATCACCTGCACGTCGGTGAGGGGTGTGCCCCCGGCGGTGACCACCGGCTCCATCTCGCGGAACAGAGGGAGCACGGCCTCGTAGCGATCGGGATCGAGCAGGAGCGTGCGGAGCTCGCGATCGGCGGCATCGACGGCCAGCGTGGCGGAGTAGGTGCCGTGGTCTGCGCCGGCCACCACGAACCCGACGCCGGCGCGGCGACCGCCTTGGTACCCCATCACGGGGGCCCCGGCGGCGACTCGGTAGAAGCGGGAGAAGTACACGGTCCCGGTCGGGTGCTCGTCCTCGGCGATCGCCACGCCGTGGTCGGCGAACCATGCCGGCACGTCCCCTCGCCGACCGGTGCTCGCGACGACGACGTCGGCCTCGACCTCCGCGCCGTCGTCGAGCCGGACGCCGCGGACCTCGATCGGCGGACGGTCGACGGGGGACGCGGCGAGCAGGCCCGTCACGCCCACCCCCACGCGCAACGAGACGCCGGGCTCGGCGAGCGCGCAGCGGCGGAGCACCCACTCGAGGGTGGTGCGGCGACAGCTCAGCACCTGCAGGTCCTCGGCATCGCGCGCGTAGGTCGGGGCATCGGGCGACACGGAGGGCGGCAGGATGCTCACCTCGTGGACCCCGGCGTGGCGCAGCGCCTGCAGGACGTCGGGGTAGCGATCGCGCAGCACGACGCGGATGAGCGCGGGGAACCCGTGGGTGTGGCGCACCTGCGGGGCGCCCCGGCGATCCCACGCGAAGGCCCCTTCCACATCCGCCGGCATCGGCGTGTCGTCGCGCTCGACGATCACCACCTCGTACCCCACCCGTGAGAGCGCGATCGCGGCCGTGAGCCCTCCGATCCCCGCCCCGACGACGACCGCACGCCCTCCCCGCCCGGTCATGGGATCTCGGCCGCCGCGCCCGCGAACTGTGCGTTGTAGAGCCGGAAGTAAGGGCCGTCGTGGGCCAGGAGCTCGGTGTGCGTGCCCTGCTCGACGATCTGACCGCCTTCCATCACGAGGATCACGTCGGCGCCGCGGATGGTGGAGAGCCGGTGGGCGATGACGAAGCTCGTGCGCGCGGAGCGCAAGGCGCGCATCGCTTCCTGGATCAGCACCTCCGTGCGCGTGTCGACGGAGCTCGTGGCCTCGTCGAGGATGAGGATGGCGGGATCGGACAGGAACGCCCGGGCGATGGTGAGGAGCTGCTTCTCCCCCGCGCTCACGTTGTCACCTTCGTCGTTGATCACGGTGTCGTACCCGTCCGGGAGGGAGTGCACGAACCGGTCGACGTAGGTGGTGCGAGCTGCGGCCAGCACCTCCTCGTCGCTGGCGCCAGGCTTGCCGTAGGCGATGTTCTCCCGGATCGTCCCGCCGAAGAGCCACGTGTCCTGGAGCACCATCCCGATCTGCGAGCGGAGCTCGTGGCGGGGGAGCTCGGCGATGTCGCGCCCGTCGAGCATGATGACGCCGGAGTCGAGCTCGTAGAACCGCATGATGAGGTTGACGAGCGTGGTCTTGCCAGCACCCGTCGGCCCGACGATGGCGACCGTCTGCCCCGGCTCGGCCACGACCGACAGCCCCTGGATCAGGGGGCGGGTCGGGTCGTACGAGAAGTGGACGTCGTCGAACACGATCCGGCCCCGGGCCGGCTCGGGATCAGCCGTGTCGGGCTGCTCGGGCGACTCCTCCTCGGCGTCGAGCAGCTCGAAGACCCGCTCGAGCGACGCGATCCCCGACTGGAAGACCGTCGCCATCGACGCCAGGTTGGTGAGGGGCTGCGAGAACTGCCGTGCGTACTGGATGAACGCCTGCATCTCGCCGATCGTGATGGCCCCGCTCGAGATCCGCAGGCCGCCCACGACGGCGATCAGTCCGTACTGGATGTTGCTGAGGAACAGCATCGTGGGCTGGATGAGGCTCGACATGAACTGGGCGCCGAAGCTCGCCTCGAAGAGCTGGTCGTTCTCGGCCCGGAACCGAGCCTCCACCTCGCGCTGGCGACCGAAGCTCTTGACGACGGCGTGACCCGTGAAGGCCTCTTCCACTTGGGCGTTGAGCCGACCGGTGTGGCGCCACTGCGACATGAACCGCGGACGAGCGCGCCCCCCGATCGTCTTGATGGCCCAGATCGAGGTGGGCACGGTGATCATCGCGACCCCGGCGAGCAGCGGCGAGATCGTGAGCATCATGACGATGACGCCGAGCATGGTCAGCGTCGAGGTGAGGATCTGGCTCACGGTCTGCTGGAGGCTCTGGGCCAGGTTGTCGATGTCGTTGGTGACCCGGCTCAGGAGATCGCCACGCGGCTGCCCGTCGATGTAGCGGAGCGGGAGCCGGTTCAGCTTGTCCTCGATCGACGAGCGCAGTGCGTGCATCGACCGTTGGACCACGCCGGCGAGGATGTAGGCCTGCAGGTACGACAGGGCCCACGACGCCAGGTAGAGGCCGACAACGAAGGCGAGCATCCGATGCAGCTCGCGGTAGTCGATCCCCTCGGGGCCCGTGACGCCGCGGACGATGACGTCGGTGGCGTCGCCCAGGAGGCGCGGACCGATCACGACCAGCACCACGCTGGCGACGGTCAGCAGCAGGACAGCGATGAGCTTGGGGCGCTCCCTGGCGAGCAGCTCCCAGAGGCGACGCAGCGTGGTGCCGAAGTCGTCGCTGCGCTCGGTGGGCATCCCGATGGCGCTGCCGAACCCGCCCTGGCGCCGCTGCGTGGGTGGACCGGCTGCGTTGAGGATCTCGCGCTCGTCGTCGGTGGTCCCCTTGGTGGGCGCCTTCGTCACGTCGCTCACGCTGCCGCCCCTTGGCCGATCTGGGACTCGACGATCTCGAGATACGTGGCGCAGCCGGCCAGGAGCTCGTCGTGCGTGCCCCGGCCGACGACCACCCCATCTTCGAGCACCAGGATCTGGTGCGCCGAGGAGATCGTCGACACCCGCTGGGCCACGACGAGCACCGCCGCGTCGCTCGTGTGCGGCAACAAGGCGGCTCGCAGCCGGGCATCGGTCGCGAGATCGAGCGCGGAGAACGAGTCGTCGAACACGTAGATGTCCGGCTTGACCACGAGCGCGCGGGCGATCGCCAGTCGCTGACGCTGGCCACCGGACACGTTCGTCCCCCCCTGGCTGATCTCGCCGTCGATGCCGTTCGGCATGGCCCGCACGAAGTCCGCGGCCTGCGCCACCTCGAGGGCCTCCCACAGCTCAGCGTCGGTGGCGTCGGGGCGGCCGTAGCGAAGGTTCGAGGCGACCGTGCCGGAGAACAGGTAGGGCGTCTGCGGCACGTAGCCGACCTTGCTCCAGAGCAGGTCAGGGTCGAGCTCGCGCACGTCGACGCCATCGACGAGGACCGCTCCCGCCGTGGCGTCGAAGAGCCGGGGCACGAGGTTCACCAGGGTTGTCTTGCCCGCACCGGTGCTCCCGATCACCGCGGTGGTCTGGCCGGCCTCCACGCGGAACGAGACGCCGGTGAGCACCGGCCGTTCGGCTCCGGCGTAGTGGAAGCCGACCCCCCGCATCTCCAGCGTGCCGCGCTCGGCGATCTGCATGACGGGCCGCGACGGCGCCACGACCGACGATGGCGTGTCGAGGATCTCTTGGATCCGATCCGCAGCCACCGCGGCCCGCGGGATCATGGACACCATGAACGTCGCCATGACGACGGCCATGAGGATCTGGATGAGGTAGCTGAGGTAGGCGATGAGCGCGCCGAGCTGCATGTCGCCGGCACCGACCCGGTTGGCGCCGACCCACAGCACCGCGATGCTCGACACGTTGATGATGAAGATCATCGTGGGGAACATCGACGCCATCAGGCGTCCGGTGCGCAACGACGTGTCGGTGAGGCTCTCGTTCGCGCCGGCGAAGCGCGCCCGTTCCACTGGCTCACGGGTGAAGGCTCGGACGACTCGGATGCCGGTGATCTGCTCGCGCAGCACGCGGTTCACGCGGTCGATCCGCTCTTGCATGAGCTGGAAGGCGGGGACCATCTTGCGCACGAGCGAACCGAGGATCAGCACAGCGGCCGGCATGGCCACCGCGGGGACCACGGAGAGGCCGACGTCTTCACGCAGGGCCATGATCACCCCGATCACCATCGTGAGGGGGGCCGCGATCATCATCGTGCAGGCCATCACCACGAGGATCTGCACCTGCTGCACGTCGTTGGTGATGCGGGTGATGAGCGACGGCGCACCGAAGTGGCCGACCTCCCGGGCGGAGAAGCCGGTGACGTTGTGGAACAGGTCACGCCGCACGTCTCGGCCGAACCCCATCGCGGCTCGGGCCCCGAACCACACGGCACCCACGGCAAAGGTGATCTGGACGAACGTGAACGCGAGCATCACGAGCCCGGTGCGCTGGATGTAGCCGTTGTCACCGGCGAAGACGCCCTTGTCGATGATGTCGGCGTTGAGGCTGGGGAGCGTCAGCGCGGCGAAGGTCTGGATCGCCTGCAGCGTCACGACGAGCCACACCATCGTCTTGTACGGCCCGAGGTGGGTGCGCAGCAGGCGGCGGAGGTTCATCGGGGGGCCTCGATGCCGCGCAGGAGGAGGGCCACGATCTCGGCCGGTTCGAGGGGGTCGTCGCTCAGCATCGGGTGCGTCACCGACAGCGTGAGCACGCGCAGGAGCCGTTGTGCGACGCGCGGCTCCACGGTGAGGTGCTCGCGGTCGGGCTCGAAGAGGGCGGTGAAGGCATCGCTCTCGGTGAGCGGGCGGGCGGCCTGTTCGCGCAGCTTCGACCCGAGGTTCGAGACGAGCTGCCAGAGGTCGGCCACACGACGCTGGTAGATCTCGGTCGCCGCGATGAGCCGCTCCTCGAAGGGCAGGTCGAGGCCGATGGTGGCGAGGGCCTCCTCCACCGGGGTGGGATCGAGGGCGAACTCGAGGGTGGCCGAGAGGAGCTCGTCCTTGTCGGCGAAGACGCGAAAGATCGTGCCCTCGGCGATCCCGGCCGCCTCCGCGATCTGGCGCGTCGTCACCATCTCGCCGTGCTCGATCAGCAGCGGCAAGGTGGCTTCGATGATCGCGGCACGCCGCTCCTCCGGGGGGAGGGAAGCGGCCCGGCGGGAGGGGGCAGCGGTCTGGGGCACCGCGGCACCCTATCTGAGTGAGCGCTCACTCACACATTGGGGGCGCTGGTGGGGCGCCCTCGGTCAGCGGGGGCTCACGGCCTGAGGGGGCTCACGGCCTGAGGGCGACCTCCACCTCTCGCACGAGCTCGACCGGGCCGACGGGGTACCGCACCACCCGGCATCCCA
>Ga0214471_10003980_pt1 | contig 11422 bp, 16 predicted proteins | sample RVTome_5_FD_207665 | JGI IMG/M metagenome (GOLD analysis project Ga0214471, IMG submission 207665) | Soil microbial communities from uranium-contaminated site in the Upper Colorado River Basin, Wyoming, United States - RVT142D155 | ecosystem: Environmental > Terrestrial > Soil > Contaminated >... | reverse complement strand
CGCGATCTGAACAAGTGAGTCTTACGTATGGCGACATCCTCAGCGAGCCTGGGGAACATATCCGGCATGTCTACTTTCCCAACACTGGGCTCATTTCTTTGCTGACCCCGGTGGATGGCCATGCGACCGTTGAAGTCGGGATGGTCGGCAGTGAAGGCATGGCGGGGACGCCGCTGGCGTTGGGAATCAATGTTTCACCGGTGCGCGCGCTGGTGCAAGGTTCCGGCACCGCGACGCGAATGAAGGCGGCCGCGTTTCGCAACGAAATCAAGCATAACCCGGCGCTGCAACGCGAGCTAAACCACTATCTCTACACGTTCATGGCCCAAATCGCGCAAACCGCCGCCTGCAACCGCCACCATCTTCTGGACGCGCGCCTCGCCCGTTGGCTCTTGATGACTCACGACCGGATGCAATCGCCCAAGTTTCTTCTCACGCAAGAATTTCTCGCGCACATGCTCGGGGTACGACGCGTCGGCGTCACCAAGGCTGCCGGGCTGCTGCAGAAAAAAAAGCTGATCCGCTACAGCCGCGGCCATATCACGATTCTCGATCGCAAGGGTCTGGAGCGCGCTTCGTGCCGGTGCTATCGGGCGGTCAACGATATTCGCGACAGCATGTTTGACTAGGAGGATGCTGAAGAAGTCCTTCCTGGCCTCAATGGCACTCCCTTAAGAAAAGAACCAACGGCAGATGAACGCAGATAAACAGCCAGGATAAACGCAAAACATTACTAGGCTATCTGCGTGTATCTCGAATGATTATCTGCGTGCATCGGCGGATTCTGTCATTGTTAGGTTCTGTGGCTTAAGGAAGTGGCATTGCTTCCCGGCCTTTTTCATTTTCAGCGCGCGTCGCCGCGACACATGTCTGCGGCACGCTCCATTTCTCGAACACATGCGTGTTTGAGAAACGGCGGTCGATCCCTCGACCGAATCGCCGCCACGTCGCTTGTTTCGGCATCGTGTCTCCGGTTTTGCTTACCCTGTGTGCGACAGCGCACCGAACGTCTTGGCGGGAAGCGATATCATTTTTCACGAGTGATTACCGAATTATAAAAGGAGACAGCGATGAGCGGAGAAACAGCGGGCGAATTCAATCGAACCAAAAGCAAAATGGTCGACGATTTCAAAACGATCATCAGCGATGCCGATGATTTACTACAGGCGACGGCGAAAGCATCCGGGGAAGGATTCACCGTCGCGCGGGCGAAGTTTGCCGAGCAGTTAAGGAGCGCCAAGACAAGTCTGGCGCAGGCTGAGCAACAAGTCGTCGACAGGGTCAAGCAGGCCGCGACGGCAACCGACGACTATGTGAAGGACAATCCTTGGACCGCCGTAGGCATGGCCACCGCTGTCGGTATATTGATCGGCTTTTTGTTTACCAAGCGTTAAAGCTTCACTGAATATCAGCCAGTGAATCTTGACATCCAGTCTGTCGTCGCGCGGCCCATTGGGCTCTTCAGCTCCGTCAAGAACCTGGCGACAAGCCTGATCGCACATCTGCATACCCGGTTGGAACTTTTTGCGACCGAGTTTGCCGAGGAAAAACTCAGACTGACTGCGCTTTTGTTCGGCGCGATGTTGGCGCTGTTTTTTACTCTAATGACGTTCGTTCTCGCAACGCTGTTCGTTATCGCGGTCTATTGGGACACACCCTATCGGTTGCACGCCGTGGCGTCGCTCGCGCTGTTGTTTCTGGCTGGGGCCGGGATTTCCGGTGGCCTGGTTCGCGCCAAACTTAAGTCGCGGCCGCGATTATTCGAAGCGAGCCTGGCCGAGCTCTACAAAGATCAGCAACAGTTGAACTCGCCATGACTAACGCGAGAACGTTAGCGTTGGTGCAGCAACGCGACGACCTGGTCGAGCGAATTGCCATCGAACGCGTCGTTATCGCGCGGAATAGTGCTTCGTTGCGGAGACTCTCGCGAACGATTGATAAAGTTCGCGACGCAATTCGATACCTCAAGAGCCACCCTGAGGCTTTGTTGCTACCCGTCGCCATCATTGTGGTATCGCGCCCGCAGCGTTTGTTGGCATTTACAATTAGTGCCTTTGGATTGTGGCGGATGGCGCGGATGTGGCGACGTCGGATCCTCTCATGACACAGGCGATCGACAGTTTCGACAAGACCGTAGCTCACGCGATCGAGGCGCTGCAGGCGCAAGGATTTGGGATGTTGACCAACACCGACGTAGAGAAAGCAACGACGCAAACGCCTGACGTGGACCGGCGGTCCTATCGCATCCTCGCCGCTAGTAAGCCAGTGCTCGCGGCCCACCGGGCGTGGACCGCCGATCCGAGCATCGTGATGCTGCTGCCCTACAACGTGTTCGTGCGCGAAGAAGCGGACGGGCACATTACCGTCGGCCTCATGAATCCGGTTGCTGTGCTGCGGCTGTCCGGCAGTCCCGAAAACGGGGAAAGCACGCAAGAGGTCCGCGGCAAACTAGTACAGGTATGTCACAAATTGGCGATTTCCTGAAACCGAAGATCCTCGCACCCGCTTCAACCGGGTTGCCGACCGTGTCGGTGGCGCCGGTCGCAGTGCCCGCTTTGGACGTGAACATCACCGCCGGGAGCACGTTCACCGGCCGCCGCTGAGACCAGCGAGGCCGCGCGATCTTGGCGCCGGACGTTCGCGTCCGACATTCATTACTCTCGGCGGCAGCCGGTGCAGAGGAAAATCCGGCCAATCTTCTCAATTTCTCGAACCACGCAGCAGCCCCATCAGCCCGACAATCGTCACGACAGCGCCGCCGACCAGCAGCCATATCGCCTTGTCGGTGGGCGCGTCGGTGAAAAATCGGGAAATGTCGGAACTTAGTGAATTCGATGCACTGACACCGAAGATCACCAGCACGATACCTCCGACGAGAATGGCGAGCGAGATTGTCTTGTTCATCGGAGTATCTCCTCAAGTTACCACAATCGCCATAGCCTGGATCCTTCGCTGACCTGCGCCAGGATCGCCACGAACAGCGCAGTTACGCACAGCGCGATAATAAATAAATTACCATCCAGGAGCCCAGGCTCAGCCGTTCCCGCATAGACGGTAGCCGAAGACACGCCGATTAAAATACTCAGCTTCAACATGACACCTCTCCTTCTCAGGATATGGTTTATGGGAAGGACACTGACCCGTCATTCCCTGCTACCCGACCCCGAGCTGAGATCACAGAGCTCTTCGTCCACTAATTACGTTAACCAGGATGACCACGATGGCGAGCACCAGCAGAATGTGAATAAAACCACCCATGGTGTAGGAAGAGACGAGCCCGAGCAGCCACAAAACGACCAGAACGACAGCAATGACGTATAACATGGCAGTTCTCCTTTTCGTTGACTGGACGCCGGGTTCAATCCGAACTGCGGCGCCGACTAACAGACACTATTTCGTTTCATCACGCGCCAGCGCCGATTTCATCGGTTCGACTGGATCGTGCCGTCGGTGACTTTGACCCGGTCGCCGGGTCGCCACGTCGGCGGGTTGGTTTCGTTGATTACGCGGCTCGACCCATCGTCAAGGCGCACGGTGATTGCATAGCTCTTGGTCGATTTCGCCCGTTTCTCGATCTCGTTGCCGGCTAGCGCACCGCCCACCGCTCCGGCCACGGTCGCGAGGTCCTTGCCGCGGCCGCCGCCGATCTGGTGACCAACGACGCCACCCACGACTGCCCCACCGACTACGCCGAGACCGGTTCCTTCGCCGCGCGCGACGACCTCCTGCACCGACTCGATCTGACCGCAATCAGCACATTTCGCTTTGACGGGATTCGACAGGTAGGTCGAGGACTTGGCGGGCGTTGCGTTGCTGCCAGGATCATCTTTCGCGGTGGAGACCCAATCCATTAAGGCCGCGATGCCGACGACACTGAACAGTATCACGGCAATACCTGCGATCCACATCAGCAGGTGCGGAGGTTTATTGGCTTGCGCGTTCATATTGACTTCCTTTCGGGCTGAGTCGCCCGGAGTAACGCCGATACTGATGTCAGGCCGGGAAGAGACGGGGATCCGTGTTGTGAAATTTGCCGCGCCGCTTCAAAACTTGGAGAAGCCTCATTGCGAGTTCCAGTGCCATCCATCGTTGGAATAATTATCCCCCGCTGCGTAAACCGTTCCGTGCGTTATCGTACAGAGTGGCTGAATTTTTGAGTCACCGGCCTGAGCTACGGCGTGCCGGCAAGCGCGCTTTCCAATCGCCGGCCCACATACTCCCAGTCGACTACGTTCCAGAAAGCATTGAGATAGTCGACGCGTCCGCTCCGGTATCTGAGGTAGTAGGCGTGTTCCCATAGATCGTTGAGAAGCAGGATCGTCTTCTTTTCGAGCAGGAGATTGTCGTGGTCGTGGCGTGAAAGCACTTCCAGCCTTCCATCCGCCGGCTGCACCACCAGGAACACCCAGCCGGAGGCGAAATGCTTTGCGCCGGTCTCGACGAACTTGGCTTTGAACGCTTCGAAGGAGCCAAAGTCGCGACCGATCGCTTGCGCCAGCGCGCCGGTGGGTCTGCTTCCGACTGCGCCGGGTTTCAGGACTTTCCAGAAGAACCAATGATGCAGGTGACCGCCGCCCTGTTCGTGCACCGTCTGCCTTACCGTGACTGGCAGCTCATTGCATCGCCGCAACAGTTCTTCGACGCTGAGGTCATGCCATTCAGGATATTTTTTTAGCGCCGCGTTCAGGTTTTTGATGTATGCCTGGTGATGCTGGTCGTGATGGATCCGCATGGTCGCCGCGTCGATGTAGGGCTCGAGCGCGTCGTACGCGAACGGCGGCGGCGCCAGTGAAAACGGATAGGTGGACGGTATCTTGGTTTCGACAATCATAGGGAATTACTCCCGGCGCTAGCGAAGATTTGAATAGGTCCCGGGGAACGGCCCACAAAGGCAATCCCGGACCTCCGACGCCGGGCGGCCGAAAGCATCAGTCTTCCAACCCTCGATCAGCGACACCAGTCACGGTCGCGCGCCCCCGCGTAACGCGCGAGAGCGCGGTCTTCGTTATCCGGCCGCGCGAACGGGAAGCAAGGCGCCTCCCCTCCCGCACCCGTTACTTCTTGGATTTGCTGGTCTCGTGGCCCACGATGCCGCCGACCGCCGCACCGCCGACAGTTCCGGCGGCACTGCCGCCGGTGAGAATGCTGCCGGCAACGCCGCCGACGGCAGCGCCGACTGCGGTGTCATGCTGTTGCGGCGTCATGCTGCTGCAACCGCCAAGTATGAACGTGGCGACAATCGCACTGATTGAAAATATTCGTATCGCTTTCATCTGGAATACCTCATTGTCAAATATCAGATTCACAGGAAAATTCGCCTAGAGCGGAGTAGCCCCCGGCGCGCAGGCACGCCTCCGATCCCACGGCGGCGTGTCATAGCGCGCATGTACGGGTATCTACGGCGACCCGTTTGCGCGCATCGGCAAATTCCTCGTTGGCTCCTTTGGTCACTCTCGAGGTCTTCACCTGCGATTTGGCGGCGGCTTTAACAGCAGTTTCGGCGGCCTTGGCTTCGGCCATGCATAGCGGGTCTTGTCGGACTCGTACTGGGCCGCAATGCTGTCCATGCCGGTCTTGTAATCATCCTTGGACATGGTTTGCGCCATCGCGCCGACGCTGAATATGAGGCCGATCGCAACCGAGATCGCGCTGCTGGTGAATTTGCTCACAGTCTTCCCTTACTGTGCGTTGTGTTGAAGTCGGACCTTATTGTGAATATTTGTCGCCGTATGTGCGTTCGCGTACGGAGAGCCTCCTAAATAGAAAAGATTTCCGCGCCCTGCATGCCTTATGGATGGTCTCTGGATCCGGTAGGACGCAAACAACTAATTCACGACGCACAGCCCTTAGCCAAGTCGTCGCAGAAAACATTTATCAACGTATGTTCGATAGCGCACGGCATCCCTTTGGGCAGGTCGGCAAAATGGCCGTCACGATAGACGGTATATCGAGAACTGGGAGCTAAAAGGTCACGCGACAAAATTCGTTGCGATCTTTTAGTTCGATTTTGACCTGGAAAGTACCAAACGAGAGAGGTAAACGTATGAGTCATACATCCACAAGACAACGGGTTCTGCCGCTAGCCGTAGCGCTGATACTGAGCACAATGGCAATGGGTGCGAACGCCGAAAATAGCGGATATTGGAGAACATCCGATGGTGCCTTAGTCATGAGCGGGAACCGCGAATGCTGGCACGGCGGAAACTGGACGCCGGCGCTTGCTATCGCCGAATGCGACCCGAATCTGATGCCTAAGACGGCAGCCCCTCCTGCCGCTCCGGTGACGGAGGCGCGTGCCGAGCCCGTGGCCGCGGCGCCACCGGTGCCCGTGGCCGATAAGATCGCGATGGACACAAATGTGCTGTTCGATTTCGACCAGTCCACAATCAAGCCGGAAGGCAAGGAAGCGCTGGACGAGGTGATCCACAAACTGAATCTGGCGGGAGCTCAACTTCAACTGATTGTCTCCACCGGCCATGCTGACAGTACCGGCAGCGCTGCGTACAACACCGATCTATCGCTGCGCCGCGCCGAGGCGGTCAAGGCCTACTTGGTTAGCAACGGTATTGACACCAACGACATCAAAACCGCAGGCGTGGGCGAGAGCCAGCCGTCCGCCGATAACGCGACCGCGGAAGGTCGCACCGAGAACCGCCACGTCGAGATCGAGGTGACGCCAACCGCCAAATAGACCAGACGCGAATCCTCCCTTCAATGCCCTGCTTCGCGGGGCATTTTTTTGCAATCGCCAAACTTCCAAACCGAAGTCGACGAAACGTTGTCGTAACCGAGCTGCATGGCATACCTCAATCGAAACACCGAAGGAATCCGGTACCAATCCGAAATCCGGCCATTGGTGCGGTAGCGCACCGTGCGCCATTGACCGCTGTGAGATAAACATCACAAGAACGGCTGGCCTCGACAGCGATCGATCCAGTTCTGAAGAACCCAGTAGAGCGTACGACCATGACGAGGAAAGACACATGAGCAGATCGGAAAACTCTTTCGTGCTGCCCCGAATGTGGCTGGCACCGAATTACAGAGACCCGGCCCTCGAAGTCGCACACCGGGAGATGGAGCGATTGCAACGCGTGGTCGCCCTGCAGCAGCTCCTACTTGACGAGGCAACGTCTCGAATCAGCGAACTGGCAAAATACCAGCACAAAGCCGCGAAGATCATAACCCGCCTAACCGCCAAGATCCGTGACCTAAGGACGCGGAAGTGGCGCGAAGGTTTTCTCACGAAGGACGCGGGCCGATCTATGTCGGGCGTTCGCGCCGAACACCGGGAGCTGCGGCATTCCGCTCTCGTGCCATCAAACCAGGGTATGAGCGGCCGGTACACCGTCGATTTCGTTCACGATCCCTCCATGCCGGCCCGTTACACTTCAAGGATCCAAGCGAGACCCAGGTAGCAACGGTCGATCAAGCGCTGCGCGCGCAAGGTGGCGCTCCTGGCGTTCGTTCGCGCGATTGACGTCACCGGCGTCAAAAAGGACAAAAAGAGTAACGCTAAGAGCCGACGCTTGAATTTTTTCCTCACAACCAAACCTACATAGGAACACCCCCCTTGGTCCCGCTCTGCGGGACTTTTTTTGATAGTCACTTTCGACTCTTTACGTAAGCGGATCGCGCGCTCGTAAAGACTATTCGCGTTCCGTGCGCCAGCGTACAGAACGTCTTGCTACGGAGGAGGATATTGCGGTTGTGACACTCAGTGGAAAATGCTTTGGGGGAGTAGCGCGGCGGTACAGCGAAAGCGCGCGACCAGGAGAGATGATATGACACTAGGAACGTTGTTGTTGGTGGTGTTGGTATTGTTGCTGATCGGCGCGATACCTTCATGGCCGCACAGCCGGCGCTGGGGGTACGGTCCTAGCGGCGTTCTGGGTGTGGTGCTGATCGTCCTATTGGTGCTGATCGTCATGGGCCGCTTGTAGCGCACCGACGTTCGGTACCCGGCGCTGTTTGTAGAGCAGCAACCTTTGGAACCTTTCGAGCGCGTCCGTTAGTCGAGAGGGATCGTAAGTTCACTATTCATCAGGAGCATCATCATGAAATCATTCAATCGGTTCACGACCTTCTTTCTCGCCATTGCACTGGCCAGCGCTCTCGGCTGCGCGTCTACGTCGACGAAAGAGGGAACCGGAGAGTATTTTGACGATTCTGTCGTCACCACCAAAGTGAAGGCGGCAATTTTCAACGAGCCCTCGCTAAGCTCGAATCAGATTAGCGTTGAAACCTTCAAAGGCACGGTACAATTGAGCGGCTTCGTCAAAACCTCGGATGAGAAGAACAAGGCCGCTGAAGTTGCGCGCGGCATCAAAGGTGTGGCATCGGTCAAGAACGATATCCGGCTCAAGTAGCAACGGTAGATCGCCTTAGGAAGGTCTGATTAGTTCGATTTGAACCGCAAAGGACGCAAAGGTTGCTTTCTATGTTTTTTTCCTTAGCACCTTCGCATCCTTGGCGGTTTCATGAATTTTTCAGAATCTCCCCAATAGTATTCGATTCGTCCCCCCGAAAATCGGTTCGGACCGGCGATTACGCCGCAGCGCCGCGATGATGGTTTCGGCTGCCTGTTCCGCCGACATCGCGCCGTTTCAACGTGGACCTCGACATTCTCGGGGGCTTCGTAGGGCGGGTCGATGCCGGTGAAATTCTTCAGCTCGCCGGCGCGCGCTTTCTTACGATCAATCGGTAAGCCACTAACTAATAATTTGGATGCTCACTTAGTGAGAGACCGCACAGATCGCGCGGCGCACAACGATTAATTTTCTGGTGAAAGCCTAAGGCTAAATGATAGCCGGGCGACGAGTCGTCGGGTGCGCCGTCGACCGCAGTCCCCACTTCTAGTTTGGTTGCGCGAGTACGGATCGGTGAGAACCCGGCAAATGGCCGGAGCGAAACAGGCGCCCGCACGCAACGGCACAACGGATCGGCGGCGCGTTAGTACATTCGGTAACAACATTGCCTCAACAATTAAGGAGAATCGGATGGGTCGCCAAAGAAAAAGCCTAAACAACGAAGTCGGCAACGTCCCCATGAACGACGGGATCCGTCGTAATGTTTTCCGAACCATACTCAATGCGCTGTGCTTTACGCTTGCGTGTGCGCTGCTGTCGCCGCTCGCGGCTCAGGCTGACGCGGTATTCGTTTGCACAAATGCGTCCGCGCGTAGCTTCCAGAGCTGCGCGTTTCCGTCGCAGTGGAGGTTGCGTGATCCCGCTGAAGTAACGAACACCAACCGGGTGCTCTATTGCCCTGCGGGAACGACGGGCAATCAGGACGTTTCCGCTTGCCCGCGAGTGCGGTGGACTACTAAGCCACAGATTCCGGCGCAAGGACTGGTCGGCGTTTGTTTCGGTGCCGCGGGCGGTGGCAACGCCGCAGCGTGCAATATCAGTTCGGGCGGCGGGGAAGGCTGGCAGCTGAAATCCGTGGTATTCGGCGCCGGCACGCCTCCTCCCACCCCCACGCTTACCTTCACGGCGAACCCGACGAGCGTAGCGAGTGGTTTCGCGTCGACCCTCACGTGGAGCAGCGCCAACGCCACGAGTTGCACCGCCTCCGGCGCGTGGTCCGGCGCCAAAGCACTCAGTGGTTCGCAGTCGACGGGTGCGTTGACCAGCGACAGCACCTTTATTCTCAATTGCTCCGGGTCCGGGGGTTCCATTTCCGGTTCCGTTTCGGTGACGATCGCGGTGGCACCATCGGCACCCACGCTTACCTTCACGGCGAACCCGACGAGCGTAGCGAGTGGTTTCGCGTCGACCCTCACGTGGAGCACCACTAACGCCACGAGCTGTATCGCCATCGGCGGCTGGTCGGGCAGTAAGCCCATCAGCGGCTCGGAATCGACTGGAGCGCTGACCGCCGGCACCACGTTCTCGCTCGGCTGCAGCGGCAGCGGCGGCATGGTGTCGCAATCGGTGACGGTGGCCGTAACGCCGGCATCGACACCGGCGCTCGCGGTATTCGTCTGCACCGACGCGTCCGCCGTTGGTCTGTTTGACTGCGATTATCCTTCCCAGTGGGTACTGAAGAATCCGCCGGACGTCAGCGATACCGACAGGATTCTGCAGTGTCCGAGCGTCACCCCCGGCAGAGGCAATCTTGCCGAATGCTCGGTAGCCGACTGGACGACCAAACCGAACATCCCCGATTCTGGTCCGCTGGCCGTTTGCTTCGGCGCCGCGGGTGGCAGCGACGTTACTGCCTGCGATATCAGCTCCGGTGGCGGTGAAGGCTGGGAACTGAAGTCCATCGTGTTCGGCTCCGGTGGTTCCCCTCCGGCGCTGACCCTTACCTTAACGGCGAACCCAACGAGTGTCGCAAGCGGAAGTGCCTCGACGCTAAACTGGAGCAGTACCAACGCCACCAGCTGTACCGCCTCCGGCGCTTGGAGCGGTAGCAAGGCCACCAGTGGATCGCAATCGACAGGCGCGCTGACCAGCGACAGTACGTTTGGTCTCAATTGCTCCGGGACCGGGGGCTCCATCTCGCGCTCCGTTACGGTTACGATCGCAACGACGCCTCCCGCCCCGACGCTTACCTTCACGGCGAACCCGACGAGCGTGACGAGTGGCGGCGCGTCGACGCTCACGTGGAACAGCGCCAACGCCACGAGTTGCACCGCCTCCGGCGCGTGGTCCGGCGCCAAAGCGCTCAGCGGTTTTCAGTCGACGGGCGCATTGACGAACAACAGCACGTTTGCGTTGAGCTGCGGCGGCAGTGGCGGCATGGTGTCGCAATCGGTGACGGTGACTGTTGCTGCTGCAGGTACGACCTTTGGGCTGGAGTTTCCCGGCAACGGCGCCGTGCGTCGCATGCTCTATTGGCACAACCCGTTCCCGATCTATGACGCGACCTACATTTTCAAGGTCTATCCGCGCAAGAAAACCACCGGCGCGTTCAAGTACTACACGACGTTTTTCTGGGGCAATGACGGTACGTTCATCTGGGATGGCGGCGACGCGAACACCTACTACGGCGCGCATCCGTACCCCATCCCCGCGCCTGACGGGCCCGGTCAGTGGGAGATTTCGGTCTATGCCAGCGATTTCGTCACGGGTAGCGAAGTCGTGTGGGATCGCTGGTACACGCAGGCGTTCCGCGCTTGGCGCGAATCACCCTCGATCACACACCACGAGTTCTACTGGGACTTGCCCGATACGAGCAAGGTCATTACGCACACGATCAACGACGCCCAATGGGCGAAAAAAAATCCGCCCACGCCGGCGATCGTCATGGGACAAGCGCCCAATCTGAACGGAGCCTCGTGGGGAGGTTATGCGGGCTGGGAGGAATTCAACGGCATTATCCGCGGTATCCAGATCTATTCCGGCTTACTGTCGGTTGCCGACATCCAGGCGGAGATCGCCAATCCCAAGTCCACCGTCGCGGGACAGAACCTCATTTG
>Ga0214471_10003979_pt1 | contig 11423 bp, 10 predicted proteins | sample RVTome_5_FD_207665 | JGI IMG/M metagenome (GOLD analysis project Ga0214471, IMG submission 207665) | Soil microbial communities from uranium-contaminated site in the Upper Colorado River Basin, Wyoming, United States - RVT142D155 | ecosystem: Environmental > Terrestrial > Soil > Contaminated >... | reverse complement strand
TTGGGTGAAAAAGGACTTTCCTAATTCTCATTTGCGCGATCCTGCTACTAGATTAGGATACGTAACCATTCGTCTCTTCCTTACTCATAAGCTCAATCCCAGGGTAGGCTAGGCTATGCTTAGACTGCTCGACTCATTCTTCAATGGCCAAAATTGGGTAGAAAGAATCCTACACCGACCTTTAGAATCCAAGACCAGAAGAAAATGAATACGCACTAGACTCCGTCAAATAAGCATATTGGGAGAGAAGAGAGCTCTGTTCATCCAAGCATATTTTAAGGGGACACTAGTTAATCTACAGAGTAGTAGCTCGGGGAGACAACGTTAAAGAAAAGATTTCATAAGGTAAACTGGAATGTGCAGAATCTATAGTCGAGTTCGCAGATTTGACTGAACCATAACATACACGCATAAACTAGAAACGAAAATAGAAAACTGGATGCGGTTAAGCATACCACTTCGGAAAAGTTGAAAGGCACGGTGTTAAACCACAGGCCTTTAACGGAACTCGATCACTTATTAGACCGATAAGAGGCCGGAGGTTGGAGTGACTTCGACAGGTTGGACACGCCCCCCTGAAATAACTTTAGCGCAAAACTTAATATAATAATGGCACTATATAAGAACCCACCGTCCTCCTTCATTCTTGAATTTTGATGCCACCCAGACCAGATCTATATTGATTGAAGTTCAGTTTTCGCTTCATTTCCCCCTAGTTATTTGCTTTCCTACCGAAGTAGCTCTCCTTTCTGTCTTCGGTGATTTTTTCTCCTCCCCTGAAAGGAAACTCGCTATTAATAAGTGAGTGAACGAGATGTAGGCCAGAGACCTGGTCAAAGTGCCAATGGGAATCACATCACCTTTTTTCACCGAGCGAGCTCCACTTAAGGATTCTGAGGGGAAAAGGATCCAATCCCTAAAGAAAGTACCTCCTCTTCGAACAGAAGCCTTTCCCCCAAGTCCTAATTTCTCTTTCTTTTATGCCGGGGAGGAGTATCTTCATACGTATCAAATACAGCGATCTGAATCTACCGGGATGAACGAAAAATACGAGAAAACATCGATCATGTCACCTTCACTCCCGCTAGATATGCATGGTCTGATGACACAATCAAAGAAGGATGGAAAGGCTCGCCCTTACTAGTGGGGGAAGGAGAGGATGAAGGGTTGTGAAAGGACATTAGGTAGTTTGATGTCCTGACTTTCGCTTCCATGAGCAGGAGAAAATATACAGAAATATACAGTTACTCCCTCATGATCGCATTCCTCCTCTTTTATTTCTAAATAAAAGAATTCTTACTTTCACGGCCAGCAGATCCTTTAGGTTTGTTCGATCTATCGATAACTGATAGACAGACGCCTTTGACACTTCCTCTAGGTGGAGTTGATTAACACTCTCATGGTTGGCCGAGTACATACCATAGCGTATATCAAGTATCCAACCAAAGATTTAAAGGTAAAGGCGAATAAGGAATGGAAGCCGCCTTAGTCAAACTAGATCTTGCTGCTGCAGGTGCAGACAGGTATTCTATTCCAAAGGACTGATAATATTTGGTGTCAGGGATTCTATGCAAACATTGACCACTCGTATGGATAGCTTGGTAGCCTCACAACCATCTGCAAGCACTCAAGGGAGACTTCCAGCTCAACCTGAAGTTAACCCTCGTGGAAGAATCATTGTGGAGCCATTACTACCAAGTCTAGGTAATGGTGGCAAGAAACTGATCCTCTTCTCCCAACGCCACCGTTGTATGTACCACCTGCCTTCCGGCCTAGCCAGCCAATGGCTTCTCCACAGGACCAGCAGGTACCTCAGCAGTCCACTACTACTACTGCTGGACAGCCTAGTTCTTCTACACCACCTGCTATAGCTCCTAATGATCCATCATCAATCAGTTCGACTTCAGTTCCACCTGCCAATTGGATCTGCTTCCATTTCCAGAACGGTTTGAGAAGAAACATCAAGTGAAGACAAGCAGTTTGCTAAGTTTCTGGAGATGATGAAAGATGTGCAGATTACCATCCCCATCCTTGATGCTGTCTTACATGTTCCGATGTATGCAAAGTTCTTTAAGGAGCTGCTCACAAATATTTGAAGCGAAACATTAACGAGCCAGAAGTGGTTACTCTTACTAAGGAATGCAGTGCAGTCATTCAAAATAAGAGACCTCCCTATGACGATATTAGATGACCCAGGCTGTTTCTGTATTCCATGCGGATCTAAAAGTTTCCGTGCTTTATGTGATCTTGGCTCTAGTGTGAGTGTGATTCCCCTCCCCTGTCTAGACATGCTGCGAGGCACTACCTTTGGGTGATGTACGGCCGACTACCATGACTCTCCAGCTTGCTGATCTTATCGCCATCAGGCAGGCATGGCAGGTTGATGTCCCTGTGCCCTTATTCTTCATGTGGTAACTTCGCATTTCCAGTTGATTTTGTTGTCTTGGAGCACCCAGTATTCATTGGACCGGCTTTACCAGCTTTATTAAATTAATGCGAGCCTATTATTTTTGGGAGACCCGGCTATAGCTACTGCAGGGGCTGTCATCGATGTGAAAGATGCTAAGCTCACGCTTCATTTAATTATGGTGAGGAGAAAGTCTCATTTGACATGAGGCATCCAACTCACCTTCCTCACTGTCCAGACCTGTGTTTCACCATTGATGTGATTGATGAGTGTGTTACTGAGACATATTGGAGTTCAGAGGATGTGCGTTTATGTAGGTATTTATTGGAGGATGAGAAGTCTATTCTTTATAATGAGCATACTTCTATTGATCCATCTCCAAATTGTAGCTCTAATTGATTCTTCTCAAATTGGAGGCTTCTCTGGCATATGCTGGAGATCTTATACATCTTCAGCTCCTAAGGTAGATCTGAAACCTCTTCCTGAGCAATATTGAAGAGATATGAGTTTCTTGGATCTGATAATACAACACCTGTTATTGTGAGTTCTCGCGCTATTTATGGTCTTGCTCCTATGGAGATTGTAATTATTTAGTCAGGGGCTGCTTGATATGAAATTCTTCGTCGATATCGAGCTGTCATAGGATATTCTATAGATGATATGAAGGGTATCAGCCCTACGCATGCATCCAATCTTTCTCGAGGATGATGTTAAGCCGACGCGTGAGCACCAGCGTAGGCTTAATCCTCATTTGCAATAAGTTGTAAAGTGCAGAGGTATTGAAGCTGTTTAATATGGTGCTAACATCATTTATCCTATCTCTGACAGCCCTTGAATTGAAGCCGGGGGTCAGTCCAATTCATATTGTACCCAGCATGACTGTTTTAGCAAATGAGAAAGGTCAAATGATTCCCACTAGGCATGTGTACAGATTATCGCACTGGTTGGCGCATGTGTACAGATTATCGCAAGCTTAACAAGGCCGCAATTAAAATAATATTAGGATCACTTTCCTTTGCCTTTTATTGATCAGATGCTTGAGAGGTTAGCATGTCATTCTTATTTCTGCTACCTCGATGGTCAGGCTTCCTGCAGATTCCGATACATCCGTCGGACCAGGATAAGACAACATTTACCTGTCCTTAAAATATGGTACATTTGCTTAGCGACGGTTGCCATTTGGTCTCTGTAATGCCCTGCCCCAGGGACTTTTCAGCGATGTGTCATGTCTATCTTCACACACAGATTTTATTTTTATTGAGAAAATCATGGAGGTCTTCATGGATGATTTCACTGCACTTCTATGGACGGGACGGAATTTTGATGACTGTTTGGCCAATAAAACCCATATCTGTGTATCAGCCATCTCATTCTTCTGCCCTTCTTAATATGATGTGCTCTGCTCCAGCGATTCTCTTTCATGGACCTCAGCCATTACCAATAAAGCCCCCCTTTACCTTCTCTTTCTATTCTATAAAAAGGCGAACATCTAATCTAGGGCTGCTTCCGGTCGCCTTTCTAAGTTTGAAGGCGAGCAGCCCCCTTGTTGAAATTTGGATATTAAGGAAGCCGTATTTCGCAATAGCAGCTCCGAGAAGCTGGGCTTAGGGCGCGCCTCCTGTGGTCGTTTCAGTGACTCAATTGGCTGGCTTCCCTCAGCTTAGACTGGTGTCGCCACCTCTCCCAGGACCGGAATGATTATCCCTGCCCGATGGGTCTACATTCATCCCTGAATGTCGTCGGGTACTCTTCACTTCCCCGCCATTCTTGTAACCGTCACCTGTAATCCGCGCAGGTGTGTCCGCACCCCCTAGAGTGGACGAGAAAGAAAGGATTTTTTCTCGGAGCAACCCCCCCTGGTTCCAGACCCAGGAGTTCACTTTCCCGTATGAGCATTCGGTACATATATAAGTCAATGGAAGAGTCAAAGGGTCACCACTACTGAGGATCTCCCCCCTTATCTTAGAAGGGTCGCGTTATATGTCAATTGGGGTTCGCCGCGGTTCATTGCTGTGCTTACACACTAGGCTACCCTTCTCCGAAAGCTCCGCGGGACCACCTATCACTAGTCTTCGGCCGGAGGGGTTTATTGCACAAAAAGGCCGGGACGCAGGCTCCCCTTCTTATGGACAGTTGGAAAGCCCAACGAATGTCAGATGCAAAGCCCCGCACCTCATTAAGATCATATTGGCATACTCTCCCAAGAAAAAAAGAGCAGACCCCATTGAAGACGGGAGTGAGGTACAACAAGGCCATTTCCGTCCACCTTCTCACGGAGCCGTACGTGGACGTTACCGCTCATACAGCTCCCAGCCAGCAAGCAGTTAGCTTTCCTCTAGAAGTAATGGAAGTGTGGATAAATCGACATCAAACTCTAGTCGACAGAAGGTTTTTATTTTTTTCCCGCTCGCAGTAGTCCCAATATTCCAATACTACAGCGTTAGCAGCGTTTTGTCTCGATGTGCCAATCTTCTGCATGATGGATAGGATTTTTTCTCTATCCTTTGGACTTGAACGATCCAATTTCGAATCTTGTTGGAGATTCTTTATCTGGCTTTGATGTATGGGGCCCTTTCCCCCCCCATTTGAAACAGGTTGAGAAAAGTTTTGCATCGGCACCTTTACATCTGAACAGGACGGGCCACTAGTCCCTGATCTGGACGCCGCACCTGGAACTCCTTCTACTTTTGTCTCGACTGCATTCTATTTGGTATTCCCAAGCGAATGTAATGTGAACTATTGTTCCAATCTGGGAAAGGGTATTATCGAAATCAAGAAGCATGGGACGAGTTGAGTTTTCAACTGCATATTTCCTATGTTATTTCCTTTTGGCTGAAACATTTAGCCTAGCTTTTGTAGGCAGCTTTGAGAAGAGAAGTTCAAGTGAAGGTTGCCCATACACTGGATCATTCAAAGAAGAATATGGGCTTTTAGTGAAGTCGTAGCTGCGTATTCCTATGGTTTTGTACAAGATTGAGAACTAACCAGTCAAGGTTGCGGGTAGTGATACTGGAACTTCCTCGAATGAAGTGAAGTTGTATCCTTTTATCGTATCCGCTTTTGGGCATGGAGTGGAAAGGTACGAGTCAGTAAAGAATCGTTAGTTTCAGGTTGAAGAAAAGGTGTCTCTAGTTGATTCCCAGGGGTTGGTTTCAGGATTTGCTTTCCTTGCCGGGTTATCTAGCTCTCTAGGGTAGCCTATAGTGGCAAATGTACGGGTTCCCTCCTGGGAGTGCTCTTACTGAAGTGAAAACCGTGTGTATTGATTCGGGTTCGTATTGGGTTCGGTTCGGGTATACCGATCAGTGTAGAGAAAGTCAAGAGAAGTAGCAGTCAAGAAATAATCAACTAATTGCCTCGGATGATTCATTTCAGCTTTATGGAAAGGGCCTGGACCTCCTTGTTGTCCTGTATTTTCTATGACACTAGGCTAGAGATGTTAAGTACGGGTATCCTACAGCTATTAATATTAGGGCTTTCTTTGAAGTGAAGTCCAGAGATGATCGGATCAGATAAGAGACGAGGACCGGTTGCGGATAGGTCTCTCTTTTGTTTGTCTACGATATATCTCCATCGACCTTGCTTGATGCCCATATTTAATAAGCGGCTCTTATGTTCGTAACATTAGTAGTTACTCACTGGGTAAGAGTTCGTCGCTTTCGGCCCATAAGGGCAGATCGGATCCAGATCCAATACAGATCAGGGTATATATATCCTTTACTTTTAGCTCGAGTAAGTGAGTTGTTCCTCACATTAGCCCTGGAATTCGTACCAGTAGTTGCACAGCTAAAGGAAGCTTCGAATCAAATCTAATCAAACTGGTATGGCCTTCTCCATTACTTAGAGTGAGTGGACTCAGGTAAGTGAGAGGTTGCCTTTTGTCCTATCTTCGGTAAATGTAGTTGTACAGGATCCACCGTTTAGGCGATGAAGTGAATAGGATCGGAACTGTTTTGTTAGGAAGGCAGGCAACTGCTTTCTCCGAATAACTACTTCTTACTTCCTAATGAAAAGATGGGAGGAACCTTGCTCGCAGATAGGCCTCATCAAAGGGATCAGCTCGTAAGATAAGGTGATTCCTCAGTTAACGATAGGAATATTTATCCGGGCAACTGAACTATTGGCTAGTAATGCTCAAACAACTACGAGGTTTCTACTTCCAACCATACTTGACAAGGCAACTCCTTTCCGGAATACGAACCAATAAATAGGAATAGGGGGAAGAATGAAGGACAGTCACGGTTAGTAACGGATTGGAAACTAACGGAAAGTATAGGTACGTAACGGCGATGTGCTTTCGTTATAGCGAAGAAGGCATATTGTTAAGCTAATATATGGTGAATATGAATTTGAATTCCAAGAAGATGCGATGCGATGGGCAGTTATATCAACTCAAAGGTGTCCTAGCTTAGGTAGCAGACAAGTAGAGTCAAGGATGATGGCCAGGTATGCGATCTGTCTAATTCCACAACTCCGAAATAACTAGCAATATAGAGAAGTATGCGAGCATTAATAAAGGGGGGGGGAAGTGCTGGTTTACCCTAGTGGTGCAGGTTGGTTTCCGCTTTTCGAAATGGGGTATCATAACATATTCCTTTCTATTTGAGATCGCTCTGCTGGAAGAAAAGCAAAGAGTGTATCTTGTTTTTCGTTGGATTCCGCTTACTGCTAAGGGGATGAGGGATAAACCCTCTTTAGGCTTGGTAGTCGGCTGTAGTGTAGCAACCCTTTGGCCAAGAGAAAGAAGACAACCCGATTTGATCCATGCTATGGTGTAGTGCTTCTCTGAGTGACTCTGGTAAGCGAAAGGAACCCCGTATAGATAGGGTGGCGCCCTGCCCTGAAGGGAACTGGAATCCACTCTCTTCCTCCTCACATGAACCTTAAAGGCCCCCACTAGTAAGGGCGAGCACCTTATTTTAGCGATCCTCTCCCTGGTCTATAAAATTGGCTAAATCCTTGATTGATTGCATTGAGAAACATCAGGATTACTCGGCACTATTTCTCTTAGCTTTGCTTGAGTAGAGTGTACCCATTTTACAACAGAGTGGCTTTTCGATGAAGAAAGCGGCGGTTTGAGTCGAAAGCAAGGACTCGTCGATAATAGGCCAAAAAACTGAGCTACACTTACCCATACAGGGTTGCGAATTCCCATAACCTTCTTCGAAGAAGGTGCCACGTTAGCGGATGCAGTCTTTTCTACTCATTTCATTCCGCATCACCTGCCCATATTTTTGGGAAGGTTGTTGCTTTTGAGGCATGCTGTGTTGACCAGATAAAAATATTTCGATGGCAAAATCCAAAAAATAGATAACTCTTTTTTAAGACCACATCTCAGTGATACCCATACGAATTCGCGGAAAGCCCCCTTCTAAAGGGCAGAATCAGGCAAGTCACTACTATTTTCATACGCATAAACTCGATTGAGTAAGAAATCAAGAATCGGGAGCATCAGATTCATTTTGGGCAACTAATTGATAAGGCAGTCGCCCATTCACTCTCATCATCCTTTTGGTGGAGCTCAATTTACTCAGTTAACTTCTCCTTAACCACGCTATTTGCACTATTTTATCAAATCAACAATCGCAATTCTAATAAGTCGCATCACCGACCGGAAAATCGGCTTTCCCCGAAGGAAATCTCTGAGTTGAATGATGCCACGCGTTACATAATTTTAATTCGTGCATGGAAAAGCTGACTACTTACTATATAACAAGCGAAAGGAGCCCACTTCCCACTCTCCTTTCCCCACGCCTGCCGCCCTTACTTAGAAAGATCGGACAAGCGAGGGCCTCGGTCTCTAGTGAGCCTACCCCAAAACTAAGATAACGAAAAGACAGCTACGGAACTAGATCAGAACACGAATAGGATCAAGAATGCCATCCATCATCAGAGCAAACGATGCAATCGCTTGGGTGAGGGCAGATACCCAAAGATAAAATAGAATTGATTCACCAGCCACTACATTCTTGGATCCCACCTTATTCTCGAACCTGGCGGTTCGTCGGTATTGTGGAACTTTAGTCAGCTCGTTCATACCATACCCTATCAGCTCTTTTCCCTAAGAATCCGTATTTGAAATGAAACAAATTCCTCCTCATTCTTTTGTGCTCAGCGAAGGAACTGCCTAAGCATACTTTTGCGGATCCAAACTTCTTTGTTCTTTCTAAGTCTTCCTCTTGCATAGAAGAACGCAGCTCTTGCAAAAACCCAGATTTTACTAGTAAGTTACATCCCACCTGAGTTGTGAGTAAGCGGAACCATTCCGTTTTTGTTCTGAGCCTGATTTTGACCGGCAGGAATTTGCCTATGATTTGTCCAACTAATATGTCTTTATAGAAAGATCTCCTTATTTCGCGGGTTCTCGCGTCATTTTCTTGAAAAGATATTAGATCACCTTGGGAAACTTTCAAATGAGTCATGGTTACCAGCCCATTATTCAAACAAACCCTTCGATGACTTATTGACTGCCTTGCTTGAGGAAGAGTGTCACAAAAGCGGAGGCGAACCGGGATCACGTCCGATCTTGTTTCTTGATTTAGTAAAAAAGGGATATATGAAGTTCGTTCTCTTCCTTTGTGCATCTCCCTTATGGGTAAATCCCCATAATAAAGGGACAACTTTCGTGTAGTTTGTGATTTGATGTTACTGTTTAGATTTTCTCCCTGAGAAAGATTTCTTTGAATGGATCTCTTCCTATTCCTCAATCTTCGGAGAATACGGCGTTGGATTAGAGAAACTTCTCTGTTCCGAACATTTCCTGGAAGTAGACGGCACGTTTTAAATCTTAATGCAGGCATCGGCACGTTGAATCAGTCTTTTTCGCCACATCGCGTATGAAGAACTACGGCACTCTATCTATGTTATTTCAAGACAGATTTGGATGGTCTAAAGCTACCGTTCCCGTTGCAGGTTAGTTAGTGATAGCTCGCCCGAGAAGATTAACGAAAAGTGGGATACTATTATTTATTAAAATGTTACAACTTATCTTCTTCTTAAACGAATGAACCATTATAGGCTGTTTAAATATGGCCAGCGCTTTCCTGATATGTATGATTGATTACCTTTTTTCTAGTTTGATTTTTCCTCCTTCTACTTTTTCCTGTACGCGTTCTTCCAATTCATACCCTTTTCCTAGTTTATTGGGCAATATATAACAGGCGGCATCTTCCTCGAACAACTAACTCCGTCTCCTTTTTCTTGTTTTTAGCTGGCAGCCTGGAACCTGGAGTTGCAAAGCATTATTGGAACCTTAAGATATGGTGCTTTTCCAACTTTGAACAATCCTTTCTTTCTAGTTTTGGCTCTATCTATGTTATTTGTGTTTCGACCAATTATCTTTTTCTCTTTTCCTATTTGTATTTGTGAGCATTTTAGGTATTGCCTGCCAGATCTCTTTTATCGCATATTTTTTATGATTGTTTATAGGCATGGTGCCACCATATTTATAGGAGAAATATAGGGGAAATAAATTCCGAAGGCGTGGTCCCTAACTAAAGTGGAGGATCCAGTTGTATTTGCATAGGCCCAAGCATATTTGATTTGAATAAGTGGTCGAGAAGCAAAGCCCTGATTTCAGGCTTTTAAAGCACCTGATCTGATTTAATATGTTTGCGCTGGGCACATCAACATCGGGGAGAGCTGCTATAGGCCCGCTATAAGAAAGATGAAGGGTTTTTAAGCTCATCCATTGGAATTTACTGTAGGGCGCTCGCCTTGATTTCAATAATACATTCTCTGGATCTCATACAGGAGCAGCAGCTAAAGCGGTTTGGAATTCCCTATGGTAAATCTAGTTGGTATTATTTGTCTTTTTTTCTGGCTTGAGAAGAAGGTAATCCACCTGGTCCCAGGATGTTGAGGAGATATAGTGAGATCCAACTGTGGCACTACTCTATTCAGCATCAAAGCAAGAATATTTAGCGGAGTGGCGCATTCCTCGGTTTTGATCATATCTATTCTAGATGACTCGCACAGGGAATTGGAGACTTCTACCCCTTCTTATTGAAGTCCCTGCTATCGCCTCCCCTCCAACGCGCCTTCTTTGCCGAATCAACTAACTGGCAGGCGGTCCCCATATCTAGGCGTTCCGGGATCCTATGATATGCGAATTCACCATCTATCTATGGTCTTCCGATACCTCGACTCGTTTATTGGCTATATAAAACTATCTTGTAGTCATAAACAGAGTTATAGGTAAGATGCTGGGTTAGATGATTTTGATTCTCCGGCTCCGGATTCTAAGCAAAGTGTATGGATGGATTATTCTTATTTGAAAACATTAGCCCTATCTATTGCGGCTCCCAAAGCAATGAGATCCTCTTTCTGGATTGAATTCTGTCCAACTAACTAAGTAGTGCCAGGACAGACGAGTGTGGCTACACGTGGTATAGTATAGGGCTGCTCGTCCCGAAGGGTCAAATAAAATGAATTCCGTAGGATTGCGTTCGCTACTAGCGCGAAAGAAAATAAATATATAATAGTGCGGTGCGCGTTAGTCACGCGCTGGAGATTGCTTAAAAACTGGGCTACTCGCTCACGCTAGTTAAATGAATTACTTATTTATGAGTGGAGCGGTGGGAATAGCGGGAATCGCGGGTAACGCGTTGCACAGGCGCGGAGCGTCGACATCTACTGTGATGCTTCGGGCACCGGACGGGAGGGGAGGATGGATCGATCCATTACTATACATACATACGGCTAAATTCGTTGGCATCGGAAAGGAACAACTCCGTACCGCACCGCCCCGCGTACTGCCCCGGCCCGGAACAACAAATCCATTAGTTGATATGTTAGTAGTGATATGATATCATTGCAAGAGATCCAGATCCGGATAATCACAGGAAATAGACGAACCTGATGCCAGAACCAATCCATCTTAGAATTGGAGGCATAACCTCATTAGTAGTGTAGTTATATTATCTATAATATTTATTGTTGCTAAGCGAACCCCCTTGGTAGGGTTCTTTTAGTGTTGGGTTGGGGCAATCTCCAATTTTCATATAGTGCCGTAGAG
>Ga0214471_10003976_pt1 | contig 11427 bp, 9 predicted proteins | sample RVTome_5_FD_207665 | JGI IMG/M metagenome (GOLD analysis project Ga0214471, IMG submission 207665) | Soil microbial communities from uranium-contaminated site in the Upper Colorado River Basin, Wyoming, United States - RVT142D155 | ecosystem: Environmental > Terrestrial > Soil > Contaminated >... | reverse complement strand
ATCCGGGGCAGCGCGTTCAGCGCCGCGAGGCTGAAGAACGCGAAACGCCGGTGGTTGTCCTTGTAGTCGCCGCGGCTGTCACCGTAGATCTGATCGCGGCCGAAGTACGCGGCGTTGTGGACAAAGAGAATCCTCGGCCTGCCCTGCCTCGGGTTGTCGGCGAGCGCCCGGGACTCGTAGAGACACCCTTCCTCGAGCCGCGGACCCACCTGCACGGGGAATGGCTCCCCGACGGGCTGGAGATCGGTGACCACCTCAGCCGCCTGACGATACAACGGCATGATGATGATCACCTTCATGCCCGTGCGTGCCTGGAAATGCGCCAGACTGGAGACCGCTTCGCCCAGTCCCCCGGTGCGCGCGAACGGGGCCAGTTCCGCAGCCAGGTGCACGACAGTGACCGGCTCGTTCGTGGTCGGCGCCAGCAGCGGATATGACCCCGGGGGGGCCGCCGCGACCGGCGCCGCGGCGGGTGAGGCCGGCGGCGTGGCCCGCCGCCGGCGCGTCTCCGTGCCGCGGTCGGTCATGCCACAGGTGGATCGTCCGGCCCGCCGTTCCCGCGCATCGCCGGATCGTAGGACTTGCGCACGTACTCCTCCAGCATTCGCCGGGCCGTGAACTGTTGTCCCGCCACGCGCAGTGCATGCTTCATCTTCTGCACCCACCCGGTGGGAATCCCCCGATCGTCCCGCGCGTAGAACGCCGGCACGACCTGTTCCTCCAGGAGCCGGTACAGCCGCTCCGCGTCCCATTCGTCCGGCGTTGCCCGCGTGGCAGATGGCGGTATGGCCCAGCCGTTCAGTCCTTCATAGCCCTCGTGCCACCATCCGTCCAGCGTCGACAAGTGCGGCACGCCATTCAGGGCGGCTTTCATCCCGCTGGTCCCGCTCGCCTCCATCGGAACGCGAGGCAGGTTGAGCCAGAGATCCACGCCCTGCACCAGGCGGTGCGCCAGGTGAAGCTCGTAATCCTCCAGGAAAGCCACGCGGCCTTCCAGCCGGGCGTCGCGCGTGTTGCCGTACACGGATCGGAGAACCTCCTTGCCCGGTGTATCGGCCGGATGGGCCTTCCCGGCGAAGATGATCTGCACCGGTCGCACGGGATCGACGAGAAGAGCACGGAGTCGGTCGAGATCCCGGAACATGAGGTCGGCGCGCTTGTAGGTCGCGAAGCGGCGCGCAAACCCGATGGTGAGCGCGTCGGGACTGAGCAGGGTCCCCGCCCCAACCACGTGCGTGGCCTCTCGCCAGTGCCTCGCCCAGCGGCGGCGCGCCTCTTCACGAATGAAGCTCATCAGCGCGGTCTTCAGCGCCGTGTGCGCCGCCCAGAGCGTGGCGTCGTCCAGGTCGCGGACGGGCTCCCAGGTCGCCGGATCCGTCATCCGATCCCACCAGTCTGAACCGAGATGCGCGTCGAGCAGGTCCGCGATCTCCCGCGCCATCCATGTCTCTGCGTGTACCCCGTTCGTGATCTGGCCAATGGGCACTCGGTCGGCGTCGCGATCGGGCCACAGGGGCGACCAGATCTGGCGAGAGACCTCACCATGACGCCGCGATACGCCATTCACGTGTCGCGAGAAGCGGAGCGCGGCAACTGTCATGTGGAAGTGCCCGGGCTCCTCGGTCGGGTGCGTCCCGATGTCGAAGAAGGTCTCCCGGCTGATGCCGAGTTCCTCCCACATCGGACCCGAGCAGCGCTCGAGATCCTCGAACGTGAACGTGTCATGGCCGGCTGGCACCGGCGTGTGCGTGGTGAACACGCTCCGGGCGCGTATCTCCCGCACCGCGTCGTCGAACGGCACTCCCTTCACGGTCAGCTCGCGCGCGCGCTCCACCATCATGAAGGCCGCGTGACCCTCGTTGGCATGCCACGCAGCGGGATTCACCCCGAGCACGCGCAACAGGCGCACGCCCCCCACACCCAGGATCCACTCCTGCTTGAGACGGACCTCCGGGCCCCCGATGTACAGTTTCGAGGTGAGATCGCGATCTTCGGCGTGATTCTGTTCCAGGTCGGTATCGAGAAGGTAGACCGGCACGCGGCCGACGAGCATGCGCCATGCGCCGATAAGGACCTCCCGCCCGTTTGTGGAAACCCGGGTCAGGTACTGCTCGCGACTGGGCCCCAGCACACGCTCCAGCGGCGCATTCACCACGTCGAACTGCTCGTCCGAGTCCTCCTGCCAGCCGTCCAACCGCAGCTTCTGGTCGAAGTACCCCCTCGTGTAGAACAGGCCCACGCCGACCAGCGGGATGCCGAGATCCGATGCGGCCTTGCAGTGATCGCCGGCCAGTACGCCCAGCCCTCCGGAGTAGATCGGCACCGAGTTGTGCAGGCCGAACTCGGCGCAGAAGTACGCCACCGGCCGCTCGCGCGGCAGGTCGGGATAGTTCGCCGAGAACCAGGTGGATTCCCACGCCAGTTCCGCCGCGTAGTCTGCCATCATGCGATCGTACGCGTCCAGAAATCCGGGATCGCGGGCGCAGTCACTGAGACGACCCGGGTCGACGCGCCGCAGTATGGCGATCGGGTTGTGACGCGTCAGGTGCCACAGGGACTCGTCGAGCAGCTGGAAGACTCGGCGTGCCCCTCGCTTCCAGCTCCACGACACGTTGGTGGCGACTTCCGCCAGGCCCTCGATTCGCTCGGGCAGGTAGGGGATGCGATTGCGGTCAACGGGCATAGGGGCAGGAAATTAACCTGACAGCCGTTGTCGGAGGTCAGGTCAGAGAGGTCAGAAGTCGCCGCGGCTCATCAACCGCTGCAGGCGCGTCACCGGCCGGACTCTCTGACCTGAGACCTGAGACGTGCGACCCGGGATCTGCGACCTAATGTCCCGTATGCATCTCCCGCTCCACTCGCGCATAGCCGGCCAGTTCGCTGGCACTGGGCGTGAGCACGGAGACGACGATGGCCGTCAGGAATGACAGCGGGATCGTGACCAATGCCGGATTGCGCAGCGGGAACCAGGCGGATTCATGCTTGAGAATGTCCACCTGGATCGTGGGAGACAGGTAGATCAGCGTCAGACTTGACACCGTACCCAGCACCATGCTGGAAACCACGCCCGGCGTGGTGCTCCGTCGCCAGAAAATGGACAGTACCAGGGCAGGAAACGTCGCGCTCGCCGCGATGGCGAAGGCCAGCGAAACCATGTAGGCCACGTTCTGCCCTTTGAACGTGATGCCAAGCAGAACCGCCACCACGCCGAGTATGACGGTTGCCACACGCGCCACGCGGAGTTGCTCGCCGGGTGTTGCATGTCCACCGCGAGCCACATTCACCCACAGGTCGTGGGACAGAGCCGCAGCGCCCGACAGAGTGAGGCCGGCCACGACGGCCAGGATCGTGGCAAACGCGACGGCCCCGATGAACCCCAGGAACGGGGTCCCGCCCAGCGTTTCGGCGAGCAGCGGTGCCGCCATGTTGCCGCCGGCATCCACGCCACGAATCACGTCCGGACCCACCAGGACCATGGCGCCGAAACCGAGCACGAACGTCATCAGGTAGAAGAACCCGATGAGACCGGTCGCGTAGAAGACCGACGTGCGTGCCGCCTTCGCATCCGGGACGGTGTAGAAGCGCATCAGGATGTGCGGTAGTCCGGCGGTGCCGAACATGAGCGCCATGCCGAGTGATACGGCGTCGAGCGGCGTGGAGACCAGGCCTCCGGGAGCCAGCACTCCCTCACCGTACCGGCTGGCAGCGGCGTTGAACAGCGCTACGGGATTGAATCCGAACCTGGACAGCACCAGGAGCGCCAGGATGGTGGCGCCGCCCAGGAGCAGGAAGGCTTTGACGATCTGCACCCACGTGGTGGCAATCATCCCGCCGAAGAGCACATACGCCAGCATCGCGGCACCAACGAGCATGATCGCGGTCTCGTAGGTGATGCCGAACATCAGCCGGATGAGGCCGCCCGCGCCGACCATTTGTGCGATCAGGTAGAAGATTACGGTGGCCAGGGTGCCGAGCGCCGCGCCGATGCGCACCGGCGCCTGCTGCAGACGCGCTGCCACCACGTCGGCAAACGTGTACTTCCCCAGGTTCCGTAGCGGCTCGGCGATCAGGAACAGCACAACGGGCCAGCCTACGAGCCAGCCGGTCGAATAGATCAGCCCGTCGAAGCCGGTGGTGGAGACCAGGCCGGCAATGCCCAGGAACGAAGCAGCGCTCATGTAGTCGCCCGCCAGCGCAAAGCCGTTCTGTCCGGCGCTGATGGTGCGGCCGGCGGCGTAGTACTCCTCCGTGGTCCGGGTTCGCCGCGCCGCCCAGTAGGTAATGGCCAGAGTGGCCGCAATGAAGGCGAAGAAGAACGCCATCGCGACCGCGTTCGGCTCCCCGATGCGGGTCGCTTGTGCGGCGGCCGGTGGCCCGGCCTGCAGGATGATCACGGACGGCCAGCCTTCCGGATCTCGTCCAGCGCGCGGTCGTAGTGCTCGTTCGCCCAGCGCACGTAGTACCACGTGAGCAGCCAGGTGGCCACGATGACAAGGGCGCCCAGCAGGATGCCCACGCTCAATCCCGGCGTGATCAGCGAGCCCATGAACGGCTTGTTGAACGCGATCAGGAGGATGAAGCCGAAGTACACCGCAATCACGGCGGCCGTCAGCGTGATGGCGACCCGCCAACGCCGGCGGGCGAGACGCTGCAGGTCAGAGTCGCGTGCGGTCACGGAATCGGTTGGCGTTAGGCAGTAGTCGCTCTGGAACACGAGCGCCCCAAACCTGTGGGCCGGGACCGGGTCCGGCAACCCGGGACCTTCGCCAACGCCACACCGGAAGGAGCGTCGTCCGGGTCGGGGCACGAACGGGGCGGCGCGTTCCACCCGCCACGCACGACGGCGCCCGGCGCAGAGGCCGGACGCCGCCCGATGACCAACCAGTGCGTTATTGCGTCACGCCCGTCGGCTTCCTGGGCAACTTCTCCGCCCGGGTCGCTGCCAGGTACACGAATGCCGCCACGACGGTCGCGTTGTGCCTCATGTCATCCGCGACCAGCCGGTCGTAGACGTCCATGTTGGAGTGATGCGTCCGCGTGCCGTACTCAACCTCGTCCTGCACGAACTGCCATCCCGGAAGCCCAATGCGGTCGAAGGACAGGTGGTCGGTTCCACCCGTGTTCCCGCCGTTGATGGCCTTCGTCCCCAGCGCATTGAACGGCTGCATCCACTCGGTGAAAACCGACCGGACGCCCTCGTTCTGCTGCAGGTAGATGCCGCGGATCTTGCCCGTGCCGTTGTCGACGTTGAAGTAACCCGAAAACTTCTGCGCCGCCGGCTTGAGCGAATCCGCGGACGAACCGAACGTGCTGGCCACGTATGCCCGGCTGCCGAGCAACCCCTGTTCCTCTCCGGTCCAGAGCCCGATACGTACCGTGCGCTTGAGCGGCAGGCCGGTCGCCTTCAGAATGCGCAGGGCTTCCATCATGATCGCCGAACCCGCGGCGTTGTCCGTCGCGCCCGTGCCCGCATGCCAGGAGTCGAAGTGCGCACCCAGCATGACGACTTCGTCCTTCAGTTGCGGATCGGTGCCGGGGATTTCGGCCAGCACGTTGAACGCGGTCAGATCCTGGTCATGGAACGAGTTCTTCACGTTGGCTTCGATGCGTACCGGAACGCCCTTCTCCACGATTCGCACGATCCGGTTGAAATGCTCGGCGGAGAGGATGATCGTGGACGTGAGTGTAGGATTCTGCGGGTCGCGCGAGCCCGTGCCGCCGGTGAAAACCGTTCCCATCGTGCTCCCGCCGGCCCCGCGCGTCAGGCTGACGCTGCCCGGCTGGAGGATCGCCGCAACGCCCTGCTCGGCAAGGAACGCCGTGCGGAGCCGGTTGAACTCCGCGTTGAATCCGCCCCGACCGCCGCCACGGCCCTGGCCACCTGCGCGGCCACCACGACCAGCACCTCCGGCACGGGGAGTCACCGGTCCCGCCGCCGTCATGCTGTCCAGTCTACCCTCAGTGTGACGACTGGCATCAGGCACGAAACTCGGCGCCAGTGCGATCGGCTGCGCCAGCACGACGAACGCGTTCCGCAGCTTGCCGCGGTATTTCTCCAGGTCTGGCGCGCTGTCAGCCACGATGCGGACCACCTCACCGGTGACAGTGCCGTTGGTGCCCGGAGTCCACGCTGCCGGGTACGCGATCACCGGCCAGGGTGTGGGCGCAATCACGTTCAGGCTGAATCGGTCATTGGTCCAGCCACGGCCGAACGTGCCCCACGGCTCCAGTCTGGCGTTCACCATCCCCCATTCCGTCATCTTCTTCACTGACCACTCCGCTGCGGCCCTGATGTTCGGCGAACCGGTGAGACGGGCCCCGAATACGTCCGTGAGCCAGCTCGCTGTCTCCATGACCGCAGAGCGATCGCTCAGTCCCTCGGCTTTGATCTTCTCGATGGCCGCAGCATCCACCTGCTCCTGGGCGCGGATCGGGGACGCGGGCAGCATGACCGCCAGGATCGCGGCGCCGGCGAACGCGGAGAGCCGCCTCGCGGTGGGCGCGCGGTTGAAGCACAGTTCGGGTGACATCTCCGTCGATCTCCTTGAGAATGCAGTGATTACCCGCGCGGAGCAGGCGCTCTCGAATGGGAATGCCCAAACTCCGTCGGGCGAAAAACTTACGTCCCCGTCCCCTGCTCCGCTGCAGCCCAGGCGAGCTCGGCCTACCGGGCGACAGGCTGCGCGCTTGCGGTCCCCACCGTGAACGGCCAGATATGCTGACACGTAGAATCCGGGGGAAAGAGGTTCCCTTTTGCGCCAGACCCCCTATTGCGGATCCGATCGCCTGTCTTCACAGGAGGCCCCGATGCTGTTGTCTCTCGCTCTGCTGACCGCCGTTGCCGTGCCGATGCAGGGCACCGATTCGGTCAAGATCCAGGAATGGACGGTCCCCTGGGAACGCACGCGACCGCGCGATCCCTCGGTCGACAAGGAAGGAAAGGTCTGGTTCGTAGGACAGGCCGGGCACTATATCGGCAAGCTCGACCCTGCCACGGGCGAGTTCAAGCGCTTCGAGCTGGATCCCGGAACCGGTCCGCACACCCAGATCGTGGGGAGTGACGGGAACATCTGGTACGCGGGCAACCGGGCCAATCACATCGGGAAGGTCGACCCCACGACTGGCCAGATCACCAAGTATCCGACCCCTGAGGGTGTCCGCGATCCGCACACCATGGTCGAGGACAAGAACGGCAACATCTGGTTCACGGCGCAGCAATCGCAGTACGTCGGCCGCTTCAACCCCAAGAGCGGCAAGATGGACGTGATCAAGATGGAAGGCCGCAAGAACCCCTACGGCATCGCCCTGGACTCCAAGGGGAACGTCTGGTTCAACGAATTCGCCACGAACGCCATCGGCAAGATCGACCCCAACACGATGGAACTGACGGAGTATCCCCTTCCCAACGAACGCTCACGGGATCGGCGAATCGCCATCTCGTCGGACGACATGATCTGGTACACGGACTACGGCCGCGGCTTCGTCGGCCGCCTGAATCCCGGGACGAAGAAGGTGGACGAGTGGCCGCTTCCGGGTGGTCCGCTGTCACAGCCGTACGGCATGACGATTGACGACAAGGATCGCGTCTGGATCGCGGAGATCGGAAAGCAGCCCACAGGCGGCGAGGACAAGAAGGTCCGGATCGTGGGCTTCGACACCAGGGACTGCGCCCTGATGAGCACGACGTGGGTGCCCTCCGGCGGAGGCACGATCCGCCACATGATCTTCGACAAGAACTCGCGCGAGGTCTGGTTCGGCACCGACGCCAACACGATCGGCCGCTTCAAGGTTCCCAATTAGTGTCCATCCTGAAAACTCGGAGCGCGTGATGGATTGGGAGGGAAAGCGAGCGACGCATCCACTCACCACTCGGGCCTGATCGCTGAGTGCTCAGTACTGGGTGCTCGAACTGGTGACACGTGCTGGCGCTGGGGTTGGCTCGGCACCAGCTCCAGGACCAGGAAGCAGGTCGAGCATCCAGCACTCACGACTCAGGCCGGCCAGCTTGGTTGATCTGGCGATTTCAGGCCAGGTTGTCACGACAGGGGCGCCAACCGGCGCCCCTGTTCGTTCATGTCGGTAGTCGTGAGCCAGGTGCCCCGCCGCCTTGCGCCGTCGGCCCGCGGCCCGACGTTGACCCGAGACCCGTGGGCTGGCAGTTCTGCATCCGCCTCGTATCCGCGACTTCGAGGATCTTCCACTGGGCGCCTTCCTTCACGAGGAGGAAGTGGTCCACACCGCAGTGGCTCAACGTCGTCCCCCGATAGAACACGTAGTCCGTCCACACGGACGCGAGCGTACCGTCAACGAACACTCGTTCGTTCGACAGCCGTTCGTCCCAGACCTCGTTGCGCGGACGGCCAATGGCCTGAATGAACGGTTCGACCGATTCACCGACCTGCACCGTCGGTTCGCCATTCCGCACGAGAGTCGTAATGAGCCTCGCCTTGTCGTGAAAGAGCGGCCTGACCATGGCACTGTCGCCCTGTCGCATTCCGTCGAACAGCTTGTGAACGACCGCGAGGACGTCCTGCTCCGCGCCCTGCGCGTTACCGGCCGCGGGCAGGACGACCAGGAGAAGTACCACGGCGAGGAGGCGTTTCATGGGCGGTTTGGGGGAAGGAGACATACGCGATCCCGAATCTGGTCGGCAATGCCACGGTCCGGAACGGCAGCGTGGTAAACCGCGAGTCTCGTCGTCCCGGCCGCAGGCCGGCGGTGGGAGCACACCGCCGGACCCGCCTCGCGTTGACTCGGTTCTTGGCGTCAAGACGGCCCGTCGGCCACAAAGCAGGTGATCGGGCGGTCAGCGCCCAACCGCGCACTGATAGGTGCCCATCAACTCGGCCGACGCCAGCACGTGGCCCTCCATGGCGCGCAGGAGCTCGGCCTTGGTGTGTCCATCGCGCAAGCCGAGCGTGCGATCCAGCGCATACAGCTTGAAGAAGTACCGATGCCGTCCGATGGGCGGCATCGGGCCACTGTATCCCCGGCCGCCCGAGTCGTTCCTGCCTTCACGCGCTCCTTCCGGCATCGTCTGTCCGGACACTGCCTCCGGGAGCTGCGTGACCGTCGCGGGAATGTCGTAGACAACCCAGTGGACCCACGTTCGGCGCGGAGCGGCGGGATCGGGCACATCCGGATCATCGACGATCAGGACGAAGCTCTGTGCTTCCCTTGGCGCGCCGCTCCATTCGAGCGGCGGGCTCAGGTCCTCGCCTTCGCCGGTGAAATGTGTCGGCATGGCAGCGCCGCGCTCGAACCCGGGAGAGGTGAGCACGAACATCATGCGGTCGGATCGACTCGGCGGCCGTGAGCCATCTGCGGCCTAACGAGGCCAGTCGGTCTCCCGGCCGCTGGCCGGCATCAGCTCCGCATCCGCCTGCGTGCTGGCCCGGAACGGAGTGACCGCGGACACGACGGACCGGGCCGCCAGGGCGACAAGGGGAACCCCCAACCCCGTACCGAGGAGCGCGAGGTTCACAGCCAGGAAGCCCGACGTCCACCGGTTCACGAAACCGCGGTCCCGCGTGAGGAACACCGTGGCGAGGCCGGCACCGTTGACCAGCACGAACGCCACGGCCGACCAGGTGAACGCGGTCGAACCGACACCATCCAGCCACGACATGATCGTGTCAGGCATGCCACCCTCCGCACCGGGACGCCCGCCGCGCGGCGGTTGGGGTTGGCACCGCCTGCCGGACAGCCGTCCGAGGAAGTCCTACCTTAGCGTCGAACGGTTGATTGCGCGAGAGCAATGCCTGCCGTCTCCGGGCGGACCGGAGCGTTCTCACCCGCGCCACCACCGCGGTTCGCCGCTCTCAACCCTTCCGAAGTCGCTTGCGGCGCCTTCGTGCCTGGCGGGGTGTCTCGCCGAACGCCTGGTGCCGGACTTCGACGTTGCCCAGATACGCGCTGCCGGTAATCCGCAGCACCGGGGCTCCCGGATCGAGATCCCGGTCTCCCGCCTCGACGGCGAAGTTGGCCGCCAGGCCGTCTCCTTCGTTCACCACGCGCACGCCGGGCGGGACGACAATCTCCACGTTACCCAACAGGCAGAAGATCTCGATGACGCTCTCGCCATCGACCAGGTCGGCCTCCCGCAGGTCGAGTTCGGCACTGCCAAAGATCGATACCACCCGCGTCTCCGGTGAAAGGCGCCACGGCCCGGTTCGCTCCTGGCTGCTGACGAACGCCACGATACCCTGCTTGGCCGGCAGGTCCGCGGACTCCGCGGACCGATGAACGACCCGGTGCCGGATCGGTACGCTCAGCCGTCCCTCGGGTTCACGCATTGCGCGCCTCCTCACCTCGCCTTCCAGAAGACGGGATCGTGCCCGCTGAGGGTTCATTGAGTTGCCGCTCGATTTCGTCCGCCCTCGAGGCATCGGGCACCGAACCCTGGGCCAACCGCGGTGACCCACCCCCGCGACCGCCTGCCCGTTCCAGCAGGGGACGCAGGGTTCTGCCGGCGTCGACCCCTGAATCGGCAGACGTGGCCAACAGGATTGACGGGGGATCGTGGGAGACAGCGACGAACGTGACCTTCGGTTTCCCGCTGATCGCGAGCGCGAGCGCCCGGCTGGCGTCCGCGCCGCCGGACTGCCGGCGCTCCACCACGCGGCGGAGGCCGTCGGCGCCTGGTTTCGCATCGCGGTACCTGGACTCGGCGAGGTGGCCGGCCAACGCCTCGTGCAGCCGGCGGGTTTCCGACTGCAGGTCGCGCAGTTGCGCTGCCTGCGCCTCGACCAGGGTGGCGGCGTCGTCGAGAGAGGCGGAATGGGCCCGGGCGATGCGCGTCAGCAATTCGAGGTCACGGCGCGCGCGCGCGATTGCGCGGTGTCCGCACACGAACTCGAGACGGATACCGGATCGCACGCGGTCCTGTCCGCGGAGCAGGACGGGGCCGATCTCGCTCGTGGATCCCACGTGAGTGCCACCGCAGGCGCTACGGTCGACTCCTTCGATGGTCACGATGCGGAGCGTCCCCGCGCGATCGCTGGGCTTGCGCAATCCACCCGCCTCGGCGGCGTCCTCGAACGTCACGGTGACCGGTCTCGACTCAGCCACGAGGTCGTTCGCCCGCGCCTCGAGCGTCCGTATCGTTGCCTCCGACAGTGGGGTGCTCCCCTCCGCCGTCTCTGGTCCCTGGCCTCCTGCGAGATCGAGCGTCGCGCTCTCGGGTCCGAAGTGCACGCTGACCGTCCGCAGGTCCAGCTGCTCGTGGCACACCGCGGAGAGCAGGTGCTGGCCGGTGTGCTGCTGCATGTGGTCGAACCGCCGAGTCCAATCGATTACGCACTCTGCAACGGTCCCGACGGCGGCCACGGCACCAGTGACGACGTGCGCCACCCCATCGCCCTCGTCCACCACGTCGACGACCGGCACGCCGCCTAACGTGCCCACATCGTGTGGCTGGCCACCGGA
>Ga0214471_10003975_pt1 | contig 11427 bp, 12 predicted proteins | sample RVTome_5_FD_207665 | JGI IMG/M metagenome (GOLD analysis project Ga0214471, IMG submission 207665) | Soil microbial communities from uranium-contaminated site in the Upper Colorado River Basin, Wyoming, United States - RVT142D155 | ecosystem: Environmental > Terrestrial > Soil > Contaminated >... | reverse complement strand
GAGCTGACCACCGAGGAGCGCCTGCAGATCGGCATCAAGGACAACCTCATCCGCTACGCCGTCGGGATCGAGGACGCCGACGACCTCATCGCCGACCTCGCCCAGGCCCTGGATCGGGAGTGATGACTACATGGGGGGCCACGAAGGGCCCCCCAAGCCCCCCGACGCTCGTCGCGCCCCGGCGGAGCCGGGCCGCGCGCTTGATTACAAGGGGGGCCACGAAGGGCCCCCCAAGCCCCCCGACGCTCGTCGCGCCCCGGCGGAGCCGGGCCGCGCCTCGATGACCCGCGTGGGCCTCGAGGTGGATTCAGCTCCGAGCGTCGGCCATGCCGTATGCTGGGGGCGAGGAGACCTCACGGACCCATGAGCGAGTGCAAGCACGGGATGAAGTCGGGATGTTCGTACTGCCACGTCACGATTAGCAAGACGCCGGTGCCGGCGGCGGCGTCGAAGCGGCGGACCCGGAGCGGGGCGATGTCGGAGAAGATGAACGACCGGATGACGGCGTTGAAGCAGCGCCTGCGCAAGATCCGGGGCGAATAACTCCCACCCGCCGTTGGTCACCCGAGCGCCGCGCGCGCCGCGTGGAGCAGCGCCGCGGGCGTGTCGGGGTTGATCGAGCAGTCCGGCCCGAGCAGGAGGGCGCGGGCGTCCATCTCCCTGACCGCGGCGCGGGCCCGCTCGGCGACCGCGTCCGGCGACAGCGTGGCCATCGCCGGCTTGGCGGGGAGCCCGCCCATCACCGCCCGCCCCGTGCGGCGCCGACCCTCGCGGAGCGAGGGATTGCCCTCGGCCAGCGCCCACGAGACCGCCTGGACCGGGTAGTCCACGAACTCCTCGAAGAGCACGCCGCTGCCGCAGACGTGCAGCGCGTTGAAGGGCGCTGACGCGACCGCGTCGAGCACCCGCAGATCGTGGGGCCGCTGGAAGCGCCGGCACTCCGCCGGCGAGAGCAGATCGCGCCGGGCGACGTTCGTCGCGTAGAAGAGACCGTCGGCGCCGGCGGTGAGCGCCAGCCGCGCGTAGCCCGCCAGGGTGTGCGCGATGGCGGCAAGGGCGGCCTCGAGCGCCGCCGGCTCCTCGCGCGCGATCGCCAGCGTCTGCTCGACGCCGCCCTCCAGGAGGTAGGGCGCCACCATGAGCGGCGAGAACACCGTCCAGATGATCGGCGTGTCCCCGACGCCGGCGCGGATCTGCCGCAGCGCCGCCAGCTGGTCGCCCAGCGCGCCGGTGGCGGGGTCGGCCGGCTGCAGGCGCCGGAGGTCAGCCGCGCCCGTGCACGGGGCGTGGGTGCGCGTGTAGGCCACCGCGCGCTCGCCGGACGCGCGGTACCGCAGGCCCCACGCCTCGGCGAAGCACTGGGCGCGGGACTGCGGCTTGAGATAGTCCCAGCCGAACTCCTTCGCCAGGCGGAGCGTCTCGGCGACGAAGCTGTCGACGGCGTTCTCGGCGGCGAAGTGGTGCATCCAGAAGGCCAGCGGCACCCGGTCCACGGGGTCGCCGCGCAGGGCCGCCATGACGCGCTCGCGGGTCTTCATCGGCGGGTTATCATCTCACCCGATGACCATCCTGACGACACGGATCACCGCCCTCGCTTTCCTCGCCGCGCTGCTGGCCGCCTGCACGGCGGCGCCGCCGGCTTCCCCGCCCCGGGCCGCCCAGGGGCCCATCCCGGGGTCGGGGCCAGCCTCGCAGTGGACGGAGCCCCTGCCCACCGACCCCGCCCTGGTCACCGGCACGGCCGACAGCGGCCTCCGCTACGTGGTCAAGCGCCATCCCAACCCGGCCGGCCGGGCGGCGTTCTGGCTGCACGTGGCGGCGGGCTCGCTCGACGAGGAGGAGCACACCCGCGGGCTCGCGCACTACCTCGAGCACATGGCGTTCAACGGCTCGGCGAACTTCCCGCCCGGCGCGCTCGTCCCGTACTTCGAGTCGATCGGGCTGTCCTTCGGCCGCGACCAGAACGCCTTCACGAGCCTGGACCAGACCGTCTATCAGATGGCGGTGCCCGACCCCCGGCCGGAGACGCTCGGCAAGGCCCTGCTGTACCTCGGCGACGTCGCCACGCGCCTGACCCTGGCGCCGGAGGAGATCGAGCGCGAGCGGCAGATCATCCTCGAGGAGAAGCGGGCGCGCGCCAGCGCCGACCAGCGGGTGAGCGATGACGTCTTCGAGCGGCTCGCCCCGGGCTCGACGTTCGGGCGCCGGCTGCCGATCGGGACCGAGGAGACGATCAAGGGGCTCCGGCCCGAGCACTTCCGCGACTTCTACGCGCGCCACTACGTGCCGGCCAACATCACCCTGCTGGCGGTCTGCGACTGCGACCCCGGCCTCGTCGTGGAGACGATCCGGCGAGAGTTCGACGGCGCCCCCCGGGCGCCGCGTCCGCCGCCCCGGGCCGTGACCGTGACGGCGACCGCCGGGGTGCGGGGCATCGTGGCCACCGACCGCGACCTCACGCGCGCCTCGGTGTCGCTCACCCGGGTGGAGCCGCCGGTGGCGCCGACGACCACGCTGGGACAGGCGCGGCGGGAACTCATCGAGCGCGTGGGGGTGCGCGCGTTCAACCGCCGCCTCGAGGCGCGACTCGCCGCGGGTCGGGCGTCCTTCCTGGAGGCGGCGGGACACGTCTCCGACTGGACGGGCGCGGCCCGCCTCGTGTCCGTGCGGGCCTCGGGCCCTCCGGGGCGCTGGCGCGCCATGCTGGAAGAGCTGGGCGCCGCCGTGCAACAGGCGCGCGTCCACGGCTTCACCGCCCGGGAGATCGAGATCGTCGGTCGCGCCCTGCTCGCCGAGGCCCAGGAGGCCGTCCAGCGGCAGCCCACCCAGCCCGCCCGCGCCGTGCTCCGCCAGCTCAACAACGCGGTGGCGCGCGGGGAGCCGCTGATGTCGGCGGAGCAGCGGCGCGCGCTGCTGCAGCGACTGCTGGCCGGGCTCGACGCTGCCGAGGTCTCGCGGACGTTCGCCGAGACGTTCGACTTCACCGACGTGGTCGTCGTCGCCTCGCTGCCCGCCGGCGCCGGCGGCCCCGACGAGGCGGCGGTGGCGACCGCCGGCCGGACCGCCCTCCTGGCGCAGGTGGAGGCGGAATCCGACACCGCCGCCGAGGCCCGCCTGCTCGAGGCCCCGCCCGCTCCCGGCCGCGTCGTGCAGCGCAGCGAGCACGCCGGCAGCGGCGTCACCTCGGCCTGGCTCGGCAACGGCGTGCGCGTGCATCACCGGTTCGTCGATCAGCGCCGGAACGAGGTGCGGGTGCGGATCACGCTGGCCGGCGGCGAGATCGAGGAGACGGCGGCGACGCGGGGGGTGACGCGCGCGGCCGCGCTCGCCTGGCAGCGGCCGGCGACCTCCACGCTGACGAGCACGCAGGTACGTGAGCTGATGACGGGCCGGCGTGTGCGGGTGCACGGCGGAGCCGACGCCGACGCGCTCACGCTGGTCGTGTCGGGCGACCCCGCCGAGCTGGAGCATGGCCTGCAGCTCGCGTACCGGCTCCTCACCGATCCGGTGGTCGAGGCCGCGACGCTCGGCCAGTGGCAGGAATCGGAAGTCCAGGCGATCGGCACGCGGCGCACGCGGCCGGCGGGCGTGCTCGGCGAAGCGCTGGCGGACGCGATCTATCCGCCGGCCGAGTTGCGCACGCGCCCGCTGACCGCCGAGCAGGTGCGCGCCGTCACGCGGGAAGCCGCCCAGGCCTGGCTCGCTCGCCTCGTGGCGACGGCCCCCATCGAGGTGTCCGTCGTGGGCGACCTCCAGCGCGAGCCCGCGCTCGAGCTGGCCGCGCGGTATCTCGGGGCGCTGCCGTCCCGCGCCCGCATCGACCGGACGACGCTGGGCGCGCTTCGCGTCATCGCTCGCCCGGCCGGGCCCCTCGCCAGCGAGCGCGTCGTGCGCACGGCCACCAGCCAGGCGGTCGTCCTCGAGGGGTTCTTCGGCGCCGACGTGACGGACGTGCGGGATACGCGCCTGCTCGCCCTGGCCGCGCGCGTGCTGTCCACGCGCATGAACCGGATCGTGCGGGAGGAGCGCCAGCTCGTGTACAGCATTCACGCCGCCTCGCGGCCGGCCGCCGAGTACCCGGGCTACGGGCTCTTCGTCGCCCAGGCACCGACCGATCCGGGCAAGACGGCGGCGCTCGCCGCGACGCTGGAGGAGCTGTTCACGGCGTTCGCCAAGGACGGGCCGACGGACGACGAGATCCGGGTGGCGCGCGGCCAGATCGACAACGTGCTGTCCGAGGCGCTGGCCGGGCCGGACTTCTGGGGCGAGCGGCTGGCCAGCCTCGAGTACCGCGGCACGCGCCTGGACGACATCATGGAGGCGCGCGAGCGCTATGCCGCGATGACGGCGGCCGAGGTGCGGGAGGCCTTCGCCCGCTACTACGCGCCCGGCGCGCGCGTCCGGATCATCGTGACGCCGGGCTGAGAGGGGAGCGCCGATGAAACGCAGCAGCCGGCGCATCCTGACGAGCCATGCCGGCAGCCTGCCGCGCCCGGACGACCTCATCGAGCTGAATCGCGCCCGGCAGGCCGGCGAGTCGACCGACGAGGCGGGCTACCAGCAGCGGCTGGGCGCGGCGGTGGAGGACGTGGTGCGGCGGCAGACCGTCGCCGGCATCGACGTCCCCGGCGACGGCGAGTACGGCAAGGCCATGGGCCAGCGCGTCAACTACGGCGCCTGGTGGAGCTATTCCTTCCAGCGCCTGGGCGGCCTGGAGCTGGGCACCGAGATCTACAAGGCCCCGGCGCAGCGCTCGGAGCCGGGCCAGGTGCGGCTGACGAGCTTCGCCGACCGCCGCGACCGACAGCTCTTCGCCACCGCCTACGCCGACCCTGACTCCGGGTGCTCCACGGTCCGTCCCGGCAGCGGCGGCATGCGGCTGCCGGTGTGCCGGGGGCCCCTCACGTACACGGGCCACGACGCGATCAGGGCCGACATCGCCCATTTCAAGGCGGCGCTCCAGGCCGGCGACGTCGGCGAGGGCTTCATGACCTCGATCGCCCCGGGCAGCGCCTCGCGGATCGGCAACGAGCACTACCGGACCGAGGAAGAGTTCATTTACGCATGCGCGGACGCCATGCGCGAGGAGTACCGGGCCATCCTCGACGCCGGGCTCGTGCTCCAGCTCGACGATCCCGCCATCGCCGAGAACTGGGACATGATCAACCCGGCGCCCTCCGTGGAGGCCTACCGGACGTTTTCCATGGTCCGGGTCGAAGCGCTCAATCACGCCTTGCGGGGGCTGCCGCAGGATCGCATCCGGTTCCACCTGTGCTGGGGGAGCTGGCACGGCCCGCACGTCACCGACATCCCGCTGCGCGAGATCGTCGACGTCATGCTCGCGGTGAACTGCCAGGCGTACTCGTTCGAGGCGGGCAACGTCCGCCACGAGCACGAGTGGCGGGTCTGGGAGCAGGTGAAGCTGCCGGCCGGCAAGATCCTGATCCCCGGCGTCGTCAGTCACGCCACCAACGTGGTGGAGCACCCGGAGCTGGTGGCTGACCGGATCGTGCGCTTTGCGAAGCTGGTCGGGCGGGACAGCGTCATCGCCGGGACCGACTGCGGCCTCGGCGGGCGCGTCCACCCGCAGATCGCCTGGGCGAAGCTGGAGTCGCTGGCCCAGGGCGCCGCGCTCGCAACGACGCAACTCTGGGCGTAACGAGGAGCCCACGCCATGAAATTCGGACTGCGCTACGCCAGTCTCGGTCGATACGGCAACGGTCCGGAGGCGGTGGAGCTGGCCCAGGCCGCCGAGGTGGCCGGCTTCGACTCGCTGTGGACGGTGGAGCACGTCGTGATCCCGCACGCCTACCAGTCACGGTATCCGTACTCGCCGACGGGCAAGATGGGCTCGGGCCTCGAGGATTTCCCGATCCCGGACCCGCTGATCTGGCTGGCCTACGTCGCCTCGGCGACCCGGACGATCAAGCTGGGCACGGCGATCCTGATCCTGCCCCAGCGCAACGCCGTGGTCACCGCCAAGGCCGTGGCCACGCTCGATCACCTGGCGGGCGGCCGCCGCGTGCTGCTGGGGATCGGGGTGGGCTGGCTGGCCGAGGAATTCGCGGCCATCGGCGTGCCGTTCGACGATCGGGGGCCGCGCACCGACGAGTACGTCGCCGCCATGCGCGCGCTCTGGAGCCAGGAGCGCGCGAGCTTCAAGGGACGCTTCGTCTCGTTCGAGGACGTGTTCTGCCGCCCGCTGCCGGCCGACCGCCGGATCCCCATCATCGTCGGCGGCGACACGAGAGCCGCCGCCCGCCGGGCCGGCCGCCTGGGCGACGGCTACTTCCCCGCGCGCGGCGCCCCCGCCGAGCTGCTCGCGGAGATGCGCCGGGCCGCGGTCGAGGCCGGCCGGGACCCGAACGCCATCGAGGTCACGCTGTCCGCGCCGGCCGAGCCCGCCGAGATCGAGGCGCTCGCCCGGCTGGGCGTGAGCCGGGTCGCGGTACCCATCAGCTCGGGCGCCGGGCTGCCGGCCCAGGTGAAGACCCCCGACGACGTCCTGCGCTACGGCAAGACGATCATCGCGCGCTTCCGCGACTGACGGCGGCGGGCGGGGCGGTCAGCGAAGCCTGATCTTGCCGCCTCCCGGCAGCCCGCCGGGGCCGCCCGGGCCCAGGCCGCCGGGCGGCATCCGATCGGGGACGATGATCGAGGAGGCGGCTTCCCGGCGGAGCTGCTCGATCTCCTGGCGGGTGCGCTCGATTGCCTCGTTGGCGCCGGCCGCGAACGTCTCGACCGCGTCGGCCAGCGAGGTGGCCGGGATCTCGAAGGCGAGCGGCAGCAGGCCGCCCGGCGTCAAGATCTGGGTCTCGCCGACGTAGAGCACTGCGCGGCTGGAATCCGGCAGCCCGCCGGCGGTCACCGGGGTCATCACGCGGATCGTCCCGATCCTCCGGTCGGTGTACACGTCCTCCCGGTAGAGGGTCGTGGGGTCCATCCTGAGTTCGAGGGCGCTGGGCTGGTCCGTCATGGTATGAAGAATACCCCCGAGGGAGGACAACATGAAGGTCAAGGCGGCGAACGGGCTGGCGCGCATCCTCAAGGCCGAGGGCATCCCCTGGGTCAGCTGTTACCCCACCAACCACGTGAACAACGCGCTCGGCGAGGAAGGCGTGCCCATCCTCATGATGGGCGAGGAGCGGTTCGCCGTCGCGGTGGCCGACGCGTTCTCGCGGGTGACGTGCGGCAAGCAGATCGGCGTTTGCACCGTCATGGCCAACCTCAACGCCGCCGGCATCCAGATGGCCTACGGCGCCATCGCCCAGGCGTGGGAGGACTCGTCGCCCGTGCTGGTCATCGCCGAGGGCGTGGGGCAGGGAGGGAGCCGGCACACCCACTACGACATGGCCGAGGCCTTCAAGTCCGCCACCAAGTGGGTGGGCAAGGTCGACCGCGCCGAGCTGGTGCCCGACTACGTGCGGCGAGCGTTCACCCAGCTCCGGTCCGGGCGGCCGGGGCCCGTGCTCCTGATCGTGCCGCGCGACCTCGGCGAGTACGACCCGGACGAGCACCCGTACGCGCCGGTCAAGGGCTGGCGCTCGGGGCCCGATCCCGACGACGTGACGGCCGCCGTCAAGAGCCTGCTGGCCGCGAGAAACCCTCTGCTCTACGTCGGTGAGGGCGTCTACTACGCCGACGCCACCGCCGAGCTGCTGCAGTTCGCCGAGGCGGCCCAGGTGCCGGTGCTCACGACGCTGAAGGGCAAGGGGACGTTCCCCGAGAACCACCCGCTGTCGGTGGGCGTGCGCGGCTCGCTGGCCGAGCACTTCTTGAGGAAGTGCGACGTGCTGTTCTCGATCGGCTCCAGCCTGTTCCCCAACCGGTTCAGCCACGCGGTGCCGGACGCCGAGCGCAAGACGATCGTGCAGTGCACGGTGGACACGCTCGACATCAACCGCAGCTACGAGACGCGTCACGCCGTGATCGGCGACGCCCGGCTCACGCTGGCGGCCCTCACCGAGGAGATCGCCAAGCGTGGCGGGATTGCGAAGAAGCCCGCCCTGCTCGAGGAGATCCGCACGGGCAAGCAGGCGTTCATGGCGAAGTTCCGGCCGCTGATGGAGTCGAGCGAGACCCCGATCAACCCCTACCGCGTGATCGGCGACCTCATGAAGGTGCTCGATCCCCGGAACTCCTTCGTCACCGCCGACTCCGGCAACACGCGCGACCAGACGAGCACGGTCTACGAGGCGCAGATCCCGCGCGGCCACCTCGGCTGGGGCAACGTGTCCACGCTCGGGTTCAGCCTGGCCGGGGCCGTCGGCGCCAAGCTCGCCTACCCCGGGCGGCAGTGCGTGTTGATCACGGGGGACGCGGGCGTCTGCTACATGATGGGCAACTTCGAGGCGGTGGCGCGCTACAAGATCGGCATCACCGCGCTGCACATCAACAACGGCGGGTACTCCGGCTACGGTCCGGGCTTCTGGGGCGGGGGGCACGATCCCTACACCTGGCAGGTCTCCGACCACGGCTCGGCCTGCATGGCCTCGATGGCGAGGGCGGTCGGCTTCCACGCCGAGGACGTGACCCAGCCCGCCGAGATCGTTCCGGCGCTGAAGCGCGCCTTCGACGAGAACGCCCGAGGCCGCCCCGCGTTCCTGGAATTCATCTGTTCCCACCACCCCGTGCACGGAGGCTGGGTCCGCCCGGGCGCGTAGCCGAAGGATCGACGGGGTGGGTTTACGCCCGGCTGCGGCGCAGCGCGACGAGGCGAGAGGTCACCCAGGCGGCGGCGGCGAGGACGAGCGCGGCCTGCGCCGTCCGGCTCACGACGTGGAGACCCTGCTGCATGCTCTTCAGGGTCACGCCGCTCACGTAGCCGACGAGGATGAAGAGGCCGGCCCAGACGAGGCAGCCCACCGCGTCGAACATGAGGAAGCGGCGGAACGGCATGCGCGTGAGGCCGGCCATCGGTGCCAGCAGCACGCGGGCGCCGACGACGAACCGGCCGAACACGACGCTGGGGCCGCCGGGGGTGAATCGCGGCGAGCGGCCGGCTCGCGCGAGCACCCGCGAGCCCGCGAGGCGGCCGATCCCATAGCCGAGGCTGTCACCCACGAGAGCGGCGGTGGCGGCCACGGCGAGGCCGAGGAGAGGGTCGAGATGGCCGGCCTTGGCCACGGCGCCGAAGGCCAGGAGCAACAGCTCACCGGGGATGGGAAGGCCCGCGTTGTCCAGGAGGATGGCGGTGAAGACTATCCAGTATCCGTAGGCGATGAACAGTCCCATCAGCAGTTCGGCGGTGAGCGTCACGTTCCGTCTCCTTCTGAATCCCGCGTTGAGCAATGGCTGTACCATGGCTGAGACACGGTCTAACTACGTATGGATGCGGACGTCCTGGGAGGCGAAGAACCAGCGGATCCGTAGGATGCCCGGTTCCGAACCACTGGTGGCGCGATATCGACCGGATCCGATCTCTGACGGCGAGGCATCGACCGCGGCGGGCGGGCCCGCGTCGCCGGCAACTGGGCGGCGGCGGCCGACGGCTTCCAGCGGGCCGTGGTGCTGCGCCCCGCGTTCCCCGAGGCCTGGAACGAGCTGGGCTATGCCCTCCACCACCTGGGCCGGTACGCGGAGTCGCTCGACGCCTACGGGGAGGCGCTGCGCCTGCGGCCGGACTTCCCCGAGGCGCTCGGGTCGCGGCCGACCCACATCGGCCCCAGCAGCGTGTCGACGGCCGCCCGCGTGGCGGGGAAGATGCGGTGACCGAACGCCTCGCCCCAGCCGGTGACGCCGGCATCGGTGTCGATGCGCACGAGCAGCAGGTCGATGCTGGTCCGCGCCCGGCCTCCCAGCATCGGCGCGGCGCCGTCGATGACCCTCGGCAGGTTGAGGACGAGGCTCTCGACCCGGGTGATCTTCATGCCAGGCTACGGGGCCGGCTGGATCGTGAGCTCGCCCGTGGAGCGGAAGGTGACGGCGTAGACGCCGCCCTTCCGGAGCTTGGTGGAGACCGCCTCGCCGTGCAGGGCGCGCACGCCGCGGCGCCTGGCCTCGGCGGCGTCGTTGGCCAGCGTCCAGAACTGCGCCCACAGCTCCCGCTCGAACGCGCTCGGCGCCTTCTCGGCGGCGTAGGCGTGCGGCATTTGCCCTTCCCGGTCGAGGATGTGCGCGTCGACCGGACGGTGGCGGTCGCCGAAGATGCGGCGGAAGAGGAGAAGCGACCGGCCCTTGAGCGCGTCGCCGCCGGTGACGAAGGCATCGTCGAACTTGATCACGAGCGTGTCGACGTAGACCTCGTCGCCCGTGACCGCGAACTCCCGCGGCTCGCCGATCGGGTTGCCGCCCGAGTCCAGCTCGCTGAACCGCAGGCGGGTCACGAGATGGCCGTCGGAGCCGGGCGTCTGGTCCAGCACCACGATGCGGGCGCGGCGCTCGGTATGACGGAGCAGCCGGACGGCCGCCTCCAGCGCCTGGGCCTGCTCCGTGAGCGCCCGGATCTGCTCGTCCCGCTCCGCCAGCCGTCGCTGCATCTCGCGGCCCGGCGCGAGGATCAAGCGGTCTGCGACATAGATGCTGCCGGACCCCGCTCCGACGAGCAGGACGGCCCAGAGCAGCGCCGAGCGACCGGCGGCCACCGGCGGCCTCAGTCCCCGCGCACGGGCGGCGGGCACGCCTGGCGCTCCTGCGCCCTTCGCCGGACGATGAGGCCGCCGCCGAGCACGCCCGCGACGAGACTGCCAATCATCACTGCCTCCCACGCTTGGAGGGCACACTGCGACCGTAGGGCGATGCCCTCATGGAGTCAAGAGCCGGCAGGGATGAACACGTCGATCTTCACGCCCGACGCGCCGTGGATGATGTTGAACTGGCCGCGCTGAGCGACGGCATCGCGGGCGGTCTCCTCGCTCACGTAGAAATCGGCGGACGGGAACTGCTCCAGGAACCCGGGCAGCGCCGGCGGCGTCAGCTCGACCACCACGTCCACGTCCTGAGTGAAGCGAGGCTCCCCGTAATAGATCGACGCGTGCGAGCCCACGATCATGTATTCGAGGGCGAGGCGGTCGCGGGCAAGCTCCCACGCCTCATGGGCGAGCCTCAAGCGTTCCATCCCGGATTTGCCGCGCAGGATGCTGGCCACCCCGGGATCGAGCCGCTCGATCCGCGCTGGATCGATCGGGAGCGGATTGGCGCTGTCCTGGGAACTCACTTGAATGCGGGCATCACCTCGTGGGTGAGGAGCTGGAGGCTGCGCGTTTCCAGCTCGGGTGGGACGAGGCCGCCGGGATTCAGCTCGGCCACGATGCCGTCCAGCCCGAGCTCCTCGCGCAGCCGTGCGAGCCGGTCGATCACGCCGGCGGCGGTGCCGAACGCCACCTTCCTCGCCAGGATGTCCTCGTAGGAGAGGCTGGCCATGCGCTCGGCCTGCAGACGGCGGCGGGGGGGGCGGGGCGCGGCCGCCCGCGCCCCCCCCCGCCCGCG
>Ga0214471_10003974_pt1 | contig 11430 bp, 10 predicted proteins | sample RVTome_5_FD_207665 | JGI IMG/M metagenome (GOLD analysis project Ga0214471, IMG submission 207665) | Soil microbial communities from uranium-contaminated site in the Upper Colorado River Basin, Wyoming, United States - RVT142D155 | ecosystem: Environmental > Terrestrial > Soil > Contaminated >... | reverse complement strand
GTTCGGCCCAAACCCTTCGGCCCGTGGGCATCGCTGCTAGCGGCCGGACTCCAGCCGTGGCGGCGGCCTAAGCGGGCGGCCAGGGAGCCATGTAACGGCAGCAGACTCCGACCATTTTTGATCTCGATAATGTCGATATCAGCCGCGATGGATTCAAGCGATGACTGGCTCAAACCGGCCCGCCGCAGCTTATCGAAGGGGTGCGGCACGTAGACCAAGGCCTGCTGATCCTTAATGGCTTTGACGGTTGCGCTGAGCGACTGAAAAGGCTCGATTTTAGAGCTTAAAAATAAGCCGATAATTTCCCCGGAGTCGGTCATGATTTCTTCGCCAACGATGATAGGCTTGCCCAGCTGCTGCTTAATGGCTTGGGCGGTGGCCACGTCATTATGGTCGGTAATAGCTACGTAATTAAGGCCGCCTGAAATGGCGGCGGCGTAATCGGCCGCGGTCAGGCTCCCATCGGCTGAACCTGCGGAGTGTGTGTGCAGGTCAATTTTTAGCATAGCCTTCCTTACAGCAGTCGTTTAAGTTCGTTATAACGGCTCAAGATCGAGCCCAACGAGCCCAAACCGATAACAATCGTGGCTCCCAAGACAGCGTCCAGTAAAAAACCGGCTACCAGCACCGCCATCCGGATGTCGAACTGCATCAACGAGTCACCGCCAATAAACCGGTTGAGAGCTTGCGCATCGATTTCTTCGGGGCTACTGCTGGCGATAACGGCCTCGCCCTTGGCCTTGATATAACTGAGTGTGATAGATAATCCCAGCGCCAGTACCGCCCAGATAAGCACGGGTGGGTCGTAGTTACCGGCTAGGTAGACCACGATTCCGGCGTAGACAATGGTTTCTTTGATTCTGTCGGCCGTGGCGTCGAGTACGATGCCAAGTTCACTAGCCTTGTTCTGCAGTCTGGCCAAAGCGCCATCAACCGCGTCCAACAAGCCAAAGGCTGCTAGCAAGCCAGCCGACAACCAAAGTTGCGACTCGATTAAGGCCCAGGCGACCAACACGTGGGCAGCGACGCTGAACAGCGTTATATGGGCCGCGGAGATACGACCGCCGCTGAACTGATTGATAAAACGGGCGACGTGCGTCAACCACGCGCGTATAAGGCCGCGGGCCTTATGTATTGCATCCATCTTATGAATTAGTATACGCTAACCCTGATTTTATGAGCAAACGACGGATTCGCCCAATCAACATAGCCGGTTTAAACGGCCGGGTGCTGCAGCTTGAATCGGCTAACTCGGCTAAACAGATAGTCTTGATATACGGTGTTCACTCGTCGATTGAGCGGATGTATTCGACTGCCGAATTTTTAAGTGATTACGGCCGGGTAACGCTGCCCGATTTACCGGGTATCGGGGGGATGGATAGTTTTTACAAAATCGGCCGCAAAGCGTCGCTCGATAACTACGCCGATTATCTTTACACTTTCTTGCTCAGTGCCAAGTTGACTAAATCAATCACGATCATGGCTATGTCATTTGGTTTTATCGTCGTTACCCGCATGTTGCAGCGGCACCCGGATGCCCAGGTTTGGGTCAAGGATTTAATAAGCTTTGTGGGCTTTGGCCGGGCCGCCGATTTTGCCGATGATTACAAAGCCAAAAAAATGCTGCCGTTATGCCGGCTGCTGAGTACTCGGTCCGGCGGCTGGGCGGTAAAGAAAATAGTATTTAACCCATTAAGTCTGCAGCTGATGTTTCGTATCTTTGGGTTGTTTAATCCGAAATATCAGCACGCCATGGCGACCAGACCGGCGGAAAGTCGAAAAATGGAGCAGGATTTATGGAGTCGCAACGACGCCCGGACTCGGTTCGCTATTTATGTCATTTTCTTCACCTTTGACTTGACCCGCTTTAGACCGCCGATTAACCTGACGGTTTACGACATGACCACTAAGACTGACCAATACTTTGACCCGGCTCGGGTCCGCCTGAGCTTGAGCCAGCTTTACGTCAAATCGATCAGTTACGAGGCGAATATGGCCTTGCACGCGCCGAGTATCATCGGTGACAAGGCCGATGTTAGTCGAATCTTCTCGGCCGAAGTAAAATCGCTTTTGGCCCGCTAGACGGTATACTAAAGGTCAAGATGAAAATCGGGATTGTTTGCCCCTATAATCTGTTCCGGCACGGCGGCGTACAGGAAACGGTTTTTGCCCACCAGCGGGTTTTGCGGGCTCGGGGCCACCAAGTCAAGATTATCTCGCCGAGACCGCTCAGTTTTGAAGGCAAACCGCCAAGAGATGTCATATTAGTTGGCTTGTCGACTGATTTGAATTATCCGTTTAAAACTAAAGCTGACGTGTCGATTAAGATCGGCCTGGCCGAGCTTAAAACTTTGCTCGACAACGAACACTTCGACATCCTCCACTTTCATGAACCGTGGGTGCCGCTCTTCCCGCGCCAGCTGCTGAATATGTCGTCGTCGATAAATGTCGGCACGTTTCATGCCAAGTGGCCAGAGAGGCTAATCTATAGGACTTTTGGCAAGGCCATAAGGCCGTACGCCCGCTCGATTGCCAATGATTTGGATTATATCGTGGCCGCCAGCGTTCCGGCCTCCTATTATATCAACGAGTTGCTGGAGACCAGCGTACCGGTCATCTATAACGGCATTGACTTAAAACTTTATAACCCGACTAAAGTCCGTCCGCTCAAGAAATATGCCGACGATCGTAAACTGATTCTTTACATTAACCGGCTGGAAAAACGTAAAGGTCCTGACCTGCTGCTTAAGGCCTACCGCGAACTGGTGCGAACCGAGCCGGACGTCCGCTTGGTTATTGCCAGCGACGGCGATATGCGCGATAAGCTGGAGGCCTACGCTTTAAAATACCAGCTGCCGGGTGTTGAGTTTCTGGGCTTTGTCAGCCAAGCTACTAAGATCCGCCTATATAAGTCGGCCGATGTCTATTGTGCCCCTTCACCTTATGGCGAGGGCTTTGGTATTGTTCTGCTCGAAGCCATGGCCATGCAGGTGCCATATGTGGCTGGTGATAACGTCGGCTATCGTTTGGCCTCCGGTGCCCGGGCCAATAACTATCTGGTCGACCCCACCGATACAAAAAAATTTGCCCGCCAATTGAAGACCATGCTGACCGATCAAACGGCGCGGGCTAGTTACAAAAAATGGTCGCGCGCCCAGGCGGCCAAGCACGACTACGAATCAATCGTGTCCCAGTACGAGCAGGTTTATAAAGCGCTGGTGAATGAGCATGCCAAAAAAACTTAAAATCGCCATTGTCTTCGACGATAGTCTAGACCGGCCCGACGGCGTGCAACAACAAATCAAACTGTTTGGAACTTGGCTGGCCAGCCAAGGTCACCGACTGAATTATTTGGTGGGCCAAACGAAAATCAAGACAATCGCCGGCCAACCGGTGCATAGTTTAAGTCGGAATTTCCGAGTCTCGGCCAATCAAAACACGCTCAGCCTGCCCCGCCGGGTTGCGGCCGAGAGAGTAACTGCTATTTTAGAGCGCGAGCATTTCGATGTTATGTACGTGATGTTGCCGTTTGGCCCACTTTTAGGCTTAACTGCGGTTAAGGCAGCGCAGCGGGCGGGTATCCCGCTGGTTGGAACTTGGCACACCCACCCGGCCTCGCCCTGGCAAGCCGCCGGCTCCAGTTTGTACGGCTGGTTTATCCGCCGCTGGTTACAGCACTTTAAGGCTACGACGAGCGTCTCCGAACCGACTCGGCGCTATGTTCGCCAGCGGTTCGGGGTGGACAGCCTGGTGCTGCCAAACTTTATCGACATAGTCAAATTCCGGGCCGGTCGTCCGCGGGCAGAACTGCGAAACTCGGCGGCTACGATTATGTTTTTTAACCGTCTGAACCGGCGTAAAGGACCGCAGTACCTAATAGCAGCGGCGGCCCGTTTGGCCGCCCGGACAGATGTTAAGTTCAACTTGGTTATTTGCGGCCAGGGTCCGCTTGAAAACCAATTGCGTTCACAGGTAGCTACTTTGGAGTTGGCGGATCGGACTAGGTTTACCGGCTTTGTGCCCGAGGCGGACAAGGCTGATTATTTAGCCAGCGCCGATGTAGTAGTCCAGCCCGCGACCGGCGGCGAAGCCTTTGGCCTAGTTCTGCTCGAGTCAATGGCGGCTGGCGCGGTGACACTCGGCGGCAATAACCCGGGCTTTAGCAGCGTTTTAGGCGGGCGGCCACAACTGTTATTCAACCCCTCAGACGACGTCGCCTTGGCGGATAAGTTGGAACAAATATTGATTAATCCGGCCGAAAAAGACGCGATTATCCGCTGGCAAACCCACCAATTGGCTCAGTACGACATTGAAGTTGTCGGGCCCAGGCTGCTGGCGATACTAATTACCGCCACTAATAAAGCTTGAGTTTTTAACAGGCAAACGCCATACTTATGATTAAAATTTGAGGTTATATCGTGGCAAGCATGAAGATCGAGATTGAGACCCGGACAATTTTGCGTGTCATGGTGGTGGCTTTCGGTTTTTGGCTGGGCTTGATCGCCATTTACAAACTTCGTAGCGTACTGGCGTTGCTGATAATCTCTTTCTTCTTGGCCCTAGCCTTAAACCCGCCCGTTAGTTACTTGTCGCGCCGGATTCCTGGCGGCAGCCGGGCGTTAGCAACCGGCATCGCCTACTTGGTGGTATTGGGACTGTTAGGCATATTCATTACCAGTACCGTCCCGCCCCTGGTATCGGAGTCGAGGAAACTGATTGAGACGATTCCCCAGCGGGTCGAACAATTGCGTGAATCCAGTCAAAACGGATTGGTGGCCGATGTGATTATTCGTTACGATCTTGAGGATGAGGCGCAGGAATTGGCCGGTAACTTGACCGGCCGCCTAGGCGACGCTGGCGGACCGATTATAAGTGGCATCGGCCGGGCCACGACGTCGCTCATTGCCTTCATTACGGTCTTGGTCTTGACTTTTTTTATGCTGGTCGAAGGACCGCAATGGCTGGAGTTATTTTGGTCCTACCATCCGTCTCGCCGCCGAGCTCATAACCAAGCCCTAGCCATGCGTATGTACGCTGTCGTTACCGGTTACGTCAACGGCCAGCTGCTGATTGCCTCAATCGCTGGTTTGGCCAGTTTGGTCATTATGGTGGCTGTCGGCATTCCTAACGCCATCGCTCTGGCTGGCGTGATTCTGTTGACTGGGTTGATACCGCTGATTGGTAATACGTTGGGGGCGCTGGTCGTTATTACTGTGGCTTTGTTCCAATCGTTGCCGACAGCACTTATTATGCTGGTCTTCTTTATAGTCTACCAACAGATCGAAAACAACATCATCCAGCCCTATGTCCAGTCGCGAACACTGGAAATATCGCCGCTGCTCGTGCTGGTGGCGGTTATCGTCGGTATCACGCTGGGCGGCTTGCTCGGCGGGTTCTTGGCCATCCCAACCGCCGCCTGCCTAAGAATCCTACTGCTTGATTATATCGACCAGAGGCAACGCCAAAAAGCGGCTTGAGAGGTCAAGGTTTCAGTTGCGGGCCCAGAGCGGTCCGTTAGGGCCGTCTCGGACTGCTATCCCCGCCTGTTCTAGCTGGGTGCGCAATTTGTCGGCCGCCGTGAAATCCTGGTCTTTTCGGGCGGTTTCGCGCTGTTTTATCAGCGCTTTTTGACTGGCGGAGATATCGGCGGAATCGAGCAATCTCAACCCGAGTGTTTGGTCGACAGCAGTCAATAGCTTGACAAAGCTGGAGTCCGCCCCGCTTGATAAACCGGCTGGTTCCACCGCGTCCATGATCGCCGCTATCACGCTCAATGCCCGGGGAGTGTTAAGATCATCCGCCAGGGCTTTGATAAAGTCGCTATACCCTCGGACTAATAGTTCTTGCTCGTCTTCGCTCGGTTGGTCAAAGTATTGGAATCTCAGATCAGCCAAGCTTTGTAAGCGGCTCAAACGCGCCGCCGCCGCATTAAGCAGAGCTTGCGAGTAATTAATTGGCGAGCGGTAGTGCGATTGCAAAAACAACAACCTCAACGCCATCGGCCGATCGAGTCGGGCCAAGGTATCTTTAATGGTTAAGAAATTATTTTGGCTTTTAGACATCTTGGCCTGATCGATGTTTAAAAAGCCGGTATGAACCCAATATTTAACGAATGGCTTCAGGCCCGAGGACGCCTCCATTTGAGATATTTCTGCCTCGTGATGCGGAAAAATCAAATCAACGGCTCCGCCGTGCATGTCGTACTGCGGACCGAAAAAATGCTCGGTTATGGCAGTATCTTCGATGTGCCAGCCGGGTCGTCCGGCGCCGAACGGGGCATCCCAGACCGGTTCGTCTGGTTTGGAGAATTTCCACAGGCAAAAATCATTCCAACCGCGCTTCTTGTCGCTTTCGTCGATCCGCGACTGGGCGTCATCCTGCTTGATTTCCGTCCGGCCAGACAGCTGGCCGTAGGCGGCGAATCGGGAGATTTCAAAATAGATACCGTCGTTGTCTATCTGATAAGCAAACTCTTTTTTTACCAGCGCCTCGACCTGCCGAATGATGTCTTTGATATGATCGGTCGCTCGGGCGTAGGTATCAATCGTGACGTTATTGAGCGCCGTCATATCGTCATGATAGTCTTGCTCGAACTGGCGGGTCAGCCGGCGCCAATCGACGCCTTGTTCCCGGGCTCTGATAATTATTTTGTCATCGATGTCTGTGATGTTCTGCAGATAGCTGAGCGGATAACCGAGGTGTTTCAGCGTCCGGGCGAGTACGTCGAATTGGGTGTAAGTCTTAGCGTGGCCAATGTGAGCTAGCTCGTATACCGTCGGGCCACAAACGAACAGTTTAAAGTCTCGGCCGACCGGTCGTTCGACTTCGACCTTTGACTTGCTGAGGGTGTTATAAATCTTAAGTTTCATGTTTCTAAACGTTGCCTCAACTGATTGATAAATTCAGACTTAAGAGTGTCTAGCGGCGTGTTAAAAACCTTAAAACCGGCCGCAAATGGATGTCCACCGCCGCCAAAGTGTTCGGCGACTTCGTTCATGAACCTGGCCGTCGGATTGGCTCGAAGCTTGCAGGTGATCTTGCCGTCGGGGTAGGTCTTAAAGGCGGCGGCCACTTCGACCCCCTCGATCAGCCGCATCTCGTCAATAATCAACATCGAGGGGTTGTAGGCGTCGCTGTATTGCTCGATTTCCTCCCAGGGTATGACGACCAAAGCCACCCGGCCGTCGAGCGCCAATTCAACCCGCTCGAACAACTGACCTTTGTAGTAAAAGATATCGACCGGTTTTTTATTGAGCGCCCGCCGGAGTTCGTCTAGTCGGGTTAGATTTGCCCCGAGCTCGACTAATTCAGCCAGATGATAGATGGTTTTAGCGGTGGTCTTAGGCGAAGTCAGTCCCAAAGAATCGGACATAATCGAATTAGCTAACAACCCGGCCGTATCAGCGCTGATGGGCCAGCCAGCCTGTTTGGCCAGTTGATAAATTATTTCACCGGTTGAAACTGCCTCAGACTGAATTAATTGGCTAGCCGCAAATGGCAGGTCGATCCCGCTGCTGTGGTGGTCGATAATTAGCGGCTGGCGTTGTGCCAAAGAGTGGCCGGCCGGGCTTTTGATAGTTCGCGTCAAGAGAGCCTGAGTAGAAGCATCCACGATGATGGCTAAATCGTATTCGGCCGGCAATTTGGCGATAACCCGGTCCCAACCGGCCAAGAACCGCAAATATTTGGGTATGTCCACGGCGCAAACGAGCGTGACAGTCTTTTTCAAATCCGTCAGTATGGCTTCCAGCGCTAAAGCACTGGAAAGACTGTCGCCATCGGGATTCTCACCCTGAATTACGACCAGGCTTTGGGCGGCATTTACAAGCGTTGCAGCCTCGTTCATAAGGTTCGCCGTCCTTCCAGGGCCTTGGTCAGAGTGATATGGTCAGCGTATTCAATATCCACTCCGGCTGGCAAACCGGTGGCCAATCGGGTCACTTTGATCTTTCGGTTAGCTTCTTTGATCCTTTTTTGAACGAACAAGGCTGTTGATTCGCCTTCGACGCTAGGGTTAGTAGCTAAGATCACTTCGTTGACCTTGTCGGTTTTTAGGCGGCTTATTAATTCGGCAATGTGTAGTTGCTCCGGGCCGACGCCATCGATCGGAGAAATCGTCCCGCCCAGAACATGATAGGTGCCGTCAAACGAGCCGGTGCTTTCAATGGCGGCTACATCCAGCGGTTCTTCCACTACCAGCACCTTGGACTTATCGCGCCGGCTGCTGCTATACAGCGGCGAAACTGTTTCCTTGGCGTCAATTAACATAAAAGTCAGCGGGCAGATTTTGACTTGGCCGTGCAAGCTGGTAATTGCCTGTGCCAGCTGTCCGGCGCCGTTGGCTGGCTGTTTAAACAGATAGAATGCGTATCTCTCCGCGGTTCTGGGCCCTACTCCGGGCAAGCGCCCCAGTTCCTCGATCAAGTCGTTAATGGACTTAGGCAAGACCGGCATAGAATTGCCCCTTAAAGCCCAAGTTTGCCTAGGCTGCCCATAAACGGACGCATTTTCTCGGCGGCGACTTGTTGGCTTTTATTAATGGCGTCTTTAACCGCGGCTTCGATCCACTCCTCTAGCTGGGAAATATTATCGAGGTTTACCATTTCCGGGTCGATCTCAATCTTCTTGATTTTCTGCTCGCCGGTAATTTTAACTACTACCGCACCGTCACCGGCCGAGACTTCAATAATTTGTTTGGCCAGCTGTTTTTGGAGCTTCCTGACCTGCATGACCATTTTGGCTTGATCGAACATAATTTCTCCCGGATTAGTTGAGCCTTACTCAGGATTATTGTAACAAGAATCAGCGGATTGAGTAACGCAAGGCGATCGGGCGGACAGCATAAGGCGTATAGATCGGAATAGTTTGGGCTTCAATCCGAGCCCTAAACTTTGGTTCCAATTGCTCGAGCGCCAGTTGGGAGATAACGTAACTGGATTCGGTGTCAATCGCTTGAGCCACTGAAGTAACTAAGATGTCTTGGTAGGCCGCTATCGCACTGGCAATCGGTTTTTCTTCCTCAGTTACGACGACCAAACCTTGGCCGGAGGCTTGACCCATAAAATGATTAAGTTGCTGGCTGAGCGGCGGATAAGCCGCGAAAGTTTCCGCTGATCCGGTCCAAGCCACAAAAAACCGTTGATAGTGATAGTTGATGACACCGATGAATAATATAAAGGTCGGTAGAAAGGCGATCATCCTGGCTACCGGATTTCTGGGAAAAATTTCATACCACTGCGAGAGCAGCATGACAATGCCAGCGGCAATCAGCAAATAAGCAAACGGAATCAGGACCACATTATGGCCGGGGTCAGGTTTGAGATTGATCAAAACCAATAGCAGCCCAAACGCCAGGAGTACAAAATTGGTCAAAGACCGGGAAACTTCACGGTCCAAATGGTATATGCCGAGAATCAGCATGACTGCTCCAAACAGGCCAAGATGAGGCAAGTTACCAAGGTAGAGCGCCGGAAAAGACCGGGCGGACCAGAACAATGAGCTGACGTCGGACTTGATACCGCTTAAAATTTGTCCCAGCTGTGGCAAGCTATCGGGCCAAGCCAGCAAATCCTGGATGAGGACAGGCTGTTTAACTAAGGCGATTAGAAGAGGTAAAACGGTAATCCCCAGCACGCCGTAACCAATCAAATACCACTTGGTTGGTACCTCGGAATAGTGTTTTCGAATATATGACCAAGTTACAACCCCACCAATTAAAACTACATACGGCAGCAGTGGGACGTATAAACTCAAACCAATAATAAACGCTAACAATAAAACCCAACCGCCTCGCCGGCTCTCTCCGGCTAGTCTAGCCGATAGCAGCAGCAAAAGTATCATGGTTGGCACCAAAATTTCCGGCCGAGCAGTTCGGGCAAACGGCAACAGCCAGCTGGAGGTTGACAACAGAGCTACCGCAACCATCGCCACCCGACCCTTAAACCGATGCCGAATTACCACGAAAAACACTATTAAGCACACGGCTGCGATCAAGACACTCGGCAGCCGGAAAGCCAGATCTGTCGACCCCAGCCATTGAACGCTCAGATTGGTCAAGGCTTTATGCGGCCAGTAGAGCGGATTATCCAATATCGCCCGCCAGCTGCCAGCAAAGGATGTAATGTAGTCGGCTTCATAGTAACCCAGACCCGGCAGCAGACTGCCCAATCGCCAAACCAAGCTATAAATCCCAGCGCTGAAAATTACAAAGTAACCGATTACATAACGGTAGTTATAAAGGATCAGCTGCTCAAAGATGTTTCGTTTCACTACTCCCCACCATCATCCGCTTGGACCGACGAACTTTCTAGCGTCATAAATTGAACCCGGTCTTGTGCAAAGTATAATTCAACTTTGCCGGTTGGGCCATTGCGGTGTTTTTTGACATAGATATCAGTAATATGTAGACGATCGGTGTCCGGATTGTAATAATCCTCTCGATAAATAAACATGACTACGTCCGCGTCTTGCTCGATTGAACCCGACTCCCGTAGGTCGCCTAACTGCGGGATTTGCGGTGATCGTTGCTCGACCGAACGGGATAACTGGCTAAGTGCTAAGACCGGCACATTAAGCTCCCGGGCAATGGCTTTAAGGCCTCGGGAGATCTCGGAAATTTCCTGAACCCGGTTTTCACCGCCGCGTGACACGGCCGACATAAGCTGCAAATAGTCGACAACAATCAAGCCGATCGGGTGGCGGTGTTTTTCTCGCCGCGCTTTAGTCCTCATTTCCAGCACATTAATTACCGGCGTGTCATCGATGTAGATCGGCGCTTCGGACAATTGGCCCATGGCTTCTCCCAATTTGACAAAATCATCGTCGTTTAGGTTGCCGGTGCGAATTTTCCAGGCGTCCACGCCAGCCTCAGCTGCCAGCAGGCGGTCGACTAATTGTTCTTTGCTCATTTCTAGACTGAAGACCAGCACGGCTTGTTTTTCTTTTAGGGCAACGTGATGGGCAATGTTCATGGCCAGGGTTGATTTTCCCATCGACGGTCGTGACGCTAAAACAACTAAATCGGAAGGCTGCAGCCCGGCTAGCAGGCTATCAACCGCGCTGAAACCAGTCGGCACGCCGCGGAGTTTGGACTTGTCTTTGTGCAATTCCTCCAATCGGTCAAAACTTTGTGACAGCACGGCTTCGATTGAAACCAGGTCCTGGCCGATTGAGGCCTGGGACACTGAGAATAGGCTGGCCTCGGCCTCTGACAGAAGTTGAACAATCGAATCGTCCTCCTGATAGCTTAATTTGTTGATCTTGGCGGCGGCGTTGATCAGCCGGCGACGGATGGCTTTTTCTCGCACGATTTCGGCATAATGTTCAACGTGAGAAGCGGTCGGCACCAGGTTTGTCAGTTCGGTTAAATAACTTGAGCCACCGATTTCGTCCAGTTTCTTGCGTTTTTTCAATTGGTCGGACAGCGTCAAT
>Ga0214471_10003973_pt1 | contig 11433 bp, 10 predicted proteins | sample RVTome_5_FD_207665 | JGI IMG/M metagenome (GOLD analysis project Ga0214471, IMG submission 207665) | Soil microbial communities from uranium-contaminated site in the Upper Colorado River Basin, Wyoming, United States - RVT142D155 | ecosystem: Environmental > Terrestrial > Soil > Contaminated >... | reverse complement strand
CTCGAGCAGACCCAGAGCGAACTGCGGCAGCTGCGCGACGCCGTCGAGGTGCAGAATCACGAACTCGAGCAGCTCAAGTCCGGCCAGCGCGAGCTGATCGGCGATCTCGACCGGCGCTTGAGTGCCGTGGAGCGGGGCGCCGGCGCCGCGGCCACGCCGCCGGCTGCCGCGGCCGGCACCGCCCCGCCGGCCGCGCGCGCCGCGCCGCGGGCCGCCGCGGCGGTGTCGACCGGCCAGCAGGAGGAGTACGAGGCGGCCTTCAACCTCATGAAGCAGGGCCACTACGACAGCGCCATCAAGGCCTTCCGCGCCTTCCTCGCCAAGCACCCGAACAGCGGCCTGGCCGACAACGCCCAGTACTGGGTGGCGGAGGGCAACTACGTGCTGCGCAATTACAAGCTGGCGCTCGAGGAGTTCAACAAGGTGGTGACGAATTACCCGCGCAGCCCCAAGCTCGGCGACGCCATGCTCAAGATCGGCTACGTGTACTACGAGCTCGGCGCCTACGACAAGTCCAACAAGGCGCTGCACGACGTGGTAGCGCGTTTCCCCAACACCACGGTCGCCAAGCTCGCCAGCACGCGCCTCGACAAGATGAAGAAAGAGGGACGCTGATGGCCGTCGCGCCCCGCCAGACCGGTGCGGAGCCAAGCGCCGGCGCGGCGGCCGGCGGTGACACGCGGCTGCGCATCACCGAGATCTTTCATTCCCTGCAGGGCGAGAGCCGCAGCGTCGGTTTTCCGACGGCCTTCGTGCGACTCACCGGCTGTCCGCTGCGCTGCGGCTACTGCGATACCGAGTACGCGTTCCACGGCGGCCAGTGGATGTCGCTCGACGAGATCCTCGCCCGCGTCGCGGGTCTGGGCGCCCGCTACGTGACCGTCACCGGCGGCGAGCCGCTCGCCCAGCGGCCGTGCACGGTGCTGCTCGCGCGCCTGTGCGATGCCGGCTACCAGGTCTCGCTCGAGACCAGCGGCGCGCTCGATATCGCGCAGGTCGACGCGCGCGTGTCGGTGGTGATGGACCTCAAGACGCCCGGCTCCGGCGAGTCCGGGAGGAATCTCATGAGCAACATCGATCTGCTCAAGCCCAAGGACCAGGTCAAGTTCGTCATCGGCGATCGCGCCGACTACGAATGGAGCCGGGCGCAGCTCGAGGCACTGCATCTGGACGAGCGCTGTGAGGTCCTGTTTTCGCCGATCTATGGCCGGCTTGCGCCGCGCGCGCTGGCCGAGTGGATCCTCGCCGACCGGCTGCCGGTGCGCATGCAGCTCCAGCTCCACAAGCTGCTGTGGGGCGAGACCCCGGGACACTGAGCGTGACGCGCGCGGTGGTGCTGGTCTCGGGCGGGCTGGATTCGGCCACGGTCCTGGCCTTGGCGCGGCGTGACGGCCATGCCTGTCACGCGCTGAGCCTCGACTACGGCCAGCGCCACCGCGTCGAGCTGCAGGCCGCGGCGCGCGTGGCCGAGGCGCTCGGCGCGGTCGAACATCGGACCATGGCGCTCGACATCGGCTGGATGGGCGGTTCGGCGCTCACCGACGCCGCGATCCCGGTACCGAACGCCCCCGCCGCCGGCATCCCGCTCACCTACGTGCCGGCGCGCAACACCATATTCCTGGCGGTCGCGCTCGGCTGGGCGGAGGTGCTCGGCGCGCGCGACATCTATATCGGCGCCAATGCCGTGGACTACTCCGGCTATCCGGACTGTCGTCCCGAGTTCCTCGCGGCCTTCGAGCGCGTCGCCAATCTTGCCACCCGTGCCGGCGTGGAGGGCGACGGCTTCCGCGTCCAGGCGCCGCTGGTGGCGCTCAGCAAGGCCGAGATCATCCGCACCGGTCTGGACCTGGGGGTGGACTATGGCCTGACGCTGTCCTGTTACGACCCGGACCCGGATGGCCGCGCCTGCGGCCAGTGCGACGCCTGCCGCCTGCGTTCGCGCGGTTTCGCCGCCGCCGGCAGCCCCGACCCGACCCGCTATCGGCCGGGGGTGCGGCCGCCGGCCTGACCCCGGGTCTGGCGGCGGCCGCCGAAGCGGGGCAAAATAGCCGGATTGGGTGGGAATAATTCGCGCCAGGCGCGCGTCTTTCGCCAAACCCGTTTTTTCGTCTCACGCCCCCCTGTGGTGGAGGAATTATGGAATTGTCTACGCTGCATACCGTGACCCTGTGGGGCTTCTTCGTGGCCGTGCTGTTCGGGGCCGTCGCTTTCAAGACCAATTTCTGCACCATGGGCGCCGTCAGCGACTGGGTGAACATGGGCGATACGGGCCGGCTGCGCGCCTGGTTCATGGCCATCGGCGTCGCCATCCTGGCCTCGCAGTTCATGCAGTACCGCGGTCTCATCGACCTCAACGATTCCATCTACCTGACCGCCAATTTCGGCTGGCTGGGTCACGCCTTGGGCGGCCTGCTGTTCGGTATCGGCATGACGCTCGGCGCCGGCTGCGGCCAGCGCACCCTGGTGCGGGTCGGCGGCGGCAACCTCAAGTCGCTGGTGGTCATGCTGGTGATGGCGATCACCGCCTACATGACCCTGCGCGGCCTGCTGGCGCTGGTGCGCATCAACTATATCGAGGTGACCAACGTCGATCTGGCCGCGCGCGGCCTGGCGGATCAGGGTATCGCCACCTCGATCGCGCTGTGGTTCGGCCTGGAGAACGCCAGGCTGGTCGAGGCGGTCACCGCCGGCGTGATCGGTCTGGCGCTGGTGGTCTGGGCGCTGTCCAGCACCGACTACCGCAAGAGCTTCGACAATCTGCTGGCCGGCATCAGCATCGGGCTGTTCGTGTCCGCCGCCTGGTACCTCACCGGCGTGCTCGGCCACGACGACTTCGAGCCGGTGCCGCTCGAGTCCTACACCTTCGTGGCGCCGGTCGCCGACAGCTTGAATTACCTGATGACTTACACCGGCGCGACCATCAAGTTCGGCATCGCCGCGGTCGGCGGCGTGATCGTCGGCGCCTTCCTGTACGCGCTGCTCTCCGGCCGGTTTCGCATCGAGACCTTCACCTCGCGCCAGGACATGGTGAACCACATCGGCGGCGGCGTGCTGATGGGTTTCGGCGGGGTCATCGCGCTCGGCTGCACCATCGGCCAGGGCGTGACCGGCATGTCGACCCTGGCCTGGGGCTCGCTGATCACGCTGGCCACCATCATCTTCGGCAGCGCCATGACCATGAAGGTGCAGTACTACATGCTCGACGAGCAGAGCTTCCTGCGCGCGTTGCTCTCGGGCCTCGCCGATTTCCGCCTGTTTCCGCGCGGCAAGACCGCCTGAGGTCGGTTCGGTGCCCGGCCGTGGGCCGGGCACCGGTTTGACAGCCCCGGGCCGAACCCGGATAATCGCGCGCTTTCCGTGAGTTCCACACTGTTCCGGGCCGTTAGCTCAGTCGGTAGAGCAATGGACTTTTAATCCACAGGTCGTTGGTTCGATTCCAACACGGCCCACCAACTCACACCGAGGCGACGTGCCACCGGACAGCGGTCGGTAGAGGCCATACGACTGCTCAATCCGCAGGTCGTTGGTTCGATTCCAACACGGCCCACCAACTCACCGTGCCGATCACTCGCCAGCGCCACCGGGCAGCGATACCGTAGGGTGGGGCCCTGCCCCACCATGACGGCGGTCGGTGGGGCAGGGCCCCACCCTACATGATTCTACCGGCTACACCGCAGGGCCGGGAAATTCGCCGGCAGCGAGCGTGGAGGGCAGCATGGCAGACACGGACGATCCGCTGGTCGCGGTCGTGCCGCGTAGAGGCCGCGGCGCAGCCAGCAATCCGGTCGGGCGCTTCGAGCCACTCAGGCCCGAGGCCGTCGACGACGGTTGGGGGAGCGCCGACGAACCGGCGGCCCCGCGCCGCACCGCCGTGGCTGTCGAGCACTGCCGGACCATCATCTCCCGCAACGACTCGCCCGACGTGCCCTTCGAGCAATCGATCAATCCCTATCGGGGCTGCGAACACGGGTGTGTCTATTGCTTTGCCCGTCCCAGTCACGCCTACCTCGGTCTGTCGCCCGGGCTCGACTTCGAGAGCCTGCTGACCGCCAAGACCAACGCCGCGGCGGCGCTCCGGCGCGAGCTGGCGCGGCCAGGCTACCGCTGCACACCGATCAGCCTGGGCGCCAATACCGACCCGTATCAACCGATCGAGCGCCGCTACCGCATCACCCGCGAAATCCTCGAGCTGCTCGCCGCCTGTCGCCACCCGGTGACCATTGTCACCAAGTCGGCGTTGGTCGAGCGCGATCTCGATCTGCTAGCGCCGATGGCCGCCGAGGGCCTGGCGGCGGTCTACGTCTCGGTCACGACGCTCGACCGATCGCTCGCGCGGCGCATGGAGCCGCGCGCCGGCGCGCCGCAGCGGCGCGTGGAGGCGATCCGCCGCCTGCACGCGGCCGGCGTGCCCACCGGTGTGTTGATGGCGCCGGTCATCCCGGGCCTGAACGACGCCGAGATCGAGTCGCTGTTGGCCGAGGTCGCGGCGGCCGGCGCGCGCTCGGCCGGTTACGTGTTCCTGCGCCTGCCGCACGAGGTGAAGGATTTGTTCCGCGAGTGGCTCGATACCCATTACCCGCTGCGCGCCGCCCATGTGACGAGCCTGTTGCGTCAGGCCCGCGGCGGGCGCGACAACGACCCGCGGTTCGGCGCGCGCATGCGCGGCGAGGGCGCGTACGCGGATCTGGTCGCGCAACGCTTCGCCCAGGCCTGCCGGCGGCTCGGGTTGAGCTCGGGACACGACGAGCTCGATTGCAGCCGCTTCCGGCCGCCGGCGGCGGACGGGCAGCTCGAGCTGTTTTGAGTTTGAAATCCCCGATACAACGATAGCCGGCGCTTTTCGGGGCGGGCGGGACTTACCGTCCGACGTTCCCCGGGCCGGAGCGTCGGTGTTCCGGCGTGGCGATCAACCCTTTTTGCGCTTCTCCAGCATCTCCTCGATGATCGGCGTGAGGATGATCTCCATTGCAAAGCCCATCTTGCCGCCCGGCACGACGAGGGTGTTGGGCCGCGACATGAAGGAATTCTGGATCATCTGTTGCAGGTAAGGGAAGTTCGCCTGCTTGGGGTTGCGGAAGCGGATCACCACGAAGCTCTCGTCCGGCGTCGGGATGTCGCGCGCGATGAACGGGTTCGAGGTGTCGACCGTCGGCACGCGCTGGAAGTTGATGTGGCTGCGCGAGAACTGCGGCGTGATGAAGTGCACGTAGTCGTGCATGCGGCGCAGGATGGTGTCGGTCACCGCCTCGGCGGTGTAGCCGCGCTGCGCGGTGTCGCGGTGGATCTTCTGGATCCACTCCAGGTTCACGATCGGCACCACGCCGATCAGCAGGTCGACGTGCTTGGCGACATCGACCTTGTCGTGCGCCACGCCGCCGTGCAGGCCCTCGTAGAACAGCAGGTCGGAGCCCGGCGGGATCGGCGTCCACGGCGTGAAGGTGCCGGGCTGCTGCTTGTAGGGCTCGGCCTCCTGCTCGTCGTGCAGGTACAGGCGGGTCTCGCCGCTGCCGGTCTCGCCGTACTGGCGGAACAGCTGCTCGAGCTTGTCGAACAGGTTGGAATCCGGGCCGAAATGGCTCAAGGTCTTGTCCTGGGCGGCGGCGGCCTTGATGGCTTCCTTCATTTCCACGCGGTTGTAGCGGTGGAAGCTGTCGCCCTCGACCACGGCCGCCTTGATGTTGCCGCGCCGGAAGATGTCGCCGAAGGCGTGCTTGACGGTCGTGGTGCCGGCGCCCGAGGAACCGGTGACTGCGATGATCGGGTGTTTCTGAGACATGCTGTTTTCCTTCCCTCAAATTGATAGAAACCGATAATTCGCGCCGGCCCCCCGCGTGCGCGGCCGCTGATCCACTGCGGGATGGTCCGCCGCGGCGACGGTCGCGCGGCGTGTCAGCCGCGGCGCCGATGATGTTCCCGGGCCTGGCCGCGCGCGACGAGTCTGGCGAGACTGCCCAGCTCTTCGGCCAACAGGTCGAGCAGGTCGTCGACGGCGATGATGCCCGTCAGCGCGCCGTGCGCGTCCACCACCGGCATGCGGCGCACGCCGCCGTTGCGCATGCGTGCGATCGTGTCGTAGGTATCGTCCGACTCGCGCGCCGTCAGCAGCTCGGTCGTCATGATGTCCCCGACGTTGACGGCGTCGAGCGCCACGCCCTTGGCCAGGATCTCGACGACCAGGTCGCGGTCGGTCAGGATGCCGACCGGAACCCGCAGGCCGTCGCGCTCGTCGGCCACGATCAGGTCGCCGACATGGTGGCGGCGCATCAGCTCGGCGGCCGCAGTGATGCTGTCGTCGCGATGCGCGAAGATCACCTCGCGGTTGCAGAGATCACCGATCGGCATGAAGATGATGCTCCCCCAATGCGAATCAATTGGCGCGAGATTATCCGCGCCGCAGCGGGCCTTACCATGGGTCGCTGACTATACCGCAATTTTGCGCGTTTGCCTCCCCCGGACGCGCCGGCGGGTGCCGGGCCCATCGTCCGGGTTTTGGAAAATATAAATTTTATATCAAACACTTATGCGAAGGTTTCGGGACTGCGGCGCTCGCTGCCGGTGGCTATCGTGGCGGCCCTGGCCGCGCTCGGCGCGCGGTCCGGTCCCGGCACGGCCCTCGCCCGGCGAGACCTTTCCAGCGGTCAAGCTGACATCGGTGGTGAGCGGCCTGCGCGCGCCGCTGCACCGGACTCATGCCGGCGACGGCAGTGCGCGCCGCTACATGGTCGAGCCGGGCGGCGTTATCCGCGTCATCGACGACGGCCGGCTGCTGGCCGAGCCTCTCGATATCCGCGGTTCGCCGGACGCGGGAGCGATCGGTTATCATGCCCGGGCCGGCGGGCTTGAACTTCGGTCACGGCGCCCCTATCTAACTGGCGGACCGGCCGGAACGGTCAGGGCGTCCGGCGGTCAATAACAGCGGGTAAAAACTTTCGGAGAGCATCGATGAAGCGTGTATTCCTGTTCCTGGCGACCAACCTGGCGATCATCCTGGTGCTGAGCATCGCCCTGCAGGTGTTGGGCGTCGAACGCATCCTGGACGAGCAGGGCAGCGATCTCAATCTCAATGCCTTGCTGGTGTTCGCCGCGGTGTTCGGTATGGGTGGCGCGTTCATCTCGCTGGCGATTTCCAAGTGGACGGCCAAGCGGCTTACCGGGGCGCGGGTGATCGAGCGGCCGGCCAACAGCACCGAGGCCTGGCTGGTCGACACGGTGCGCCAACAGGCGCAGCGCGCCGGCATCGGCATGCCGGAGGTGGCGATCTACGACGCGCCGGACATGAACGCCTTCGCCACCGGCATGCGCCGGAACAGCGCGCTGGTGGCGGTCAGCACCGGCCTGCTGCAGAGCATGCGCAAGGAGGAGGTCGAGGCGGTATTGGCGCACGAGATCAGCCATGTCGCGAACGGCGACATGGTGACCCTGGCGCTCATCCAGGGCGTGGTGAACACCTTCGTCATCTTCCTGTCGCGCGTCATCGGCCACATCGTCGATCGCGTGGTGTTCAAGACCGAGCGCGGCCACGGGCCGGCGTTCTGGATCACCGCGATCGTCGCGCAGCTGGTGCTGGGCATACTCGCCAGTATCATCGTCATGTGGTTCAGCCGCCAGCGCGAGTTCCGCGCCGACGCCGGCGGCGCCCGCCTGGCCGGCACCGGCAGCATGGTGGCGGCCCTGGAGCGGCTCAAGGCCGGCGCCGGCCAGCCGCACCTACCCGATCAGATGGCGGTTTTCGGCATCTCCGGCGGCATCGGCCAGGGCCTGAAGCGCCTGTTCATGTCGCATCCGCCGCTGGACGAGCGCATTGCCGCCCTCAAGGCGCGCGCCGGCTGAGGCCGGTCCCGAGGCTCCGCCCGTCCCAGGCGCTGGTCCGAGCCAGCGCCTGTTTTTCGCCCTGTGGCCGGGGCCGGCGCTGCAGCAGCGGCTGTACGACACCGGCCGGGCGCTGCTGGCGGCCAGGATCGGGCGGCGCCTGCCGCCGGAGAATCTGCATCTCACCCTGCTGTTCCTCGGTGCTGTGAGCGCACCGCAGCGCGACTGCCTGTTGGCCGCGGCCGCCGCGGTGCGTGCCCCGCGGTTCACCCTGCGCCTCGACACCGCCGGCTACTGGCGGCGCCCGCAGTTGCTGTGGCTCGGTTGCCGCGAGACGCCGGCGCCGCTGCTGTCGCTGGTCGAGACCGTGAGGGCGCTTGCGGCCGATTGCAGTCTGACGCCCGAATCACGCCCCTATGTCCCGCATCTCACCCTGGTGCGCAAGCTGCGCCGGCCGCTGCGGCCGGCGGCGCCTGAGGCGGTGGATTGGGAGGTGGATGGGTTCGCCTTGGTGGAGTCGCGGACCGATGCAACGGGGGCGCGGTATACGCCGATTGCGTCTTGGCGGTTCCAGCCGGCACTCGGGACCGCAATCCGCTGAAAAGAAAAACGGGGCACGCTCGGCGCGCGCCCCGTTCTCTTGTCAGCCCCCGGACGGCTACAGCTTGACGTAGCCCGGATTGTTGTCCGCGCCCTTGATCTTCGGCACGTACGGCTCCTTGATTGCAACGGTCTTCTTGGCGCGCAGGTAGTCGGCGACGACGTCCCAGATCATCCGGTCGCCCTGCGGGTTCTCCTGCACGCTCGCCCAGCCGGCGACCTTGTACTCGCGTGCCATGTCGATCGGCTTGCCGTTGACGACCATGTCGTTGATGCGCTTGCCGTGTTTCTGGGTGAGGTCCAGTGTGTAGGTGATGCCGCCGGCCCGCACCATGTCGCCGCCCTGCTGGTAATAGGGGTCCTCGTGGAACAGGTTGTCGGCGATGTCCTCCAGGATCACCTTGATCTGGCTGCCCGGGATGAGATTGAGCGTGGCCGTGCCGTAGGTGATCGCGGTCTGGTCCATCACGTGCTCCATGGTGATGGCGTCGCCCGGCAGGATGCTGGTGCCCCAGCGGAAGCCCGGCGAGAAGGCGATCTCGGCGTCCTGGTAGTCGAGCATGGCGTCGACGATCAACTGATCGAAGGTGCCGTTGAAATTGCCGCGCCGGTAGAGCAGGCTCTCGGTGGTGGCGAGCTTCTCCTCGAGCTTGCCCTTGTAAGGCGCGCGCACCTTCTCGATGTGGGCGGCCATCTTGGCGTCCGGTTCGATGAGGTTGGAGAACACCGGCAGCAGCTTGTAGCGGAAGTCCGTCACCTTGCCGCCCTTGACCTCGAGGTCGAGCACCGACAGGAACTTGCCGTTCGAGCCGGAGTTCATCACCAGGGTCTTGCCGCCCTTGTTACTGATAATCGACGGCGCCGGCACCGCGTCGTGGGTATGGCCGCCCAGGATGGCGTCGATGCCGGACACCCGGCTCGCCATCTTGAGGTCCACGTCCATGCCGTTGTGCGACAGTACGACCACGACCTGGGCACCCTCGCCGCGCGCGCGGTCGACGACCTTCTGCATGCTGTCGTCGTTGATGCCGAAGCTCCAATCGGGGACCAGGTGGCGCGGATTGGCGATCGGGGTGTAGGGGAAGGCCTGGCCGACGATGGCCACCGGCACGCCGTTCAGCTCACGGAGGGTGTAGGGCTTGAAGATCGGATCGCCCCAGGTGGCGTCATTCACATTCTGGGCGACGAACTCGATATTACCCTTGAAATCCTTGGAGATGATTTCCTTGACGCGATCGGCGCCCAGGGTGAATTCCCAGTGCCCGGTCATGACGTCCACGCCGAGCAGCTTGCCGGCATCCACCATGTCCTGGCCGTTGGTCCACAGCGCGGTGCCCGAGCCCTGCCAGGTGTCGCCGCCGTCGAGCAGCAGGGTGCGCTTGGGACGCTGCTCGCGCAGGCTCTTGACCAGGGTCGCGAGATGGGCGAAGCCGCCGACCTTGCCGTACTGGCGGGCGGCCTCCTCGAAGTTCAGGTAGGTGAAGGCATGGGCCTCGATGCTGGCGGGCGCGATGTTGAATTCCTTGAGCAGCGCCTCGCCGACCAGGTGGGGGGGCTTGCCCCAGGCGTCGGCCAGGCCGATGTTGATATTGGGCTCGCGGAAGTAGATCGGCTTGAGCTGCGCATGGCAGTCGGTGAAGTGCAGCAGCGTGACGTTGCCGAACGGCGGCAGTTCGTAGAGTTTGCTGACCTTCTTGTTGCCGGCCACGCCGTTCTTGGCGTCGCAGGCCGGGAGGCCGAATCCGGCGGCACTCGCCATGGCCAGCATTTGCAGGAATTCGCGTCGGGAAAGACTCATCAATCTACTCCTGTCGTGTAATGACCGCCCCTCGACTGAGTCCCTGGGACGGGGCGGACGGGGCTTCGAATATTAACCCATGCGGGAGGCCTTGGGCTCTAGTTGGGACGGGTGGCCGGAACGCTTTATTCCCCGGACGGGGACAAAAAACCCGGCCCTGGCGGGCCGGGTCGATGCTTTTGAGCGTGGGTTAACGCCGATAGCTCGGCGCCACCAGCGGCAGGCCGGTGCTCATGTAGGTCTCGTACAGCTCCAGCGCCCGGTACTCGGCGCTTTGGAAGCCGAACGGCTTGGCGCGCACCTGGCTGTTGCAGCCGCGGTAGCGGTTGTGCAGGGTCTGCATCGCGCCGCCCTTGGCGCGGTACACCGGGAAGCCGACGCCGTGCCCGAGGCCGGCGCTCAGCGAGTCGCCGCGGATGAACTTGCTGGCGCTCTCGACATGGCAGGAGGCGCAGGCGAAGTTGAGCTGGCCGCGGCGCGCCCAGTAGAACTGTTTGCCGCGCTCGTACCATTCGCGCGCCCCCGGGCTCGACAGGTCGAGCTTGACGCGCTCGCCGGCCGACAGCGACTTGAAGTAGCCCGCCACCCGCGCCATGTCGCCGACGGCCAGGTTCTTGTACTCCTCCTCGCCGTTCTTCTTCAGGCAGGCGTTGATGTCCATCTCGATGGTGCGGACCTCCTTGGTCGCCTCGTCATAGTACGGATAGTGCTGGGCGATCTTCGCGCCGCCGTTGCGGAAGCAACCGGCGAAGGTCTTGCCGTTCTTGAACGGCGTCTCCCAGATCTTCTTGCCCATTTCCAGCTCGATCTCGTAGGGCGGGAAGGCCATGATCGCCTCCCAGTCGCCGCGCGCCTGCTTGTCGAGCGCGTACACGCCGTTGGCGAAGTCATCGAACGGGACGTTCGGGAATTTCTTCTTGAAGTAGCCTTGGAAGACCTTCAAATCGTCCTCCGGAGAAGCCTGCGCCGTCACGGTGAGCCCCGTGGCGAAGCCCAGCGCCGTCAACAGTACCAGAAACTTTTTCATTACCAATCCTCCTGTGGTTATCCTTCTCCCCCGGCGACACGACACCGCCGGGGGCAGCCCCCAGTTTTTCGACCGTGGAGTTTTACGCCTCGACCGCCGCCTCCGCCCCCCCGGTCTCGCCCTTGTTGTCGGTCCAGCGGACCTCGACCTTGTCCCCGGCCTTGGCGCTGGGCACGGCCACGGCGATCAGCGGGTCCTT
>Ga0214471_10003971_pt1 | contig 11441 bp, 5 predicted proteins | sample RVTome_5_FD_207665 | JGI IMG/M metagenome (GOLD analysis project Ga0214471, IMG submission 207665) | Soil microbial communities from uranium-contaminated site in the Upper Colorado River Basin, Wyoming, United States - RVT142D155 | ecosystem: Environmental > Terrestrial > Soil > Contaminated >... | reverse complement strand
CCCCGCGGGCGGACGCGCCAGCCCTTCGAGGTACTCAGGAGTATCAGCGACGCCTCATGCATTCCGCGGCGCCCCGCCGAGCGGTGAATCTAGCAGGAGCCACGTATCCACGTGCTGCCGACGAAGTGGCCCGTCGCCGGTGCGGATCGCGTGGATCGGATCGTCCGCCCGTATCTGAAGGCCTTGCAATGAAACGAGAACGAGCGAGCGGCCTGGCCCAGTCCGTAGAGCGGCTGATCCGGGCTCTTGCACGGAACTGTGACAGGCTGTGACGTCAAGCTGCCGCGCAGCCCGTGCTACGGGCGCTGCCCGGCTCACTTCGCGAACGACAAGGGCGCGGCATGACGAAGGCCGCAAGCTAGCGCCGCGCCGCCCGCAACTGCGCCAGCAGCTGCCGGAGCTCCGCGTCTTCGGGGAACAGCTCGCCGAGGCGCTCGGCGTAGGCGGTGGCGGCCTCCACGTCGCCGCGGTCGCGCTGGTAGGTGGCGAGCGCGGTCAGGAGATCCCGGTCGTAGGGGTGCCGCTCCAGCGCCGCTTCCAGCTCCCCGAGGACGAGCTCGATCCGCCCGGCGGAGACCAGGGCCACGGCGTAGACGTACGAGAAGCGCGGATTCTCCGGCGCCAAGCGGGCGGCGCGCTGCAGCGAAGCGAGGGCGCCGGCCAGGTCGCCGGCGCGCACCCGGTGCAGCCCGAGGGCATGGTGCAGCTCGGGCGCGTCGGGCCGCAGGGAGAGGGCGCGCCGCAGGACGTCGGCCTCCCGCTCGGTGCTCCCCACGGCCCGCAGCAGGTCGGCCAGGTTGAGATGGGCGGCCAGGTGCGAGGGGTCGAGCGCGAGGGCGCTCCGGTAGGCGCTCTCCGCCTCGGCGGCCCTTCCCGTCGCCGCGAACAGATTGCCGAGCGCGACCTGCGAGGACGGCTGGTCGGCGTCGACGCGAAGCGCCGCCTCGTACTCGCCGATCGCCCGGTCGACGGCCGCCGCCTGGGCCGCGGTCAGCGCGCTTCGCGGAACGGAGGCGAGCAGCCGTCCGGCCCGGGTGCGCACCGCCAGCGTGGGGTCGCCAGCCAGCGGTGAGGCGAGCTGCAGCAGCTCGGCCGCCGGCCGCCCCTCGAGGGCCTCGAGCGCGCCGAGCCGCACCAGCGGCTCGCGGTCCGCGAGGCCGCGGCGGACGGCATCCCGAGCGGCGGGCGAACGGTGTCCGGCGAGCAGCGAGAGCGCGGTCGCCCGCACGATCGGCGCTTGCGCGGCATTCTCTGCCACCGCCGCGAGGGCGGCGGCCGCCCCCGGAGCCCCTTCACGGCCGGCGTGGATCGCCCGGGCAAAGTCTGTCGCCGCGTCGTCGGGCGGCCCGTACCAGCGCTCGACGGCGCTCGCCGCCCATGCCGCTGGACGGTCGGCGTGACAGGCGTTGCAGGCGTTCGGCACGCCGATCGACCGGCTGAGCTCGGGGCGCGGAATCCGCAGAGAATGATCCCGGCGCGGGTCCACCTCCATGTAGGTCGTCGCCGGCATGTGGCACTCGGCGCAGCGCGCCCCCGGGGAGGTCGGCGCGTGGAAGTGGTGCGACGCATCGTCGTAGCGGCTCGCCAGGTGGCAGCGGGCACAGAGGGCGTTGCCCTCGGCGCGCAGGCCGAGGCCGTGGGGCTCGTGGCAGTCCGAGCAGGTCACGCCCGACAGGTACATGCGGCTCTGCAGGAACGAGCCGTAGACGTACACCTCGTCGAGGATCTGGCCGTCGGCGTGATAGAGGTCGTCGCGCAGCAAGCTCGGCAGGTGGGTGTTCAGCAGGGGTTGGTCCGCCGTGCGGCCCTCCGCCAGCGTGGTCCGGCGCGCGTGGCAGTGGGCGCAGCTCTCGATCTCGCCGTCCGTGGCGCGCGGCTCGCTGCGGGCGGCCGTCGTCGCCCCCGGCCCGAGCTCCCAGCGGCGGCCCGGATCGCCGGCGTTGGCGAGGACGCCCCAGTCGGCCGGAGCACTCTCGGCGTCTCCGAGCCCGGCGACCGGAGCGCTCTCGCCGTCTCCGAGCCCGGTGGCAATCCGCAGGTGCTCCGAGCCGGGCCCGTGGCAGGCCTCGCAGGAGACGTCGATCTCCTCCCACGTCGTCGCGTAGCTCCGCCGCTCCGGATCGAGCCCTTTCCGGAGCCCCGTCGAATGGCACTCGGCGCAGGCCGCGTTCCAGCTCTGCCAGGGTCGGCTCCAGTGAAGGGGATGGTCGGGCTCGATATCGAAGTCGGGATGGAGCTGGAACCAGCGCTGGCCGCCTGCGGCCGCGGGCCTGGAGTCCCAGGCGACGCGGAGCGGCTGATAGCGGCCGTCGGGGAAGGTGACGAGGTACTGCTGCAGGGGGATGGCGCCGAAGGTGTAGGCAACCTCGTACTCGGACGGCGCCCCGTCCGGCATCCCGTCAGGCGCCCCGCCCGGCATGCCGTCAGGCGCCCCTTCCGGCGCCCCGTCCGGCGCCCCGTCAGGCCCCTCGGTGCGCACGAAGAACCCGCCGTCACGCCGGTGGAAGGTCGACGTCACGCCGCCGCCGGTGAAGCTGGCGTCGTCGAAGTCGCCGAGGACGGTCTCCCCGGTCGCCTCCTGCATGGCCAGGTCGTGGTGGGAGCCGGCGAACAGGGCGGCTTGCGCCGCGTGGCAGCCGGCACAGCGATCGCGCCCGACGAAGGTCGCCTGGCGCGCCTCCCGCGGCGCCGGAGGGTGGCGGAAGAAGTACTCACGCCCGGCCACGATGGCGACAGCGAGCGCGACGAACACACCCACGAAGGCCAGCCCACGCCTCATATCGGTCGGGCCGGAAGGCGCCGCCGCCACGACTCGCTCGCCCCTGCCCTACCGCCGCGCCGCCCCGGCCGCCCCCGAGCGCCGCGGATCGGCGCCGGCGATCGCCCGGCCGTCCTCGATGAGCACGGCGGCGCCGTAACCCATGCGCATCTCGCCGCGCATGGAGATCATCTGGAAGGCGTGGCCGAGCTCACGCAGGCGGCGGACGACGGCCGGGGCCAGAAGGTCCTCGGCGGTGATCACGGTTCGCGAGGCGCCGCCGCGACCGCCGCCGCCGCCGCCGCTGACCAGGAAGCGGGGCAGCTCGAGGGCGCGCTGCGGCCCGAGGCCGCCGTCGATGATGCCGGTGATCACCGTGTAGACGGCGGCGTTGATCCAGGCGTTGCCGGCGGCGCCGACGGCCAGGTAGGGGCGCTTGTCGGCGCCGGTGCCGCGGAACACCAGCGCCGGGGCGATCGTCGTGCTGTTGCGGGCATAGGGCAGGCGGGCGCCGTAGCCCTCCGGGTTGCTGCCGTAGGAGCGCAGCTTGTCGTTGTAGAGGAAGCCGAGGCCCGGGGTGACGTAGAAGTTGCCGCCCCAGGTGCCGAGCGTCTGGGTGACGGCAACGAAGTTGCCCTCCCCGTCGGCGACGGCGAAGGCGGTGGTGCCGGTGCTGCGGCACCCCTCGTCGGTGTCGCGGCAGGAGAACAGGTCCTCGCCCCAGAGCGAGGCGACGGTCTCCTGCTCCTGGGCGCAGGCCGGCATGTCGTTGCGGCCGCTCTCGAGGTCGTCGGGCTCGATGGCGCGGTCGGGGTCGAAGCAGCCGGCCCAGCGCCGCTGCGCGGCCAGCGGATCGATGACCGGATCGATGTCGACCGGCCACAGGCCGGGGTCGGAGAGCCGGCCGCGGCTCGAGGGCTGCAGCTTCCAGGCCTCGATCAGGGCGTGGGCGGAGGCGGCCTCCTCGCTGTACAGCCCCATGCCGGCGAAGTTGTCCAGCAGGTTGAGCTTGGCGACCAGCGACACGCCCCCGGACACCGGCGGCGCCGCCCCGTAGATGGTGTGGCCGCGATACTCGCCGACAACCGCCGGCCGCTCGACCGCGTAGTAGCGGGCCATGTCGAGGAGCGTCATCGCGTTGCCCTTGCCGCGCAGGTCCTCGACCATGCGGCGGGCGATCTCCCCCTCGTAAAAGGCGTCGGCGCCGCCCTCGGCGATCTGCCGCAGCGTCCAGGCCAGGTCCGGGTTGCGCAGCCGGTCGCCGGGCCGCAGCGGCTCGCCGTCTTTGAAGAACAGCGCTTTGCTGCTCTCCCATTCCTCGTAGCTGGCGCGCTCCCGCGCCAGCGTCGTCGGGAAGGCGTCGTCGAGGACGAAGCCGTCCTCGGCGGCGCGGATCGCCGGCTCCAGCAGCCGCGCCCATTCCACCTCGCCGCTGCCGTACTCGTCGAAGGCGAGCTGCATGCCGCGCGGCACCCCGGGGACGTTGGCGAGCATCGGGGCCGTGGGATTGGCGAGGGCGCCGTTCTCGAGCGTCGCTGCCTGCGGGGCGCGGGTGAGGAACTCGATGACCACCGGCTCCGCCATGCCGTTCAAGTAGACGACCATCTCGCCGTAGCCGCCGAGGCCGCTGGCGTCGGGCTCGACGACGCCGAGCGCGAAGGAGACGGCAATCGCGGCGTCGACGACGTTGCCGCCGGCCTCGAGGACCTCGACGCCGGCGGCGGTGGCGAGCGGATGGGCGCTGGAGACGGCGGCCCGGCCGCTCGCCTCGTCGCGGGCCGTCGGCCGCTCGCGGAGCATGGCGTGGATGACGTCTTCCAGCTCGGCGTCGTTGCCCGCGGCCAGCGCCCGCGGGCGATGCGCGTCGCGCAGGGCGGCCCAGGCGGCGGCGCGCTCGCCGTCGGCGAAGTATAGGTCGGCCAGTCGTTGCCAGACGCGGTCGAACGCCTCGCCGTTGTGGGCCTCGCGGTCGGCCGGCGGGACCACGGCCAGCGGCTGGGGCTCGGTGGCGAAGGGGGCCGGGGCGTCGATCAACCAGAAGCGGGCCTGCTCGCCCGGGGTGGCGAAGATATCGGTCGCGGCGCGATCGCCGAGACGGTCGGGATCGCCGTTGTAGCCCGGCCCCCCGGGGGCGAGCTCGGCCAGCGCGATCTGCGCGCCGTCGGGCGACCAGGCCGGCGCCGCCTCCACCTCGGCGACGAGGTTGGTGAAGCGACCGTCGGCGGGCGCCACGTAGACGCCACCCGCGCCGCCGGTGACGCCGAAGGCGACCCGCTCGCCGTCCGGCGCCCAGGCCGCGGCGGCGACGCTCATCCCGGAGACGATCGTCTCGTCCTCGTCGATGCCGCCGTCGCCGTCGAAGGTGATACGGCGCAGCGTCCGGCCGGCGATGTAGAGCAGCTCGTCCCCGTCGGGAGAGAAGAGCGGCGCGCTCTCGGCGCCGTCGGTTTCCTTGAGAGGAGTCGTCTCCCCGCCCGCGTCGCGCACCCCACCTGCGTCGCGCGCCGCGCCCGCGTCGCGCACCCCGCCCGCTTCGCGCACGCCGCCTGCCTCGCGCACCCACAGGTCGGCGCTGGCGCCGCGGCCGCGGACGAAAACGATGCGGCCGTCGGGGGCGACCGTCGGTTGGGTATCGGGTCCCGCGCCGGTGGTGAGCTGCGAGGTCCCGCCGGCGCGCCCGTCGTCATCGACGGCGACGCGCCAGAGGTTGGTGGCGCCGCCGCGATCCGAGGCGAACACGATCGCGTCGCCGTCCGGGCTCCAGGCCGGATCGCGGTCCCAGGCCGGCCCGTCGGTCACCCGCACGAGCCTGTCGGCGCGCAGGTCGGCCCGGCCACGGCGCATCCCCGAGACCCAGATGTCGCCGTTCACCTCGAAGGCGAGGCGGCCGTCGATCGAGTAGGCCAAGCCGCGGAGCCAACCGCGCACGCCAACCTCCTGGACGGCCGACCCGAGAGCTGGGCGACTCGTCGTCTCGGCTGGCCCGTTGCCGGCAGCGACCGGCGCCAAACCGGCAGCGACCGACGCCGGTCCGGCAGCGGTCAGCACCGGTCCGGCAGCGACCGGCATTAATCCGGCAGCGACCGGCATTAGTCCGGCGGCGGTCAGCACCGGTCCGGCAACGACCGGCGCCGGCCCGCTCATCCCCAGGGTCAGGGCCAGCGCCGCGGCGACGGTAACGACGCCGCGACCTCCGAGGATCTTGTCAGCGACCATGAGGCACCTCGTTTCCCGAGTCTGGGGCTCCGTGGGAACCCGTGGCGCGGCGTCGGAAGGCGACAATGGGCAGATTCTCCGGCGCCCTGGCGACGGCGGCTTCCAGCGTAACCGCTCCCGACTGCGCCAACCAGCCGCGGAGGGCGCGTCGCGGGTTATGCTTGGATCCGTGACGGACTATCGGCTCACTGCCAGCCGGAAGCGGGAGCGAGCCTGGTTCAGGCGGAGGAGGGAATCGAGTCGTGCAAGAGCAACCAATCGCAGTCACAGTGAAGACGCTCGCACTGACCGCAATCACCGCGCTCGCGCTAATCGGAGCCTCCTACGTCAGCGGCGCCTCATCCTACGCCGCCACCGCCTCACCCGACGCCACCAGCGCCTCGCTCTACGCCACCAGCGCCTCGCCCCACGGCATCGGCGCCTCACCCTCTGCCACCAGCCCCTCACCCCAAGAGCCGGCGAACGCCTCCCAGGATTGGCCGCAGTGGCGCGGCCCCCACGGCACGGGCGTTGCCGAGGGCGCGTCGCTCCCGGTCACCTGGAGCGAAGACGCCAACCTGGCGTGGAAGTCGCCGATCAACGGCCTCGGGGTCTCATCGCCGGTGGTTGCCGGCGAGCGGGTGTTCGTGACCTACCAGCTCGGCCGCGGCGAGCGTGCCCCGGGAACGCACCCCACGCTGGTGCGCGATCCCGAGGTCGATCCCTCGATGGAGCGGCCGCTGGGCGGAGAGGCGGCAACGAGGCCCGATCCGACGGTCGAGTTCGCCGTCGCCGGATACGACCGATCCGATGGTCGCTTGCTGTGGGAGCACGTGGTCGCGGCGCGCGGCCCGCTCCCCCCGGTGCACGACAAGCACAACCTGGCGAGCCCGAGCCCGGTGACCGACGCCGAGCGCGTCTATGCCTGGTTTGGGACCGGGCAGCTCGTCGCGCTCGACGTTGCCGGCGGCGCCGAGATCTGGCAGCGACACCTCGGTGAGCGCTACTCCTTTGAGATCCAGTGGGGGCACGCCAGCTCGCCGACCCTCTACGGCGATTCCCTCGTTCTCCTGTCAGATCACGGGCGGGAGGCGAAGCTGTTGTGGATCGACAAGCTCACCGGCGAGGAGCAGCGCAGCCTCGACCGCGGCGCCAGCCTCAGCTCCCACAGCACGCCGATGGTGGTGCCGGGGCCGAACGGCGACGAGCTGATCGTCAACTCGTCCGAGCGGCTGGAGTCGTTTGATCCCGACACCGGCGAGCTGCTCTGGTTCACCGGCGAGCCCAACCGCTTCCCGATCGGCGTGGCAACGCACGCCGGCGGCATTCTGTACACCAGCCGCGGCTATCGTTCCGGGCCCTACATGGCCATCCGCCTGGGAGGTCGCGGCCAGCTCGGCGACGAGCACGTTCTGTGGCGCGTGCCGACCGGCGCGCCGTACATCTCGTCGCTGCTGTTCTACGACGGCCACATCTACATGGCGAACGGTAACGGCATCGTGACCGTCACCGATCCGGCCAGCGGCCGGCGCCTTTGGCAAGAGCGCGTCGGCGGCATCTTCGCGTCCTCGCCGGTCGGCGGCGACGGCAAGGTCTACCTGTTCTCGGAGACCGGGGAAGGCGTCGTGCTCGAGGCCGGCCCGTCGCCCCGCGTCCTCTCGCGCAACGACCTCGGCGAGCGAATCATCGCCTCGCCGGCGATCTCGAACGGCCGCATCTTCGTGCGCACCGATCAGAGCCTCATCGCGATCGGCGGCTGACGAAGGCGTTGGGGCTGGCCTACGCCTGGTCTAGGAGGCCGTGGTGCGATGGGTCTGGTTGCGGCGAGAAAAGGCCAGATGCAAGGCGCCGCGACGACGGCGATGTTGATTACATCGTCGAGGAGCGGGAACAACGACCTGCGCGTCCGTCGCCAGGTTCGTCTCTGGTGGGTCACGATATCGATGACGTCATTCGCTGCGCAGCGCGATGACCGGATCGACGCGGGTCGCGCGAGAGGCCGGTATCCAGGTCGCCAGCGCGGCGATGGCGACAAAGGCCGTCACCGTGGCCACGAAGGTCAGCGGGTCGGCGGGGCTGACGCCGTAGAGCAATCCCGCCATCAGCCTGCCGGCGGCGAGGGCGCCTGCGACGCCCAGGACGATGCCGGCGATCACCGGGACCATCCCCTGGATTACGGCGAGCCGGCGGACTTCCTCCGGCCGCGCCCCCAGCGCCAGCCGGATGCCCATCTCGCGCGTGCGCTGGCTGACCGTGTAGGCGACCACGCCGAAGATCCCCAGCGCGGCGAGAACGACGGCGAGGGCGGCGAAGCTGCCGAACAGCACGGCGCGAAAGCGCGGCTCGCCGCGGAAGCGCTGCAAGCCGGCCGCCGCGGTCTCGAGCTCGTCGTTGGACGGCACCAGCGGGTCGAGGTCCTTGATCGCCTCGCGCAGGCCGGCGGTGGGAGGCGGGACGCCTTCGGCCAGGCGCAGCAGCACCTCGGTGTACCTGCGTTCGGGTTCGAGCGGCAGGTAGAGCTGCCAACCGCACTGCGTACAAGCGGAAAGCAGGTCCCTTCCCGACACGTCGCCGACGATGCCGACCACCCGGCTCCACCGGTCGTCGCGAAAACCGGAGATCCGGAAGCGCGTCCCGACCGCGTTGCCATCCGGTTGCAGCCGCTGCGCCAGGGCGCGACTCACGACGACCGAGCGATCGCCCGCCGATCGCTCCTCGCGCAGGTCCGCGGCCTCGAGCCCGCGCCCGGCCTGCAGGGGAATCCCCATCAATCGAAAGTACTCCGGGCGGGCGAAGATCACGGAGACAAAGAAATTCTCGTCCACTGCGCCGCTCCCGGCCCGCTCCAATGCGCCCATTGCACCGAGCTCGAATGGTGGCAGGGCGCCGTAGCCGATCGAAGCCTCCTCGACGCCCGGCAATCGCGCCGCGCGCGCCAGCAGCGCGTCGTAAAACGCCGACTTTCGCTCGGCGCTCGGGTAACGCTCGTTGGGCAGCGCCAGGCGCACCGACAGGATGCGATCGGCGGCGAAGCCCGGATCGGTGAAACGAATCTCGAGAAAGGCGCGCGATACCAGGCCGGCGGCAATCAGCAGCAGCACGCCGAGCGCGGTCTCGGCGGTCACGAGCAGGCCGCGGCTGCGCCCTCGCCCGCCGCGCGGGTCGGCGCGCTGCAGCGTCTGTCGCTGCGGCGCCGAAGCGGTGCGCCATGCCGGCACCAGGCCGAAGGCGAGACCGGTGGCCAGGGCGATCAACGTGGCGTAGGCGAGCACGAAACCATCGATGCGCACGGCGTCGAGCCGGTCTCTGAGTTGCGCGAAGCCGGGGTCCTGGGTCTTGATGAGGGCGACGGTTCCCCACGCGACGAGCACCCCGAACAGGCCACCGATGGCCGCCAGGCCCATGCTCTCGACCAGCAGCAGCCGGGCAAGGCGAGCGCCGCTCGCGCCGAGGGCCGAGCGCAGCGCCAGCTCCCCTTGTCGCGAGCTGCCGCGCGCCATCATCAGGTTGGCGACGTTGACGCAGGCGATCGCCAGCACGAGAAACACCGTGCCCATCAGCGACAGCAGGGCAAGGCGCAGCTCGCCGGATCGCCAGAAGATGTTCCCGGGCGGCTGCAGGTCACCGACCCACCGGACACCGGCCTCGTCTTCGGTCAGGGACACACCGCGCAACTGCGCCGCCGCCTCTGCCGCGGAGGTTCCCGACCTCAGCCACGCGATGCCGCGCACGTAGGTCCTAGGCGCCTCCGGTCCGGTCCAGGAGAGAGGAACGTAGAAGCGATCGTTGCGCCCCCCGGGCGCGTCCGGGACCACGCCCACGACGGTGTAGAGCGTCGCCCCCAGCGTCACGGTGGCGCCGATCGCGGCCGGATTCGACGAAAGGTGCCGCCTCCAAACGGTCTCGGCGATGACCGTAACGGGCACGGCATCCGGCCGTGCATCGTCGGGGCGGAGCAAGCGCCCGATCAGCGGCTCGACTTCCATGGCGTCGAGGTAGCCCGGAGTCGCCTGGTGCAGGAGCACCCAGATCGCCCCTTCGTCAGTCACATAGGGGACCGAGTAGACGTCGTATGCCTCGACGCGCTCAATGGCGTCGACCCTCGGTGTCCAGAGCCACAGCTCCTCGAGGGTCGGATTGCGGCCGCGCTCCTCGTCGAGCCGCTGGGCGCTGACGTACACCACGCGGTCCGCGTCCGGGAAATCGAACGGCCGCAGCAGCGTGGCGTCGATGACGCTGAACATCGCGGTGTTGGCGCCGATACCGAGGGCCAGGGTCGCCACGACTGCCAGGGCGAACGCCGGTTGATGGCGCAAGGAACGCAACGTGTGGCGCAGGTCTCTTGCCACGCCGGAAAACAGCGAGCGAGCTTTCCATCCGTCGTGCCGCTCGGGGAGCTGCGGCGACCACGAGCTACCCCCCGACCACCTTGCTCGCCGCGCCGCGCGCGCCAGCGCCCATCGCTCTCCCAAGCCGCGCCACGGCACCTCGAACAGCGCTGTCGCGAGGCGCCGCAACAGGCTCGCGACTCCCCGCTCGCGCCGGCTCCCGCGGCACGCTTCGACGAAGACACGCGCCGCCTCCTCGCCTTCCTCCCGGCGAAAGTCCCGCGGGTACGCGCACAGGAGCAGCCGGTAGTACCCGCGCACGAGTAGCCACGGCCAATCGCCCCGCCCGCTCACGACGCCCCCCGCGACTTCGGCACCAGGCGCTTCGCCCGCGCGGCATCAGCAAGCTGCGCGAGGCGCTCCGCCTCTGCCGACAGAACGGCGTGGCCCAGCTCCGTGAGACCGAAAAAGCGCCGCGGCCGGCCGCCGTGCTGCCCGACGCGACGCTCGGCCGCTTCTTCCACGAGGCCCTGCCGCCGCATCTTGCGGAGCGAGCGGTACAGGTTCGCCGGATCGAAAACCACCCCGCCCGCTTGACTCTCGACCGCCTCGAGGATCGCGTGACCGTGCCGCTCCCCGTCGACGAGCGCGAACAGGATCAGATAGTCACGCGGCTGCAGCGGCAACATCGAGGCGACGCTGCCGGTCGGCGGGCTTGGGGGCATGATCGCTCCTCCGGTGGGTTCGGTCCGCTCGCTACGTTCAGGTCGCTTCTCGCAAAGAGAACACGAGGTGGTGGTGTCCGCTCCTCGCATCATACTTGTCAGTTGACCTTATGGTCAAGCGACAAGCCGCGCTACGGCTGGGCTAAGGGCTCGTGACGAAATAAGTGCGTCACACCGAGGCCGAGCGAGAAGCCCGCCTGGCAAGGCGCGCGACCGAGGCGTACCCACCGTCGTACGTCGCAGGGAGCGCAACGCAGCCAGCGGGTTTCGCAGCCGGCCGAATGTAGCAGCTATTTCGTCACGAGCCCTAGGCCACGGCGAGGCCGGCCGCGGTGAGCAGGTTGGTGAGGTCCTGGAAGCGGTTGGGCGCCCAGCCGCGCACCTGGGCCTCGACCTCCGCCGTCCACTCGAACCCCGCCGCCTCGACGTTGTTGC
>Ga0214471_10003970_pt1 | contig 11449 bp, 12 predicted proteins | sample RVTome_5_FD_207665 | JGI IMG/M metagenome (GOLD analysis project Ga0214471, IMG submission 207665) | Soil microbial communities from uranium-contaminated site in the Upper Colorado River Basin, Wyoming, United States - RVT142D155 | ecosystem: Environmental > Terrestrial > Soil > Contaminated >... | reverse complement strand
CGAATGCATTACGATGACGCCATCAAAAAGTTGCATGAGCTCGGACAGGAGATCGAGTGGGGAAGTGATTTCGGTTCGCCGGATGAAACGCTTCTCACTCAGCAATTCGACAAACCAATTTTTGTCCATCATTTTCCAAGGGCAATAAAAGCGTTTTACATGGCGCCTGATCCTGACGATGAGAGGACATCGCTTTCAGTAGACCTTTTAGCTCCGGAAGGCTACGGCGAAGTTATCGGCGGCGGGCAGCGCGCTGAAGACGCCGATTTCCTCATCGAACAGATCAAAAAACACAATCTTCCTATGGAAGCGTTTGAATGGTTCCTCGATCTCAGGCGCTACGGCACCAATCCGCATGGCGGATTCGGCCTCGGGCTTGAGAGAACGGTCGCGTGGATCGCCGGAGTGCATTCAATCCGTGAATGCATCCCGTTCCCGAGAACGATTGAGAAAATTTATCCCTAGTCGCGGAGTGTTATGGTGCCGCGAAAATCCATACTAAAGACCCTTTTAAAATTCTGGCTGACGGGAAACCGTTATGAATGTCCGCTATGCGGATCGACTTTTCGCGCGTTCCTCCCCTACGGGCTCGACAACCGTCCGAACGCGGCTTGCCCGGAGTGCGGGTCGAAAGAGCGCGACAGGCTATTATGGCTATATTTAAAAAATAAAACTGACCTCTTCACAGGCAGATTAAAGCTGCTTCATGTCGCGCCGGAAAAAGTTATTCAGGACAAAATAAAGGACCTCCCGAATCTCGATTATCTCAGTGCCGACCTCGATTCGCCCCTTGCGATGGAAAAGATGGACCTCACCGAGATCAGGTACGCAGAGAATTATTTCGACGCCATCATCTGCAACCACGTCCTCGAACATATTCCTGATGATAAGACCGCAATGCGTGAATTGTACCGGGTACTGCGTCCGGGCGGGTGGGCGATACTGCAGGTGCCGATAAATCTGGATTTGGAAACGACATACGAAGACTGGAACATTACCGACCCATATGAAAGGGAAGAAGCGTTCGGCCAGAAAGACCATGTTCGCGTGTACGGACAGGATTACGTAAAGAGGCTTGAGGACGCGGGATTTCGTGCAACTACTGACTGGTACGTGAGGGAGCGTGGGCAGAAATGGGCGTCGGGATATTCACTCCACTGGAACGAACCGATTTTTTATTGTGAAAAATAGGCTGGACTATTCCAGTCCCCATTCCAGAAAATAAAAATCCGTTATTTTATCAGTACCCAGGTACCCATCGATCGCGTTCATTATTGAGCGTCCGATATCCCATTTTGTTGTGACATCGTCAAGTGCGCCATCTGAATTCCAGTCCCAGTCGGATACAACACTTATGGCGACTCCACGTATCTCAGCCATATTTTGGTTCAGCTCATCGAAGATCGCCTGGTCCTCGACAAACAGGCTGAACGTGAATTTCAATTCGGTATATTCGCCGTCCGGATCGTGCACCGGCGCGACAATGATGTCGTCCGCGAATCCGTGGAAGAGCTCCTCGAATACAGCGGGACCGTCATAGTCATCATCGTGAGGTATTTCCCCTGTAAAGCTTCCCTCGGTCCTCTGGAAATTCACTCCAGTGAGGTCGGGATTTATCTGGTGATTGAAAAAAGTCGTTTCGAATCCGCTGAAGCCGTTGATCGCAGGAGTAATTGTGGTCGAAAATTTCGACGGTACAACCACATTCTGTATCACGAGCCAGTCGAGGTCGGTAACTGCCTCGGTGTCATCCGAAAATTTAACAACGGTTCGCAGTGGAACGTAATCGTCTTTTCTGACGATCAGAGTGAACGATTCCCACATGGAGGTAAAATCTGTTGGATTCAATAAAAGCTGCCATGCGGGTTCGCCGTCCCACAATGCGCTTCCCTGGTAAGTAATAGTCCAGTCGAAATCCAGAAGCTCGATAAAGTCAGGACGGGCAAGCAGCATGTGATCAAGCGCCGGGTGTCCAAATCCCTCGGATGGAACATCGATGTCGGATGTGGACTCATCAAAAACCCAGGTTACTTTGGCAAGGTCTGGCGATTTCCATGCCACCTTGAACGAAAACTGCATCGGCACAAGCCCATTCTGGTCCGATGCCTGATCGATAGATACCTCCCCATCGTAACTTATCGTCTGGAGCGTTAATGGATGTCGTTCATTTCCGATTCCAAGCAGAATTTCCGACAAGGTCTCGGCTTTCGCGGTGCTGGGAACCAGCAAAAGCAATGTGGTGATAACTGCAAATATCCTGTTTCCGTTTCCCATGATCTGTCCCTCGTTAAATGCCTGTAAAAATTTCTTCCACTGAATTTCCGCGGCGGAAAATCAGTTCATTTATCTGCGCAACACCCGGCGAGTACCGGCTCTCTTTTGCCTGTTCGGAGTTCCCGAGGCCGCGTTTGAATTTCGCGGCTGAATGCTCCACACCGCTTGCGAAGGTGGTTGGATCAACCCGTATGATCATCGATGTACCCGCTCCCGCTTCCGCGACGGTTAGAGAATGCAAAGCCGTCGCAGGTGACGAATCTGTCCGTGGAGTGATCAGGACGTATGATGCCGACATTTGTGCCCTGCGGATCTCATCGAGGTAATTTTCAATGTCATCCTCTCGTTCAGCGACAATTTCAGCCAGGGTGTACTGGATGTGAGTAAAAGAATCCCTGTCCTGGTGTGAGAATTTTTTCAGTTCATTGCCGACAATTATCAAAGTCCATGGGCGTCCGACATCCCTCGACGCATTAAGTAGGCTCATAGCGATAACAATCATGTACTCGAATGCGTTCTCCATTCCTGTCCCGATATCGGCGGATTTGTCGGCGTCAAAAATTATCACCATTTCCTCTTCGACTTCCTTCTGAAACTGCCGGACAATGAGCTGGTTATGTTTAGCGGTGAGAGGCCAGTGGACACGCCTCAGGCTGTCGCCTTCCGACCAGGTCCGAATTCCCAGAAATTCATGGCTGTGCCCTTCCCTGTTGACCGGATGGATATGTTCCCTGGAGCCGAGTCTCGCCAGTACGGACGGAATGGTTGTCATTCGCACCCATCCGGGAAGGACCAGAACCTTATCGTAAATTTTTATCCATCTGGTGATCACGAAAATGCCGAATGGGTCGCTCACTTCAACTGCGACAGGACCCAGTTTGACCTGTCCGCGTGTTTCGGGTTTCAAAGTGAGCTTGCCTTCAACCGGCTCATTTTTTTTTGATCCGATCCTCAGGAAACTGGCGTAGCCGGGTTCCGCGAAATCGACCGGTTCCGATGAATTATTGCGCTTCCTGTTGGCGAAATCCCACAGCCTGACATGGTACCCGGGAAGCAGGGATCTTGAGCTGAGCTGGTATTCTACGGGAAAACTCTCTCCTGCCATGGCTTCATCGCGGACTTTCCTGGTAACCGCCACACCCATTACCGCCACGACGGCCCATAAGAGTGCTATAACGACAAATCCGAAAAGGGAAAATGACGTAAGCAACAGCAGATACAGGCGAATCCTGAGAAACGCGATCAGGGAGGTCCATGCGGCACTGAGGATAATTTTCCCTTCAAAACTGACCCGCCTGAATATCAACCAGATAAGGCCATATCCGACAAAAAGAGATACGGTCAGGAAAATCTGGAAGTTTGAGTGATTCATTACTCTCCAAGCGGTCCGACTTTAACCAGCAGTGTTTTAATCAATTCTTCGGTAGCCTCTTCGGAATATCCCACCTGAGGCTTGAGGATCATCCTGTGCCCGAGTACCGGAAGCGCGATCTCCTTTATATCGTGAGGAATGACATAGTCTCGTCCACGGACAAGAGCGAGTGCCTGTCCTGCACGATATAATCCGAGGCTCCCACGAGGCGACGCCCCCACCAGGATATTTGAATCGGTCCTGGTCTTGCTGACAAGATTGACGATGTAGTCCATCAGATCTTTTTCAACATGCACTCCCTTGACGGTTTTCTGGATTTGCAGGACGTCCTCAGTTGTTATTACAGAATCCATGGATTCAAGCGGATGCCTTTCAGCCTGGTCGAGGAGCATCCGTTTTTCTTCATCCGTATGGAGGTAACCGAGTTTCAACCGCATCAGGAACCTGTCCTTCTGGGCTTCGGGAAGAGGATACGTACCCTGGTACTCTATCGGATTCTGTGTAGCGATAACCATGAACGACGGCGGGAGCTTAAATGTGGTCCGCTCGAGCGTGACCTGGTTTTCCTCCATACACTCGAGCAGTGCCGATTGTGTCCGGGGGGTAGCGCGGTTGATTTCGTCGGCGAGTATGACGTCCGCAAACACGGGTCCCTGCCTGAACATGAATTCCCCGGTTTTTTGATTGTAAACGTAGGTGCCCGTGATATCCGCGGGAAGCAGGTCCGGTGTACACTGAATTCTCTGGAAAGAGCTCTTCAGGCTCTTGGCCAGGGTTTTAGCCATGGTTGTTTTGCCGGTACCCGGTACGTCTTCAAGCAGAAGATGCCCTCGCGCGATAAGGCAGGTGATGAGCAGGTCAACCTGTACAGGTTTGCCTATTATCACCCGCTCCATTGATTCCTTCAGCCGGGCTATACATTTAATGGCGTCGTCGGTTGATTTCGGCTCGACATCCTCCAGGTCGATCTCAGCGCCCATATGAACCGATCCGGGCTCAAGCGAGTCTGGAATCGAAGATGCCGGTGTGGTGGGATAAATTTTTATCATTCAACCTGTCCGATTAGAGATAAAAGATAGTGTAATTGTACCTTATATGAGAGTCGATTTGTGGATTCGGTTCGCAATGTCACTCCCTTGCACCACATCCGATACCCGGCTATTATCTTACCTAACGAAATGTCCGAGGAAAACATCATGGTCAGGAACTCATTCATCATCGGCGCGATTATCCTATTTCTAACGGGGGCTGGAAACGTCTATGCCCGGGACGCGTACGATCTTCCAGGCACCGGGGCAGGGGATATCGCGGTTAATCCCCACGATGGATCTATATGGATATTTTTCCACCAGTCCATGAACCTGGCAGCGCTTGATCCGTCAGGGCAATCGGTTCTCCTCGATATAGATCTCCCTATCGCAGCCACGGCGATGGCTTTTCATCCTGCAGACAATATCCTGTTCGTGACAGGCGAGCCATTGGACGACCAGCGTATATCCGAGGGCGTTGTATATGCAATCGACACAATTACCGGGGATGTTCTGGCACAGAAGGAGATACTTTCCGCGTGCAACTCGATATGCGCCGCGTCGGATGGGTACATCTATGTTTCGACCGGGATGCAGTACGGATATCCGGGAACGATTTATAAGATGATTTTTATCGAAGCGACACCCGACGAAGAAACAGGCGCGGATTCCGCTGTTCCGGAATTTATCATCGAGTACGAGACAGAATGTGGGAAAATCCCGTGGGCGATCCTGGAGGACGATGGGATCGTTTATGTAACCGATCTTGAATTGCAGTGGGCGGCACAGGAAGACGGCTCGATGGGGCCACCGTACGGTGCATGGGTCTGGGCGTACAATTCATCGGACCTGGAATATATCGGAAGTGAATGGGTCGGAATAAATCCTACAGATATGGTAAAAACCGAATTCGGTATCCTGGTCGCTTGCGCCGGACGAAAACAGACTGACAATATGAGTCTGGAGCCGGCTATAACTCTCATTGCTGAACCGGGAACGACGGTCCCGATTATTGCAGGAACCGCCGGAGCTGGCGATATAGCGGTTTCCCCTGATGGGTCATGGGCTATAGCTTCCCTGTCCAACTGGGCTCCTCCGGTACCGGGAAGCGATATAGCGCGACTGCAGCAGCTTAATCCCGAAAGGTTTCCAGACGCCCGTCGATGGGTTTTCACGGGGGATATAGCATGGCTTCAATATATGGACGAGCGTATTGATGTCGCTATTCACAAAATTATAGGCAACGGGTACCTGACAAGCATCGATATAAGCGCAGATGGGAAATATATATATGGGATCTCCGGCGATCCTGAAAAGCTCCTGGTAATTCCCATTGAAGATATCGAGTCTACATCGGATTACTTATATGATGCCGAGGACTGGCGGGATTAGCGCACAGCTGCCCGGTATTCATTATATATTGATCGGTTAAATCTGCCGCCATCTCTCCCGATATTAATATGCCCCCTGAAATGGGTGCAAAGGTCAGGCTGTCTCCACAGCCATGGACCGGTGATGCAATTGTCAGAATTTGGAAGACGTGGTGCTTTACTGGCTGGATCTGTCGCCCTGTCGCTCACCGTGATCATTGGTATTCTTGCTGGTGGCGACCTGGTGAAAACCGTCATTAACGGCGCGATTGCCGCGTTCATTTTCGGCCTGGCCGGATTCCTGATCGGAAATCTGTTCAATGGCTACGTGATGGGCGCAGCGAATCGGGAAGCGATCAATCTCGCTGTCCAGAGGGAAATGCAGAAAAAAGCGGCACATTCGGCAGAAAAAGTTGAAGTTAAAAAGAAAACAATCAAGGAGCAGGACGAAACTCCTTAAACCCGGCTTCAAACGCTTAAATGATCGAGGATATATTACATAGCCTTATCGAGGAATTTAATATCGACTCCAGCATGGCGATGAAGGCTATCGAGCAGTCGGACGGCGACCATGACAGCGCCAGGGAATATCTACTGCTCAATTACAGGAAGTATTTCTTCATGAAGGTCAGGTACCTCGAAGCGAAGATAGACAAGGGCGGAGGGCTGATACTTGCGGCAATTGAGAGGAATGCACCGGGATTCCTGCTGCTCCAGACAATGGTGGACTCCACCGGTGATTTTATCACGGCAGCGAATATCATATCTTCACCTGAAATCGTCAACAGTTTATTCCATACATTTTTCGCGACCAATCCGAGCGCGAGCAAATTCAACGACTCGAATTCCCTTTATGAGTCACTGCTTTCGAATGTAAATACGGCGGAATTCAACGGATTTTTCGAATTCGCGGTAGAGCGAAAACCCGACCTAGCAGGTAACGGGGTCACCGCAACTGTAGCGGACTTCATTACGCGAATACTTGAAGAGATTCTTTACAGAAGGGTCTCTGTCGATGCTGACGTAGAATTTCTAAACCAGCTGGAATTCGACGCTATTAAAAGCAGCCTGGGATTCGGATCGGAAGACGAAGATGTCGAGCAAGATGAGTCGTCTGCAGGCGCAAAAACAAAGGCTCACCCGAGATTCGATGTGGCGCTGAAAGGGCACCTGATCATAGACCCGATCAATGGTCAAAACGTGGACGACCTCTCTGCAGGAGACCCGCTTTATGTGGATGTTGTCGAACGGTCAGATACGGCGGTAAAGGTCGCTACCGCACTTGGCTTTTACCGGAAGGGAGTATGGTATCCAGCCCGGGGAACCATCTTGGACCTGAAAGAATTCGAGGATGGACGTAAGAGGTTTTCCGTAGCTCTTGCCAGGGGGGTCACGGTTAATGTCCCGGCGATGAAGAGTATCAAGGTTAAGACGAATGGGGAAAAGAAAAAAGTGGCACGCAGGACCGGCGAAGGGGAGGACGTAAGTAATCCCATGCCCCTGTTGATCGCGGTTATCCTGATGGCGGCATTTGTCGTGATCCTGCTGATGATAAGATAAAGAAAGCATCTTAAATAGATTTGATTTTCATTTTTAATGGGGTTATTGTGAAATCAATCGCCCCTAACGAGATCAGGGGATTTATTCTGTAACATGACTCAAGACACCGGTATCAACGCAAAATCCGTCAGGCTTGCCGACCTGTGGAAGGATTTCCTCAAGCATGGAAATCTCCAGGCACGAGAGCATCTTGCCCTTAACTATCTCTACCTTGTCAGTTACATCTACGGGCGAATCTCAATCAATCTCCCGCCGCATATTGACAGGGAAGATCTCGAACACCAGGGTACGCTTGGACTTATCGCAGCCCTGGATAATTTCGATCCGGGCAAAAATGTGAAGTTCGAGACTTACGCGTCCATCAGGATTCGGGGCGCTATGATCGATTTTCTGCGGAAGCAGGATATCCTGTCGCGCCCGGTGAGGAAACGCGCCGCCGAGATAGAAAGGGCAAGCGAAGATTTCAGCAAGCGGATAGGCAAGGTCCCGACGACAGAGGAACTTGCAAGGGAACTGGGAAGTACAGTCGATGAAATCTCGGACAGCCTGTGGAAATCAAGCCATTCGTTCATCATTTCCCTTGAACGCGAAATTTACGAGGATGACGAAGGCTCAAGCAGCACGTTCGGCGACTCGCTCGCTATCCCGATGCTGGATCCGTACGACGAGGCTGAAAAATCAAATTTACTGGAATGCATGGCCCAGGCGATCGATGAGCTTCCTGAAAAAGAGCGGCAGATAATCGCGCTTTATTACTACGAGGAACTTACGCTGAAAGAGATCGGAGCCGTACTCGGCATTTCAGAGTCGCGTGTGTGCCAGATACATTCACGAGCGGTTTTTAATCTTCGACAAAAGCTTCAATTAACGGTTTAACCGGTGGACTCTCCACGTATTGTCATACTTGGTATGGGAAACACGATTCTCTCCGACGATGGTTCGGGAGTTGAGGTGGCGCTGGTACTCAGGGATAAATTTTCAGGCATTGAAAATATAACCGTAAAAGAAACAGACCGAACGGGATTCAACTTTATTGAGTTGCTGAAAGATTTCGATATAGCCGTACTTATCGATTCTGTTGAAAGATGGAATGAGCCTGGCACAATTCACGAGTTAAGCCTCGACGATTTCTGAGGAGATGTCGGATGTGGTAAATGAAGCTGTTAGGGAACTGGCAAAGTTAATCGAGAAAAAGATATCAGAGTTCTAAACGCCGGAGCGCGGGATTCCTATCACGCTTTTATCGAAATTGCCAGCGGGACGGTGTCCGCCGCGGCGGACGGCCAGAGGTCAGCGTTACGATAGGAAGGAATCTCATGATTTGAATAACTGGGAACGCGACACTCCAGTTAGCAATATACCGATTATTTCATCAAGTTTTCCTTAAGCCAGCCGTACCATCTTTCCAATCCCACACCCGACACTACACTCAACTCCCACGGCTCTACCTTTGGATTGACCGCTTTCAAATCGTCAATAACTACTTCGAGGTCAAAATTTACCGCTTCCGCAATATCCACCTTGGTAATTAGAACCAGATCCGCCCCGGCAAACGCTTCGGGGTATTTCAGGACCTTATCGGACCCTTCAGGAGTACTGAGTAAGACCACTCGTTTGTGTTCGCCGAGTGCGTACGCTGCCGGGCAGATCAGGTTTCCAATATTTTCGACAACCATTATGTCGATCTCGTCCAGTTTGAATTTCGGGATCGCGTTCTCGACCATTTCCGCGGTCAGGTGGCATGATCCTTCGGTGTTCAACTGGACAGAAAACGCTCCGGTTTTTTCTATCCGTTTTGCGTCGCGGGCAGTATAAACATCGCCTTCAATCACTCCAAATGTGATGTCGGGATTGTCGGCAATCGTTTTTTCGAGAAGTGTTGTTTTTCCCGCTCCGGGACTGGAGACAAAATTGAGTCCGAGGATTTTATGGTCATCGTAGATTTTCCTGACAACATCCGCGTGCCGCTGGTTATCGGCGGACACCGCTTTCATGATGATCACGTCTACCATAGTTACACCTTCTCTTCAGCCTCTTCGCCTTCGAGGCTTACGAGCATAAATTCCCGTCCGGAGATTATTTCAACCGACGGCTGTCCGCACTCTGGACAGAACAGAAAGTAACGTTCCAGCTTTACATCGGCTCCGCAGTTGCGGCACTTTCCCCTACCTTCGACATGCTCGATCTCCATGACGGCGGATTTTGTCATGTCGGATTCTTCTTTGAGGAAACAGTAGGCAAACTCGACCGCATCGATATGCACTCCGCTGATGTCGCCTACTCTGAGAGTCAGCTTTTTGATTATGGAGATTCCGTTCCGCGACGCTTCGTGCCTGGCTAGTTTGAGTAAATCAGTTGCAAGCGAGAATTCATGCATTGCGCATTAATAGTATAGAACCAATCAACAAATCTTTAAATCCAGCACTGTCGGATAAGTAATTCGCTTATTTGCGTTTACTTAACCCCTACTCCTGCTTCCAGCGCCATTGTCAGTTTTCTGAAGAAGAACTTGTTGTCGTGTTCGGTCGATATGCTCACGCGTGCGCATGTCGGGGCGCCGAATACCCATCCCGGACGTACAATGACTCCCTCTTTCAAAAGGAATTCATTAATCTCCTTCGCGTCGACACCGAAATCTACCCAGATGAAATTTCCCTGCGTTTCATTATACCGTAAGCCCATGCGATCGAGATTCTCATAGAAGTATTTTCGTCCGGCGATCACGGTCTCCCTGCTCTTTTTCATGTGCTCATGGTCCTTGAGCGCCGCGAGTACCGCTACCTGCGCAAGTGAATTCACGGAGAATTTTATGCGCAGCGATTCAAGCACTTTGGCGAGGTCCGGATGCATGACCCCGTAGCCGCAACGGAGTCCGGCAAGCCCGATGATCTTTGAGAACGTCCGCAAAGTGACGACATTGCCATGCCCGGCTTTGAGGAATTCGATGCCTTCGGATTTGTCGGGATGATCGACAAACTGCTGGTACGCTTCATCGAGGACTATCAGGCATCTACCGTCGACCACATTGATTAAATCCTCGACTTCCGATTTCGAGCAGTAAGTCCCGGTCGGATTGTTCGGGTTGTCTATCCAGATGATTTTTGTCCGGTCGGTGACATTTTCGGCGAATTTGTCGAGGTCGTTCCTGTAATCCGGATGCCCGATACCGATCTTCGTGCTGTCGGTCATCTGCGACATGATCTCGTAGATCATGAACGACGGCTGCCCCATGATGGACTCGTCGCCCGGTCCGAGACACGCCTGCGCAAGCAGGTAAATAATTTCAACCGCGCCATTCCCGACCACAACCTGGTTCACTGGGACATCGTGGAGTTCAGCAAGCGCTTTTTTAAGATAGTAAACCGAGTCCTCGGGATACAGCCACAGATTGGGAATTTCCTTACGAATTGCTTCCATGGCGAGAGGCGACGGTCCAAGCGTATTTTCATTCGATGCGAGTTTAATAATTTCTGTGGTGATTCCGTATTCCCTCTGCACTTCCGCTATCGGCTTTCCCGGCACGTACGGCTTTACGTTTTTGAGATGGGGGCGGATAAAGTCGCTGATCTCGGACATTTTTACGAACCTCCGGTTTTTCCTCAGGGAATCTATATTCTAACACCGCTTACACTCCAGTTAAACCTTATTTTAGGCAAGCTAAATATCTGTAGCGATATTTTAATCGGAATATGTATACAATAGCGGTTTGGGATAAATTATTTCGAATCTGATTTATGAAGCTTGAAGATAATAAGGTATCAGATGTCTCGCTTTCGGTTTATCCGTGGCACTGGGTGGCTGCTGTCGGGGTGTTCGCGCTTGGATTTATCCTCCAGCTTCCAAAC
>Ga0214471_10003969_pt1 | contig 11449 bp, 6 predicted proteins | sample RVTome_5_FD_207665 | JGI IMG/M metagenome (GOLD analysis project Ga0214471, IMG submission 207665) | Soil microbial communities from uranium-contaminated site in the Upper Colorado River Basin, Wyoming, United States - RVT142D155 | ecosystem: Environmental > Terrestrial > Soil > Contaminated >... | reverse complement strand
GCCCGCGATCCGGTGGGCCGACGAGGGCCACCCGGTGTCCAGCTTCGAGTACGAGGTCAACACCTGGTGCGGGGAGTTCACGACCTACTTCCCGTCGGGGCGGCACTTCTACCTGCCCGACGGACGGTGGGTGCCGGTGGGGGAGCGGTTCGCCTACCCCGAGATGGCGCGCACGCTGGAGCAGGTGGCCGAGCACGGCCCCGACTGGATGATCAGCGGCGGTTGGGCACAGGAGTTCGTGAAGGTCGCCAACGGGATGGGGTGGGACATCTCGCTGGAGCACTTCGAGCAGGCTCCGCCGCCCCGCTGGCAGCCCGCGCACCGGTTCGACCTGGGGGAGTATCAGGTCGCCAGCCTGTCCCCGCCCCAGCTCCAGGGCGTGTTCCTCCAGGTCGTGCTCGGCGTGCTGCGCGAGCTCGACATCGCGTCGGTCGAGCCGATGACCGCGGAGTTCCTGTACCTCGTCAGCGCCGCCCTGGCCGTCGGGCAGGCGCAGTTCGGGTACGTCAACGACCCGACCGTGTTCGACCTGGCGCTGGACGTGTTCGCCGACCCCGACTGGCAGCGCGCGCAGGCCAAGCTGATCCGCTCGCGGCTGCCCAAGCGCGACCTCTCGGACCACGCCCGGTTCAGCGAGGCGGGCGACGACGGCGGCCTGATGGGGCTGGTCAAGGCCGGTGTCGCGTCCAAGAGCAGCCACGCCGACCAGCCGTCGGGCTCGTGCGAGCTGAGCATCGTGGACGCCGACGGCAACTGGATCCAGATGATGAACACGCTCCAGTCCGGAGGCATCCCGGGCGTGGTGATCGGCGGGATCCCGATGGTCGGCTCGCACGCGACGCTGGGAACGCACGGCTCGGCGATCGACTCCTTCCTGGGCGAGGGCATCCGGATGCGTTCCACGATCGGCAACACGATGGTGTTCGCCGACGGGGCGCCGGTGTTCCAGCTCGGCACGCCCGGCAACGTCCACTGCACGGTCCCGCAGGTGCTGAGCTACTGGCACAACCACGGGCTCGACCCGTACGAGGCGGCCTCGATGCCGCGCGTGCTGCCGCTGTCGGCCAACGGCACCGTGACGGTCGAGGACCGTGTGCCAGACGCCGAGCAGGAGGCGCTGGGCAGGCTCGGGCTGAAGCTGCGCGCGCTGCCGTACTGGGACTACCACATGGGGTCGTTCCAGATGTGCTATCGCGACCGCGAGACCGGCGAGCTGTGCGCCACCGCCGACCCGCGCCGCTGCGGCGTCGCCGGCGGCATCCCCGCCTGACCGGCCTCATAGATGAGGCGTGCTGGAACCGGCGCATGCGCGGGTAGTGGCACGCCTCAACACGTGCGGCGGCGGGGCGGGGTCAGCCGACGCGGGCGCGGGGCCCGGGATCGCCGTCGGCGAGCGAGGTGGGGCCGCGTCGGAGCAGCTCCTGGATGCGCTCGTAGGTCGGCTGCGCGACGTCGTCGACCCGCAGGTAGCGGCCGCGCCGAGCCCGCACCAGGCCGAGCGCCATGTCGGCGAAGTGCGCCCCGATCTGCTCCGCCGTCTGCTCGCCGCTCGGGCTGAACCAGTGGGCGACGCCGGTGCACATCTCGAGCAACGCGAGCCGGGCGGCGCGCTCGTCGTCGACCGTGAACACGCCGTCGCGCACGCCGTCGGCGATGGCGTCCTGCCACATCCGCTCGTACGCGTCGCGGACGGCGACCACCTCGTCGCGCTTCGCGTCGCTGAGGGCGCGCATCTCGTTGTCGACGACGAGCGCTTCGAGCTGGTGGTGCGCGTGGGCGGCGACGTGCAGCCGCACGAGGGTGACCAGCCGTTCCTCGGGGCGGCTGACCTCGCAGAACGCGTCCCGCGCGGCGCGCAGCAACTGGCGGTTCGCGTCGATCGCGATGCGGAAGAGCAGGTCCTCCTTGCTCCCGATGTGGTGGTACAGCGACGCCGACATGACGCCGACCTGCTCGGCGATCTCGCGGATCCCCGTTGCGGCGAAGCCCTTCTCGGCGAACAGCCGAAGGGCGGTCTCGCGGATGCGATCGTCGGTGGCGATCAGTGGCACCTCCGTGTGCGAACCCTACTTGGGGCAGGCCGCGCGTTGGCTTGCCGACACGGCCGAGCGACCGCTAGCCTATCTATCGTTCGATCGGGAACCGGGTTCCGTACACAAGGAAGAACCGTCGTCGACCGGGCGCCTCGGTGGCAGAGCCTCGCCGCGCTCGTGCGCGATCGTGCCGAGCGCTGGGGTGACCGCGAGCAGTTCCGCTTCGGCGAACAGCGCATCTCGTTCCGGGCGGCTCACGAGCGCAGTGACCGCCTGGCCCGCGTCCTGGGCGACCACGGCGTCGAACGCGGCGACCGGGTCGCGGTCATGCTCGAGAACGGCCCGGACTACCCGATCGCCTGGTTCGCGATCGCCAAGGCGGGCGCGTTGATGGTCCCGGTCAACGTCCAGTACCGCGACGCCGACCTGCGTCATGTGCTGGACCACTCGGGCGCGCGCGTCGTCCTCACGCGCTCGGACCACGTCGAGCTCGTGCACCGGGCCCGGTCGGGCGACGGTGACCCGCTCCGCGTGCTGGTGCTCGGCGACGTGGACGGTCCCAGCGGGGCGGCCGGCATCGACGGGGAACTCGAAGGCGTGGGGCCGCTGGAGCCGCCGGGGCTGGCGCCGCCGGACCCGGAGCAGCACGACCTGCTCAACCTCCAGTACACCTCGGGCACGACCGGGTTCCCCAAGGCGTGCATGCTGACCCACGGCTACTGGCTGCGCCTCGGCGAGCTGGCCGCCGAAGTCCTGGACCTGACCGACGCCGACGTGATCCTGACGGCGCAGCCGTTCTCGTACATGGACCCGCAGTGGAACACCGTGGTCGGGCTGATCTCCGGCGCCCCGCTGGTCATCCTCCCACGCTTCTCGGCCTCGACGTTCTGGGACTCCGTGCGGGAGCACGGCGTGACCTTCTTCTATTGCCTGGGCACGATGCCGCTGTTCCTCCTGAAGCAGCCCGGGACGCCCGCCGACCGCGATCACCGCGTGCGCATGGTGGCGTGCTCGGGGATCGTCCCGCACCTGCATGCCGAACTCGAGCGCCGGTGGGGCGTGCCGTGGCGCGAGGCGTACGGGATGACCGAGACCGGCGTGGACCTGTACGTGCCCGTCGAGGCCACGCAGACCTTGGGGACCGGGGCGATGGGCCGGCCGGTTCCCACCAAGCAGGTGCGCGTGATCGACCCCAGTATCGGGGCCGAGGTACCACGGGGCGGGACGGGCGAGCTGACGGTCAGGGGCGAGCCGATGATGCTCGGCTACTGGAACGACCCCGAAGCGACTGCCGACACGATCCGCGACGGCTGGCTGCACACCGGTGACCTCGTCCACGAGGACGAGCACGGCTACTACCACCTGGTCGGGCGGCTCAAGGACATGATCCGGCGCAGTGGCGAGAACGTGGCCGCCGCCGAGGTCGAAGCGGTCCTGGCCGACCATCCAGCCGTCCTGGCCGTGGCCGTCGTCCCGGTGCCCGACGAGGACCGGGGCGAGGAGGTCAAGGCGTTCGTCCAGTTGCGGCCGGGCCACGTCCCCGGCAGGGACACCGCGGTGGACGTGGTCGACCACGCGGCCCACCGGCTGGCCCGGTTCAAGGTGCCCCGGTTCGTGGAGTTCGTGGACGAGTTCCCGATGACGCCTTCGGAACGGATCGCCAAGCACGAACTGCTGGCCGGTGCGGGCGACCCGCGCGCGAACGCCCACGACATTGCCGCGACCGGCGCCGCGGGTCAATCGATGGCGTCCAACCAGGGCGAGGTGTAGTCGAAGCAGTCACAGCCGGCGTCGTAGGCCAGCCGCCGGTAGACGACGTTGCCGTCGACCTTGTCCGGTGCGAACCGGGCCCGTGGCCACTGGACGGGTGCGTACCCATCCGGAGTGTTGCGGAAGTGCGCGAGCAGGTCGCCCCGCTGGAACGACATCCCGTCGAGCGGCCTCAGCGCGGCGCGCGTCTGGAACAGCAGCTCGCACGCCTGGAGCGCGACCCAGCCGTTCGCGGCCGACAGCGCCCGCTGGTCGTAATCGGTCCCCAGCCGTTCGTTCACGATGTCGAGGCACGCCTGCTCGCTCGGGGTGATCGGGTAGTTGGCCTGGTCGGTGTCCCAGGAGGGGTAGAAGCCGAACCCCATGCTGTGCTGGACCTGCGCGCTGGGGATGATCCCGGCGTTGTAGATCTCGTGCGGCGCGTCGAACGACGAGATCCCGTACCAGGGCCGGTACAACTGCGCCTCCGCGTTGTTGGCGAAGAACGTCCACGCGGCCCCCCCGTGGTGCCAGAACACCACCCGGTCCACCTCGCGGTCCTTGAAGCGCAGCACCACTCCTGCCATCTGCGCGCTGCTCTGGTCGACGCCGCCCGGGACGTCGGCTCGTTCGATCACGGTGCCGCCCCGCCGCTCCAGCTCGGCCACGAGCTGGTCGCCGGTCCGTGCGAAGTCAGGGTCGGTGCGGACCACGACCCCCATGCTGTCGGTGAGGAAGTCGAACTCGTCGAGCGCCCGGGCGAACAGGACCACCGCCCGGCTCTTGTGGGGGAACAGACCCGGCAGCAGCCACGGCGACAGCTCGTTGTACTGGACCTCGTCGGGCGCCGCCGCCACCTCGAGGAACGGCATCTGCTTGCCCGCATAGCACGCGCGGCCCTTGTCGGCGCCCGGCTCGATCGCCACGACCAGCAGGACCTCGACGTCCTCGGTGAAGTACGTGCACAGCTCCTCGTTGAGGCGGGCCTGGTTCTCGGCGCTCTGGTCGGTCTGGTCCAGGCGCCGGACGATCGCTTCGACGGTGCGGCCGGCGACGCCACCGGTCGCGTTGAGATACTCGACCAGCGCTTCGATGATCGGCTCCGGCGGCTCGCTCTCGGCCGACTCGCCGATGTTGGCGCCCCGGTCGCCTCCGGGTGCGATGACCCCGATCCGCACGACCTCCGGCGTCACCGGGCCGGTCTGGGTCGGCGACGGGTCGGGTGAACCCGGGGTGGAGTTCGGGTCGCCGGGCCCGCTCGTCGTCGACGGTTGCGGCCCCGAGGTCGGCCCCGTGGTCGCCGGGGCGCCCGTCGCGTTCACGTCCGGGTCCGTCTCCGATGCAGACGGGGAGGCCGACGCGGAGCTGTCGGGCGACGCCGGCGTGCCCGAGGGCGAGGTGGTGGGCTCGTCTGCGATCGCGACGTCGTCCTGCTCCCGGACCGTCGACGAGGAGCACGCCGTCGCCCACAGGATCGTCATCGCCATCACGGACGCCATGCCACTGCGGGCCGGGTGCACCACCCTCGACCTCCCCTCCGCTGGGTTGTCAGCCTATCGAGTGTTCGGTAGGTTGGCTACCCGCCGTCACGATCCAGACGAGGAGCGAGGATGGGCCAGCTCACCGCCGCCGCCGGCAGCATCCGGTCGCTGGTCGCTGAGACGGCCGGGCAGCTCGGCGTCCCGGGAGCCTCAGTGGCCGTCCGGCTGGGGGACGAGGTCGTGGAGGCCGCGACCGGCGTGGCCAACGTCGCGACCGGCGTGGAGGTGACCACCGACACGCTGTTCCAGATCGGCTCCATCACCAAGACCTACACCGGGACGCTGACGTTCCAGCTCGTGGACGAGGGGCTGGTCGAGCTCGACGCCCCGGTGCGCGCGTACCTGCCGGACCTGCAGCTCGCCGACGCGACCGCCGCCGACGAGGTCACCGTCCGGATGCTGCTGTCGCACACCAGCGGCATCGAAGGCGACGACTTCCGCGACTTCGGGCCGGGCGACGACACCATCGCCCGGTGGGTCGATGGCCTGCGGGACACGGGCTCGATCCACCCACCGGGCGAGCGGTTCTCGTACTGCAACGCGGGCTTCGTGCTGCTGGGTCGCATCATCGAGGTGCTGCGCGGAGCACCCTGGCGCGTGGTCCTCCAGGAGCGGTTGTTGGATCCGATCGGCGCCACCAGGACCTTCGCGCGGCCGGACGAGGCCATCCTCCACCGGGTGGCGATCGGCCACCTCCCCGATCCGGAGGCAGCGGGCGTCGTGCCGGCTCCGGTGTTCATCGGCAACTACGCCAACGCTCCGGCTGGCAGCACGTTGTCGGCGACGCTGCGCGACGTGATCCGGTTCGCCGACGTGCACCTGGACGAGGGGCGCGCTCCCGACGGGGCCGAGCTGCTGACGCCGGATGCGGTCAAGCTCATGCAGACGGCGCAGCTCGAGCTGCCGCCGGTCACCGAGTTCACGCACGGCGCGCTGCCGTGGGGGGTCACCGAGATCGGCGGGCTCCAGGTGCTCGCCCACCCCGGTGGGACCCTGGGCCAGGCGTCGCTGCTGATGCTGGTTCCCGAGCGGCGTTTCGCCGTCGCAGCCGCCGGGAACGGGCCGGGGGCCGACGGCCTGGGGTTCGCCGTCGCGCTCTGGCTGATACAGGAGCTGTTCGGGGTGCAGCCTTCCGCGCCGGGGTCGTCAGTGCGCGATGACGTCGATCTCGCCCGCTACGAGGGCGTCTACGAGCGCTTGAACGGACGCTTCGACCTGTGCGTCGGCGGGGATGGCCTGGCGGCGAGGCTGCCCGGCAACAAGCTGCTCCCCGAGCGCTTCCAGAGCACGTACCTGCCGGGCGGGCGTCCGACGGCCCGGCTCGTGCCGCTCAGCGAGGAGGTGTTCGCGGTCCAGGGCAACGAGAGCGACGCGCTCGGCGGGCGCATCGTGTTCTCGGACTTCGATGACGAGGGGCATCCCGGCTGCCTGAGCGACGTGCGCCTGGCGCGGCGCGTCCCCGACGCGACGCCTGAGGTCTGAGGTGGAACGCGACGTGCGGCTGGAGATCGACGGCGGCGTGGCCGTCGTCACGTTGGACCGCCCGGAGGTGCTCAACGCCGTGCGGGCACGGACCCTCGACGAGCTGTTCTCCATCCTGGACCGGGTCGAAGCCGATCCGGACATCCGCGCGCTGGTCATCACCGGGGCGGGACGGGCGTTCTCGGCCGGCCAGGATCTCGATGAGCTGGGGGAGGCGCTGCTCGGCGAGGTCGATCCGGATGCGGGCCGGGCGAGCCTGGCCCGGTTGCAGGAGCTGACGCGCCGGCTGGTGGCGCTCGACGTCCCGACCCTGGCCGCGCTGAACGGCATCGCGGTCGGGCTCGGCGCCGAGCTGGCGCTGGCTTGTGACGTCCGGCTGGCCTGTGCGAGCGCGTCCATCGGGTTCGTCGAGGTCCAGCGGGCGCTGTTCGAGACCAACGGGGTGATGTACCTGCTCCCGCGCATCGTGGGCCTGGGGCGGGCTGCCGAGCTGCTGCTGACCGGCGACCGGATCGACGCCGATGAAGCCGGGCGCATCGGTCTGGTCAACCACGTCGTGCCCGACGACGAGCTGCTGGACCGGGCGCTGGTCCTGGCCCGGCGTTGGGCGCGCAACGCACCGCTGTCGATACGGCTCGTCAAGCAGGTCCTGCGACGCACGTGGGAGTCGGATCTCGAGGGCGTGATGAAGCTGGAGGTCGACGGGATGCTGGACTGCCTGGGCACCGAGGACCTGCGCGAGGGTGTCGCGGCCTTCCACGAGGGCCGCGAGCCGCGCTTCCGGGGGCGCTGAGGGATGGTCGTCAGCACGACGCCGACTGCCGCCGGCCACACGCGTGAGTCGCGCTACCTCACGATGCGCGACGGCGTGCGGATCGCGATCGACCTGCACCGGCCCCGCATCGGTGGGCGTGTCCCGACGGTGATACGCGCGACGAGGTACTGGCGCCGCCACCCGGAGCCGACGGACCCGGTCGCCCGCGCGCGCTGGATCGACCAGGCCCAGGTCCTGACCGACGCCGGCTCCGCGTACGTGACCGTGGACGTGCGCGGCACGGGCGCTTCGTTCGGGGCGTGGCGCGCCCCGTGGGCGCCCGACGAGGTGGCCGACCTCGGCGAGGTCGCCGCGTGGATCACGGCCCAGCCGTGGTCCAACGGGTCGGTCGGGGCGTTCGGCGTGTCGTACGACGGCAACACCGCCGAGTTGCTGGCGGCGACGGGCGAGCCGTGCGTCAGGGCGGTCGTGCCCCGGTTCTCGGACGTCGAGCCCTTCGAGCACCTGTCGTTCCCGGGGGGCATCCTGCTCGATGGGTTCCTGCGCGAGTGGGCCGCGATGAACCTCGCGATGGACGTGAACGACGTCCGGGCGATCCGCGGCCTGAGCGACGAGGAGTACGCGGGGCTCGAGGAGCAGCTCGGGACGCTGGCCGGCGTGGATGGTGACGAGGACGGCCGGCTGCTCGCTGCGGCGGTCGCCGAGCACAGCGACAACGTCGACGTGCACGCCGTCGGGGCGAGCCTGACCTACCGCGACGACGAGGCGGCGAGATCGCTGCTGATCGACGAGATCAGCCCGATGGCCCGGCGGCGCGAGATCGAGGCATCGGGTGCGGCGATCTTCGCGTGGGCGAGCTGGTTCGATGCGGGCACGGCGCTCGGAGCGATCGAGCGGTTCCGCAACTTCTCGAACCCCCAGCGTGTCCTGATCGGTCCGTGGAGCCACGGTGCGGGCTTCCATGCCAGCCCGTTCAGCGACCCCGGACGTCCTGCCGAGCTCGGGGTGGAGCAGCAGTACGCGCTCATCACCGACTTCCTGCGCGACAACCTCACGGACGCGGGGCGGGCCACCATCGGCAGGACGTTGCGGTACTACACACTGGGCGCCGAGGAGTGGCGCGAGACCGATGTGTGGCCGCCACGGGGAACGACCACGATCCGCTGGTACCTCCGCGAGGGCGGTCGGTTGGAGCGTGCCGCCCCGGTAGGTGACGGCGCCGACCATTACGAGGCCGACTTCTCGGCCTCGACGGGGGCCACCACGAACCGGTGGCAGACCCAGCTCGGCGGCGGGCCGGTCGTGTACGGCGACCGGCGCGACGAGGATCGCAAGCTGCTGACGTACGACACCCCGCCGCTGGAACACGACCTCGAAGCCACCGGGTCACCGGTCGTGACGCTGCACGTCCGGTCGACCCACGAGGACGGGGCGTTCTACGCCTACCTGGAGGATGTCGCCCCGGACGGCACCGTGACGTACGTGACCGAGGGCCAGCTCCGGGCGCTGCACCGGTGCACCGCGCCCGCGCCCGAGGACCTGGTCGCCGAGGGCCCGTACCGCACGTTCCGCCAGGCCGACGCCGCCCCGCTGGTCCCCGGCGAGCCCGCGGAACTCACGTTCGCGCTGTTGCCGACCTCGGTCCGGTTCGCCGCCGGCCACCGCATCCGCCTCGCCATCGCCGCCCACGACGCCGGCACGTTCGTGCGCATCCCCGCCGAGGGAACCCCGGTCGTCACCGTGGACCGGTCGGTGCAGCGTCCGTCACACATCGAGCTGCCGGCGTTCGGCTGACCCCACGCTCCCTGGGTGCATCTGTCGTCGTCGGGCGCGCTCATCCGCGTCTGGTGGGTACAGCTGCACCCAACGGCGATGAGCGCACCCAGGAAGGTCGGGGCGTGGTGCGCCGCGACAGCCGGCGGCCGGGGACTTCGTGCGCGCGCACGGGGCGTGGGCGGACGGGGCGTGCGACCTTCCTGTGAGGCAGGACGCTGCGGTGTGAGGGGAACGACATGCGGGCAACCGTGGGCAGCAACGAGGTCGCTGGCGTGGACCGGCTCGTTCGGTACGAGCACGGACGGGGAGGTTCGGGGATGCGCCTTCGGGATCGGCGGCTGACCGCTGTCGTGTCGGTCGTCGTCGGGGCGCTCGCCTTCGCGACGCTGCCGGCGGCCGCACCGCCGCCACCGGGCGCCGTCGACCTCGACGTGCTGTTCGTCGGCGCCCACCCCGACGACGAGATCTACGGCTTCATCTCGTTCGGGCAGTGGGAGGAGCACGACGGGCTCGAGGCCGGCGTGGTGTCGCTGACCCGGGGCGAGGGCGGCGGTGACCCCCACGTGCGCGAGGTCGAGCTGCGCAACGCCGTCGGGCTGATCGACGCCGACGTGTTCTTCCTCGACGTCGCGAACGCGCACTTCAACACGAGTGCGGCGGTCGCGGATGCGGCTTGGGGGGACGCGGCGCTCGAACGGCTGGTCCGCCTCATCCGGGTCACGCGCCCCGAGGTGCTCCTGTCCATGCACCCCTACCCCCGCGAGTGGCCGCTCGAGCGCTGGCACGGCGAGCACCAGGAAGCGGCGCGACTCACCCGGGAAGCGTACGACCTGGCCGGCGACGCAGGCGCCTACCGGCACCAGATCACCGCGGAGGGGCTGGCGCCGTGGACGCCGCTCAAGCTCGTCATGCACCCCGACGCGCTCACCGCGGTGACGCCGGGATCCGCCGCCGAGTCGGTCGTCGGCGGTGTCGAGGGCGTCGACGGGAGTTGCACGCGCGAGGGTGAGCTGCTGGCCGACGCGATGGAACCCTGGTGGCTGTACCGCCACGACGTGCCCGGAACGCGGATGTCGCTGCGCCACGGGCGGCCGTGGGGGACCCTCCTCGCCGACCACCAGCGCTCGTACCCGTCACAGGGCAAGGGTGGCACCGAGCAGACGGCCACGCTCCTGGCGCTCGGGTCGGCCGTCTGCGAACCCCTGTACCTCCTACACAGCCGGGTGCCGTTCACGCCGGGGCGCACAGGACCCACCGCCACGTTCGAGGGCATCCACCACACGGCGCCCCGTGGACTTGCGCTCGGCACCAGGTTCGAGGTGCACCCCGCGGAGCCCGAGATCGCAGGCGGCCGGCCGCTCGCGGTCACCGCGGTCGCGTCGGGCCCCGCGGCGTCCCGCCTGGATGCCGGCCGGGTCACGCTGGCCGCTCCCGACGGGTGGGACGTCTCCGGTGACGGCCTGCTCCGCCCCGAGGATGACCGCTGGACGGCGGCCTTCACCGTGACGCCACCGGCTGGCGTGGCACCGGGCTACGGGCGATTGACCGCGACGCTGTCGACGGCGACGGGCAGCGGGGCGAACGTCGCGACGGTCGAGGTCGTGCCGCCGATCGAGCTGGACCTGCCCGCGCTGCCCCGGACCGCGGACTTCCGTGAGTGGGCGACCGAGTGGGACGTCCGCTTCCTCGACCTGCTCGACCTGGCACCCCGCACGATCGTCGGCGCCGGGCTCGACCGCGACCTGACGGTCGGTGTCACCAACCACACGCCCACGCGCCAGGACGTCACGGTCACCTTCGAGGCGCCTGCCGGCTTGGCGGTCGAGCCGGACGAGGTGGTCGTCCGGAACCTGCAACCGGGGGCTACGCGGTCGGTCACCGTGACTCTCCGGAGCACCGACGTGACCCTGCCGACCTCGCGGGGTGGCAGCGACCATCCGCTCGCGGTCACGGCCACGACGAGCGCACTGGCGACGACCGAGACCGTGCTGATCAACCTCGTGCCGGGTACCACGGTGCCCGCCGCGACCGCCGCCCCGACCGTGGACGGCGTCCGGGGTCCGGGGGAGTACGTGGGCGCCCCGGTGTCCGTG
>Ga0214471_10003968_pt1 | contig 11453 bp, 9 predicted proteins | sample RVTome_5_FD_207665 | JGI IMG/M metagenome (GOLD analysis project Ga0214471, IMG submission 207665) | Soil microbial communities from uranium-contaminated site in the Upper Colorado River Basin, Wyoming, United States - RVT142D155 | ecosystem: Environmental > Terrestrial > Soil > Contaminated >... | reverse complement strand
GATGTCCAGGGGGGCGGCTTCAGCGTACCCCGGCTCCCGCTGCTTGATGAACCAGGCGTTCTCTGCGAACCGGCAGGCGTCGAGCATCAGCGGTATGTCGTGCCTATTGCAGACCGAACGGATCTCTTGGAGATTCTCCATCGAGACGGGTTGGCCTCCCCCGGAGTTGTTGGTGACTGTCATCATCACCAACGGGACCCTGGGGGCACCAACCTCGGCGATGGTGTCCTCCAAAGCATCTACGTCCATGTTTCCCTTGAAGGGATGCTCGGATTGCGTATCGCGCCCTTCGGGGATGAGGAGGTCTCGAGCTTCGGCACCCTGATACTCGACATTGGCGCGCGTGGTGTCGAAATGGGTGTTGGAGGGAACCACGTCGCCTTGACGAACCTTGACAGAGAAGAGGATGCTCTCCGCGGCCCGCCCCTGATGAGTCGGTATCACCTCGGGAAAGCCCGTGATGGCGGTAACCGACTCTCGGAATCGCTCATAGGAACGGCTGCCGGCATAGGACTCGTCGCCCTGCATCATTCCCGCCCATTGGCGGGTGGAGAGAGCACCAGTACCCGAATCGGTCAGGAGATCGATGATCACCTCGTGGGCTTTGAGCCCGAACAGGTTGTACCGGGCTCGTTCCAGAGCATGCTGTCGTTCCTCGAGGGTTGAGAAGTCGATCTGCTCGACCGAGTGCATCCGGAACGGCTCGATGATGGTTCGAAATCCGCTTCCAGGAGTCTGTGGCTCAGACATGATCACCCGACCGGAGTCGGAGCTTTGGACGTCTCGGGCACCCTTGGCGGTCGGGTTGTGACCGTGAGCGATTCGCCCGCCCTGATATTTGGGATCGGTCCGGTGAGGCCCAGATCGGTCCTGATGATCGTGCTGCCCAGCAGGAGCACTGCGCCAGCACTAGTCCCGTCTGGTAGGTGCTGATTGTCCCGATGCCGCCCTTCAACAGCAACGGGACGGTGGCCAGGTACTGCGTGCCCACTCGCTCCGACCTCAGCTTTCCCTCGCGTATCCAGCGACGAAGCGTCTCTGGGTTACGTCCCGCGAAGCGAGCTGCTTCTGGCACGGTCATTCTGGACACAGTCGTATCCTACGAATCTGGAGACTTCTCGGCCCGTGCTTGGCTGATGCCCGAGGTCGCCCACCTATCCGCTTTCGAGCACGCTGCACGTAATGAGACGAATCCGAGCCGAAGAGGGCCCTTACTTCAAACGTGTCGCGTAGCTCAGATGTGTGACGAGGGGAGAGTGAAACGCCTCGATCAGGTCCAACGCGATCCTGCCGCGGTCGACGCCTTCGAACAGGCGGGTTCCCGCTCCCAGAAGCACGGGCGCCAGAGCGATCGAGAACTCGTCGACCAGCCCAGCGTTGAGGTATTGGAGGATGGCGTTGGCGCCACCGGCGATCCGAATGTCCCTGTCCCCGGCGGCCGCTCGAGCCTGTTGCAGTGCGATCTCGATCCCGTCGTTGACGAAGTAAAAGATCGTGCCTCCGGGGCGCTCCCAGGGATCACGCACCTGGTGGGTGAGCACGAACACCGGAGTGTGAAAGGGGGCCTCTTCGGGCCAGTAACGCTCTCCCCCGTCGAACATCCGCTTTCCCATGATGCTGACTCCGGTGCGGCCGAAGGTCTCCTGGAGGATGGTGTTGTCCGGGCCGGTCTCGCCGCCATCGCCAAGCTGCAGGTTGTCACGGAAGAACTTCTGCTCGGACACCCAGGCCTGGAGCTTCATCCATTGATTCATCCAATCCTTGTAGCCAGGGTCGTCGGCGTGGGCCAGATCCATGCCCTCGGGGGCGATGAACCCGTCGAGGGACATGCTCACGCTGAAGAACACCTTGCTCATATCAGCCTCCTCCCAGGCCCGACGGCTCGATCGGCGTCGCAACGTAGCCCGCCAGCCGGCCCAGAGTCTGTTCGGCGCCCTCGATGGCCTGGTATTCCTCGACTACCCGGTCACGCTGGGCGATGGTCTTGAAGGCGGCGTGCAGCGTGACCTCGCTGAGATCGCCCCGCTCGACGATGGTCACCGTGGACGTGAACATCTCCGGGTCGTCCTCGCCTTCACCGTGGAGGAAGACGATTCGCTCGGGTGGTGTGATCTCGAGCCATTCGATCCGGTTCGGGTAGTTCGTTCCGTCGGGGCCGTGCATGGTGAAGTCCCACACGCCGCCGGGGCGAAACTCGAAGGAATGGGTGGTGGTAGTGAATCCGTTGGGGCCCCACCAGTGGGCCAGGTGTCTGGGGTCGGAGTAGGCCTCGAACACGACACGACGAGGGCCCCCAATGATGCGGGACACCACGATCTCCTTGTCGGAGGTCGCCTCGCGACTAGCGGGCCGTTCCATCTGGTCGCTCCTCTCGTTGAAGGTCGCTGACGTACTGGCTCAAGCGGTCGAGGCTCTCGTTCCAGAACTCCTCGAAGCCACCCGTCCAGGCGTGTATCGGTTGCAGGCCGCGGGCGTCGAGGCTGTAGAGACGCTGCTTGCCCGCCTGGCGGGCATACACCAGCCCTACTTCACGGAGGACGCGCAAGTGCTTGGAGGCTGCCGGCTGCTTCAGCCCCAGCGCGTGAGCCACCTCGGAAACGGCGCGCTCCTGCCCCTTGAGCATGATGAGGATGCGGCGGCGATATGGCTCGGCGACGGCGTTGAAGGCATCCGAGGTGGTCGCGGCACGGGCCATGGAATGGTGATGATATGCCTATATAGGAAAATGTCAACTACGAGGCTCAGCCGTTCCCCGGAGGCGACACACCGGATCAGATCTGGGCCGATCGTGAAGGCGGTCCTGGGCGATGGACGGCCGAGTCCTGAGCGTCTCCCACCGTCCGGAGTCGTGCTGTCGTAGAGTCGGATTCGCGGGATAGGCTCAAGTAAGAGGTTCTTCGCGGCTTAGGTTCTGAAGCATGGAGGCGGCGACCTCGGCATCGGGTGCCGCTCCAAGTCGTTGGAATGTGGAAAGGGCCGTCTCGAGCTCCATCGCGGCCGATAGGTGATCACCGATCCCGGATAATGCCTTCGCCAGACCGAGACGCGTTCGCGCCGTCTCGTACGGGGCACCGGCGTCCTGCCATAGCCGCCATCCGCTACTGAGATCGCGGATCGCGGTCCGAGCATCTCCGTCGGAGAGATGGAGGGCCCCGCGCGCAGAATCGGCCGCGGCGCGCAAAGCCTGGCTCCCGTATCGCTCGGCGATTCCGTCGAGCTCGACGGTCGCCATTCGCGCGGTCTCGATGTCCCCTCTCTCCTGGGCGATCTCGGCTTGCGCCGGGAGCAGTTTCGCTCGGGTTAGCTGGTCCTGCGTGCCGGCGAGGGCACCGGCAATCGCCGCAGCCGCGCCATTGAGATCGCCTTCCGACATACGTAACAGGGCGAGACCAGGATGTGGCAAGCCGCCGAGTTCGTGCGATCGATGGAACGCCTCGGCAGCGGCGGTGAGATTTCCTTGCCTTAGCTTGATCTCACCGAGCTCGTAATGGGCCACGGCCGTGTGGTTCAAGTCCCAAGCAGCGCTCTCAGAACATGCGAGTTCCGCCTCACGTTCGCCCTCGGCCCACTCGCCCCGGAATATCTTCACGGCCACTTGGTGTGTCCTGCAGTCCCCGGCGACGCCCACAGGCCCGGTCGCATCGGTTATGCCTTGCACGAGATCGGTCCATTCGGCCGCGCGCCGGAAGTCGAATAGGTCCAGGCAGGTGCAGATCGTCCTGCAGTACACGATCGCCGTGGCGAACGTGCCGAGCTCTCCAGCGACCGCCGAGGCCATAGCCTCATCCAACCTGGCCATGCTGTCGTCGAGGCGGCCGACCCGTGCCAGCGCATATCCTTGGAATACCAGACCGAGCGCCACGAGATCGCGGTCTCGGTACTTTCGTCCTAGCCGGTGGGCAACCACGGCGCTCTCCAGGCCCGCCTCGATCTGTCCGGTTGCGAGTTGGATGAGGGCGGTCATCGCCGCCAGTTCGCCATGTGTCGCCGACTCGGGCTCCTCTTCGAGGAGTCGTTTCGCCTTGTTGAACCACCCGCTTGCTGCTGACATGTTCAGCCTGGCGAGGTAGTTCGGCACAAGCGCTATCGCCATCCGGGCGGCCGCGCCCAAGTCGCCGGCGACAAGGTACGCCTCGTGGGCGCGCTGGCGCGCATTGATCGACTCATCGTGGTGATCGGTCCAGACCGCCGCTTCGCCCAGGGCTTCCAGGTCGGCGGGTTCCAATGAGCCGGTGATGTCCGCGGCTGCGAGCACCTCGTAGGCCTCGTCCCATAATCGTCGGGACATCGCCTCGTGACCGTGGACGGCAAGGTCTGAATTGTCGACCGAGCCGACGGGCTGAGGCTCCCCGCCCTCTCCCACCCCCACGCGAAGTGCTTCGTTCGCCAACCTGACCCTCCGCCGCGGCTCGTCGGAGTGGATCTGGAACTTGTCGTAGAGCCGAAGCAGGTGCTGCTTCACGGCGGCCTCACTCACGAACAACTCCATAGCGATCTCTCGCGTCGAGGCCGGCTCGGAGTAGACCGCATCTGACAGCACAGGACGACACAGGGCGGCGAGCACATCGCGCTCGCGGTGCGTGAGCTGGGGAACTCGGTCGACAGGCATCGGTTGTCGCCCCTGGTGGACTCAGGCTCAAGACCTTACTTAAAGGTAAGGCTCGGTCCCCTTGGGAATGTCACCTTCTGAGGGATTTCACCGTTCTCCTGGTCCCCGTACCTTGGGCAAAAGCCGCTGCCTTTCGATCGTAGGGACGATTCCAAAGGCCCACACGAAGGGAAAGATGACAATGCAGACGATTAAGGCAATCACCGAGAATTCCCCCCAGTCATTTGATGAGGATGTCAGCGAGTTTCCTCGGCGTCTGATCTCACGGACCGAGCTGACGCCGGTGAGCTTTCTCCGCCGGACCGCCGCGCTCTATCCGGATCGGGTGGCCGTTATCCACGGAGAGATCCGATTCACCTGGGCCGAGCACGAGGAACGAGTCAACCGGCTGGCGTCGGCCTTGAGGGGTGCCGGTCTGCAGAAACACGACCGGGTGGCGATCCTCTGTCGCAACCTCCCGCCGATGCTGGAGGCGCACATGGGGGTTCCCGCCGCCGGAGGCGTCTTGGTCGCGATCAACACGCGACTGTCGACCGAGGAGGTCCGCTACATCCTCGAACACTCGGGCGCTCGCTTCCTTCTGGTGGACCGGGCTCTATTCGACGTTGTCGAAGGTTTGGACCTCGAGCAGGTGGTGATGGTGGAGATCGATGAAGACATGTCCCCCGACAGTGGTTACGAGCGGTTCATCGCCACCGGCTCACCTGGTGAAGTCGAGAGCTGGCTCGAAGGCGAGGAGGAGCCGATCTCGATCAACTACACGTCCGGGACGACCGGCCGTCCCAAAGGAGTCGTGTACACCTATCGCAGCGTCTATTTGAACGCACTTGGCGAGATCATCGAGGCCAAGCTGAAGAGCGACTCGGTCTACCTATGGACCCTCCCCATGTTCCATTGCAACGGCTGGTGCTTCACCTGGGCCGTCACGGCGGCAGGCGGCACACACCTGTGCCTTCCCGCGGTCGATCCGGAGAAGATCTGGGGCCTGATCGACACCGAAGGCGTCAGTCATATGAACGGCGCTCCCGTGGTCTCTATGTGGGTCGTCAACCACGAATCGGCTCACCGCCTCGAGCGGGAGATCACGGTGCTCCTTGGGGGAGCCCCACCGTCGCCGACGTTGCTGGGTCAGATGCGTGAGCTTGGCTTCAGACCGCTCCACATATACGGGCTCACCGAGACCATCGGTCCCACCACCGTGTGCGAGTGGCAGGACGGATGGTCCGAGATGGAGACAGACCTCCTGGCGCCGCTCCTTGCTCGACAGGGTCAGGCCTATGTCATCTCGGACGAGATTCGGGTGGTTGACCCGGAGATGGGCGACGTCCCCCGCGACGGCATCGCCATGGGTGAGGTCGTCATGCGAGGCAACAACGTGATGCTCGGCTACTTCCGCAATCCCGAGGCCACGGAAGAGGCGTTCCGGGGAGGCTGGTTCCACTCCGGGGACATCGCGGTGTGGCACCCGGACGGGTACATCGAGCTCCGGGATCGAGCCAAGGACATCATCATCTCCGGCGGCGAGAACATCTCAACCATCGAGGTGGAGCAGATCATCCTCCGGCATCCGGCGGTTCTCGAATGCGCTGTTGTCTCTACCCCGCATCCCACCTGGGGCGAGCGGCCAAAGGCGTTTGTCACGCTTCGGCCCGGTGTGAACGCCACCGAGTCCGAGCTCATCGAGTTCGTACGGGAGCGGCTTGCTCATTTCAAGGCACCTGAGGCCGTGGAGTTCTGCGAACTGCCCAAGACCTCGACCGGCAAGGTTCAGAAGTACGTGCTCAGGGAGCGCGAGTGGCAGGGGAGCGACCGCAGGATCAATTGAAGACGAACCCCGGTCCGGTCGCCCCGGCGTCGGCCTGGGGTTCGCGATTTGGGAATGGCGACTCCAGGTTCTGCTCCTCCCTCGGATCGTCAGATCCATCGACTGTCCGCAGATGACTGGTCGTCGTCAGGTCGATCCATCCGGAACAAGAGAGGCGACGGCCTGATGGCCGCCGCCTTACCTTGGGGACTCCCCATATCTCAAGTGTCGCCGCTGTCGGGGCTGTCCGGGCTGTCCGGGCTGTCCGGCGAACCACTGGTGTCCGCCGACCCACCCGCTGCTGGAGGCGGGGGAGACACTGGGGCAGGCTCCGGGGCAGGAGCGACCCAGCCCGCATCGTCGGGACTGTCGTTGGGTGAGTCCGCGGACTCCTCGACGCTCTCGTTGGGTGAGTCTGCCGACTCGGGGGAGGGGTCGACCCAGCCCGCATTGTCGGGGCTGTCGAAGGGCGAATCTGCCGATTCCTCGACGCTCTCGTTGGGAGAGTCCGCCGACTCCGGTGAATCGTCGAGGAAGCTGGTCTCTGGGGCGGTCCCGCCGGTGGTGTCGACCAGCCTGATCTGTCCTTGCTGGTCGTTCAGCTCCAGGCCGGTGTCGGCAGTAGCTGCGCTGATACCACCGGCGGCGATACCTATGAGTGCAGCACCTCCGGCGATCAGTTTCCAGCGATCTAGTTCCATGATGCTCCTCCTTTCTGGGGGGCTTCGCCGTTGTGCTCAAGCCTGCAGGAGCCAGATGAGCCGGTGGTGAGCTCGACCTGAGAGTTCTCTCATCTTCGGTCGGCTCCCGCCAACCATTCGGCGGCGAGGTCGAGCCGGCGGGCAGTGTTCTCCGCCCATCTGGCCTCCATGACCCGGAATGGGCCGGTGGCGAGGCCGATGACCGCGGCTGCGATCCGCCGACGAAGCTCGGGGCGGGCGTGTTGGGTTTCGGCGTGGGCTAGAAGGCTGGCGCCAAAGCGTCTGACCTGTTTCGGCCGGTCGGAGATTTGTGCCAACACCGAGAGGTGGGCGCAGAAGTTGGCGAGATCATCGATCCGGAGGCCGGCGCCGGCAGTGTCTATGTCGAGCAGACCGGTGATCTGGCCACGGTCGACCAGGAGTTGTGCCTCGTAGAGGTCTCCGTGCACGGCCGTCACCGGGCCCGGGTCGTCGGCGTGGCCAGAAGAGAGAGAGTCGAGCAGGGTTTCGAGCCGAGTCAGCGAGCCGGGCACGGTGGCGGCGATGACGTCGGCGTGATGCGACAACGATAAGAGCAGGTCTCGCCGGGGAGGTTCTTCGCCCAGCTGAGCAGGAAGCCGATCGAGCAGGGCCGTAATAGCGCCGGGTCGCGGCGCCGGGTTCCGGCTCGAGCGCAGGGCCGACCGAAGCGTTTCGCCTGGCATAGCGGTCAGCACCAGGACACCGCCATCGCTCCAGCCCAGGCTTTCAGGGACCGGGAGAATCGGCGCGAGCGATCGGTGCCGCTTGTGGAGGGCTTCGACTCTGTCGGGGCGCACGACTTTGAGGAAGAGGCGGCCTTGCCGGCCGGTTGCCTCGATTACAGCTCGGCGGCCGGGTCGGTAAGCGCGGGTGCGCAGCTGGACGGTCCCGCCGTCGACTCCCAGATCGTCGAGCAACGAACCCACCATCTCCGGGTCGAGGGCGTTGGAGAGGCCGGGCAGGAAGGGGTCTTGAGGCCATCGCCACACAGCGACCTGGTTCGATCCGTCGTCGAAGACGGCGGCGCCGTGTGCGGGAATTCGGTCGCCGGTGGCAGCGACGAAGGTCTCTGACGTGGCGTCGCCGGTCGCCCGGCTCATCCCGACGCGGTACTGAACCACCGTGGATCGCCCTGGCTGGTGGTTCACCTGACGTGGACGCCAAGAGAGGACGGCCCGACCGGCAGTCTCGGCAACTGTGGCGAGCAAACCGGCGGCGTCGGGACCCAGGAGGAGGCGCAGTTCGGGGGGCCAGGCCTCCTCCTCGGTATGGGAGGAGGGGATTGGTAGAGGCTGGAGGGCGGTCATGACCCTAATGAGCCACGGCACCCTCTTACACAGAATCCCTGACAGGCCCGCGCCGCCAGCCATCGAATCCACGTCACGGCCGTGCGCGGACGCATTCTGGCTCGTCGTCGTTTCGTTCCCGTCGTGCCTTTGTTGAACCGATGCGTGGACCACCGGCCCGATGAGCCTCCGTGAGTCCTGGATTCAAGAAGTGATTCCCACCCGGCATCCTTCCTGGAAGGAGTTTGCCGCCAAAATCGGAGGGGAGTTCAAAGCCAACCGCTTCTGGCGGAGCGACGAGGTGGTAACGCAACTCGGGGACTGGGAGGTGCATCTCGATACCGTGATGCTCGACCCCGAGACGGGGGCACCGCACACCGACCTAAAAACGGGAGCACCCGCGGCGGGCCTCCACTTCTCCACGCGCCGGGGGACCCAGGTGTGGGCCAACTTCACCAGCACCGACGGGTTCCGCTTCGTCATTCGGGACACACAATGGCTGCACCGCAACCCTTGGGGGCTGCAATGGGACATCGATGTGGGACGCGTGATCGACCAGGTAAAGCGCCGCCGTGGGATCGAGGACGTCGAGGTCGGTCACCCGGATTTCGACGAGCGCTTCACCGTGAGGACCGACGAACCGGCCAAGCTGCGGAGCGTGTTCGACTCCTCGATCCTCGAGCAGGTGATGCGGTCCTCGGACCTGGCTGAGATTCGAATCGACTCCGAGCCCATTGATGGGCCCGTTCCCCGCCCAGCCGACCTGCTCATCTGGAAACGTCTCATGACCCACGACGTCGAGGAGTTGGTGGACTTTCACGAGCTGATCCTCGGCCTGCTCGACCGCCTGGCCAACCAGGGCTCGGCGGCACCCTTCATTCAGTCTCCTTCCACCTAGGCGGACAGAGGGCCCGGGAGCCGTCGCACTGTTCGCCGCAATAAACGCGATAAACGACAACGACACGCTCCCACCGCTCTGGTAGCTGCTCTCCGTGATCCTGGCAACCGTGTCCGTGGTCGCGGTGCTCACCGCCATTCCAGCCCGCACGGCGCCCGACACCTCGTCGCCGAAATACTTCGAAACGAGCTCGCCTGATAGAGACCGAAGTGACAATCGCTATCGGCGTTTGTCGGCCATCAGAACCCTCGGCGCTCGCAGGGGTTCCCTGAGCTCCTATGAAACGATTGTGCTCCTTACCGTCGAGGAGAACATGGACTCTTTGCACAAGGCCGGACAAGTCGAGTACCGAGCACCGGCGCTTAGGACGCGGGGCGGAACAAGCGACGCTCCTCCTGCCTAGGATCGAGCGATGTCCGTCCGCTTCGGGGCGACGATCTGTCAGCTTGTGCCCTTCCCGCTGCTCCGCGACGACTTCGTCTTCGCCGAGTCGATCGGGCTCGAAAACGCCTGGGTGATCGACCAGTTCTGGATCGACGGCGTGCCCGAGGTTCCTCTGCTCGAGGCGTGGACGACGCTGGCGGCGCTGGCGGTGGAAACAGAGCGGATTCGGATCGGGGCCATGGTCACCAACGTGTCTACGCGCAATCCCGGCATGCTGGCCAAGTCGATCCTGACTGTCGACCAGATCTCCGGTGGCCGAGTTGACGCCGCGGCCGGCGGTGGCTTTTACCCGGTAGAGCACGCCGCGCTCGGGGTGGACTTCCTCGACGGTCCCGGCCGCGGCGAGCGGCTGCGAGAGGCGGTTGAGATCCTCGACCGCGCCTTGCGCGGCGACACCGTGACCTTTGACGGCGTGCACTACCGCCTATCCGACGCCACCTTCCGGCCGACCCCGACCCAGCTGCCTCGCCCGCCCTTATGGGTGGCCGCCCAGGCCACGAGATCCCTCCGCGTCGCCGTCCGGTACGCCGATGCCGTCGTCTCCCTCGGCGAAGCGGGCAAGGGGATCGAGGAGTCTCTCCCCGCATTCAGGGCGCGGATGGAGAGGGTCGACGAGCTTTGCGTGGAGGAAGGTCGCGACCCGGCGACGTTTCGCCGCTGCTACTTCGCCGGCTGGGCTTACGAGCCCGTTTTCGCCTCCGTCGAGGCGACGGCGGAACTGGTTGGCCGCTACGTCGAGGCGGGGGCGACCGACTTCACGTTCTATCTGTACAACCCCGCCGAGCCGCTCCTCGAGGGGTTTGTCACCGAACACCGAGCGGCGACGCGAGACCAGTTCGAGCGGGTTGCGGCGGAAGTCTTCCCGAGCTTCCGCGATTAGGACATCTGACCGAGGTGACCGGTCGGGAGGGCTCACGCTCCCCAGTCGACAGCCCAGACGCCGATCGGCTCGTCGTACCCCTTTGGCTGGAAGGGTTCGCGGGCGAGGAACCGAAAGTTCTTGCCTGCACTCAACTCCCGGACGGCGCTGGAAACGAGGATCTCACCGGCACCGGCTGTTGCTGCGATCCGCGATGCCAGGATCACCGCGGCCCCGAAGAGATCTCCATTCTCTTCGATCGGCTCGCCGGCGTTGATTCCGATCCGGATCGACAGTGGAGGTGAATCGGGTGTGGAAGTTGCATTGCGCGCCTCGATCCGGCGTTGCAGAGCGACAGCGCACTGGACCGCATCGGTCACACCGAGAAACGAAGCCATGAACCCGTCCCCCATCGCCTTGACCTCGGTACCGCCGTGGGCTGAGAGGACCTGCCGGGTGATCCGCTCGTGCTCTCTCAGCACTTCGCGACCCTGGTCATCCCCGAGGGCGGCCATCATCCTCGTGTGGTCGACAAGGTCGGTGAAGACCACCGCCCGAAGACTCCCGACCCGTCCGGTCCCTCGGACAGCCTGGGAAACTCCGAGGAATTCGGCGACTGCCCGAGCCGGACCCTCGAGGTCTCCGGTCCCCGGTAGGGGAGACCGGCCCTCCAGTACCGTCAGCTCGGCGTTGGAGTTGCGCGAAGCGAGGTCCCGACTCAGAGAAAGGTCGATCCAATGGAGGTCACGTCTGTGTATCACCAAGACTGGGCACGTGACCCGAGGCAAATCCCCGGTGACGTCGAATTCTTGTGTGGTGGCGATTAGTCGG
>Ga0214471_10003967_pt1 | contig 11454 bp, 5 predicted proteins | sample RVTome_5_FD_207665 | JGI IMG/M metagenome (GOLD analysis project Ga0214471, IMG submission 207665) | Soil microbial communities from uranium-contaminated site in the Upper Colorado River Basin, Wyoming, United States - RVT142D155 | ecosystem: Environmental > Terrestrial > Soil > Contaminated >... | reverse complement strand
AACGAGACATTACGCATTCCTCGGTTGAAAGAATCATCATTCCCGACAGCTGCATCCTGGCTGATTATATGATTGGGTTGATGTCGAACGTTCTGGAGAATCTTCTTGTTTATCCCGAAAATATGAAGAAGAATCTCGATCGCACGCATGGACTGGTTTTTTCACAGTCCGTTTTGCTCGCCCTTACCAAGAAAGGGATGAAACGGGAGGATGCATATAGGGTTGTTCAATCGGTTGCAATGGATGTGTGGAAGGACGGAACCGGATTTCTGGAGGTGCTCTCCCACAATAAGGAGATTGCAAAGGTGTTATCGCGTGACGAGTTGAATCAGTTGTTCAGTCTTGAGAAGAGCACTCAACACGAGGAATATATTCTCAAGCGGGCTGGAGTATTACACAATGTTTAGTCTATAAACGATAGGAAAGACATGAGCAAGAAGTTTCAGAATTTTATCGATGGAAAATGGGTCGACGCAAAATCAGGACAGACGTTCGAGAACCGGAATCCTGCAAATTGGGATGAAGTAGTTGGTGTCTTTCCGAAATCCGGAAAAGAAGATGTCGACGAAGCCGTCAAGGCTGCGCGGGTAGCTTTTGAAAAATGGCATCTTGTGCCTGCGCCGAAGCGAGGAGATATTCTCCGCAAAGTTGGGGACCTGATGGTGGCCCGGAAGGAAGAACTCTCGAAACAAATGACGCGTGAGATGGGAAAGGTCATGGCTGAGACGCGAGGCGATGTTCAGGAAGGAATCGATACGGCGTATTATGCGGGAACGGAAGGCCGTCGCTTGTTTGGGCATACCGTGCCATCGGAACTCCCGAATAAATTCAATATGGCCATCCGCGTGCCGATCGGAGTGGCAGGCATCGTGACACCGTGGAATTTTCCGATGGCCATTCCGACTTGGAAGATTTTTCCCGCGCTTCTTTCGGGGAACACTGTCGTCTTCAAGCCAGCGACAGATACGCCGGCGACCGCAACTTCATTGGTGGAAATATTGATGGAAGCAGGCGTCCCGGAAGGAGTAGTGAATATCGTTCATGGAGGAGGTGGAGACGTGGGCATGGCAATCGTCAGTCATCCGGACGTCGATCTTGTCAGCTTTACCGGTTCAACGGTGGTTGGCAAGAAAATCTCTGAAGTTGCGAGCGCAACGCTGAAACGCGTTTCTCTTGAGCTTGGAGGAAAGAACGCTCAGCTGGTAATGGACGATGGAGATTTGGATCTCGCTTTGGAAGGAGTGTTGTGGGGTGCGTTTGGAACAACCGGGCAACGTTGCACAGCCACCAGCAGGTTGATTCTTCACGAGAAGATTTACGACAAGTTCCTGGGGATGCTGGTCAATAAGGTCACTTCACTCAAAGTCGGGGATGGACTGATCGAAGGCGTTCAGGTTGGGCCGTGCGTCAACGAGGGCCAGCAGAAAACCGTTCAGAGTTATGTGGATATCGGATTGAAAGAGGGGGCAAAGATTGCTGTCGGTGGTACGATACCAAGGGGTGGAGGACTTGAAAAAGGTTGGTTCTACTCACCAACAGTATTCACTGATGTACAACCGTCGCACCGGATTGCAAAGGAGGAAATTTTTGGACCTGTTCTTTCCGTTATTAAGACTTCCTCCCTTGAAGACGGGGTCCGAATTCTGAATGACACGATCTATGGGCTCTCCTCCTCAGTCTACACCAGGAATGTCAACAGTGCCTTTCAGGCGATCAGGGACATCAAAGCGGGTATTACCTACATTAATGCTCCCACCATCGGAGCTGAAGCACATCTCCCGTTCGGAGGAGTGAAACAAACGGGGAACGGCCATCGTGAGGGGGGATGGACGGTCTACGACTTCTTTACGGAATGGAAGACTGTGTACATTGATTACAGTGGCGGATTGCAACGAGCACAAATCGACAACTACTAGATGGTCTCGGTTCGCATCCATATAATCTCTCTCTTTGAACATCAAGAGTTCTTCTGACTGCAATGAATGATCGGTTCTTCACTTTCCATCATTTATTGACAAGGATTAATTCCATGCAGACTAGCAGCCAACTGAATTCAATAGCGTCCCGTCCGCTATCACCCGATGCGGTTTTTCCATCCCTCAAAAAGCACATGCTTATTGACGGGTTTGATGTTGTCATTGATTTTACGCGAAGCAAAGGGTCATCTATCGTCGACCTGCGAACCGGAAAGCGCTATCTCGATTTCTTCACGTTCGTGGCTTCATCCCCGATCGGTCTCAATCATCCAAAACTGACCACGCCGGAGTTTTTGGAACGCCTTGGCCGTCTTGCGGTGAACAAGCCGTCGAATTCTGACATCTATACGTTAGAGCAGGCGGAGTTTCTCAACACCTTCGAGCGGGTGGCGATGCCCCCGCATCTTCCGTATGCCTTTTTTGTTGAGGGGGGTGCGCTTGCCGTAGAAAATGCGCTGAAGGCTTCGTTTGACTGGAAGATCAGAAAGAACTTCGCAAAAGGCTACAAGGAGGAACGGGGGACGCAGATCCTTCACTTCAAACAAGCATTCCATGGCAGGTCAGGTTACACACTGTCTCTGACGAATACTGACCCTGCGAAGACGGACCTTTTCCCAAAATTCAAATGGCCTCGGGTCCTGAATCCATTTCTCCGATTCCCGCTGGATCAGAAAAACCTCGATGATGTGGTCAAACGCGAGGAAGAGAGCATCCGCCAAATCAAGGCTGCATTCGCTGAGAACAAAGACGACATCGCTGCGATTATTCTTGAGCCGATTCAGGGAGAGGGGGGAGATAACCAATTCCGACCCGAGTTTTTCAAAGCGTTGCGACAATTGGCAGACGAGAATGATGCCATGTTAATATTTGATGAGGTGCAGACTGGGGTCGGGATGACCGGCAAGATGTGGGCTTTTCAGCACTACGTACAGCCGGATATGATCACCTTCGGGAAGAAAACCCAGGTGTGTGGTTTCCTTTCCAGCAAACGAATCGACGAAGTACCTCAGAATGTGTTCAAGGTGTCGAGCCGCATCAACTCAACATGGGGTGGGAACCTCGTTGATATGGTTCGCTCCCAGCGATACCTGGAGATTATTAAAGAAGAAAATTTGGTCGAGAACGCAAGAATGCAAGGGGAGTACCTGGTTGGGCGATTGACCGAACTTGCAAATGAGTTCCCCTCCATTGTCAGCAATGGCCGTGGCAAAGGACTCTTTGTCGCTTTTGACGTAAGCTCCGTTGACATGAGGAAGAAGATTCTGGGGAAATGTGTTGAGGATGGACTCCTGATCCTTCCCAGCGGCACTCAGTCCATACGATTCAGGCCGGCCTTGAACATTACGCGGACAGAGCTTGATGAAGGACTTGGTATTCTCCGCAAAATTCTCAAAAGTTTCTAAGAACTCCTCAACGAGAAAAGCCCCGACCCTTTGATGAGTCGGGGCTTCCATGTTTCGGTAACGTGGATTGAAGGGCGGCCCGAATAGAATGGTATGGAATAGATGATTCTTGCTAGCGTAGAAGAATCATTTTTTGTGTCAGTGAGGACACACTCGCCACTAGTCTGAAAAAGTAGATTCCACTAGGAATGGAGGGACTAGGTGCCCATCTGGCCAAATGAATACCTTCTTCAAGAGCACCATCTACAATCACATCGACCTGGCGACCAAGTACGTCGAAGACGGTGAGTGTTGCAGACTGCCGCGATGGAAGTGTAAACGGGATGACTGTGCTCGGATTGAACGGATTCGGGTAGTTCTGTTCAAGGCCAAAGGTATAGAGTCTGTCATGTTCGGATGACACAGAAGTTGGTATTCCTCTCCGTACTTGCACGGCGTCGATTCCCACAAAATCAGATGAGGTGCCGGTTGGTCCGCCGTTATAGTGGAGATAACGAAATGCTATGTTGACGACCGAGTTCGATGGAACAAGCTGATCAATTCGGTAGGATTTGCGGAGCCACACGGACTTGGGCACTTCAAAGTAATCGATGATAACTGAGAATGACGACGTGTCGGGGCCTGTTGTTGAAAGCATGACCATGATCGAATCGGGTACATTAACTTGAGGCGGAGCGTAAAACACTGATCGGACAAAGAACACAAGTGAATCATGAAGTCCAGGTTGATTTACTCCTGCCACGGAAGGCGATATGAGATAATCATCAATATATTGGCCATTCGCCCGTTGAAAGTTGTCCGCAGCATATCCGCTTCCCTCAAAGGGAGGAAAAGCAGACGATGCAGTTCCGGCAAACCAGGGACTCAAAGTTCCTTGGTCCCGATTAATTGCAGTCCAGCCCGGCGGAGGAAATGTGAGAGAATTAAATGTTTCCGTAAGAACCGCCGTTGAGTCCATCACTTCAAATTGGAGGGTGATGGTGTCGTTTGCTCCGTAGAGATCCGTTGAGAGTACCGTCCAGATCCGGGCAAGGTGCGGTCCTACCGCCGCCGATGACCATACGAGGGAGAGCGTATCTGTTCCTCCTCGTAGAAGCGGCTGTGAGTTCGCTACTGGAGGCTGGGGAATTCCGTCAATGGTCCACCCGACCTGATATACTGTTTCGTCGAAGGTGCCAAAGTTCTTCGTGACCGTGTTGAGCGCGATGGTTGAGTTGTCCTGACTGATAAATACTCCCTGTAAAAAATTGTTGCAAGATGTTTCTGAAAATCTGGATGTGGAAGTGGAGGAGATGTGTTCGGGCTGCGCGTCAGTCAATGCAGCAATGGGACCGATATCGTGAAACGAAGAGTCGGCCACGAGAAATTCATCGACATAGATGTTGTTCCCAAAACGACTGACACCCCGCAGTCCAATAAACACACCACTTTGTCCAACAAAAGTGAGGAGTGACAACGCCTCTTTCTTCCACATAGAGTTTGAACGGGGCCGTTCCAGGTTCGCCAGCTGCGTCCAGGGTCCGGCGATGCTATCCCCCCCTGTTATTTCAACAATCACAGAATCAAGCGAAGAGGAAAACTCTTCATCGTGATACATCGTGAACGAGAGAAAAGGATCGATTGCGGAGGCGAGGTTGACTCTTCGACTGACAAGGCGCGCTTGCTCACCCGGTGCTGCGTCGTATGAGTTGAACTTTGCTTGTCCGGTGCCGGAAAAGGGGGGAACCGGAGGATTCGTGCCAGTGCCGACAAACGTCCATGTTGCCAGGGGTCCAGCAATTGTTTGTATCGACCAGCCCGGAGGTAGAAACATCGAGTCGAAGGATTCCTGCAGATATACGGCGCTCAATTCTTGAGCATGAGCGTCAAAACAGACGAGGGTGGGCAGGAGGGCGTAGAGAGAAAATTGGGAGAGTCTGATTGTCATCCGAACAATATAACTCGATCAGGAGATTGTATCAAACGTCATAACAAAATCAAAGCCCTGTTCCGATGGTGCAAACAGGGCTTTGACTTTCAGAGACCAGAAGGAGGCCGGCGGGGGAGTCCAGCCTTCTTCTGTGTGGGGAGATTGCTTCAGCATTAACCCCGCCCGAAGCGGGGTTGACGCTCGTTTACGTTGATGTTATTTGAGCATCAACATCTTTTTATCGCTGACGAAGACGTTACCGCCATTGGTCGCATGCGCCTCCATCCGGTAGAAGTACACACCGGAGGAGACCAGTTGACCGTATTGGTTGCGACCATTCCATTCAGTCTGGAAGAATCCAGCAGACTTCACATCGTTGACAAGCTCAGCGATCTGCTGTCCGAGGACGTTGTAGATCTTGAGCGTCACGCTGGAAGGTCCCGGCAACGCATAACGAATAACCGTTGTCGGGTTGAACGGATTCGGGTAGTTCTGGTCCAGGGCGAAGGAGACAGGAACATCCTGTGGGCCATCATCCTCCACATCCACAGTTACACTGTCTGCCTTCATGACGTAATCATCAAAATACATCTCATCGTTGGCAGTCGCGCCGAAGAAGTCATTGGCATCCAAACGGCGTGGGATGCTTCCTCCACGTGTCCACTGCCATGAATTTACCATTGTGCCGTTGAAATGAAATTCTGCCATATCCGCATCGAGGTCAACGACAACTTTTACGGGTTGCCAAGTGTCTGGCGTCCATGTAAAGTTGGTCGTGGCAGGAACGCTCAGAAGCCTCCCCGCTCCGCCTGCGTCAAAGTATACCTCCATACCCCACGAGAATGGATTTGGCGTGAATCCTGCGAGGGTATTGAAGTATCCAGCTTTGGTTGCAGGGATGTAGACCTGAAACTCGATTGCATGTCTGCCTTTGGTCAGGCCACCAAACCGTTTCACCAGATCGTTGTTCTGGACAACAACCGTTGAGTTTGTCCCGCTATAGGCGAAGTTGGACGACACAACTGCATCTTCTGTGGAATTACAGGGAGCCAGTGTCCAGGTTGTCCAGTCGATCGGATTCTGACAAGCGAGCTGTTGACCAGCCGTATACGCATCGAAATTATCAGAGAACCCAGGTGCAGTGATCTGTTCCAGGCGATAATTGTCAAAGTACATCTCATCATTGGCAGTTGCACCGAAGAAGTCATTGGCATCCAGGCGCAGTGGAATAGAGCCGCCTCGTGTCCACTGCCATCTGTTGACGAGTGCCCCGCTGAACCAGAACTCTGCCATGTCGCTGTCAAGATCGACAATCACTTCCACCCGTTGCCATATATCATGCGCGAAAGTGAAGTTTGTCGTTGCGGGTACACTCAGGAGCCTTCCACCTCCACCGGCATCAAAATAGACTTCCATTCCCCAGGAGAATGGGTTGGGTGTGAAACCTGCAAGTGTGTTAAAATACCCGGCTTTTGTTGCCGGGACATAAACCATAAACGAGATCCTATACATGCCACTCGTGAGCGATCCGAATGTTTTGACAAGGTCGTTGTTCTGGACAATTACCGTGGAATTTGAGCCACTGTAGGCGCGAGTCGATGATACCATCGGATCTTCAGTGGCGTTGCAAGGTGCGAGGCTCCATGTAGTCCAGTCCGTTGGATTCTGACACGCGAGTTGCTGACCGGCGGCATAGGAATCAAAATTATCATAAAAACCAACTGGCGGGGGGGGGATGGCATAGTGTTCTGATACAGGCGTACCAGCTGCACCAGTTGAACCTCCCGTCGCTGTTCCGTATGTCGCAATATGCCATAATTCACCGGGAGGCGAAGCGGCATCAAAAACCATATTGGAACTTCCCCATTGCTTGTCGTCCCAACGAGACCACGACTTTGTGACCGTATTCCACGCATGAATCTGTTTACTGTACCTGAATGTGGTGTCCGCTGGTGTGAAACTCATTTCGCCACCAATAACCAAGTGTTCTACTCCAACGGTTGCCCCGGCGGCTCTGCTTTGGCCATTGTATACGTTACCGGGAACACCCTCAGCAGGTATGTTGGGGAGTTGCACCCAATTGAGATTGAGTGGGTCAGTTAGATCAATTTTTGCCTCATACGCATCGGGCTTAAAGGAAGGAGAAGTGCCAAAACCGCCTGCAACAACAATGAAGCTTGAATCAGGACCATTCACGACACTTACTGAATGACTTCTACGCGGTGTGAACGGTGTTCCTAGGTTGGTAATTTGAGCCCACACGTCTCCAATTGGATCGTAGAAGAGGACGTCGTTCACATACGTTGCGGTTCCGCTTGTCGATCCACCAACTATGTATATGAACTGATCTTGATATACTCCAACTCCTCCCCAATTCCTTGGCACAGGGATCGGAGATTTGAGTGCGTAGGTCTCTGTGACTGGATCATATTCATGAACTGAGTCGACTGGCGCTGCCGTTCCCGCAGATCCCGTTCCACTAATGATATAGACCTTGCCTTGAACTGCAGCTACGTGGTGATAGAATCGGAGGCCGGGCATACTGGGTTTTTGACTCCACGTGTTCGAAATCGTATTCCAGCACCAGACATCGTTTTGTCCCGTCAATGTAATGTTATTATACCCGCCGAATACCATCACACATGGCGTATCATTGACCATCACATAAACAGATCCGCCGTACAAACCCGTTTGTCCTCCGGGGTAGTCAGTGATGAATTCCCAGCCGGCTCCGGTATTCAAGGATTGCGGATTGCCACCATGAAACGGTGCTCGGCTGAATTGCTCCGGCCCGGGGATGTCGGTAAGTGGTTCCCCTCGTGGAGCGCTATCCTGTGCTGTCACATATTGACAAACGATCACCATAGGGATCATAAGCCAATGAGTCAGCCAGGAAAATCGTGAAAAGGAGTACATGGATTTTCCTTTCGGTTGGTGAGTGATATGGTTGGTGAGGTGAACAAATTCAATTCAAAATTGCGATGGCCCATCGAGCGATCGGTGGATTCAATTGGATGATGTCATTATAGAAATGAAAGTGATCGGGCAAATCCTGAATGTACGATTCAGAGGGGCTTTGAATTCAGAGATAATGCTTGGTAATATTCGGACTCACGAAAGTGCCAAGAGCGACCAATCCTGGCTTTGCAGCACAAATGAACTTAACAAAGGGCGATCATAATGTCAAGGGAATCGCTAAAAAAGGTGGCCACGTCGTGGCCGTTCCCTCATGCGGCGGAACATTCTCTCGACCGTAAGACTGAATAACTAAGCCCTGTTCCGATGGTACGAACAGGGCTTTGACTTTTCCAGACCAGAAGGAGGCCGGCGCGGGAGTCCAGCCCTTCTGTATGGGGAGATTACTTCAGCATTTACCTCGCCGAAGCTGGCTGATGCGTTTCATTTTTTTACTTCAGCATCAGTCCCTCTATGGCGGGATTAACGCGCAATCATACGGATTCTATTTGAGCATCAACCCCGCCGAAGCGGGATTGATGCTCGTTTATCTTGATGTTATTTGAGCATCAACATCTTCTTTTCGCTGACGAAGACATTGCCGCCATTGGTTCCGCGTGCCTCCATCCGGTAGAAGTACACACCGGACGAGACAAGCTGACCGTACTGATTGCGACCGTTCCATTCAGTCTGGAAGAATCCAGCATCCTTCACATCGTTGACGAGCTCAGCGATCTGCTGTCCGAGGACGTTGTAGATCTTGAGCGTCACGCTGGAAGGTTCCGGCAACGCATAACGAATAACCGTTGTCGGGTTGAATGGATTCGGGTAGTTCTGTGCTAGGTCAAAACTCTCGGGCAAGCCCGCTGTCGGATCTTCCACCCCCGTTGGGATGATCCACCCTAGAGCGATGGCCTTTGCTTTTGCCGCATCAGTATTGGCCTGAATACCCGCGAGGTCATTGCCAGCAACGATGGCAAAAGTTGTCCAGGCGGTATCACCGGGAGCGATATCCATCGGCCCGGTACCCTGCCAGGTCCGGAAGTCACCATTGGGCAGAATCGTCGGATCGAACGTCGTGATCCATGTAAACGAACCGGTTGCGGTCGGTGCTGGTGGCGTTGCTGTTGTAACCCGTGCACCAGAGAGACCGTCGAGAGTTGCGAAGCCATAGTAGTATGGCGTCGGTGGTGTTCCGTTGTCAAACTGATACACCAGATCGCGAGTGAGATCGTAGCCGCCGGAGTTTGTTGTGAAAGTGGTGGCATTGATGTCCCAATCGTTGAATATGCCGGCGTGGAAGCCATTGATTGCCGAGCCCGTCGTATTGATGTATCCGTAACGGACAAAGACAAACTCTTCTCCTGTATTGGAGTAAGATTTCTGAAGTATCCTTACGGCGTATGGAACCGGTGCACCAGAGTCATCAAGGAGTGCAGTCGCAATTTGATTGAAGTTTGCATCTGACGTGAATCCACCGGCGAAATTGCTGGTGACATTCACCAGTTGACCTGCAATAGAAAAACTGCCAATGAGTCCATTAACGCTTCCTCGTGCAGTCGTTCCGAAGATTGGGCCGCCCACAAATGTCCCATTCTGACCTAACCACGTAATTCCAGGTCCGGCGAAACCAACATTATCTGCACCGATCGAGCCATCATTGAAAATTGCTGCATTGAGATTGCCGGGTGTATGAACCAGGTTCATCAGTGGTTCGGGACCTGCTTGCGTGTATCTAGTGATCCGCACGTCATCAACCCCTACATAGTTCGAATTAGTTCCGCTCGGGCCGCCATCGTAGATAAGATACCTGAACGCAACGTATCTGTTAGCTCCGGTAGGAAGAGCAAAGGCAAACCTCGTCCACGATGTAGGAGCATTGTAGTATCCAAGATTGACGGTAAAGTTGGATGTGTCAATTCCCGTTGTTGACACAAGTATCATCAAAGAATCCGGGAAATTATTTGGATCCGGTGATCTCATCCAGAATGTCAGACTATCCACATCATTCGGTCCTGGAGCCGGTCCAGCAACGTTCGGCGTAATCAGATAGTCGTCGATGTAGAAACCGTTTGCAGTGTTGAAATTATCTGCGGCATAGCCCGAACCTTCAAACGGCGGGAACACCGTAACATTGCCCGCAAACCACGGTCCGGTTGTTCCACCACCATCTCTATTAATCGTTGTCCAGCCGGCTGGCGGGAACGTTGGATCATTGAAGCCCTCCGCAAAAAGAACGTTCGCCCCGAGAACCTCGAAGGTATAAACCCCGGAGGTATCGTTGCTCGCATCCACGTCACCTGTGAGAATACTCCAGGCTCGAGCAGTATGTATGCCAGATGTCGGCGTTGACCAGACAAGAGCGAGGGTGTCGCTGTCGCCGATTTCCAACGGATCGATATTGGTTACATCCGATTGTGGGACTCCGTCAATCGACCAGCCAACTTGATAGGAGTTTTCAACAAATCCGCCGAAGTTGGCCACGCGTGCCTCAAGTGTAACCGAGCCCTGCGTTGTTGAACCGAGAACAATTGGCCCGGTCACCGGAGAAGCAATTGTTATTGCTCTTCCTTGTTCGACAGCGATTTTCTCCTCCCTGTTCAAGGCAGGATTCCGTGAACCATTCTCTGGCGAATCGGATTGACCAGAACCTGGCGATGCGCTCGCGACACTCGAAACACCGATGTCATGACCCAAGAGAGACTGGAGAGCGACATCATCCATAAAGATTGTCTGCCCGTCGTTATCCTGGTGATCAAAGGCAATGTACTTCACGTTCGGATCGGTAACGGTTGTCCGGAATTTCCGGTAGACAAGTCCATAGATGTTTGGATCCGTTGCCGTGTCGGCGATCGCACCGGTGTAGCACTTGTATATCGCTGCACCGAAGCTTGCCGGCAAACTATCCGTTGTCGATGTTCGAATGTATACTGTGTCCGGCGGGAACGCGGTGGAGAACTGTCTTCTCATCCAGAACGAGAGTTCATAGTTTGAACCCGGCATAAGGTCCACACGTTTGGTGACGAGGAATTTGCTCCCAAGCGTTCCTGCCGGCTGATACCTATTGCGCGCGGCATACGTCCCATTCAATGGGAATGTCGTTGTGTGAATCCATCCGCTGTCGCCCGCGAATATGTAACTTGACCAACCTGAGGGTGGGAAAGTCGTGGTTTCAAATTCCTCGAAGATCACAAATCCCGCAGGCGCCTGG
>Ga0214471_10003966_pt1 | contig 11455 bp, 7 predicted proteins | sample RVTome_5_FD_207665 | JGI IMG/M metagenome (GOLD analysis project Ga0214471, IMG submission 207665) | Soil microbial communities from uranium-contaminated site in the Upper Colorado River Basin, Wyoming, United States - RVT142D155 | ecosystem: Environmental > Terrestrial > Soil > Contaminated >... | reverse complement strand
CGGCCGCGTCTCATTTGTTCTGCTGTGGCGGAATCGCCACGGGGTATCCCTGAGTGCGTCGGAGAATCATATCCCGTCTCCAGCGGATCCGCTCCGGGTGATAGGACGGGTTGGCGCTCAGGGGCGAGGGTAGTGTCGCGGCGAGGAGTGCCGCCTCCCGTGCAGTTAGCCGACTCGGTGGTTTACCAAAGTAGAATTGGCTCGCGGCACCGACCCCCCATACACCGGGTCCCAACTCCACTACCGTCAGATACAACTCCAGGATGCGATGCTTGCCAAGCGCGGATTCGAGTCGATACGCGGTTGCCGCTTCCTTGACCTTGCGCAGGGGATTGCGTGAAGGGGACAGGTAGAGGTTCTTGGCGAGTTGTTGAGTGATGGTGCTCGCCCCTCGGACCTCATGGCGTCGTCTCCACAACGACGTGAGTGCCAACCACATGGCGTGGCGGTCAGCTGGGTTCCCCCAAGTGAAGTCGCTTCGCCGATACCCAATCGCTTCACGCACGGCTTGGTAGTCCACTCCGCCGTGCTCGAAAAACCTCCGGTCCTCCGCAACGAGGACTGCCTGCTGCAGCGAGGGAGCAATCTCCTTGAGGCCAACGGGTTCATACCGGTCGTTGGGTGCTCCAGGGGAATCCTGTCCCTGCCGACTCCGCATGGCCATGAATGCGGTGCGCTGCGGGGCGTGGGCTCGGTACCAGGATGGTGGCGGCCAGACGGCGAAGAGCCAAACGATGAACCCACACCCCCCGTAGCGGATGAGGCGCGCACACCACCGGGTCATTGGACGTGGCACGCCGGCGCTACTCGATACGGGTAACCGTAACCGAGGTGGTGATTCTGAGCGGGATCGGGACCGGCGCGAAACTCCCAGTCATGAGTGCATCCCCCGTTCCCGAGGATGTCGATCTCACCAGATACCCGTCCCCAGCGAGGTAGTAGCTCCCCGTGCCACTCCCCTGCCCCTCCAGATCGGCCGAGCCGGCGGGTGTCTGCAACTTTCCCATCGTCGTCGTGGTGAACGAAGCATCGACCCGGATGGCTGGAACACCGGCCTGTGTCTCAAGGCCACCGAGTTGGAATGCGGTGATCGTCACCGCATTCATGGTCCCTTGCGGAGTCTTGGTATCGATCGTCAGGGTGTCGGTCCAACTCTCCCCTGCTCGGGCGTTCGGCTTCACCCTTGGAAAGAGCGACTTCACTTGGGCCTCGAAGAGCCCAGAAAACAGGCCTCCGCTCGTCGGCGGGGTGAGGGAGTTCAGCCTGCCCCAGTCATCGAGAAAACCATGGAACTCTATCCCCCGAGCGCTGTCGTAACTGGCCGGCGCGACCTGGGCGATGCCCAGATTGGCCTGGATGGAATCCAGAACGATGTGTAACAGATGCCCACCTGCGCTGTCGGAGAGGGAGACCGTGGTGAACCACGTGAAGGACTGCGTCTGCGTCTGCTCGCCTTGCCCGAACACCGAGAGGTCGATCAGGGTTTCGACCTGTTGTTCGATGCGATATTGAATCGGTGCGGGTACGGGGTCTCCCGGCCCCGTCAGGGTCGTGGCAAGAACCAGCGAGATGAAGACCATGGTTACCTCGAAGAGTGAGTGTCAAAGACACACGCCCCCCGGACACCAGAACGGGTGTCCGGGGGGTGGGCCGGGCCGTAAGCCGAGTTCTGTTTCCCCCGTAAGGGAGATGGTCATCTCTCTGGGACGCCCGTCGCCGGACGCCTCGAGCGGCCTACCCGCGACTGCACCGTTGCCGGTGGGGCGGTGTGGGTCACACCTCGTCGCTTATTTGGCCTTGCTCCGACTGGGGGTTGCCGTGCCACCGCTGTTGCCAGCGATGCGGTGGGCTCTTACCCCACCATTTCACCCTTACCCCACACCCACTGCGGTGGAGGCGGTGTATTTTCTGTGGCCCTGTTCCGTCGCCTCGCGGCGCCCAGGCGTTACCTGGCAGCCTACCCTATGGAGCTCGGACTTTCCTCGGGCGAACCGAAGTTCCCCCGCGACCATCCCGCCCGACCCCTTGAGTAACGTAATCGACGATCTGGGCCCGACCTACCCCGTGGCCCCCCGAAGACGAGAGAGCCCTGCCCGAGCCTGTTCCACGACCGGCATCAACCGCACATCCGCCCCATCCCACTGTGCCACGATATCGCTGAACTCACGACTGGCGTCGGATGTTCGTCCGAGTTTCTCGTAGGCCAGGCCGCGAAGCAGGCGTACGCGGGCCAATAACCCCCAGCGAGAGTCGAAACTCTTGGTCCCGAGCCGCTCAGGCTGGAACGATTCCAGCAGGTTGACCGCCTGGAGATAATCTCCAAGAAGGAAATGCACTTCGGCCGTGATGGGCCGAGGATCGCCCATGGCAAAAGCCGCAGACTGATTGAGGTGGGGCTCGTCCTCCATTGACTTGCCCTCCCGCTGGCCCTCGGCAAGGACGGCCCGGGCTGTCGCAGAATCACCACTGACCGCAGCAACCAGAGCGCGAAGTTCCGGCCTCGGTGGGACCCCCGTGAGGTCGCGCAGTTGGTCGATGGCGGTCGGGTCTGCCGATTCACCGAGCAACAAACCCTGTGCGGCGGATGCACCGGCCCAAGCCAAAAACGGTCGTTCGGCTGGAAGGGCGCCTCGGGCGACACGGGACACCCGCCGCCACAGCTCACGAAGCTCGTAGGGGGGAGTCCCGATGGAACTGTGAAGGGATGAGAGGTGCGCGTCCTCCCAGACCCGGTCATCCCCGTAGGCGTCCACGATCGTCCCCGGTGGGAGGGCTCTCCGGCGGAGTTGATCGGCTACACGAATAACGGTCTCGGCGCTCGTGAGATCACCGACGTATGCGAACACATTCGCGCCCGACAGGACATCGAACACAATCTGCTGTTCCAGGTCTGTGCCGCTCACCGCCAGTGGATCGAATCGGCTCAGCGCATCCCTCAGCACACCGGCCGCCATCGAGGCATCACCGAGGACGAGCCGTACCCGAGCTTCCAAGAACCCGGCCAGAGGTCGGGTCTCATCGGAGAGCAAGGCGCTGATTCGGGCAACCACGCTCAGCGCGCTCTGGGGGTCACCCGTGGCCAGGTAGGCTTCGAGCAACGCTCGGTGAGCGCGTATCGTTTCGGGTTGATATTCGGTCCAGGCCCGTGCTGCCTCGATGGCCTCTGCCTGGGCCCGGGTGACGGCCCGCTGGAGTACTGTTGTCGAGAGGGCGTCGTTGCCGTCCGCAGTGTACCGACGGACGAAGCGGCCGCCCGGCATCAGGGCGAGGGGTGATCTGACCTGTGCCGACTGGTTGAGCATGGCGGTGACATGTTCGTAGGCGAGGCCAAAATGGGGATCCAGCGACAACGCCTTTCGGAATGCGGCAAGCGATGTGGTCATCGCCCCAGCGCGATCCTGGGGTGCCAGGTCGTGAAACCAGGCGTCACCAAGTCCATACCAGGCTTCGGCATCGGCGGAATCGCGAGTGAGAATCTCCTGGTAGAGACCTCGCGCCTTGGGGTACTCACCCTGGAACAGTGCCCGATACGCCCCGATCATCTGCTGCTCGCGGAGCGGCAGCCGCTCACTGAAGCGTGTCGCTTCCGCCAGATAACGAGCCGAGAGGGTGTCACGAGCCGTCGAACGCCACCCTCTCGTCACCGCGAGTCCGAAGAATGCGAGGCTGAAGGAGCTGTCGATGGTAGTCGCCTCCTGGAAGAACTCTTCCGCCTCGCCAAGGTTCCAGCGGTTGAGGTGATCCTGTCCAAGGAGGTACGCTCGGTAGGCTTCGAGTGACGAACTGGTCGCGCGGGCCAGGTTCGTCCGTTGCCCATCCGGCGCCCCCGAAAGTTCGAGGAGCCTGGCCGCCAGGTCATCGAAGAGAAGACGGGTGTCATCGCCGAGGTGACCCCAGGCCTCCGCCGTCTCGAGTCGAGCCCCGGTTTGAACGTCGAACGCTCGTGCGACAAGATGCAACGAGTCTTTCGTACGCTCGAATTCACCGAGGACGACGGTCCACACCCCTGCTTCCCGGGCCAGCCGACGGGCCATGTCGAGGCCGATGGGGCTCCCCGCCTCGACACCTTCGGCCAAGAGCATGTCGTGCACCCGCTCCTGCCCGATGACCGTGAGTTCCCGCCATTGACCCAAGGCAAGATCGAGCATGCTGACACTACCCGAGGCGAGCCAGGAGAAGTGTGCATCGTCACGGAGGTTTCCAAAAGGCAGCACGAGGAAGGAGTGCCTGGGGTTCACACCCCTTGGGGGACCCTCCGGCCCTAGCACCGCCCACCCGGCGGCGGCGAAGGACACTACGATAGCGGCCGCCAGGAGCCACGCTCTCTTCCGCTTTCGGACGGAGGCGTTCACGGGTAATGGCCCCTGTTGGCCCATGAGCGCCTTGTGAAAATCGTTGCCCGTTTGCCACCTAGCGTCCGGGACTTTCTCCAGTGCGCGAGTGACGGCGGAGACGAGGTGTCCGGGCGTATCGGGGCGGATGGTGAGGAGATCCGGGGGAGGATCCACAATCTGCTGGGAGATCACCGTGCGACGCGGACCATCGAAGGGCGGGCGCCCAGCCAGCATTTCGAAGGTGACCACCCCCAGAGAGTAGATGTCGCTCCTGGCATCGACCCCCTCCCCCGCCGCCTGCTCGGGGCTCATGTAGGCCGGGGTGCCCATGGCGATCCCTGCACCAGTCCCGTTGCCATCGCTCCACATTGCGAATGCGATCCCGAAGTCGGCGAGGAGAGCGCGGTAACCGCCGCCGGTCTTCTCGATCAGGATGTTTTCGGGTTTGATGTCGCGATGGACCACCCCGGCCCGAGCCGCGGCGTCGAGGGCGGCGGCGATATCGGAGGAGAGACTCGTCGCAAGGGCTGGATCCAGTCGCCCTTCACGATGGAGGAGTTCGCGGAGGCTCTCACCGTCGACGTAGTCCATCACATAGTACAGGAGCCCCTGCGTGGCCCCCGCCGTGTACACGGAGAGGATGTTGGGGTGTCGAACCCGAGCGATGAGACGGGCTTCAGCAATGAACCGATCGGCCAAGGCGTGGTTGAGGGCGAGTTCGGGGCTGATGACCTTCACCGCGACAGTTCGCTCCAATGCGAGGTCCGTGGCCAAATAGACCACGCCCATGCCCCCACGGCCAATTTCGCGCTCGACGCGGTACTGCTCCCCGAGCGCGTTTTGGAGCATCGTAGAGAGGTCTTTCGTGGAGCCGGTCACCAAGACACCTCAAAAGCGTTGTCACGGAACGGGTTAGGGACGCGCTCCCCGTTCTCCCCAGCGAGAGACCAGGGATAATGGCGCGTGGCCTATATCTACTATAGACGACCCGGGAGGCCTTTGGGTTGCACCTGGACCCCGCTCCGTCTTATTGCGTACGCGCGGAATTCATCCCCGGTTGAAGCCTAGCGGCTATCGTCCGCCATCCCGAAGCGCAGGAAGGCGACACCATGGCTCGGTTTCTCGAGGAGTCCCAGACCACGATCGCGGCCGTTCTGGAACCCGCCGAGCGGCCACGGGTGGAGGCCGCGGGGAGTGGGTGCTTCAATATCCTCCATCGGGAATCGGTTGGCGAGGCTTTGGTCGTGGTTCGCGAACGACCGGTGGACGCGGTGCTCGTCTCCGTGCATCGCTGCGATCGAACCGCCAGTGCCGCGGTGAGCAGACTGGTCCAGTCATTCCCGGGACTCCCTGCTGTCGCGCTCGTCAGCCGGCATGACGCGGAGACCCCTGCTGCCCTACTCCGGCTGGGGGCCTCGGGAGTTCGGGATGTGGTCGACGTGACGGTTCCTGCGGGTTGGGGTCGTCTCCGGCAGATGGTGTCTCAGCCAACGACACGGCACTCTGCCCGAATCCTCGGGCCACTGATCGACCGGTTACCTGAGATCCACCGGGACGCCAGGCTTTTTTTGGAGGCCACGGTTCGTCTTGCTCCCACAACCCCAACCGTTCGTGGGCTTGCCAAGGTCTTCGGGGTCTGCCCGAGCACTTTGATGTCTAGGTTTACTCGTGCAGGGTTGCCTTCGGCGAAGGGGTATCTGGCCGGTATCCGCCTGCTCTTCGCCTCCCAGTTATTCGAGAACCGAGGCCTCTCGATTGCGGATGTGGCGTACCGACTTGAATGTTCTTCACCCCAGAGCTTCGGCCGGCACGTTCGGTCAGCACTGGGGATCACCTGCTCGGAGTTTCGTCAGCGGTTTCCGTTTCCGAGCGCACTCGAGCGGTTTCTCCAGTTGTTCGTCGATCCGTATGTGAAGGCGTGGCGTAGATTTCGGCCAATCGGTCCGGAGGCGGGTTTCATATCGAGCCAGGTTGATGTCTAGGATTACACCACGACCTCACGCAAGAGATCTGTAGTAGTTGTTAGCACAACTACTGCATATCCCTCTCCCTCTAGACGTTGTCGTCCACCCTCCTCACGATCAACCACCGCAAGGATCCCGAGGATCGCCGCCCCCTCCTCCCGCAGGGCCTCGGCAGCCTTGAGCGCCGACCCCCCTGTGGTGATCACATCCTCGATGAGCACCACGGGTGTGCCTGGCTCGAACACCCCCTCAATACGTCGGCCCGTGCCGTGGGCCTTGGGATCCTTGCGCACGCTGAAGGCGTCGATCGTGGGGGGGGCTTCGATACTCGCCCTGGCAATGGCGTAGGCTACGGGATCGGCACCCATGGTGAGCCCGCCCACCGAGGCGGGAGCCCAGCCAGCGGCCCGGATGGCATTTAGGCCGGCAGGACCAAGGAGGGCCTGCCCTTCCGCGGACATGGTCGCGCGTCTGGCATCGATGTAGTAGACTGATTTTTTCCCCGAGGCCAGCAGAAATTCGCCGTGGGAGACCGAGCGCTTCCGCAGGAGGGCGATGACGTCATGGCGCTCCCCCACCCCGGCGGCCCTTACCTCTTGCGTCCAAGCAGCCGCGAGAAGAGTCCTCCCTTGGGCTCAGGAGCGCTCCCGTCTCCCGCGGCCGCTTCGGTTACAGCCGTCGCAAAATCGTCGACCGTCTTCCACCGCTTGCCGATGTCTCTTTCCAGACCGCGCATCACGGCCGCAGTCAGAGCGGGGCTAAACCTGGCATTTTCAGCGGCCTCTTCAAGCGGGATAGGGTCCTGGCTGAGTAGTTGTTGGAACAACTCCCTTGGGTTTCTGCCAGAGAATGGCAGCTTCCCCGTGAGTAGGTGGTAAGCGATCGTCGCGAGACTGTAGACATCGGCCTGCTCGCTGACGAGTTCGCCGCTCAGGGCCTCCGGGGCAACGTACTGGAGGGTTCCGACAAAGAACCCCGCCCGGGTGAGCCGAGCTTCCGGGGCATCCTCGGTGTCGCGGGCGATGCCGAAATCGAGCAGCCGCGCTGTCTGCGTGGCCGGATCGTACATGATATTCGCGGGCTTGAGGTCCCGATGGATGATCCCAGCCCGGTGGGCGGCGGTGAGGGCCTCGCCCAGTTGGCTGATGATCCGCGCCACCAGATGGGGGGCCACCCTCCCGGCCGCCGCCATGAAGTTGGCCAGTGGCTCGCCATCCGCCCACTCGAGCGCGATGTAGTAGAGACCGCGCTCCTCGCCGAAGTCGAAGGTCTTGATGATGTTGGGGTGAGCAGCCTTCACTCCGAAATCACCCTCCTTGAGGAAGCGCTGGACGGCCACCGGGTCCTCCGCCTGCTTGCCGCGCAGGATCTTGATGGCGACGGGACCACGCTCCGGGTGCTCGGCCCGGAATACGAGTGCGGTCCCACCCTCCCCCGCATGCTTGAGGAGGCGGTAACCAGCCACAGTAGTACCGATCAGGTTATCTTGGCCCATTGGAGTTCGGAGAAGCTACACGCGCCGTGGGCGATGCGGCAAGCGGCGTGTCGCGTGTCCTTCCCTGCTTGGCGGATCGTCTCCCTGAGCAACCATCACGCTCTGAACTTGCGGGGACCAAATGTCCGTTTTCTCACGCAACATTGCCCGACGTCATCGCGTACTCTTCTCGGCGCTCGCTGTCACCGCGGTCTTTGCCGGGTGTGCGGCGGGGCCGTCGCGCGACGAACTTGCGGTCGGGCAGCCCGGTACGGCTGAAGAGACGCTCAACGAACTCTTCAATCTGACCGGTCTCTATCAGCGCATCGGGCGGATCGCCGCCGGACCGCCGATTTCCTTCGTGGGACAGCTCGCATTCCTCGCGGGGCGCGGCGATTCCACGCTCACGCTGATGGGGATCTCACTCGACAATCGGACCTTGGCCTTCCAGCGCTCCGGGAGGGATTTCATCGCACGATATCGCGTCGAGATGGCGTTCCACCGTCCGGACCAACTCCCGGTGTTCTATGCTCGCAACGAGGTGGTGAGCGTCGCGACCTTCCAAGAAACCCAGCGGGCGGAAGAGTCGGTCCTGTTCCAACAGGGCTTCCTCTTGGAACCCGATGTATACCGTGTCACGGTGACCGTTCGGGACCCCGGATCGGCTTCCTTCAGCCAGACCGAGGCCACGGTTCAGGTTCCGCATCTCCGGGTTGGTACCACGACCGCACCGATTCTGGTCTATCAGGCAACACCGCGAAAGAACCTCTGGGTCGAGCCTCAGATTCTGCTCAACCCGCGCGGGATGGTGGCGCACGGTGATGATTCGCTCTCCGTGTATGTCGAGGGGTACGGGTTCGAAGGGCCGCGAGACGTTCCTTTCCGGACGACCGATGAATTCGGCAAGGAGTCGCACTCGCTGGCACTCTCCTTCAGCGGCGGTGCCGCCGTCGAAGGGCATCTTTTCCACCTGCCGGCCGAGACACCCGCGCTGGGCCGCCTGGTGCTTCAGGTTGGTGGAGGCAGCGATTCCACCAAGCGTCTGACGGCGCTGGTTTCCTTCTCGCGGTCGTGGGCCCTCACCAACTACGACAACCTCTTCAGTCTCCTCCGCTACTTCGGACAGGATGACCGCCTCGACGCGCTGCGGCGCGCGGCACCCGAAGAACGGCCCGCGCTCTGGAGGGTCTTCTGGAAGGAGACCGACCCCAACCCGAACACAGCTGACAACGAGGCCCTGGACCGGTACTTCACGCGCATAGCGATCGCAAACCAACGATTCCGGGACGAGGGGGGTGCGACGGGCGGGTGGCGGACCGACCGGGGTGAGGTCTACGTGACGCTCGGGGAACCGGATCTGATTCAGGAGACACCTCCCGGAAACGACCAGCGATACGTCCTCTGGGAGTACAGCAACTACGGAACCCAGCTCCTCTTCGAGGGGAACATAGGGTTCTCGCGGTTGAGGTTGACCCCGGCGTCCCGTGCCGAGTTCGCCAGGGTGCGTGTCCTCGCACAACAGCGCCAAAACTCACCCAACTGATCACCTCGGGGCCGATGCCCAGCACCGCGAAGCACCGGCTCTTCCTCCTCGATGGGTATGCGATTCTGTACCGGGCATTCTACGCCCTCATCAGTCGCCCCCTGAGGACCACCCGCGGAGAAAACACCTCTGCTGCTTGGGGGGTCGCCAACTTTCTGCTCCGCCTGCGAGCACAACACCACCCCGAGTTCATCGTCTGGGTAAACGACGCCGGGGACTCGGGTCGCACCGAGCGTTACCCAGAGTACAAATCGACCCGCGAGAAACTCGACGAAGCCATGCAAGCCGACTTCGATCTCGCCATCGAGCACGTGCGTGATCTCCTGACGGCCTTTCGTGTGCCCGTGATCGAGGTGACTGGGTACGAAGCCGACGATGTGATCGGCACGATGGCGCTGCAGGCGGTAGGGCAGGGGGTCGAAGCGGTCATTGTGTCCGGAGACAAGGATTTCTGCCAACTGGTACGCCCGGGAGTCGTGCTGCTCAACCCCGGTCGAGGTGGGCCGGCGGGGGTCGAAGAACACTGGGTAGATGTGTCGAATGCGTCGGAACGACTCGGAGTCGCCCCCGATCGTGTCGTGGACTACCTGGCCCTGGTGGGTGACAGCTCGGACAATGTGCCCGGAGTCAAGGGGATTGGTGATAAGGGAGCCCGAAAACTCTTGGCCGAATTCGGCGATCTCGATTCGTTGTTGGCTCGCGCCTCCGAAGTGTCATCGAAGCGGGCACGTGAAGGACTCCTCGCCCATGCCGAAGAAGCGCGACTTTCTCGGGAACTCGTCACTATTCAGTGCGACGTGCCCGTCGTGCTCGAGCTGGATCAGGTGAAAGTGCGGGCCGCCGACCGGGACGCCCTTGTCTCGGTCCTGACGCGCCTCGAGTTCCACTCCCTCATCAACAGGGTGCTGGATGCGGCAGAGCCGTCGACCGTTCCGGAGGACGACCAGGAGGTTGCGGGCGAGAGGCTAGAAGAGTCTACCGGACCCACCGAGACCTCGGCTTCGAAGGTGCATGTGGTCTCGACCCTGGCTGAGGTCCAGCGCGCAGTGCGACACCTGCGCAATGCCGGAGCGATCGCCCTGCGATCGTGGGTGACGGGTCCCGAGCCGAGGGACTGGCGCCTGGTCGGGTTGGCGATGGCAGCCGAACCGTCGGGGGTGTGGTACTTCCCCTTTGCGCACGAGCCACCGGACGGCCCTCTCGCGGGGGGTGATCCGCCCGCCAATCTCCCCCCCTTCACCCACGAAGGACTGGCTCCGCTTCGTGAGTTGTTGGGCGATCCCGACATCCCGAAGCACGGGCACGATCTCAAGGCGGAGCTGGAAGCGCTCCGCGGCGCAGGGGTCGAACTTTCCGGTCTGGGAGTGGATGTCATGCTCGCCAGTTTCTTGACCGACCCTGGACGCCGGACCTACGCACTCCCGACACTCGCACTCGAACATCTCGGGCGCCAAGTCCCCGGTCGCAACGAATTGCTCGGTCGCGGCAAGACAGCTCGATTGCCGGAAATCGTGGGGATGGAAGAGGTCGTCCTGTTGTGCGCGGAGGAACTGGATGCCATCCACGCCCTCTACGAACTCCTACAACCGGCCTTTGAGGGACCCGAACTCCAGGCGCTCTATCGGGAAATCGAGTGCCCCTTGATTCTGGTGCTGTCGGACATGGAGTGGGCTGGGATCGCCATCGACCAAGCGCTGTTCTTGTCCTTGGGGCAGGCCCTCGCCCGAGACCTCGAGGCACTGGAGATTGCCATCGCCGCCGAGGCCGGCGTGGAGTTCAATCTCAACAGCCCCAAGCAAATGGCTACGGTGTTGTTCGAGAAGCTCCAGTTGCCCACGGTGAAGAGGACCAAGACCGGCGCATCGACCGATGCGGAGGTCTTGGAGCAACTTGCCGCCATGGGGCACGAGGTCCCCAGGCTGATTCTCGAACACCGAGAACTGCAGAAGCTCCAGTCCACCTATGTGGACGTGCTCCCCCGGCGAGTAAGTCAGCGCACCGGGCGAATTCACACCTCATTCAATCAGACAGGAGCGGCCACAGGTAGGCTGTCCTCCTCCGATCCCAACCTCCAGAACATTCCGATTCGGACCCCTCGTGGTGAGGCCATCCGGCAGGGTTTCGTTCCGAGGGAGGGCTG
>Ga0214471_10003965_pt1 | contig 11460 bp, 15 predicted proteins | sample RVTome_5_FD_207665 | JGI IMG/M metagenome (GOLD analysis project Ga0214471, IMG submission 207665) | Soil microbial communities from uranium-contaminated site in the Upper Colorado River Basin, Wyoming, United States - RVT142D155 | ecosystem: Environmental > Terrestrial > Soil > Contaminated >... | reverse complement strand
GGCTCGACGGCAGCGACCGTCGTGTTCGCGTTCGCCGACGACGGCCGCATCGAGTCGGTGCACGCCGCCGCCCGCGGCCGCACGGTCGGCGGGACGCTGGTGCCGACGCCGTGGGGCGGGCGCTTCGCCGACCACGCCGAACGCTCCGGCATGCAGGTGCCGCTGCGAGCCGAGGTGTTCTGGGAGCTGCCAGACGGCGAACAGCCCTACTGGCGGGGCCGCGTCGACGCGATCGACTACGTGTGGACGCGTGGCTCACGTCCGGTGGACCCCTTGCCGGCATTCTGACTAGAATGTTGGTCATGTCGAAGGTGATGCCGCTCTCAGAGGTGAAGGCCAAGCTCTCCGAAGTCATCGACGAGGTCGTGACGACGCAGGAGCGAGTGACCGTGACACGGAACGGCCGCCCAGTTGCCGTCCTCGTCAGTCCAGACGATCTGGAAGCGATCGAGGAGACCCTCGCCATCCTGTCGGACCTCGACGCGCTTCGTGAGATCAAAGAGGGTCTGGCGGCCGTGGAATCCGGAGACGTGATGACCAAGGACCAGGTCGAGGCGATGCGCGACCGGTTGCGTTCCCGCGCAGGGTGAACGAGTCATCCTGGGATCTGGTCGTCGCCGGACCCGCCAGGCGGACACTGGATCGACTGCCCGAGAAGATCGCGGTCGCCGTAATCGGCTTCATGCTGGGTCCGTTGTGCGAGAACCCGCATCGTGTGGGCAAGGCGCTGCGCGCTGACCTGGAGGGGCTGCTCTCGGCTCGAGTCGGTGGCTACCGGGTGGTGTACGAGATCACCGAAAGCGACCGCACCGTTCGGGTTTTGTACGTCGATCACCGGGCAGACGTCTACCGCCGACAGTGAGGGCGCGGTCACCACGGCGCACGGATACTGCGCACTCGACGAAGTAATCGTTGTCGAGCCGACTCGTTGATCTGACATGGGAGTGTGTATGATATGCGCATGGCTCGAGTCAATGTGTATCTCCCGGATGACCTCGCTGCCGAAGCCAAGGCCGCCGGATTGAACGTGTCCAACCTCACGCAGAAAGCCTTGCGGAGCGCGCTGGCGAGCAGTCGGGTCGACGGTTGGCTCGATGACGTGGCGGCGATGCGTCCCCTCGGGATCGACCACGGCGCCGTCGTCGCGGCAGTAGCAGCTGCCAAGGACGAGCTCGATCATGGCTGAGGCGGTCGTCGTCGATGCCTCGGCGATGGTCGATCTCCTTGTCGGATCAGGACTGGCGTTCTCGGTCGCAGAGCGGCTGCGCGGTCACGAGCTCCACGTGCCGGCTCACTTCGATGCCGAGGTGCTCTCGGCGTTGGGACGGTTTCAGCGAGCCGGGGAGATGACCGTCAGGCAAGTCACGGCCAGGTTGCAGCGGGTCGCGGCTGCCCCCATGGAACGTCACCTGCTCGCCCCGCTGCTCAGCGACGCGTGGAAGCTCCGCCACAACGTGAGGCTGGTCGACACCCTCTACGTGGCACTGGCCGATCGACTCGGCGCCCCCATCGTCACGACCGACGCAGGGCTTGCGGCAGCCTCACCGGCTGCAGACCTGCTCAGCGACGACAGCTAGTGGCGCTGCCGATAACTACATCGGTGTAATTTGATGGGACTGCGGCCCGTGCGGGCGGCGGGTTGGAGGTTAGCTCGTGTCTCGTCGTTCGCCGTTCGAGGTCCGGCTCTCGGTGGAGGACCGGGCGATCCTGGAGTCGCGGGCTGCGTCGCGGGTCGCCGCGCACGTCGAGGTGGTCCGGGCTCGCATCGTGTTGTTGGCGGCCGCCGGCGAGCGGAACGTGGACGTCGCTCGCCGGGTCGGGGTGTGTGTCGACGTGGTGTCCAAGTGGCGCAAACGCTTCTGCGAGGAGGGGCTTGCTGGGTTGAAGGATCGCCCGCGCAGTGGGCGGCCGCGGGAGTTCGGCCCGGCGGTGGTGGCGGGGATCAAAGCGTTGGCGTGCGAGCCACCCGAGCAGCGCCACGTCCCGCTGTCGAGATGGAGCTCATTCGAGCTCGCCGCTCAAGCGGTGAGCGAGGGGCTGGTCGAGTCGATCTCGTCGTCGACGGTGCGACGCTGGCTGCATGGGGCTGCGATCAAGCCGTGGCGCTACCGGTCGTGGATCTTCCCACGCGATCCCGACTTCGCCGCCAAGGCAGCACGGGTGCTGGACCTCTACGGGCGCGTGTTCGAGGGCGTGCCACTCGGTGTCGACGACTACGTGATCTCGGCCGACGAGAAGTCCCAGCTCCAAGCGCTGGCCCGTTGCCATCCCGACCTCGCGCCCGGTCCGGGGCGTATCCGACGCGTCGAGTTCGAATACGAGCGGGGAGGCACGCTCGCCTACATGGGCGCCTACGACGTCCATCGGGCACACCTGATCGGCCATGTCGCTGCCAAGACCGGGATCGTGCCGTTCATGGAGCTCGTCGACCACGTCATGGCCCTTGAGCCCTACGCGAGCGCCAGGAACGTGTACTGGATCGTCGACAACGGCTCGTCGCACAACGGGCAACGCTCGATCGACCGGATGAGCGCTGCGTGGCCGAACGCCCACCTCGTCCACCTGCCGGTCCACGCCTCGTGGCTGAACCAGATCGAGGTCGTCTTTTCGGTCATCCAGCGCAAGGTGATCAAGCCCGCCGACTTCGCCGACCTCGCCGCCCTCGGGGATCGACTCGAGCGTTTCGAACAGCGCTACAACGCCACGGCACGTCCGTTCGATTGGCGGTTCACGAGTGGCGATCTCGCCGCCATGCTCGAACGCCTCGACGTTCACCGGCCCAGACCCGACGTCGCGCTCGCCGCCTGACGAGTCGAGCACGCCAAGATGGGTCCGTGAAGGCACCCCCCGCATCGACCAAGACCAGCCTCACCCAGCGTCTCAACCAGCGAGCCCGCGACCGTTGGCCAGACCTCGCCAGCATCGAGGTCCGCTTCCGGGCCAACTTCGCCTACGTCGACGGACGCGACGCCGACGGCACAGTTCTCAAGCTGTGCCGGCTGCGCTACGGCGGATCAGCCCACACCTGGGGCTTCGCCCTCTACCGCGCCAGCCACGACGACTACCAAGACACCTTCCTCCCGACCGGCATGCTCGCCGGCAGCGCCGAAGAAGCCCTCGATTGCGCCTGCGGCCTCTACCTCAACGACCCGACCGCATGGCTCCCCGATACACCGACGAACTAACGCGCGGAACCACTAGGGATCGTCGAAAGTTCGCTCTCAGACGCCTGACGGACTGTGTGTTCTGCTGCGGTCCGCGGTTTCTGTCACAGGGGGGTCGTAGACTCGAACACATGTTCGATAGGTTTGATGACTCATCTGAATCGGGCTCGGTGGTTGACCCGGTGGAGAGGATCCGCGCGGCGGTGGCTGAATTGGCCGTCGAGGCCCGTGACGGGTGGACGGCAGGCGCGCTGTCGGAGCGGCTGGTGGAGGTGTTGGAGCTGCGGGAGCGTCTCGACGCCGCGGTGTTGTGCCTCGCCGCTGATTGGGACCGTGATCGGGCGTGGGAGGTGGACGGGTCGCTGACGGCGGCGTCGTGGTTGGCGCATCGGGCGCCCGTTTCGGCGAGCGACGCCAAGCGGATCGTGAAGGCGGCTCGGCTGGTCGACGCCCATCCGAGGATGGCCGAGGCTCTGGCCGGCGGTGACACCACGGTGGCGCACATGGAGGCGCTGGCACGGGTGGCCTCCAAGGAGCGGTTGCCGCTGGTCGCCGACCATGAGGAGATCCTGGTCGCTCAGGCGACCCGTCTGCCGGTGGGCGAGTTCAATGTGCTGGTCCGCCGCTGGGCGGTGCTCGCCGACGACGTGTTGGCGGACGGCGACTTCGAGGCCAAGTGGGATCGGCGCCGCCTCCACATCTCGACGTCGCTCGACGGCTGGGGCGCGGTGTCCGGCTACCTCGACCCTGAGGCCACCTCGGGTCTGGTCGCCGCTCTCGATCACTTGGCGCCGCCGGACCCGGCGGATGCCCCGGACGGTCCTCGTAGCTTGTCGCAGCGACGCGCCGACGGTCTCGTCGACCTCTGTGGCTGGTATCGCCGCGGTGGCAAACCCGCCGGTAACCCACCCACCTTGAACGTGGTGGTGGACGTGGCCACCCTCAACGGCGACACGCCGGAGGCGGCGGTGGCCCGGTGCGATCTCGACGGTGTCGGACCCGTCACCCGGGCCACGCTGGAACGGATCGCCTGCGACGCCATGCTGGCCCGCCTGGTGACGGCCGGTGACTCGATCGTCCTCGATCTCGGTCGGGCGACTCGTCTCGCAACCCCGGCCCAACGCAAAGCGCTGGCGGTGCGCGACGGCGAATGCCGGTTCCCCGGGTGCGACCGGCCCCACCACTGGTGCGACATCCACCACCTCACCTCATGGCTCCAAGGCGGCGCCACCGACCTCGCCGAGTTGCTCCTGCTGTGTCGCCGCCATCACGTGTTCGTCCACCAACTCGGGTGGCGGATCACGCGCAACCCGGACGGCACCCTCACGTTCACCGACCCCGCCCGCGGGCCGTGACAAGGACGGGTGCGAGCTCAGCTCGTCTCGTCGAGCGGGTTGGCGGCGGGCGCAGCACCTTCCCGGGCGTTGAGCGCCGCCAGGGTCAGCAGGGCGACGCCGGCGAGGCCCGCCGAGCCGAGGAACAGCACGACGAGGAACACCGGCGGGCCGCCGATCAGGGTCACGCCGACGGCGATGCCGGAGAACAGGCCCAGCGGCGCCGCCAGCGCCAAGGCGAGGGTCGCCACGCTGTGGAGCAGTGTCTCCGGCGGTCGGCTCATCCCTCGGGCTCCTCTTCGGCCTCGCAGCCCACTTCTGGTGGGGGACGGTTGGTGGCGACTGCTTCGCGGTACTCGTCGAAGGAGCGGGCGGCGAGCGCCACCACCAGGCCGACGCCCACGAGCGATCCGATGCCGGTGACGACGGCGGCGGTGATCTCGGTCCCGGCACACGACGCCGGGCGGCAGATGGCGTGCACGACACTCCAGCCGACGAGGGCGCCGATTCCGGTCCCCGCCGCCACCGGGATGGCCACCAGCCATCGCACCCCGGCCCTGGCGGCTCCCCAGCCGAGCGACACCCCGGCAACGGTGAGCACCGCGATCCCCACAGGCCCGGTCGGCCAACCGAAGGCGCCGCCCAACAGGCCCATGGCGCCGATTCCGACCAGGTCGCGACCGCTCACGGCTCGGCCTTGGCGGGGCGCGAGCGCGGCGAAGGCAGCCGGTCGGGCAGCGGCTGGACGGCGAGGCGTGCCTCGCGACGCCACGCCATTGCCACGAGCGTGGCGACGATCGCCGTCAGCATGAGCCCTCCCGGCCACGGCGATCCGGCGATCGCCGCGGCGGCGATCGCGGGCAGCACCAATCGCAGCGCCCACAGCGCCCACAATTGGGCACGGGCGTAGGCCCACGCCAGCAGGACGCCGGCGCCACCAAGCACACCGTGGCCTGCACCGAGCCCATCGGGTGATGCCACGCCGACCGCGGCGACGAGGCCCAGGCTGCCGAGCGCGAGCACGACCGGGATGGCACCGGGCCCGCCGGCGACGGGGAGCTTGCGCAGCCAACTGCCCATCCAGGGCCCGGCGAGACCGACGAGGCAAGCGGCGGACAGCGTGAGGCCGACGGCATACCAGAGCCCGGGCTCGGTGACGACGGCGAGTCCCAAAGAACCCGCCACCACCACGAACCCGAGGCGGGCGGACCAGCGTCCCCGGGCAATCAGGATCCCGCCGGTTGCCACCAGCGCGTACAGCGACAGACCGGTGGCGACCACCGCACCCGCTCCGGGCGAGAAGGGCTCAGGGGCGACGGCGAGCTGCAGGCTCCACGCAACGGCCAGGAGCACGATCGCCGCCGCGACCAACATGGGAGCGGCGCGGTTCACCGTCGACATTATGGCCCGCCGCCATGTCAGCCCGGCTGGTCAGAGGGTCGTGGCGCCCCCGGGAGGCGGAGGGAACGTCGGGCCCTGCTCCGGGCGCCATGCGGCGATCTCGGTCCACGGCGCCTCCGTCTCGGGAGCATGGTGCGACAAGGTGACCACCTCGGCGTGTCCCGGCTTGTCCGTGTGTTGGGCGGCGAGGTGGCGCCCCGTCATCGCCAGCCGGATCGCCTGCAGCGGGTCCTGGTGCGAGACCAACACCACCTCGCCTGCGGGATGACGTTCCAGTGCAGCCGCCACTGCGCCGGCCACGCGGGCGACGACCGTGGTGAGCGGCTCGATGCCGGCCCTCAGCGACAGCGGGTCGGCAATGTATGCCTCGACCTCGCCGGGCCGCTCTTCGGCCAGGGCCTCCCATGCGACGCCTGCCCAGTGGCGCGCCAGCAGCCACTCCGTCAGCCGCTCGTCGATCTCGACGAGACGCCGATCCGTGCCGACTCCCACGCCCGCGGCCAGCGCGTCGGCCGTCTCGCGGGCCCGTTCCAGTGGCGAGGTGACGATGGCTGCGACGGGACGCCCCTCGAGATAGCGTCCCGCCTCGGCTGCCTGGCGGCGGCCCATCTCGCTGAGGCCGAATCCAGGTAGGTCGGCGTAGACGACGTGGTTCGGGTTGTCGACCTCGCCGTGGCGCACGAGGTGGATGACGCGCTCGTTCATAGGCGGCGAGGCTAACGGGGGTGGGCTTGCTCAGGCGCTACCTTGCGTCCATGCGGGCATTCGCCGAGCCTTTCCTGCACGTCGACATGGACGCCTTCTTCGTCGAGGTGGAGCGGCTCCACGATCCGTCGCTCATAGGCAGGCCCGTGGTCGTGGGCGGCACCGGCCCTCGTTCCGTCGTCGCCGCTGCCAGCTACGAGGCTCGCCGCTTCGGGGTGCAGTCAGCCATGCCGATGGGAGAGGCCCGGCGCCGCTGTCCCCAGGCTCGGGTGGTGCCGCCTCATCACGATCGCTATTCCAAGGTGTCGGATCAGGTCTTCGACGTACTCCGTTCCTTCACCCCCCTCGTCGAAGGGCTGTCGGTCGACGAGGCGTTTCTGGACGTGTCGGGGCTGCGCCTCCACTACGACGCGCCGGCTGCCGTCGGCGAGGCCATCCGCCGCCGGGTGCGCGGCGACCTCGGGTTGCCTTGCTCGGTCGGAGTGGCCACTACGAAGTTCCTCGCCAAGCTGGCCTCCGAGGACGCCAAACCCGATGGCCTGCTGGTGGTGCCGGCAGGCGAGGAGTTGGCGTTCCTGCACCCGCTGCCGGTCCGCAGGCTGTGGGGCGTCGGCGAGGCAACGCTGGCGGCGCTCGAGGCGCTCGGCGCAAACACGATCGGCGACCTCGCGCGGCTCGACCCCTCCGTGGTGTCGGGTCGGCTCGGGCGTGCCGTGGGAACTCACCTCCACGAGTTGGCGAACGGACGGGATCCTCGCCCCGTGGTGACGGACGTCGAGACCAAGTCCGTGTCGGCAGAATCGACCTACGCCACGGACCTCACCGACCTCGACGAGGTGGAGGCTGCCCTGCTGCGCCATTGCGACCACCTGGCGGCCCGGCTGCGGCATCAAGGCTGGTCGGGGCGCACCGTCACCCTCAAGCTGCGGTTCGGCGACTTCACGACGCTCACCAGGTCGCTCACGCCGCGCCTTCCCGTGCACCGCACGCCGGAGCTCTGGGACGCGGCGCGAGAGCTCCTGGGGCGGATCGACCTCGCAGGGCGGGGGGTGCGGCTCCTGGGGGTGGCGGCATCGGGCCTGGTGCCCGCGCAAGACCCACACCAACTCGAGATGGAGCACCCGAATCGGCGTGCTGCAGCCGATGCCGCCGAGGAGGTGAGGGCCCGCTTCGGCGACGATGCCGTGCGCCCCGCCAGGCTCGTCGACGGGTGATCACCGACGCCTCACAACCGCGGGCGCGGCCCGCGAGCGGAGCGCGATCCCTTCCCGCTCAGTCGGTTTCGTCACACAATGCGGCGTCGGCGTAGCGGCGCCGAGCGGTATACTGCGCGAGCCGACCCGTTACCGTCCGGAAGGCGAGTTCCATGCCGCTGAACGAGCGAGAGCAGCGCATCCTCGAAGAGATAGAGCGCCAGTTCTATCAGGAGGATCCGAAGCTGGCTCAGACTGTGGCCAGGACCACGCTCGAGTCGGTCGCCCGACGATGGCAGCGGCTCGCTCTCGTGGGATTCGTCGTCGGCCTGGTCGTGATGTTGTGGTTCTTCACCAAGAACACGCTCGTCGCGGGCGGCGGGTTCGTCATCATGCTTGCGAGCGCCGGGTGGATCGCAATGAACATCCGCAAGACCCGGCGCGATGCCGAGGGCTCCTCGTCGCTGGAAGGGTGGATGGAGCGCGCCCGGCAGAGGTGGCGGCGCGGACGCTAGAGTGCGTCGCCCACGAGGGACGCGACAGACGCTGGGTATGTGCTCCGCTCGCCGCCGCCGGGCGGCCGCACATGGGAACGTTGGGAGGAGCGTTGGACGGGTTCACCGCGCAACAGGCATCGAAGTTGACGGCATGCACCAGCCATCAACTTCGCTATTGGGACAAGGTGAACCTCGTCAGGCCCTCCCTGCAGCGGACGGAAGGACGCCCCGGCCGTCGCCGGCTGTACTCGTTTCGTGACCTCGTGGCGCTGCGGGTCGTCAAGAGCCTGCTCGACAACGGCATGTCGGTGCAGCGGGTACGCCGGGCCTGGGACTACCTGCGGCGCACAGCCGACATGGACCGTCACCTCTCCGAGGTGCGGCTCGTCACCGATGGCCAGACGATCTTCCGGGTTGCACAGGACGAGGAGGAGTTGCTGGACGCGCTGCGCCAAGGCCAACTCGCCTTCTTCGTGGCGATCAACGAGATCGCCCTTTCGGTCGAGGAGGACGTGACCCGCTTCGAGCTCGACCGCGATCGTTTCCTCGAGATGCTGCGCCGCGTCGAGGACGACGTGATGACAGAGGTCGAAGCCACAGGCTGAGTAGCGAGTAGCCGGTACCGGCTACTTCTTGAACACCCGGCTCGGGCGGTAGATCGCCATGACGCGCTTCGTCGTCGGGTAGCGGTGGTGGAGCACACGGCACGTGTCCTCGAACGAACGGGTGGCCGCCATCACGTGATGCTCGCCGATGCTGCCTGGTGGCCCGTACACCGATCGCCCGTAGAGCGACGCCAATGGCACCATTGCCGGGTCGACCTGATCGGCCACCTCGCGCGGGGTGGCGGTACCGTCGACCGATGCTCCCAGATCCTCGAGGCGTCCCACGATCTCTTCCCAGGCGGCGGTGATGTCGCCGTGGCGGAGGCGCTCGAGGCGGCGCCGCCTTCGCCACCACCGCAACGCCGGCGGCCCGCCGATCACGAGAACGGCGAGCACGATCCAAAGAGCGGCGGCGGTGAGCCAGTCGGGCAGCCGGATCCCCCCGCCCCCGGCCCCGTCGGGGAACTGGCCGTCGGTGCCGGGAAGGAGGCCTTCACCCTCGAGGTTGCGCAGCCTGTCGATGATGTCGGATGGGCTGAACGGGAAGCCGACCAACGCCGAGGGAGGAACGTCGAGGTAGTCGGTCAGGTCGAAGCCCAGCTCCGCGTTCACCAACTCGAACGCCTGCGGGGTGTCGCCCTCGCCGCGCGGGGTGGGGTCGAAGCGCACCCATCCCTGGCTCGGCATCCACAGCTCGACCCAGGCGTGAGCGTTGGACTGGCGCACGACGACGACGTTGCGATCCGGGTCGACGAGCTCTCCCGGCGTGAAGCCGAGCACGACTCGGCTCGGGATGCCGAGGGTGCGGGCCATGACCGCCATCGCGGTGGCGTAGTTCTCGCAGTAGCCCTGGTGGAAGTTGGGGCTGTCCTCGTCGAGCAGCCAGGCGGCGAGGTCGGTTGCGCCGTGGCCGAGCTCGTCCTCGCTGAGAAGCTTGTACCGGAACACGTCGGGGTCGTGGAACCACGACTCGAGGGCGATGGCCCGCTCGAAGTCACTGCTCAGGTTGGCGGTGCGAGCGAAGGCCAGGGCGCGGATCTCGTCGATGCGTGACCCTTCGGAGGTGGGCAGGGCGAGGTAGCGCTCGACCGCGGGTGGTGTCTCCCTTGTCGTGGTGGCGACGAGGTCGGCGTCGACCGGGGTGGGCACCAGGGCGGGATCGAAGTCTCCTGCGTCGGCGTTCTCCTTGGCGAACTCGAAGCTGCGGGTGAGGTTTCCGGTGGAGGTGCTGGCGAGGACGTCCAGATCGGGCTGCGGCACCTGCGAGGTGATCTGGTAGCGCATGCCCTCGAAGGTGACGCCGCCCTCGAGGCTGAGTGACCCGTCGTCGCGGCGGATCCGCAGATCGCGCAGCAGCCGGTCGGCGCCCGACACGTCGCCGACGCTGTAGGTGGATGGCACCCAGTTGGGCTGGCGCAGCAGCAGGATCTCGATGTCGGCCGTCACCTCTGCCGTCGGCCCGGCGAAGGCGGCGTCGGGCAACTCGTAGGGTCGGTCGTCGATCGGGTACACCCTGGGCTCGGAGGCGAAGAACTGGCCACCGGTATAGGCCTCCATGGTCACGAGTTGGAAGTACACCTGGCTCGGGTCGAGGTCACCGCTGATGCGGGCCCGGAACAACGGCGTCGGGCTGCGCGACACCAGGCTCTGTTGAATCGACACGAACGGGTTGAAGCTGACGCTGCCGAAGAAGCTGCCCGTCATACCTCCCGGCTGGCGCCAGGAGAAGATGCCGTCGCGCGGCAGGCTCCCGGCGAAAGCCTGGACGGCGACGACGGCCGCCAGCATGCCGGCGGCGAGCAGCGACCACGTGGCCGGTGCCGGCGCCGGGTCGCGCACGCTCCACGCCCCGCGGGTCACCATGCGTCCCGCCGTCTGGGTCCGCTCGTCGAGGGCGACCGCCAGTACCGCCAATCCCACCAGGGCCACGAACAGCATCGCCTCCACCGCCCCGGTGGCCGCCCGGTCCATGGTGGCGAACTGGAGGGTGAGCACGAGCGGCGGGATGACGCCGACGTACGGATGGCCGCGCAGCAGACCCCATGTCATGATGGTGCCCGCCACCCAGAACACCGCCATCACGACCACGACCAGCCCGGTGAGGGGGAGCACCGGCTCGATACCGGTGTGGATCACCGTCAGCGCCAGGGCGAGCTGTTCGCGCATGATCGAGAAGCTCTCGAGCGTCGGGATGAGGAAGAAGTCGGTGTCGGGGCTGGCCACCCGCGACACGGCCACCACGAGCACGGCGGCGTCCAGGGCGATGACCGCCCACATCGGCAGGCGGTAGGTGATAGCCGCCCACGGGATGATGATGCCGAGGGTGGCGGCGGCCACCACGACGAACTGCCAGGGGACTCCCTCGGCGCTGGGGCGCAACAGCGAGTTCAGCTCGGCGAACGCGAACAGCAAGCCGGCGAGGCCGGCTAGCCAGCTGTAGCGGTAGACCATGCCTGCTCCATCGCCTCACGCCAGATCGGGGCCCACGAGGCCGTCGGTCCCGCCGTCATCGTGACGACGCCGCCGCGGCGGAACTGGCGCACCGCCTCATTGTCGTCGCT
>Ga0214471_10003964_pt1 | contig 11461 bp, 11 predicted proteins | sample RVTome_5_FD_207665 | JGI IMG/M metagenome (GOLD analysis project Ga0214471, IMG submission 207665) | Soil microbial communities from uranium-contaminated site in the Upper Colorado River Basin, Wyoming, United States - RVT142D155 | ecosystem: Environmental > Terrestrial > Soil > Contaminated >... | reverse complement strand
CTACCTGGTAACCGATGATCCGGCCGAGACGACCGGCAAGGCGATCTCGCGCGCGGAGGCCGCCCGGGTGTCGGCCCTGCAGGACGCGTACGTGGCCGGGACCGACATGCTGGTGATCGACGGCTATATCGGCAACGAGCCGGAGCATCAGTCCCGGGTACGCCTCTACGTCGAGGCGGCCAACGCCAACATCGCCGGCATGCAGCGCCAGCTCTACTTCCCGCCCGATGCGCCGGCCGACGAGTGGGACCCGCAGCTGAGCCTGATCTACACCCCGAACCTGCCCATGCCCGGCTACCCGGACGACCGCCTCATCGCGGTCGATCTCGAGTCCGGCGTCACGCGGATCATGAACTCGGACTACTTCGGCGAGAGCAAGAAGGGCGGCCTGCGGATGTGGAACGCCCTGGTCTACGCCGAGGGCGGCCTGGCGATGCACGCCGGCTGCAAGGTGGTGCCGACCGATGGCGGCGAGAAGACGATGCTGATCATCGGCCTCTCTGGGACGGGGAAGACGACGACCACCTTCACCCGCCAGAACAACAGCCAACCGGTGCAGGACGACTTCATCGGTCTGTTCGCGGGTGGCAAGGTGGTCGGAACCGAGAATGGCTGCTTCGCCAAGACGTTCGGGCTGGATCCGCGCCATGAGCCGGCGATCTACGGCGCGGTGACGAAGCCGGACGCCTACCTCGAGAACGTGTCACAGAGGGAGGACGGCGGACCGGTCGACTTCTTCGACACGTCGTATACGCAAAACGGGCGCGCCACCTTCCCGATGGCCAACCTCGGCATCTGGCGCGACCCACGCGAGATCGGCCCGGTCAGTCACCTGCTGATCCTCAATCGCAACGACAACATCATCCCGGCCGTCGCCCGGCTTTCCCGAGAACAGGCGGCGGCCTATTTCATGCTCGGCGAGACACAGGGCACCAGCGCCGGCGGCAAGGCGGAGGAGGGTCGCGCGCTTCGCGTGCCGGGCACCAACCCGTTCTACCCGCATCGCGACGAGCAGCAGGCGAACCGCTTCCTGGAGCTGATGGCCACCCATCCCTTCGAGGTATACCTGCTCAACACCGGACGCGTCGGCGGCGGACCGGACGATCCGGCCTCCAAGAAGGTCGAGATCGAGCATTCGGGCGCGATCGTCGAGGCGATCGCGGAGGGGACGATCAGCTGGGAGCGCGATCCGGATTTCGGGTACGAGGTCGCGTCGAAGCTGCCCGGCCTCAGTGACGTGGAGATCCTTCAGCCGCGGCGCCTATACGACCGGACCGGGCGTGCGGAGGAGTACGCGGGATGGGTCGATCGCCTCAAGCGCGAGCGCGTCGAGTTCCTTGCGAAGTATCCGGAGCTGGCGGCGGAGATCCTGGACGCGATCCGCTAGGCGCCTGGGCGTAGCCCGTACCGTCTCCCAGCAATCCTGTTACTGGTAAGCGACTGGTAGACGTCGAAATCAGGCATGCCCGCCGGATTTCGAGCTCAGCGAGGATCAACGGCGCCGGCGGCGAGGCCTGTCGAGTCACTTATCAGTTACCCAGTTCCTGACAGACGGTAAAACGCGCCTACTAGCCGGCCACCGCGTCACGCACAGAAGTCACCGAGTAGGCCGTCATGGCGTGACTGAATCCCTTCAGCTCCAGATTCGGGACGGGAGCGGCCTCGACCTCCTCCTCGATCACGGCAAAGACGCGCTGGCTGACCAGGATCTGACCGGCCGTGGCGGCACCCGACAGCCGAGAAGCCAGGATGACGGCGTTGCCGACCGCCCCGTAGTCATATCGGCCTTCGAAGCCGATGCGCCCGAGCGTGGCGAACCCTGCCGCGATCCCGATCCCCAGGCCAAGCTGGTAACCGCGCTTGCTCCATGCCGTCGACAGCGACGCGAACCGCTCGCGCATCTCGCAGGCGGTCCGGGTCGCGGCGAGCTGGTGGTCGGCCACCGGCTGCGGATCGTTGAAGAAGACCATCAGCCCGTCCCCGGCGAAGTGCTCTACGGTCGCGCCGTTCGCGACGGCCAGCTCCCCGACCACCGTGTGGTACTCGCGCAGCACGCCCAGAACCTCTTCCGGCTCGGCCTGCTCGGCGAACGCGGTGAATCCGCGCAGGTCGGCGAAGAGCGCCGTGATCTCCCGGCGGTGGCCGGCGAGCAGCTGCTCGCCCTCCGTGCTCGACAGCAGTTCGGCCGCCTGGGGCGCGTATCGGGCCAGCTCGGTCCGCTGCCGCTCGACTGTCTCGAAGAGCTGCGCGTTGGCGATGGCGATCGCGGCCTGGTCTGCGAACGTCTGCAGCAACCCGATCTGCGCCTCCGTGAAGGCCTGGACGACCAGGCGCCAGACGATCAGCACTCCGATCGGGATCCCCTCGCGCAAGAGTGGTACCGCCAGGACGGTCCGGAACCCGGATGCCCGCTGGGCATCGGGGTGCTGGTACTCGGCATCGGCTTTGATGTCCACGATCTGCACCGGGCCGCGCTCCATCAGCACGCGGCCGGTGATCGTTCCGCGCCCGGGCTGGAAGGTCATCTTGTCGATGATGGCGCGGAACTCCGCCGGCACGCCGGCGGTGTAGGCCGCCATCCGGAATCGACCGTTCCCCTCGCGCACGATGTTGCCCTCATCGGCGCGCGACAGACGGGTGGCGCTGTCGATGACCGTCTGGAGCACCCGGTTCAGGTCGAACGTGGAGCGGCTGATCGATTGCAGCACACTGCCAACTGCCGTCTCGCGTTCGAGCGCTTCCTGCGTCCGCGTCAGGAGCCGTGCCAGCCGAATAGCGATGCCGGCCTGATCGGCAAAGAGGCTCACGAGGTCGATCTCTGCCTCGGAGAAGGGCAGAACGTCAGTGCGTCCCAGCCCGAAGGCACCGATCAGCGCGCCGTCCATGCGGATCGGAACCCCCAGCAGGGTTCGATTGCCGCCGACGGTGTACGCGCTGCTGTGGTACTCCGGGTCGGCCGCGACGTCGTTGATCTGGACCGCCTTGCCGGCGAGCGCCACCCGACCCACGATCGATCCGCGGTCGATCGGATCGGGATGCGACCGTTCGTAATCCCAGTGCTCAGGGTTCCCGCCGCTTGCGGCGACGAAGTGAAAGAGATCCCCCTCACGCAGGAAGACGAAGGCGACCTCGGCAAGACACAGAGCCGCGGCCTCCGCGGCGATACGGTCGAGGATCGGTTGGAGCTCGAACTCGGCACCGGTGACGGCCGCCAGGACGCGCCCGACTGCGGCCAGCGCGTCGCGTTCGGAGGCGGGAGCCTCCGCTTCAGTCATCGGTCTCCAGCGTGGCATCCACGGAGAGGGCCACGTTTCCGGCCAACGCCCGCGAGATCGGGCAGCCGTCGCGGGTGCCCTCCGCAACCTTGTCGAACGATTCATCGGTGGCCCCCGGAGCGCGACCGATGACCGTGATGCGGGAGGAGACGACGGTCCAGCCCGCCTCGAGCTTGTCGAAGGTCACCTCCGCCTCGACATGGAGGTGCTCGGGCGGCGTGCCGGCGCGGCCGAGGTCGGCGGAGAAGGCCATGGCGAAGCAGGAGGCATGGGCAGCGGCAAGCAGCTCCTCCGGCGAGGTGCGGCCCTCCGGCGCCTCGGTACGGCTTGCCCAGCTGATCGGCAGGTCGCGGAACGTCTCGCTGGAGCCGGCGCTGGTCGTGCCGGTCCCGCTCATGAGGTCGCCCTGCCAGCTCGCGGTGGCGGTTCGGACGGCGGCCATCGAATCGGTCCTCCTTGTATCCTGCGGGGCGCTACGAGCCTAGCCTAGAAGGACCGATGTCGAACGGCCAGCCCGAATCCCCGCAACCCACGCACGTCATCCGGGCACAGCGCGTCTACCTGCGGCCAGCCGAGCGCGCCGACCTGCCCACCTTCGTGCGTTGGTTGACCGATGCCGAAGTGACCAAGCATCTCGCGATTCGCTCGCCGATCAGTCAGGCCATGGAGGAGAAGTGGTTCGACCAGATGGTCGAGAAGCAGGGAAAGGACCACTACCACTTTGTCATCTGCCTCATCGACGGCGACGTGCCAATCGGCGCCACCGACCTGCGCGACATCGATCTCGAGAATGGCAACGCCGGCTTCGGGATCGTGATCGGCGAGAAGGCCGAATGGAACAAGGGCTACGGGACCGAGACGCTGCAGGCGATCAGCGACTTCGGGTTCGGGCAGCTTCGCTTGGAGCGGATCTACCTCGAAGTCTACGCCCCCAACAAGGCCGGCCAACGTGCCTACCAGAAGGCGGGCTTCGTGGAAGAGGGCACGCTTCGCAGCGCGCACTTCGCGGACGGGAAGCACCTTGACGCCGTGATCATGTCGCTCCTGCGCGACGAATGGCTGGCCCTCCCACGCCCCAAGAGCTGGGAGCACGCTTTCTGAGGCTGCGGCCGCCGATCCTCTAGCATGCGGAGCGTGTTCGAGCTGCGCCGCGACCCCGTCACCGGCTGGTGGTCGGCCATCGTCACGGACCGCACCTTCGAGCACGCCTCGTTCGCCATGGAAGCGGCCCCGGTCGAAGGAACCCACTGCCGCCACTGCGACGAGGACCCGGCTGCTGGATCGGAGGCCACCGACGACGCGACGGTGCGCCGCGTGACACTGCGCCACGACGCCTTCCATCGGATCGATTCATCCAAGGAGACGGCCGCGCAGCTCTCCCTGTCCGAGGTCGAGTCGTCTTCCGGGTCGTGGGAGATCCTGGTCGCCCCGAGCGGACATCACGAGCGGCTCGCCGACGCGCCGCCGCGCCTGGCGCTCCACCTTCTGCGCGCGCTGAGGGACACGATGCGGGAGCTCGGCAGCGAGGCGGATCCTCCGGACGACCCGCGCTATATCCAGGCGGTCCAGAGCTACGGCCGCCAGGCCGGGTCCCGCAGCCAGCATCTGAACCTGGAGCTGTATGCCATCCCGCAGCTGCCGCACTGGATCGCGGACGAGATCGGCGGTGGCGCGCGCCACCAGATCAAGACGCGGACCTGCGTCTGGTGCGGCCTGGCCAGGGCGGAGGAGGAGTCGGGCGAGCGTCTGGTGCTCGCCGAAGAGCGCTTCGTGGTCTTCGCTCCCGCCGCCAGCCGCTCCGCCTTCGAGCTGATGATCGTTCCGCGCACCCATTCCGCCGACTTCACCACGCTGGACGACGACGACCTCGCCGCCACCGCGGCGACGCTGCAGCGCACGCTCGGGGCGCTCGACGCCCTTGGCGACCCGCCCTACAACCTGTTCCTGCACACTGCTCCGGCAGGCGAGCGGCTGGACCAGACCTTCCACTGGCACTGGGAGCTCCATCCCCGGCTGCGGGTCATCGCCGGCCTGGAGCGCGCCACCGCCCTGGCCGTCAACCCGGCCGCGCCCGAGTTCGCGGCCGAGGTCCTGCGGACGCATCTGCATCGGTCCGCGTAACACGTGCGGGGGCCGATGCGTCACGGGATGCGAACGGGGGGCAGATCGCAATGGAGGGCCGGGTGCTGTCGATCGGGCTCGGCCGCGTCGCGACCGGACGGCCCGCCGTGAGCGCCGCCCAGGATCGGGCCATCTTCGATCGGCTCTTCGAGGAGTACTCGTCACCGATCCACAACTACGTGCTGCGCATGGTCGGTGACGCGGACCGCGCGGCCGACATCACGCAGGACACGTTCATCAAGGCCTACCGCAAGCTCGACACCTTGACCGATGAGACCTCCGCGCGCGCCTGGCTGTACCGGATCGCGACCAACACCGCGATCGACGAGATGCGCCGGCGACGTTGGGTCAGCCCGATGGGGAGCGACGAGGAGCGACACCACGAACGACCCGATGAACGGCCCGGACCCGAGGCGCAGGTGATCGGCGGCATGCTCGACGAGCGGATCCAGCGGGCACTCATGCAGCTGCGGCCGAACCACCGCCAGTGTCTGATCCTGTCCGACCTGGAGGACATGAGCGCGCAGCAGATCGGCGAGGTGATGGGCCTCTCGTACGGAGCGGTGCGCACGCTGCTGTGTCGCGCGCGAGGCGAGATGCGACGGCAGCTGACGGTGGAGGGCCTGGTGCGATGAGCTTCCTGCGACCGGGCGACCACCCCGACGAGCTGCTCAGCGATTCGCTGACCGGCGACCTGACTGACGTCGAGCGCGCGCAGCTCGACGCGCATCTGGCAATGTGTCCTGCCTGCCGCGACACGCTGGCCGCCTTCGCTGAGCAGCGCCGGCTCGTCTCGGGGATGCGCCATGTGCCGCCGCCGCGCGACCTTGGCCCGCGGGTGCGCGCCGGGATCGACTCTCGCCGCTTTCTAGGCCCACCCTGGTGGCGCCGGCCGAGAGCGCTGGTCGGCATCGGCGCGTCGCTGGCCAGCGTGGCCGCCGGCGTCCTGGCGTTCGTCGTCTTCAGCAACCTGCGGTTCTCCCAGGTGGCGGAGAGCGGTTCGCCGCAGGCCACCTCCACGGCATCCTCCGAAGCGACGGCCAGCCTGGACGCATCGCCGGCGCCCACCGCCTCGGCGGCTCCGCCGGTCGCCGCGGACCCGAACCCGGTCGGCGCGCTGGTCTACACCGTCGAGATGCCCGAGGCCCGGCTGGAGCTGGTCACCGCCCAGGGCGCGGAGCCCATCCCGGTCGAGAGCCACGGGACGCCTGTGGACGCCACGCTCTCGCCGGACGGCGACTGGGTCGCGTTCTCGCTGTTCGGTGAGGGGTCCGGGCTCGTCGACTCCTACGCCTACCGCATCTCGGACGGCACGCTGGTGCCGCTGACGCAGCAGGGCCTCGACTCGCCGTTCCTGCGGTTCGTGTGGTCGCCCGATGGCCGGGTCCTGGCCTACACGGCGCTCGCGCAGGACGCGAGCGCCGACGTGTGGCTCTTCTACCCTGGTGCCGAGACCACCAGGCAGCTGACCCAGTCCGGGACCGCCTTCGCCGGGAGCTTTGACGGCAGCGACGAAAGCAGCGCCCGACTGTGGGTCAGCGTTGCCGCCGAGAGCAATGCCAGCAGCTACCGTCTCACCGTACCGCTCACGGCGGGCGACTGGGTCCCGTATGACGACCCCTCGACCGACGCCGACCAGACCAGTGACGGCGCCTTCCTGCCGATGCTGAATCCGACGATTCCCGCATCGCAGGCAGCGGTGTGGCGCGGCGAGATGGCGCGCGATGAGATGGGCTGGCACTTCGCCAGGGGCGGGATGCTGTACATGGTCCCCGCTGTCGACGGGACCTTCGACCTCGGTGGTGGCGGCGAGCAGGTCTTCTCCAGCCTCACGATTCAGCAGAATGGCGCCGCCTTCGCCAGCGCCCGCTTCGAGTGGGCGCCGGACGGGGACGGCTTCGCGGTATGGGACACGCAGTGGACCGGGACCGAGGAGGGGACCGGCTTCCCGGACCCGCAGCGCGTGTACTTCGGCCACGTGGGGGACGGCACTGGTGAGCTCATCACGGCGGCCCAGGCGCTCGACGCCGCGGACACCGCGGGCGCGACCGAGGTGGTCGACGTGGCCCTCGGCGGCGGGCAGTACCTCGCCCTCACGCTCCGCACTGACGCGTCCCAGGGCAACGAGTTCGCGCCGGTGGCCAACCTGGTGCTCATCACCCGCCACACCGGCGCCACGCCGGACGAGGTGATGGCCTACGGGCAGGACGGCGTCTGGAACGGACCCGCGCTCTACCCGGCGACGCTCGAGCCCGCTCCGTAAAGCCCGCTCAGTAAAGGACGCTACACTCGGCTCGCATGAGCGAGCGCCAGATCCTGGACGCCAATGAGCTGCGTCGGGCGCTGACCCGCATGGCCCACGAGATCGTGGAGCGCAACGGCGGGACCGATGACCTGGTCCTGATCGGGGTCCGCAGCCGCGGCGTGCCGCTGGCCCGGCGCCTGGCGGGGCTGATCGAGCAGCACGAAGGTGCGAGCGTGCCGGTCGGCGCGCTGGACATCACCTTCTACCGCGACGATCTGACCCGTATCGCCCACGCCCCGATCGTGAAGCGCACCGAGGGGATGCCCGAGATCGGCGGCAAGACGGTGGTGCTGGTCGATGACGTCCTATTCACCGGCCGGACGGTGCGTGCCGCGCTCGACGCGCTCACCGACCAGGGGCGTCCAAGGGCGGTGCGCCTGGCGGTGGTGATCGACCGCGGCCACCGGGAGCTGCCAATCCGCCCCGACCACGTCGGCAAGAACCTGCCGACCAGCCTCGACGAGATCGTGCACGTCCGACTGCTGGAGACCGATGAGGTCGACGGCGTAATGCTCGACCGCGGCGTGGCGGCGGACGAGCGCGCCACCTGACCGACCACGGCGCCCGGTATACTGGGCGCCACCTTTAAGCGCGGTCCTGTGAGGCCGCCAAGGAGTCGCATGATCGAATCGCTCGGCACGCCCCCCGTCGCCGACCACGCCAAGGCGCCAACCTGGCGGCACCGCCACCTCCTCGACGTCGACCAGCTCGACCACGCCGAGATCGAGCGCTGCCTCGGCCTGGCGATCGAGATGAGGTCGCTCCGCGATCGCGGCGAGCGGCTGGATCTCCTGCGCAGCCAGATCGTGGGACTCGCCTTCGCCGAGGCATCGACTCGCACCCGGGTCAGCTTCGAGGTGGCCGCCGCTGCCCTCGGTGCCCAGGTGGTCGACTTGCCGATCGAGGCCAGCAGCGTGACCAAGGGCGAGAGCCTGATCGACACGCTCCGGACGCTGGAACGGACGGGCGTCGGAACAATCGTGCTGCGGCACGCGGCCAGCGGAGCGCCGTACCTGGCGGCGCGCAGCGTAGGCGCCCGGGTCGTCAACGCCGGCGACGGGACGCACGCGCACCCGACCCAGGCGCTGCTCGACGCGCTCACGCTGCGCGACGCCCTTGGCACGCTCGAGGGAAAGCGGGTCGCGATCGTGGGGGACATCGGTCATTCGCGGGTGGCGCGCTCCAACATCCACCTGCTGACCGCGCTGGGCGCCACGGTGCGCCTGGTCGGGCCGCCGGCCTGGGTGCGCGGCTTCGAGGATTGGCCGGGCGTCTCGATCTCGCACGAACTCGAGGAGGGGCTGCGGGACGCGGACGCGGTGATGGCCCTGCGCGTGCAGCTCGAGCGCGACGCCGGCGGTGGCGTCCCGACGCTGCGCGAGTACACCGCGCGCTGGGGGCTCGACGAGGAGCGCATGGCCCTCGCCGCGCGGGACGCGCCGCTCCTCCATCCCGGCCCGACCAACGAGGGTGTCGAGATCACGCCCGAGCTGGCCGCGAGTCCGCGCAGCCTGATCGGCCGCCAGGTGAGCAACGGCGTGGCCGTTCGCATGGCAGTCCTGGCCCTGCTGGCCTCATGAGCGCCTTCGGCCGGGTGACCGATGCGCCCGCCAGCTTCGTGCTGGTCGGGGCGCGGATCGTGGATCCGTCGCTCGGGACCGATGCGGTTGGTGACCTGGCGGTCGTGGCCGGGCGCCTGGTCGATCCCGCTGCGGCGCCAACGGACCTGCCGCGCCTCGTTGGAGCCGGCCTGCTGGCCATGCCGGCGCTGTGCGACCTGCATGCCCACCTTCGCGAGCCCGGCGATGGGCGCACGGAGACGATCGAGAGCGGCTCGCGCGCCGCGGCGCACGGCGGCTACGCGACCGTCTGCGCCATGCCGAATACCGATCCACCGCTGGACGAGCGGGCTCGCGTGGCGCTCGTGGTGGACCTGGCGCGGGACGCCGCCTGCCGCGTCCGGGTCGTGGCCGCCGCCACGCGTGGCCGTGAGGGCGAGCGGATGACGGAGGTGGGCGAGCTGATACCGCTGCACATCGTGGGGATCAGCGACGACGGCGCGGCGGTCGCCTCGGCGCGCGTGGCCCGGGGGATCCTCGCCTACCTGGCGCCGCTCGACCTGCCGCTCATCGAGCACGCTGAGGAGCCTTCGCTGGCAGTTGGCGCCGTCATGCGCTCCGGGCGCACCGCAACGCGGCTGGGGCTCAGCGGCTGGCCCGGCAGCGCCGAGCTGTCGATGGTGGAGCGGGACATCGGCCTGGCCAAGGAGACCGGTGGCTGGGTCCACCTCACGCACCTGTCGACCGCTGCCGCGCTCGAGGCCGTACGGCGCGCCAGGGCGCGTGGGACACGCGTCACCTGCGACGTGACGCCGCACCATCTGGCGCTGACCGACGCGTGGGTCGCCGGCGACCGCGGCTTCGCCTGGGAGGAGCCGACCGGCGCAGTCGCAGATCCGTTCCGCACGCCGCTCGACCCGGAGCTCGCCTACGACTCGGCGTGTCGAGTCAATCCCCCACTTCCCACCCGTGAGGACGCACTGGCCCTCCTTGAGGGAGTGGCCGACGGCACCATCGACGCGATCGCCACCGACCACGCCCCGCACCCGCGCGAGCGCAAGGCGGTCGAGTTCGCAGCCGCCGCGCCGGGGATGATCGGGCTCGAGACCGCGCTGTCGGTGGGGCTGGCCGCGGTCGAGGCCGGACGTCTGACCCTTCCCGATCTCGTCGTCGCGATGGCCACGCGGCCCGCGGCGCTGATCGGTGAGGAGCGCAGCCTCAGCCCGGGCGCGCTCGCTGACCTGGCAGTTGTCGACCCGCAGGCCCGCTGGTGCGTCGAGCCGGACGCGCTGGCCTCGTCGTCCACGAACACGCCCCTCCTCGGCATGGAGCTGCCGGGCGTGGTGCGGCTCACGGTGGCGAGCGGGCGGATCACGTACCGAGACGGGCTCGACTCCGCCCGTTAGACCCGTGGGGGCGCAACTCTGCGCCGGAGCAGCGTGGCACGTGCGGATATGGGACCATGCGACGCGCCACCACGCACCCCCAACGAGTGATGGATGTCGATCCGCTACAACGAGGAGCTCGACCCGAATGAGGGGCCCGGCTTTGGCTGCTTCATCTGGCAGGCCATCCTGTTCGCCGCCATCCTGCTGCTCATTCCGGTGGGCCTCTTCAGCCTCTCATGGCCGGTCTGGCTGCTCGTCGTCCTGCTCGGCATCGACATGGTGCTCCTCTTCTTCGTGAGCATGACCGCCGTCTTTCTGCTGCGCGTCTTCTTCGCCGATCGGCGGCGCGGCCGTGGCCGCACCATCGGTCCAGCCAAAGGACCGCCCCGGGTGATCAGCACCGAGCCGCCGTCCGAGGAGACCGATGACGAAGAGGGGCCGGCCTGATGCCATTGATGGCCACCTTCTTCAACGTGCGCAAGGGGCGGGACGCGCTCTTCAAGCGCGGGATGCGCCACTTCTTCCCCCGGACCGCGCGCCGCTACGAGGCGGAGTACGGGATCCGCTTCATCGGCTGGTTCAACGTGACCGAGGGCTCCGAGTGGGACAACCTGATCATCCTGGACCTGCCGAACTACGCGGTGCTCGACCGCCTGTACGCCGATCCGGGAACGCTCGGCTTCGGGCACCGCATGGCGGAGTCGGTGTTCGACAAGAAGCACATCATCTTCCTGCGGGAGCGGATGGGCCCCGACTTCGTGTTCAAGCCATGAGACTTCGGCCATGAGCATTCGGCCGTGAGCGCGCCGCGCA
>Ga0214471_10003963_pt1 | contig 11462 bp, 7 predicted proteins | sample RVTome_5_FD_207665 | JGI IMG/M metagenome (GOLD analysis project Ga0214471, IMG submission 207665) | Soil microbial communities from uranium-contaminated site in the Upper Colorado River Basin, Wyoming, United States - RVT142D155 | ecosystem: Environmental > Terrestrial > Soil > Contaminated >... | reverse complement strand
TCTGGGCGACCTCTATCCGGAATTGCAGGGCAAGCGGTACCGCGGGCGTCTGCAGGGCAGCCGCGTGGTGCCGTACTACTCGCGTGACGAGATCACCGGCCCGCTGGAACGAAATCAAAAGTCATTGTCAGATCCGCTTTCGGGGCAGGAGATCGCGTGGGTGGATGACCCGGTGGCGATGTTTTTTCTCGAGGTTCAGGGTTCCGGGCGTGTGCAGCTGCCGGACGGGCGAATGCTGCACGTGGGTTATGCAGATCAGAACGGCCATCCTTACGTGGCGATCGGCCGCACGCTGGTTGAGTCCGGCGCCCTGACGCTCGAAGCAGCAACCTTGCCGGGCATCCGTGCGTGGCTCGCCGCGCATCCCGACGCGGCCCGAAAAGTGTTGAACAGCAATCCGAGCTACGTTTTCTTCACCGTGCTTGAAGGCGATGCGCCGGGTCCGGTGGGCGCGCTCAACGTGCCGCTGTGGCCGGAACGATCGATCGCCGTGGATCCGGCATTCATCCCGCTCGGAAGTCCGGTATGGCTTGACACCACTTTGCCCGACGACAAGTTGCCTGTGCCTTACCGGCGTCTCGAGTTCGCGCTCGATACCGGTGGCGCGATCCGCGGCCCGACTCGCGCGGATCTTTTTTTCGGTTTCGGGGAGCAGGCCGAGCGCCTGGCGGGGACGATGCGCCAGCGGGGGAAAATGTATGTGTTTTTGCCCGCCACGCGCAATTTGTGAAGCCATATCGATCCGAGACTTATGCCAACAATGTTCAAAATCAGGTAACGACCGCCGAACCCTTCTGGCCGCCGCATTGCCGGAGGAGTTCTGCGCCGACGCATTCGCGGCGCCAGCCGCGTGCCAGTCCACTGGACATGTCACCGGACATCAGCTTCAGGAGTTCCCGTCGCGGCGCCAGCACGGTCGGGCTGATTTTGAGTTGTGTCGCTACCGTGCGTATCCTGGCATGCCATCTTTCGTACCGTGACTGCTGATCGCGGTCTGGGCGCCGGGGTTCTTCCCACAAGCGCTCAGGGACCCGCGTCAGGCCATGCCGCACCGCTTGCAAGATTTCTTCGCCCCATTTCCGGACTCCCCCGCTGCTCAGGCCGGAAATGTGATAGAGCATTTCGATGCTTTGTGGGACGGCCTGGGCGATTTCCAGCAAAGTGGCGTCGGGCGCCACCCAACTGCGCGGGAGATTGCTTTGTTGCGCGGCCCGTTCTCTCCATGCCGCCAGTTCGCGCAAGACCATTTGCGCCGCGGGTACCAGATTCTGGCCTTGCCGCAAGCGGCGATACGCCAGGCGCGGATCGTTCCGGTATAGCGCGGGATCGGTAATCGCGGCGCAATCTTCGACGAGCCACGAGGTTCTCCCGAGTTCCTCCAATTTCTGCGCGAGAAACCGGTATACATCGCGCAGGAAGCGGACATCGTCTTCGGCATAGCGCAACTGCTCGGGCGGGAGCGGGCGCGCCTCCCAATCGGCGCGCGTGTGCAGTTTAGGAAGTTTATGGCCGGTGATGGATTCAACCAGAGTTCCGTAACCGATCTGATCGTCAAAACCGCACAACGACGCCGCAATCTGGGTATCGAAAACCGGAGTGGGGGGGCTCCCGCGGATATCGGTGAGCACCTCCAGGTCTTGCCGCGCGGAGTGAATGATTTTCAATACGCACGGCGAGTACATTACCTCAAGCAGTGGCTCAATGGCGGACAGCGCGAGCGCATCCACGCAGGCCACGACATCGGGCGAGGCGACTTGCACCAGACACAGGCGCGCATAGTACGTCCGGCTGCGCATGAATTCTGTGTCCAGTGCAATCCACGATTGCCCGCGGAGCCGTTCACACAAGCGTGTGAGCGAGGCAGTGTCCTGGATCAGCGGTTCCGGCATAGGTGAAGTGTATGCATTTCCTCCGCCAGCCCCAAACATGGACTTGGCCGGTTTATTGGTTTATCAGTAAGCTATGATTCGGTGATGCTAAAAACTTGGTTGAATCCTGATTTAATGTTGCTTAATAAATTTATTGACATCTGTCTGCTGCGCAAGAATCCGCAGGATTTGCCGGTCTCTCATCCGCTGATGATCGCGGCCGTAATCGCCTATGGAATAACGGACGTCATCGGTGTACTCGATTCCCTGACATTCGGGAGCGCCCTGCTCGCTGCCGCCGTGGACACGTTGCTGCTCGTGGCCGTAACGCATCTGGTGCTGCATTGGCGTGATCTGGAGCTCCGGGTTCCACAGACACTTTCGGCGCTAGCAGGGTGTGGCGCGCTGCTTTCGATCGCGGCTTGGATATGCGCGGGCTTGACACGGGAATGGCTGCCTCCCCTCTGGGTATGGGCACCATTTCTGGTGTGGTATATCTTCGTTTTCGGTCATGTGTTACGGCACGCCCTGAGTATCTCATTGGCGGCCGGAGTGGCCGCGGGCCTCATGTATCTGATGCTGTCGATGCTCGTGACCGGCCTGCTTGTGACACCGGTGTCGGTGACGGACTGATGCGCATCCATATTCTGGGGATAGGCGGGACTTTCATGGGCAGTTTGGCGCTGCTCGCGCGCGACCTCGGCCACGAGGTAACCGGATCGGATGCCGGAGTCTATCCTCCCATGAGCACACAGCTCGAGGCACAGGGGATCCGGCTCATGGAGGGATATCTACCGGAACATCTCGATATCGCCAGCCCCGATCTCGTGATCATCGGCAATGCCCTGTCGCGCGGCAACGCACTGGTGGAAGCGGTGCTCGACCGAAACATTCGCTACACCTCCGGCGCACAGTGGGTAGCTGAAAATATTTTACCGGGGCGCTGGGTGATCGCCGTGGCGGGGACTCACGGCAAAACCACGACCGCGAGCATGCTTGCCTGGATTCTGGAACATGCCGGGCTCAAGCCCGGTTTTCTGATCGGCGGTGTACCGGAGAATTTCGGCGTGTCGGCGCGCCGCGGGACGGATCTGTTCTTTGTTATCGAGGCCGATGAATACGACACGGCCTTCTTCGACAAGCGATCCAAATTCGTTCATTATCGCCCGCGCACCGCTATCCTGAATAATCTTGAATTCGACCATGCCGATATATTTCCCGATCTGGGTGCCATTTCACTTCAGTTTCACCACTTTGTGCGTACCATTCCGGCGTCGGGCAGGTTGATTGTGAACGCCCAGGATAAAAATCTGTCAGAACTGTTGCTTAGAGGATGCTGGACGAAAGCGGAATATTTTGGCACGGAAAAGGACTGGCAGGCCGTGCCCCGAAATCGCGACGCGAGCCGGTTTGAGATTTATAGGTGCGGCACGCGTCAGACGGAAGTTGCCTGGCCGTTGCCCGGTGAACACAACATGATGAACGCACTCGCGGCCGTGGTTGCGGCACGCCACGCCGGTGTACCGGTGAATACCGCGGCGGCGGCACTTGAGAAATTTCGTAACGTCAAGCGCCGGTTGGAAGTACGCAGCAGCGTGCGCGGCATCACCGTTTACGATGATTTCGCACATCATCCGACGGCGATCGCGGCAACGCTTCAGGCCTTGCGCGCGCGCGTGGGCAATCGCCGCATCCTGGCGGTACTGGAATTACGCTCCAATACCATGCGCTCAGGCGTGCATCGTGACACCCTGGCGGGATCTCTGATGCTGGCCGACAAGGTTCTGGTGCTCAAGCCGGCGGATCTCAACTGGAATCTCGAGCGCGTCACGAGCGCGTTGGCGGGCCGCGCAGAAAGCTATGGCACGGTAGCAGAGATTATTGAGACGCTGGCCGCGCAAGTCCGCCCGGAGGATCACGTGTTGATCATGAGTAATGGCGGATTTGATAATATTCATGCACGGCTGATAGAACGGTTGCAGACTTGACGCTAATCCACCGCCGTAAATTTTTCACATTGATGAACGAAGCCTGGAGAATTAAATGAGAAGACTGATATATGGTTGGTTCATGGCCCTGATGTTTCTGCCGCTTTACTCGCACGCCGACAGCACGGCCGGTCGTTATGTCCAAGCACCATTTCCGGCGTCGGTCGAGACCGGAAACAAGATCGAGGTGCGCGAAATTTTCTGGTATGGCTGTCCGCATTGTTATGTCCTCGAACCGGGACTGTCGCAATGGGTGAAAAAACTGCCCGCAAATACCCAATTCGTGCGTACCCCGGGTACCGCCTCGCCGCGTTGGGCAATCCATGGCCAGGCGTATTACACCTTTGAAGCGCTCGGCATCACGGCAAAAGTGCATGCCGCCTTCTTTAAGGCGGTCCAGGAACAGCGCGGCGCGTTCAATGATGAAAAAGGGATTGCCGACTTTGCCGCGAGTCACGGCGTGGACCGGAAAAAGTTCGTCGAGACATTCAATTCGTTCGGGGTCAGACTGAATCTTGAAAAGGCCAAGCAACTTAATCAGGATTTAAACATCAACTCCGTGCCCACGATCATCGTTGACGGCAAATACATAACCAGCCCTGAATTGGCCCATGGTGAAAAACCCATGTTTGAGATATTGGATCAACTCATCGTCAAGGCGGGGAAGGATCGCAAAATCAAGGCGGCGAAACCCAAATGACACGCGCCGCCGCAACCATTGGTGGCGCAAGTCTTTTCCACCTCAATCTTGAGAATGGCAACTGTTTTGTCGTTATTCGTGGTCCGCGGCCATGAGGTTGAGGCCGTAGGTCATGCTATTATAGAATTAAAACGGCAGCGAGAAGGAACCGCCCGAGGGGTAGTTCCCCGCTACATAAACATCTGAAGGAAAATGAGTAACAGAATTGTTGATCAGGGTCTGCGTGCCCTATGGCGTTCTTCACCGCTGGCGGGAGGTAACGCTGCGTATCTCGAGCAACTCTACGAACAATTTCTCCACGACCCCGATTCGGTACCCCAAGCCTGGCGCCAATACTTTGAAAACCTCCCGCACGTGGACGGGGTCACACAAGATATCCCGCATTCGATAATCCGAGAAGAATTTCGCAAGCGTGCGCGACAGTTGCGGTCGCTGGCCAGGCCGCGAGCCGAACAAGCCGCCGTAACTGCCGACCAGGCGCACAAGCAAGTCAAGGTACTGCAGCTTATTAATGCCTACCGCTATCGCGGTCATCAGGCCGCGAAGCTCGATCCGCTCGGGCTCCGGGAAGTTCCGATGCTCCCCGATCTCGAACTGGAAACGGTCGGATTAAGCGAATCGGACCTCGACACCGTGTTTGAAACCGGTTCGCTCGTCGGCCCGAAGCAGGCCACCCTGCGCGAAATCATTGCGCATTTGCAGGCAACCTATGTCGGAACAATCGGTGCCGAGTACATGCACATCACCGACACTCAGGAAAAACGCTGGATCCAGAGCAGCTTCGAAAGCATGCACGGCGTTCCCAATTACCCGCCCGAGGTGCGTGTCAATCTGCTCAAGCGGCTGACGGCGGCCCAGGGCCTCGAACATTATCTGCACACCAAGTACGTGGGACAGAAACGCTTCTCGCTTGAGGGCAGCGAAAGCCTGGTCCCGATGCTGGATGAAGTGATACAGCGCGCCGGCGCGATGGGAGTGAAAGAGATTGTTATCGGCATGGCGCATCGCGGGCGCCTTAATGTGCTGGTGAATATCCTTGGCAAGAGCCCGGCCGAGTTGTTCCGGGAATTCGAAGGGAAAAATGATAATAACGGCGGCACCGGCGACGTGAAATATCACTTGGGTTTCTCTTCGGATATCGAGACGGAAGGCCGCAATGTGCACGTGGCACTCGCTTTTAATCCGTCCCATCTCGAAATCGTCGGACCCGTGGTGCAAGGCTCGGTGCGCGCACGTCAGGAACGCAGCCATGACAAACGAGGCAATCGCATCCTGCCCGTGGTCATCCATGGTGACGCGGCGTTTTCGGGCCAGGGCGTGGTTATGGAAACCTTCAGCATGTCGCAGTCGCGCGGCTACTCGACCAAGGGCACCGTGCATATCGTGCTGAACAACCAGATCGGGTTTACCACGAGCAACCAGCAGGATGCGCGCTCCACACTTTACTGTACCGATGTGGCGAAAATGGTTGGGGCACCGATCTTCCATGTCAACGGTGACGATCCCGATGCGGTGCTGTTCGTCACGCAAATTGCACTCGATTTCCGCATGACCTTCCACAAGGACGTGGTGATTGATCTCTTCAGCTACCGCCGTCACGGCCATTCGGAAGCCGATGAACCGTCGGTGACCCAACCGGTCATGTATCAGCGCATCCGGGAATTGCCCACGACACTCGCGCTCTATAAGCGCGTTTTGGTGGAAGATCGGGTCATCGCCGAAGACCAAGCGGCGGAAATTACTCAGACTTATCAGAAACAGCTTGATGACGGTGTCTGTGTCGCACCGCATATCGTGCCCAAGGAGGAAGCCGATTACGCCTTTAACGCCGACTGGAGCGCGTATTCCTCCGGGACAGGCGAATCTTTGCCCGAAACGGGTATCAGTCTCGAGACATTGCGTGCTCTCTCCGAAGCCATGCTTCGTGTTCCGGAAGGATTCGAGCTGCATCCGCAAGTCGTCAAGATCTTCGACAGCCGCCGCAAGATGGCAGCCGGCGCGCTGCCGGTGGATTGGGGATTTGCCGAAAATCTCGCGTACGCCTCGTTGCTCAAGGATGGCTACGGCGTGCGACTCTCCGGTCAGGATTCGGGGCGCGGCACATTTTTCCATCGCCACGCCGTGGTCTATCACCACAAAACCGGCGAGGCCTACGTGCCGTTACGCAACATCTTCGATGAACAGCCGAATTTTCTGGTTATCAATTCGCTGCTGTCGGAAGAAGCGGTGCTTGCCTTCGAATACGGTTTCGCGACCGCCGATCCCAAAACGCTTACCATCTGGGAGGCCCAATTCGGGGATTTCGCGAATAACGCGCAGGTAGTGATTGATCAGTTCGTCTGCGCGGGCGAGCAAAAATGGAATCGTCTGTGCGGACTGGTGCTTTTTCTGCCCCATGGCTACGAAGGCCAGGGTCCGGAACACTCCTCGGCACGACTCGAACGGTATCTTCAGCTTTGCGCCCAGCAGAACATGTTTGTTTGCGCGCCGACTACACCGGCGCAGTTCTTCCATCTGTTGCGCCGCCAGATGCTCTGGCCGCGCCGCAAACCGCTGGTGATCATGACCCCGAAAAGTCTGCTGCGTCACCGGAATTCTGTCAGCACCCTCGAGGAGTTGACGCAAGGCCGGTTCCGGGCGTTCCTCGGGGAAATGGAACCGCTCGATGACGCCGCCGTCAAGGAAATAATCTTCTGCAGCGGCAAGGTTTACTACGACCTTCTCGAACGGAGACAAACATTGCAACGTCGCGATAGCGCCATACTCCGAGTCGAACAGCTCTATCCATTTCCGGAAGCGGATTTGCGACAAGAACTGCAACGTTATCCTCGCGCCAGTCGTTTCATCTGGTGCCAGGAGGAATCACGGAACAAGGGCGCGTGGTACCAGACTCAGCATCGCATCCATCGTATTCTGCCCGAAGGGATGCTATTAGAATATGTCGGACGCCCTACGGCTGCGGCCGTTGCCGTAGGCAGTTATCACCTGCATATCAAGCAATTGAATGAATTTCTTGATCAGGCACTGGGAGCCGTGAAGTGACTTCGGACAAAATCAATCATGTCCGCTGAAATAACGGTTCCCATATTTCCGGAATCCATCACCGAAGGCACTGTCCTCTCTTGGCACAAGCGGCCGGGAGAGAAATTTTCGCGCGGTGAATTGCTCGCCGAGGTTGAGACGGACAAGGTGGTTTTCGAAGTGCCGGCCCCCGACAACGGTATGTTGACGGAAATATCCGTCCCGGCCGGCGCTACGGTGAAATCGGGCCAGTCAATCGCCCGTTTCGATAAAGGCGTTAATACGAAAGACGTTAAAACGGAGGCAACGACTTCAACGGTCGTCAAAACCGCGTCCCCGGCGCCAACCGCCACCGTTACAGTTTCAAAAACCGCGCCGGAAAAAACCGTATCCGAAGCGGCCGCGGTCATGCCGGCGGCGAAACGTCTCATGGATGAACACGGATTGGATGCCCGTAAAATTACCGGCAGCGGCAAGGGCGGTCGAATCCTCAAAGAAGACGTGGCGCGTCAGATTGGAAAAAATGAAATCGAACCCGAGCCCGAAACTGAACCGGTAAAAACCAAACCGGCCGTCGCCAAACCACCCACAACACGACCCGTGACCGCAGGCGAGCGGCCCGAACGTCGCGTGCCCATGACGCGCCTGCGCGCGCGCATTGCCGAACGGCTGGTCGAGGCACAGAGCACGGCGGTGATTCTCACGACTTTCAATGAAGTAAATATGCAACCCGTGATGGAATTGCGGACCCGCCATCGGGAACGTTTCGAACAAGAATACGGCGTACGCCTTGGGTATATGTCGTTTTTCGTCAAGGCCTCGGTGGAAGCAATCCGGCACTTTCCCGAAATCGGCGCGTCAATCGACGGCAATGATATTGTTTACCACGGCTACTACGACATCGGTGTTGCCGTCAGTACCCCGCGTGGCCTGGTGGTGCCGGTATTGCGTGACGCCGATCGGCTCAGCCTGGCCGATATCGAATCCGGCATCAAGGATTTCGGAGATCGCGCCCAGAACGGACGGCTTGCGATTGAAGAAATCACGGGCGGAATCTTCACTATTACCAACGGCGGCGTGTTTGGTTCGCTCATGTCCACGCCGATCCTGAATCCTCCGCAAACTGCGATTCTCGGCATGCATAAAATCCAGGAACGTCCGGTGGTGGAGAACGGCCAGATTGTCATCCGGCCGATGATGTATCTCGCGCTGTCCTATGATCACCGTTTGATCGACGGGCGCGAGGCAGTGCAGTTCCTTATCATGATCAAGGAACTGCTTGAAGATCCGACGCGCCTGCTGCTGGAGGTTTAATTTCATCCCGGGGAATCCAGCGGATCACAGATCAAGGCCGAGCGTGAACTATTGCAAATTTTTTCCATTGTGTTGTCGATCTCTGTTCATCTCGGTTACATGCTCATAAAGGAACCGTGTCGTGGCGACTGAACGATTTAATGTGGTGGTGATAGGCGCCGGCCCTGCCGGCTACACGGCGGCGATCCGAGCGGCACAGCTCGGCCTCAAGGTGGCCTGCGTGGACGACTGGCACGATCCGAAGGGCCAGCCCGCCTTGGGTGGGACCTGTCTCAACGCCGGATGCATTCCTTCCAAGGCGTTGCTTGAGTCCTCGGAGTTTTATCTGATGGCGCGCGCACACGGACCCGGACGCGGCATCAAATTCACCAATCTGTCGCTCGATCTGCCCGCCATGATGACACACAAGGACAAGGTCGTGTCCGAACTCACGGGCGGGATCGCCATCCTTTTCAAAGCCAACGGCATTACCTGGATACCGGGACGGGGCAAACTGTTGCCGAATAACATCGTGGAAATTTCGAACGATTCGGCGCACCGCCGGGTCGAAGCGGATCAGGTGATTCTTGCGAGCGGTTCAATCCCCTCCGGGCTTAAAAGCGCCGCGTTTGACGGGAAGTCAATTGTCGATTCGCAGGCGGCGCTCGAGTTCAGGGAAGTACCACGCCGTCTCGGCGTGATCGGCGCGGGCGTGATCGGACTTGAGCTCGGCAGCGTGTGGCGGCGACTTGGGTCTGAAGTGGTGCTGCTTGAAGCGCAGGAGACGTTCCTGTCCATGGCCGATGAACAATTGGCGCGGGAATCACTCAAGCAGTTTACCGCCCAGGGACTCGATATCCGCCTTGGCGCGCGGGTTCTTGAAAGCCGGGTTGAAAAAGGCTCCGTGGCCGTACGCTACCAGGATAAAAATGGCGAGCACGAGGAAACCGTGGATCGCCTCATTGTTGCGGTCGGCAGACGACCCAATACCGACGGGCTTTACGACCAGGAAGTCAGATTGTTGTTGGATGAATGGGGTTGCGTGCACGTGGATGCGCATTGCCGCACAAACCTTCCCGACGTCTACGCGATCGGTGACCTGGTCCGCGGACCGATGCTGGCGCATAAGGGAATGGAAGAAGGCATCATGGTGGCTGAACGGATTGCCGGACGGACGACCACGGTGAACTACGATATCGTCCCGTCCGTAATTTACACTCAGCCTGAAATCGCCTGGGTGGGAAAAACCGAGCAGGAGCTGAAGAGCGCGGGCGAGTCCTATCGCGCCGGTGTCTTCCCGTTTGCGGCCAATGGCCGCGCCAGGGCCTTGGCATTGGGCGAGGCCGTTGGTTTTATCAAGATCCTCGCGGAAAAAGACACCGATCGTGTACGCGGTGTGCACCTGGTTGGTCCGGGTTGTTCCGAACTGGTTGCCGTGGCCGCGTTGGCGATGTCATTCAGCGCCACCAGCGAGGACATCATGCTCACGATGTTTGCCCATCCCACGCTGTCGGAAGTCATGCATGAGGCGTCACTGGCCGTGGCCGGGCACGCAATTCACATGGCGCAGCCGCGACGCGCCCGATCTTGAACGAATTTTCCGCCACGGGAGTTGTTGCTTGATTGTCGGGATGCGCGGCGCCACGAGTAAGTTCTGCCCCCTTCAAGGGATGGCGCGCCCTAGAGGATTACTCGGCCCTGCGGGCCTCGCCCCTTCGGGGCCAGCGTCGCTACGCTCCGCTGTTCAGAACGGCTGCGCCGTCCTGTCGGACCTCTGTTTGATAAGACAATGGTCAGCGGTTCGAAAGTCCCAACACCTGCCAACAAAGCGAAGGAGGCTGTTGGCCCCCTTCGCTTTGTTGGCGCGCCCTAGAGGATTCGAACCTCTGACCTTCAGCGTCGGAGGCTGACGCTCTATCCAGCTGAGCTAAGGGCGCAACGCGTGCAGTTAGCATAACCGCCGGGACAGACAGCGTCCATCGGGGATATCATGAAGAGGGTTTTTTGAATAGTGAATAATTAGGATATACTGGATGTTGAATGATTCCAGGCTCCGCCATCCGGCGGGTTAAAACTCAACTATTTAGGTTTAGTGCAAGGGTAAAACATGACTGATCGTGCATTTATGAAATCTTTTGGGGGCTTGATCTTGGCGCTGGTGGCGTTGACCGTGATTCTATTTATCATCGCCCAGATCGTCGGCGGCAAAGAGTCGAAATCTGTCGAAGCCACGGCCGATGCCAAGAAGATCGCCGAACGCATCAAGCCGGTTGGTGAAGTCACCGTCGCGACAGCGGCCTCCGGCAGTCCGGTAATGGCGGCCATCATTCCTTCGGCCAATGCCGCGGGGGGAGCTGACAAAGGGAAGAAGATCTACGATACCGCCTGCGTGGTGTGTCACGGCGCGGGAGTGGCTGATGCACCGAAACTCGGTGATAAGGCCGCGTGGGCGCCGCGCCTCAAGGCCGGCATGGATGCTGTCTATGCCAATGCCATCAAGGGCAAGGGCGCCATGCCACCGAAAGGGACCTATCAGGGTCCGGACGCCGATGTTAAAGCCGCGGTCGACTATATGGTGTCTGGCGTCAAATA
>Ga0214471_10003962_pt1 | contig 11465 bp, 9 predicted proteins | sample RVTome_5_FD_207665 | JGI IMG/M metagenome (GOLD analysis project Ga0214471, IMG submission 207665) | Soil microbial communities from uranium-contaminated site in the Upper Colorado River Basin, Wyoming, United States - RVT142D155 | ecosystem: Environmental > Terrestrial > Soil > Contaminated >... | reverse complement strand
TAGGCGACGGAAAGCTCGATTCGGATCAGCTCGACGTCCGCCTTGAGGACGGCGTCGTCGAAGCCGATCCGGCCCTGGTAGCCGAGGGCGCCGAAGAGGGCTCCGGCGGCGCTCAACGGCTGCGGGCGGCTCTTCCGGTACATTTCCCTGAAGGGTGAAGCGCTGTCCGTCAGGACCTCGTAGACCTGACGGCACATTCCCTTGATCGAGCTGCCCGGCACGATCGGCTCGCCGGCACGGCGCATCAATTCCTTGACGAGCTGGCCCTGGAAGATGCCGAAGGTGCCGGAGCCCACGTGGACCGGCGACAGCGTTTCAACGTCGAGCTCGATGACACCGCTGCCGAGATCTGCGTCGAGGCGGTCATGGAATACGGGTTCGGACTCTTGCCGTGTCCGGGGGACGGGCAAGGCGAAGTAGTTGCGGGGTGGGAGCTTTCTCTTTTCGGTCACGGCCTCATCCGGAATTCTTAACCCCAAGGGGGTTGTATCCCGCAGCCCAGGGTAAGCGAAGCGCCACCCTGGGTATGCGAGGGTAGGGATCCGAACCCTGTAAGGGTTCTATAGATCGTGGCGTGCGCGCGTCAGGCGCAGCTCGGGCTCGGCGCGCCGCGCCGGCACGCGGTAGCGCAGGTGGCGCAGGTCGCGGATCGAGCCGCTCAGCGGATTGCCGGAGGTGAGGACCATGAAGTCCACGGCGCTCCGGCAGCCCGACTCGCGGATCTTGCGCTTGGCGCTGCGTAGCAGCTCCTTGGCGTAGCCGAGGAGGAATCGCATTGGGAAGTGATGGTCGGCGATGGCGATCCCCACCCCCACGCCCAACCTCTCGATGGCCGTTCGAAGACCGCCCGGATTCTCAAAGGCGCCACCCGGCTCACTCCGTCGTCAATCGACCGGACTGCGCGTCCGCGCGGTCTCGATCCACTTCAGGTCGACGATACTGGGCGTCCGCGCCGTCCTGACCCCTTCCTATCGACGATACTGGGCGTCCGCGCCGTCCTGACCCCCTTCCTATCGACGATACTGGGCGTCCGCGCTACTTCGCCCCCGCTAACACCGACGCGGACGCGCGGTCTGCCTCTGAGCCGCCCCCATGACCGCGGCGAAGCCGCGGATCGGCAGGCACAGCCTGCCCTACGCGGATTGTCGCCCATTCGGGGACGGACTTCTGCACTGCAGCAGAACTTAGCTCGCTGCGCTCGCGAAACCCTCACCCCCAGCCCCTCTCCCAGGGGGAGAGGGGAGTAAGATCTTGGGACCGAGGACTGAGCCCCCTCTCCCCCTGGGAGAGGGGGTTGGGGGGTGAGGGCGACGAGACGAAGTCTCGTCGATAACGCCCTTGAAATCAGCAGGTTGTGCAATTCCGAGACGTCTAGCTGGTAGGCGGCTCATGCAAGCCCCAGCTCCCGCACCCGACGCTTCAGCCTCAGGCTCGAGACCTCGAGACGGCGGCGGCGTCGACGTCGCCGCCGGCGGCCGCCAGGCTCGCGATCTCCTCGCGGCCGAGGTTCGCGGCCTTGCGCAGCCGCGGGCACTGCCTGTTGCCTGAAGAGTGACGATTGGGTACACTCAAGGGCGACGCAGGAGGCGACCGCCATGAAGTTCCTTTCCGTCCGCGATCTCCGCAGCAAGCCCGCCGAGGTCTGGAAAGGCTTGGCGGCGGCACGGGAGATGGTCGTGACCTCCAACGGTCGGCCCATCGCGATCCTCTCCGCGGTGACGGAGAACACCCTTGAGGAGACTCTGGCCGCGATCCGGCAAGCGCGAGCGGTCGCGGCGGTCTCCGAGCTGCAGCGGCGATCCGTCGAGCTGGGCCTCGACGCCATGACCTCGGCCGAGATCGATGACGAGATCGCGGCCGTCCGTCGTGCCCGCCTGCGTCAGGACGATCCCTCGGAATGAAGATCGTCCTGGACACGAACGTCCTTGTGTCCGGCTTGCTCCAGCCTCTTGGCCCGTCCGCTCAGATCGTGCGCCTTGTCGCCGCGGAAGAGCTGGCGCTCTGCTACGACCCAAGGATTCTGGCAGAGTACGGAGAGGTACTCCTGCGTGAGAGGTTCCGCTTCGATCCCGAGCGGGTCATGACGCTCATGGAGCAGATCCGGGCTGGCGGCGTCACCGTCGCCGCTCGTCCGTTTGCGATCCGCCTGCCCGATCCCGATGACGAGCCCTTTCTGGAAGTCGCTCTGGCTGGAAGGGTCCGGTGCCTCGTGACAGGGAATCTGAGGCACTACCCGGCCGAGGCCCGACACGGCGTCGAGGTCCTGGCGCCGCGGCCGTTCATCGACCTCTATCGGGCTGAGATGGCTGAATCGACCGAGTAGCCCGTGCGGGACGACTGTCTGAGGTGAGTGGCCGAAGTGGCCCGCGTTCGGACCGTGTCCTTTTTCATCTGGGCGGCTCACGCCAGCCCCAGCTCCCGCACCCGACGCTTCAGCCCCAGGCTCGAGACCTCGAGGACGGCGGCGGCGGCGTCGACGTCGCCGCCGGCGGCCGCCAGACCCGCGACGATCTCCACGCGGCCGAGGTTCGCGGCCTTGCGCAGCCGCGGGCACTGCTCGACCAGGGCGTAGAGAGAGGTGCGCGAAATGCCGAGCGTCGCGGCGGCGCCGCGCAGGTTGAAGCGGTGGGCGCGCAGCAGCTCGACGAGCTCGTCGTCGCCGATCTCCGACGGCTTGCGGCGGCGCGGCGGCGCCACCGAGACGGTGCCGGCGGGCGCCGCCGCTGGCGTCGCGAGCATCTTCTCGACCGTCTCCGGCACCCGGGGCAAGGCACCCCTCGAACTGGCCGATTCATTCCTTAACTCATCCTGACCGACCACTGATCAGGTACTGAAAGGGTGTCGCTCTTAGCTCCCCTGATTCAAAAGCCCTCGCAATGCCTCTAAACACACGAGGATAGCCCTCCGCCCTGAGTACACAATACTCGGCAAGCCGAGGCCGGGTCAGTGTAATGCCGCCCCAGAAGTGCAGTTCGTACGCGTCACTGAGACCATGCCCAACGTCCCATTCATTCGCCGAGAGGAGAAACCGGACTTCGTGCCCCTGACTCCCCTTCACCTCAATGTAGCGCTCAGGCGAGGTCGCCGCGTTCCTGATATCGTAGCCAAGCGAGTCATCGTCGAGGGCCACCCACTGAACCCGCGACGGATCGCTCGCTCTTTCTTGCTCCCAGCGGTAGGAGTAGGCCTCGGCTCGGTCCCCAACCTCATGCCGCGCCTCTTCGGTCGGGAGTCGCGAGACGGGCTGCAAGGCCCAGGTCGCGAGGAGCTCTGCCACGAGAGCCGCTGGGACTCGAAGGTGGCTGTCGAGGACGACCTCACGCCAGCGACGAAGGGTACCAGTCAACTGCGCAGCCACGCCGATTGCGGCCGATCGCTTACAGACGAGATCACCAGTGCCGGTGAACGCACCGGTCGCAAGCAGCCTGCGCGCCTGGTTGCGGAAGTACCCGGCGTCAATGAGCGACCGAGCGAGCAGGCGCCCTCCTTGCTGATGGTCCTGAGTGGCGACCCGGCGACCGCCCGCGGTGAGGCGGGTGAGGCTACCTCGGCGCTCGATCAAGCCGGCGCCGAGCAACACGTCGATCAGTCCCTCAACGTCATCCAGCGGACCGGCGCACCGGTTCCAGACAACCCGTTTGACGCGCTGCTCAGGCACGCCCGGCGGAGGGTGGGTCCGGATAGCCGCAAGGATCTCCGGAAGCCGTCGCAATCTCACCGCAGTCAACCAGTTGTCGATCTCGCCTGTCATGAACCCTCGCCAAGTAAGTAGCGCAGGAGCTCCTCGAGGTCATGTTCATTCCCCTCCGCGTCCGCTGACGGGTCGTCCGACAGGCTGATAGGACCGAGGTTGGCGCCCTCGAGAAGAAGGCGCATTCTGGCGTCTTTCGCCTGAAGCGACGCGTCCGCCAGATGGTCAATCGTCGGGCCCCCGTCGAAGGTCGCCAGCAGGATGTGGACGGTCACCTTCGCGTCGGGAGCAAGACCCAAGCGATGGATCCGGTCGATGGATTGGAGGTATAGGGCGCAGTCGTAAGTCCGATCGAGATAGATTGCGTTGTGGCAGGAGCTATGGAGAGAGATCGATTCAGAGCAGGAGGCGGGATTCGTGACCAGTACGGCCGGACTCTCAGTAGTGAGGAAACGCTGGATTATCGCTTCTCTGGTGTCCTCCTCCCCTGGACGCTCACACCCCTCGTTCGGGTCATCGCGAAGAGCGTCGGTGCCGGCGGGCACGCGACCATCAATCTGGAAGCACGGAACTCTCAGCCGCTTACGGACGAGCTTCCGGAAGTGATCCAGGTTCGCTACGAAGTTACTCCAGCAGACGACCTTCTCTTGCCTGTCCATGATGGACGCCACGAGGTCCAACGCCGCTACCGACTTCGCTGGAAGCTCGTTGTGCTGGTAAGCGGCCAAGCGCTCCATGAGCGTGGGATGCCTCTCCTCAAGACGCGGAAGCCGATAGTATGAGTCCCGCACGTTAAACAGCGCGGGGTTGGCCGCGGCCTGCAGGAGCCGGATTGGCCGGCCGCGTCGGAGAGCATTCAGCTTGTCCTGCCAAGTCGTTGCATCCTGGAGATGCCGGCGAAACTGATTGCATATCAGCTCATAGATCTCGGCCTGCGTATCACGAAGTTCAACTCCATGCCGAAACACTTCGTATGGCGGAAGTCCGAGGGCCTCTTTCGGCGCCCGCGAGACAAAGGGCCCGACCTTGCTCAGCACACCGTCGAAATCGGCGTCGACCTGGACGGCGAATGCATCGCGCGTCCCCGTAAGCAGACCATCGGGCCAGAGAACGTTGAGCTGCGTGTAGAGATCCTTCCCCGACTGCGGCATCGGCGTGCCCGACAGGATCTGACGAACACGAGCTTGCCGCGCCAGCTCCATCAACGCCGGCGCCCAGACACCGCCACGGAAGCGCTTGATGCGGTGAGACTCGTCGACCACCAGCATGACGTTCCACTCTCTGAAGAGCCGTAGGAGGAGAAGCTGGTCGGCTGCCGCTATCGCGTAGCTCAACAGCAGCACCTGGCGCGCGCCAACTTGCTCGTATGCCGCCCGCCGGCTCGCGGCGTTGCCCCTGACGCGGCGAACCTGAATGCGACCGCCAGTTGCTGCGCGGGTCTCCTGCTCCCATGGGTCGAAGCAAGCAAGCGGACCGACCACCACGATCAGATCAATCGTGCTTGACTTCATGTGAGCAACTGCGGTCGCCAGCGTGGTGACGGTCTTGCCCGATCCGGGCACCGAGAAGTTCGCCGCGTTGATGGCGGTAAGTGCGTGCGCCGCACCGTCGAACTGATGCGGTCGCAGTGTCCGCGATGCCTGCCAGCCGAACTGAGAGAGCGCCCGATTCAGGCTGTTACGGTCGAAGTCGCGGTCTCCCGCCTTCAGCGCCGACGCGGCTTCTCGTGTACGTTGAAAGCTCCGTCGTCGCTCGAGCTCCTGTGTGATCGCCGAGTCTGCGATGCCTTCCGCTCTCACGCCGTAGCCATGCGACGTGAGCCAGTCATGAACCCGCATGACGAGCCAAGTCACGTTGTGGCGTCGGCCGGGGACACGCCAACCTTCATCGACCGGCACAGCTCCGAGCGAGGCGCGGAGGTATAGGAACGCCGCTCGGTCGTTGGCGATCTCCTCGCCTAAGACGAGGAGTCCATTCTCCTCGGGCCGAATGGTGACTGTCGCCACTGCATCAGCCTTCGTCAGCTAGAAGGTCGCGGTGATCGTCCGCCCACTCGACTATCTCCCTGAGCGCACCGCTGACCGCTGCCCCCTCCTCAGCGTCCGTGATCGCGCTGGTCAAGCGGTCTCCCGAAGCCAGGGTCTTCAGGCGGTTGATCACTTCACGAATGGTCTTCAGGACGTCTCTCTGCCGGGAAGCCCTATATCCATCAATGGCATCATCGATCAGCCGCCCAACCGCTGGCGGGCGGTTCACAACGGAGGGAGTGCCGCCGTCGTATTCCTCGTCGTCCGACTCATCGGGACCGGTCTCCGTTGGAGACGTAAGAGTAGGCCTCTTGTCGGGCTGAATCTGCCTCTCGGTTTCGGAGACGTCTTCAGCAAGGCGATCGAATCGCGCTCGATCATTCCGGAACATCTTCCTAACCTGGCGGATATCTTCGTATTTCTTGCCGGCATTTACGCACGCAAAGAGAACCTGGAGCACGCGATCGAAGTCGTCGGAGTAGTCGGACTCGACGTTGATCATCATCCTTCCAATGTCACGGAAGATCTCGAGTCTGCGGAGTAAGATATGGTATTGGCCAGACTTGCTGGAGTCTTCCAGGAAGAGGTCCATGAATTTCACGGCGTAGAGATCGCGAACGACTTCAGGTTTGGACTTCTCGACGGTCGTCTGGAGCTTGCCCGCGACCTCGCCGATGGAGCTTGTGTCGAACCAGTCCACCTCGCGGATCATTGCCGCCTCGCGCAGCGCGAGTAGGTAGTCGATGTCGTTGTAGCGGACCTTAAAGTTCTCGGTGAGCTGCTCGCGCTGCTCCATCTCGAGCAAGGCGGCCTCGTCGATCTCGGCAGGGTCGAGGATCACCGCCATGACCCACTCGCGCCCACTATCGCCGCTCTCTCGTTGGACTCGCTTGATCATTGCAAGACGGCGATTGCCGTTGCGAACCGTGCCGTCCGGGAGAATCCAAAAGGGCGTCTCCTGTCCTCGTCGATCCCAATCGTTCTTGAGCGCCTCGTAGTCTCTCGAAGCAGTGCCGCCGATGCGCCCGTCTACAACCTTATGGGACTTGTCAAGGAGCAGCGACTCGATGCTCAGCTCGTCGTTCGGATGATTCTCCGGATCGAGGCTTCTGCCAAGTTGGTCCTGCGCCCAGAGCCGTTCTGCCGCGAACCTCCGGTTGTCCACGTTCAGGACGAGCGCATCCACGGGCACTTTCCAGACATCGCGGAGGCTCCAGTCGTCCTGGATCCAGAGCTTGGCCTTCTCGTTGCATCGGGTCTTCCGGGTCTCGATGGCGTGCATGCGCTCGGCAGCGGTCTTCGGCATTAGTTCATACTCCTCGGGCGGGCGAATCTCGAAGCGACCACTTTATAGGCTAAGGTCATGTTATTCTGATCGGCGCTGCTGACCCGGAGCGGCTTCACTTCCTCGATCCACTCGTCAACGGTGAAATGGGGCACGCACGGTTGGGTCTCGTCGCGCCGGCGGCACACGATCACAAGGTCCCATTCGCTGTTTCCGTCATGGCTGTGGTACCCCATGTGGCCGTCGCTTCGAACGGGCCAGATGGCGGTGACGCGTAGGTCGGCTGCGTCAATCGCCTCACCGATGGCATCCCAGGCGTCTGAATTCGTGGAGTGGTAAGTGAACGCGAGCGGACGGCCAGCTCGGAGCCGCGCGGCTGTAACACGCATACAGCGCCCAAGATAGACGCCAAAGGGTTCTGCACCGTTGCCATTCCCAGGTAGGAGCGGCAGACCGGCGAGCTGGGAGTCCTCTTGCCAGGCCCGGTAAAACGCCGACAGCTCATCGTAGGCGATGTAGTCGTAGTAGGGGGGGTCGAAAATGCAAGTGTCGACGTCGGATGGGGTCTCGGATGCCGGGAGGTCAGCGGAGCGGCAGGCCAACGCAGCGTCGATACCCGTCGTGGCGAGGTCGAGGTCGACGGCCACCGCCCGCTGCTCGGAGTCGTACCACGTATATCGCCGTACGGGCGCCTTCCCGGCAGCGCGTTCGATCCGGGCCAGGCAAGCTGCGATCGTGCCGCGGCCACCGGTTGGGTGGAGGGGATTGAGCTCCACGGCGAGGGCAGGAAGCGAGTAACCTCGAACGACGAACAGCGCCGAGAGCCTGCCATAGTCGGTCGCGTAGCCGCAGAGCCGATTGTTCGTTGCCAAGGCGTTGGACAGAGCCAACTCGAGCGCCCGTGTGACGGGCTTCGGCCAGTCGCACTCGGAGACCCACTTCCAAGCGGATCCCAGGACCAGAAGCTGGCGCGGCGTGAAAAGCTGCTCGTAGCGGGTGATTCCGTAGCTGACCGGCCTTTCGTCGTGATGGCCGACCTGCACTTCGCCGTCAGGAAGATGTAGGTGCTCGCGTCGACTGGCCAGGGATCGTCGCGCCGACCCCAGAGCTTGGAGGTCCTCTCTACTTGGTGGCCGCAAGCGTCGTCGTCCCTCCGCCGGAGTCTCTTCCACTGCGACGAGGCGTTGCTCGGCAACGCCTGTCTGAAGATCGCGGTGCGTCAATCTCGCTGAGCAGTTGGGGCAAGAATACGACTGACCCGAGAACGTGCCGGACCAGACATCACGCTGCCTTCCGCAGCAGCGCAGTCGCACGGCCTCGGCGCTCCTCATGTGACGGAGGGAGAAGCAGGTCGGGCAGTAGCAGGTCAGTCCGTTGTCGCGAACGACTGCCCCTCGTCGCCGGAGATCCCGGGCGAGCACCAGATTGCGGTAAAGCGGGCCACAATGCCCGCACGATGGGCACTCCACGATCGGGATGTGAAAGTAGTGCAGGGGTGGCACCTCGTCCTTCGTCGGGTAAAGCTCCGCGAAGGTGCTGGTGAGCCGCTCGAGCAGTTCGGTCCCCGCCCTCCGAAGGGGCTCTTGTTTTGGGGGCTTGAGCTCCGCGCTCACAATGCTCACGGCCAATGGATCGACATCGCCGCCGACGACGTCTGCCCCGAGGCGGGCTGCCTCAATCAAGGTAGACCCTCCACCGGCGAAGGGGTCCAGCACACGTCTACCTTCGAGCGGGCGATCACTAGAACCGAACGCCTGCCAGAACTCCTCGGTCGTGGCGTCTGCGTCGAGGTGGCTAGCGATGAGCAAGCCCCGAAGCAACGCGGGCGGCCGACGGGCCCACCATCGGTGAATACCGTAAACTGGGTCGCGGACTCTCCGATCGGCGCTGATGACGAGCGAGAGCTCTCGGAATGGGAATCTGTGCTCGAGTAACGTACTCCGTATGCACGGGGCTTTGACGGTGGCCACGCGTGCTGGCTGCTCCACCGTCCCACGTTCGCTCAGAGTCGAGTAGCCAGCTTGGCCTCCGATCTCACCAGTCAATGTCGCCGCGCCCTGCATCAGTCCTCACTTCTCGTGGCACCAAGCTCGCCAGTGATGGCCTGTGCGTCGAACGGCCGCCTCGCTTCATCGGCGCCAGGCTTGCTCAGAGGGGCCTACGACCGGGGGTCACGCTACCGTAGCGCTCCCGCTGTTGTCAATGTGACGAGAGGGGCGAACGAAGCGCGGAATCTCGATGACGGCTCGATGTGTGGGAACCGCAGCTTCACGCCAGCCCCAGCTCCCGCACCCGACGCTTCAGCCCCAGGCTCGAGACCTCGAGGACGGCGGCCGCGGCGTCGACGTCGCCGCCGGCGGCCGCCAGGCCCGCGACGATCTCCTCGCGGCCCAGGTTCGCGGCCTTGCGCAGCCGCGGGCACTGCTCGACCAGGGCGTAGAGGGAGGTGCGCGAAATGCCGAGCGCCGCGGCGGCGCCGCGCAGGTTGAAGCGGTGGGCGCGCAGCAGCTCGACGAGCTCGTCGTCGCCGATCTCCGACGGCTTGCGGCGGCGCGGCGGCGGCGCGGACGAGACCGCGACGGCCGGCGTCGCCAGGAGCTTCCCGACCGTTTCAGGCAAGCAGGCCCGCGTCTCGCCGCGATTGGCGATCGCCAACTGGCGGACGACGTTGTGGAGCTGGCGGACGTTGCCCGGCCACTCGTACGCCGCCAGCCGCGCCACCAGCTCGCCGTCGAGCCACGGCACCGGCGAGGCGAGACGCCACTGCTCGCCCACCGCGTCGAGCTCCTGCTCGAGGAAGTACACGAGGAGCCTGCCGACGTCGTCGCGTCGCTGCCGCAACGGCGGCACGCGCAGCTCGTAGCTCGCGAGCCGATACAGGAGGGGCGCCCGGAAGCGCTCGCCGTGGGCCGCCGCCTCGAGGTCGGCGTCGGTGGCGGCGATCACCCGCACGTCGACCTGCCGCGTCTCCTCGCCGCCGACCGGCCGGACCTCGCGGCTCTCCAGCGCGCGCAGGAGCAGGGCCTGGACCTCCGGCGGCGTGGCGCCGATCTCGTCGAGGAAGAGGGTGCCGCCGTGGGCCTGGACGAAGAGGCCCTGGCGCGGGCGGTCGGCGCCGGTATAGGCGCCGCGGACGGCGCCGAAGAGCTCGGCCGCCGCCAGCGTCGCCGGCACCGCCGCCATGTTGACGGCCACGAACGGTCCGGCACGCCGGCGGCTGGCCTGGTGGATCGCCCGCGCCGCCAGCTCCTTGCCACTGCCGGTCTCGCCGCGCACCAGCACCGGCACCTCGACGTCGGCGACCTTGCGGATCGCCAGCCGCAGCGCGACGATGGCCGGGCTCTCGCCGATCAGACCGTAGCGCGGCAGGCCCGGCACCGTCACCGGATCGACGAAGTGCAGGAGCAGGGCGACGTGCCGGCCGAGCAGCAGGACGACGCCCTGGTCGAGCTCGCCGGCGGCGAACGTCCGCGCGGTGACCGGCTCGCCGTCCACGACGACGCGGGTGCGGCTGCCGCACGCGTCGAGGCGGACGCCGCCGAGCCCTTCCCGCCGCAGGCGGATCGGTTGGCGGCTGAGGCTGGCGTGATCGAGGGGACGACGCTGCGCGGGAGCCGCGGCGCCGGGAGCGGCGCCGGGAACGCTGAATCCGGGCTCGCGCCGCGACAGCAGGGCCTCGCCGCCCGCCGCCAGGCTCAGCAGGGGCGCCCGCTCCCCCACCCGCCGCAGGTCAGGGTGGTGGAGCACGCTGAGGCCGGGCACGCGCGGATCGAGCGCGGCGAGGCCCGCGGCCCCGTCGGTCTGGGTCACCGAGCTGTCGTGTTGACCGGGCACGAGCCGATCCTAGCAATTGACAGTCGCGAACGCGCCTTCTACCCTGTCGTTCAGCTCGAGCGCAAGGAGGTGATCGCAATGAGCGTGAGGACCGGAATCAAAGCCGGACCCGAGATGGTGGTCGGCGACGGCGGCACCGGCGGCTGATCGGTCTCGCCTGTCGGCGAGCCCAGCTCCGCCACCAGGCGGCGATAACGCGGGTCCGAGCGGAGTCCGAAGAGCTCCGGGTCCTCCTGCACCTCGCGCCGCGGGAAGCCGGCGCGCAGCGCCGCCGCGAGCGCCGGCAGGGCGCGGCCGCGCTCGCCGCACACCTCGTAGGCGACGGCCGTGCGGTAGAGGTCCTCCGCCTTCCTCTCGCCGGGCGCGGCGATCTCGGCCAGCGCCGCGCCGCAGTCGCCGCGCTTGGCCAGGTAGAGGCCGAGGCGGCTGCGCAGGAGGGCGCTCTCCGGTTTCGCCGCGAGCTCGCCGCGGAGCAGCTCGATCGCATGCCCGTAGGCCTCCTTCGCCGCCGCCTCGTGCCCCGCCGTGAAGCGGTGGGCGTCGGCGAGGTTGGCCCAGTAGAGATAGTAATTGCCGCCGCCGAGCCGGAGGGCCTGCTCGAAAGCGCGGACGGCGGGGACGTAGAGCC
>Ga0214471_10003960_pt1 | contig 11467 bp, 14 predicted proteins | sample RVTome_5_FD_207665 | JGI IMG/M metagenome (GOLD analysis project Ga0214471, IMG submission 207665) | Soil microbial communities from uranium-contaminated site in the Upper Colorado River Basin, Wyoming, United States - RVT142D155 | ecosystem: Environmental > Terrestrial > Soil > Contaminated >... | reverse complement strand
TGCTGGGTTCACGTTCGTAGAACAGGCGATCCTCATGGAGGAGATGGGGCGTGTTCTGTTCCCTTCCCCCTTCCTCTCGACCGTCGTGCTGGGGGCCGACCTCATCCTCGGAGCCGGCTCCGAGGAGCAAAAGCGGGAGCTGCTTCCCGGAATCGCGTCGGGTGAACGCACGGTGGCGGTGGCGCAGGTGGAGGCGAATGGGTCATGGGGCGCCGACGGCATAACGATGATCGCCAAGAAGGACGGGTCCGAGCTGGTCCTCGACGGGATCAAGTCGTTCGTGGTGGACGGCCACACCGCTGACACCCTCATCGTGGTGGTCCGTACCGACGACACGTCGACCGGCGAGGAGGGGATCAGCCTGGTCGTGGTCGATGCGGACGCCGCCGGGCTCACCCGGCGGCGTCTCGAAACCATGGACATGACCCGCAAGCAAGCCGAGATCGGCTTCGAGGGGGTCCGGGTGACGGCCGCCGCGATCCTCGGCGCCGAGGGCTCAGGCTGGGCCGCCCTCCAACACACCCTGACCCGAACGATCGTTGCCCTCGCCTTCGAGCAGGTCGGCGGCGCCCAGAAGTGCTTGGAGATGTCGGTCCAGTACGCCAAGGACCGTGTCCAATTCGGTCGTCCGATCGGTTCGTTCCAGGCGATCAAGCACAAGTGCGCCGACATGCTGGTGGCGGTCGAGTCCGCCAAGTCGGCGGCGTACTACGCAGGCTGGACGGTGGCGAGCGGCGACGAGGAGCAGCAGATCGTGGCACCCCTGGCCAAGTCGTTCTGCTCCGAGGCGTTCTTCCACTGCGCCGCGGAGAACATCCAGATCCACGGCGGCATCGGGTTCACCTGGGAGCACGACGCCCACCTCTATTTCAAGCGGGCCAAGACCGACGAACTCCTCTTCGGGAGTCCGGCCTTCCACCGCTCCGTGCTGGCGGACCGCCTCGGGATCTAGTGCCCCGCGGCGAGCCCGCTCAGCCGCTCACCGACTCGGCGAGCTGCGTGATCGCCTCCGGCGGCAGCTCGCCGGTGAGCCGCCCGGCAACGGTGCCGTCGGCACCGACGAACACCCAGAAGGGGAAGGCGTTCAGGCCAAAGGCGTCACCCACCGAGAATGCCAGGTCGTCGGCGATCACGGGGGCGGTCCATCCCTCGTCGGTTAGCCATCTGGAGGGCGGGAAGTTGGGCCGGGTCTCTGCGGTACCCGTGGCCACCGAGTAGAGGTCGACGCCGTCGGGCTTCAACCCGTCGTTCACCCATTGCTGCACCACGGGCACCTCGGCCTGGCAATGCGAGCACCAGTGGGCCAGAAAGATGATGATCTTCGGCCGTCCGTCGTTCGTGATCGATACCGGGTCGCCCTCGAAGTCGGCCCCCTCGACCGTCGGGGCGGCCATGCCGACGGCGGGGTCGATCGGAGAGTCTTCCAGGCGGGGCAACGCAGTGCCGGCAATCACGGGTTCACCGAACTGCCCGGAGTCGCCGCCCCGGTCGATCGTGAGCACCACGATCGTGATCAGGCCGATGGCGATCAGCCCCCCGATGACGGGCAGCCACGGGAATGGGCGGCCTCGGGCCTGCGGCCGATTCGTCATTGGTCCTCCTCCGATGAGACGGAAACGTGACCCATCGTCGATCCCGGTGCCAGGGCCGAATGGCCGGGCCGATCCAGGGCAAGTACGGCGACGATCGTGGCGAAGCATGCGAGAGCCATCAGGGGGATCGAGACGAAGTCGAACTTCCACACATAGGCCGCGCTGCACGGGGCGAACACGTTGCACGATCCGACGTCGAGGTCGGGGAAGTGCTGGATCGTGTAGTGGTACGTGGCGATGAGGCCTCCGATGATGGCCAGGGGGAACACGTACTTGCGGACTCCGTCGTCCCTCCTGAAAGCGGCGATCCCCAGGATGATGGCCAGCGGATACATCGCGATCCTCTGGTACCAGCAGTAGTCGCAAGGCGTGAAGCCGGCGATCTCGGAGTAGTAGAGGCTGCCCAGGGTGGCGATCAGTGCGACGAGCCAGGCGATCCACAGGCCTTGACCGTGGACCGATCGGGCTACTCCCTCGAGGCCGGCCGCGGCGCGATCCGACACGAGAGAGGCAATCCATAGGACAATGAGAGCGATGACCAGCGATCCGAGGACGAGCGTGCCCACGGCGAAGAACGTCGACACCGTGTTGACCGACATGGGGAGCACCTCGTGTGCGAGAGTCGGTGGCCGAGATTACCGTTGCCGCTCATGTGCCCTGCCAGACAAGACGATGAAGACGCCATGAACGTGATGAGATGGAACGGTCAGCCGGTGCCCGTCGACGGGTGGTGGATCGATCCGCACGGCCATCGTCTCTTCCTGCGCGCCGGCGACCTGACGCCGATCTGCCCACGGTCCGGCCCGGCAACGGTGGCATGGACCCTGGTGCGCGGGGTCACCCGCCTCCGGCGGCCCCCCGGTTGACAGTTGACAGCAAGAAGGCCCACCAGTTCTCACTGTCCACTGTCAATTGTGAACTGTGAACTGCGAACTCGATCTGAGCCCGCTCGGGCTCGCGTACCATTGCAACCATGGGTGCAGTCGCGATCGGGGCCCTTCTGGTCGCAGTCCTTCTGGCGATCGTCGCCCTGATGCTCTGGCAGAGCGCCCGCCGGAGCCCGCTCGACGATCCCGCCGAATACGTCGTCGGTGAAGCCACCGGCTATGTCTACGAGCGGCTCTCCGATCGCGCCCTGGGGGGTATCGACCCCGACGACGTCCGTCTGATCCTCGAGTGGCAGCTGCACTATCACCAGGTGGTCGCCCCCCGGGAGAGCGGCACGCGTCCCGTCCTCGGCAGTGGCGACTCGATCGAGTACATCACCCAACGCGCCGCGGAAGAGGGCAGATCGTTCGATTATCTCGACATCGCTGAGGTGATCGCCGCCGACACCGAGTACCTGGTATCGATCGGTGCCGTCGGTGAGCCCGTGGAGGAATCGTGAACGTCCGCTGCGGCCGGTGCGGCTCCCAGTTCGACGTCCCGGGCGTCGGACGGCATGTCTGCCCGGTGTGCGGAACCCCGAATGAGGTGCGTCCCACCGGAAACCCTGGCGGCATCGAGACACCCCCGGCTCCACCGCCCCCCCAGGATCGACCCTCCCCGCGGGTGATCTGCCCGGGTTGTGGCTACAAGTTCATCGTCGGGAAGGTCGACACCGCCCCCTGCCCCAACTGCGCGACACCGGTTAGCGTGGCCGACGAGGGAGGCGACGCCGCCGAGGAGGTCGAGGGAGAGTGAATCGGGATCGCTGGGAAGAGCAGTATCGCAAGGCGCCGAAGCGTCGCGACCGGTGGGTCACGCTGTCCTTCGAAGAACTTCCCGCCATCGGCTTGCCCGCCGACGAGCCCCCCGAGGACCTCGGGTATCCCGGCTACTTCCCCTACACCCGGGGCATCCACGTCACCGGATTCCGCGGCAGGCAGTGGACCATCCGGCAGTTCGCCGGCTTTGCCGGGGTCGAGGACACCAACGCCCGCTTCCGCCACCTTCTCGAGCAGGGCCAACATGGCCTGAGCGTCGCGTTCGACATGCCCACACTCATGGGCCTCGACAGCGACGACACCATGGCCCTCGGTGAGGTCGGCCACTGCGGGGTGGCCGTCGACTCCGCCGACGACATGGCCACTCTCTTCGCGGAGATCCCGCTCGGCGAGGTTTCGGTCTCGATGACCATCAACGGGCCCGCGCAGATCCTCTTCGCCTTTCTGCTCGTCGCCGCAGAGGAGCAGGGCGTCGACTGGCAAGACCTCCGCGGCACCCTCCAGAACGACATCCTCAAGGAGTACATCGCCCAGAAGGAGTGGATCTACCCTCCCGAACCGCACCTTCGGCTCATCACCGACATGATGGAGTTCTGCACCACCGAGGTGCCGCAGTGGAACACCATCTCGGTGAGCGGGTATCACATTCGCGAGGCGGGGGCCAACGCCCATCAGGAATTGGCTTTCACGCTGGCCGACGGGTTCGCCTACGTCGAGGCGGCGATGCGGAGGGGGATGGCCGTAGACGACTTCGCCCCGAGGCTCTCGTTCTTCTTCGACGCCCACATCGACTTCTTCGAGGAGATCGCCAAGTTCCGGGCCGCCCGCCGGATCTGGGCGCGCTGGATGCGCGACCGCTACCGCGCTCAGGACGAGCGCTCCCTGAAGCTGCGCTTCCACACCCAGACCGCCGGGGTGTCGCTCACCGCCCAACAACCGGACAACAACGTGGTCCGCACCGCCGTCGAGGCGCTTGCTGCGGTCCTGGGTGGGACACAGAGTCTCCACACCAATGCCCTCGACGAGGTGTACGCCCTTCCCACCGAGCGTGCCGCCGAGATCGCGCTGCGCACTCAGCAGGTGCTCGCCGAGGAGACCGGCGTCGGCGATGTCATCGATCCTCTCGGGGGGGCGTGGTTCGTCGAGGCGATGACGGACCGCATGGACGCCCGGGTGGAGGAGATTCTTCAGCACGTCGACCGGATGGGCCGCGGCTCGATGCTCGACGGGGTTCTCACCGGTATCGAGGAGGGTTGGTTCCAGGGTGCAATCGCCGACTCCGCCTACGAGTTCGAAAAGGCGCTCGGATCCGGTGAGCGGGTCGTCGTCGGCGTCAACAAGCACGCCGCGGAGGACGAGGAGGAGTTGGACATCCTCCGCATCTCCGGAGACGTGGAGAAGACCCAGCGCCGCAGGATCCAGAAGTTGCGAGAGGGACGCGACGAGGCCGCGGTCGAGGCGGCGCTGGCGGCACTCGTCGAAGCCGCCGGTGGTGACGGCAACCTCATGCCCCTGATCGTCGAGGCCGGCCGGAAGCGCGCCACCGAGGGCGAGATCGCCGGGGCGCTCAAGGGCGTGTTCGGTGGGTATCGAGAGCCGCCGAGGGTATGAAGCCGTTGCCCGTTGCCCGTTGCCCGTTCACCCGTTTCGGGACAGAGCCACCGCATGGGTCGGACTGCTGGCCGCGGAGGAGTCGTCATGAGTGACCTCATTCGGTCACGCTTGGTCGAGTTCCTCGTATACACCGCTCTCGCCATTTCCCCGGTCAAGATCCTCTACCCGCGGCTGGATCCGGCCCCGCCCCCCGCCGCGGTCCTGCCGGTAGGGGACCCGACGCCGGGGATCGGCGCCTTCCGTGGGTAGGGCGTCGGACCGCTCCGAAGCGGGGAGCGGGATGTCACCCTCGGTTCACCACCGCGGGACGAACCAAAAGCCCCGATCTCGCAAGTGCACGGAAAGTGATCGGACGTTTCCGGCCGAAGGCCGAGGGCCGAGGGCTGATGGCTTGGATCCGTCAGCGAGACAGGAACCATCGGTACTAATGGTGACGCGCCGCTCTGCGAGCGGACGCATGATCCTCGCCCTTCTCATCGTCTCGATCCTCCTCATCTCTTGCGACGACGGAGGCGTCGAACCGGTGCGGTTTGGCAAAGGCGAGGTACCCGGCTCGGTTCCGGCAGACTTCCCGGTCCCGCCCCACGGCGTGATCGGGGCCACGATGGTCGACACCATCAACCACCGGACCGAGTTCTCGGTCAATGTCGAGTCCGATTTGCTTTCACTGGTGCAGTTCTTCACGATCGGGCTGGTGAACGAGGGTTACGTCGTCGACCGATCCGGAAGCCTGGGTCAGACCACCTGGGAGATCGGGTTCAGCCGTGGCGAGCTCTCGGGCACGATTTTGGTGAGCTCCGACGGCGGCGGGTTGTCCCAGGCCGTCGTGAGCATGAACGCGACCTGACGATGGGGCGACTTCGCAGATTTCCCAATCACCGGTTCGTCGGGACCCGCGACGACATGGTGGTGCACGACTGTGACGACGAGGCGCGGTTCTCAGCCCTGGAGGCCCGGGTGGCGGCCGACGACCTGGAGAGGCGCAACCTGCTTGCCGGCTTCGGGCCGGACACCCTTGCCGAGGCCCGTAACCGAGGGTTCTCGGCGCGGTGACCCGATTCGTCGACTTCCACGTGCACCCCCCGCTTAAGGAATTCCTCGATGGTGCATTCGGTCCGTTCATCGAAGGGCTCCGGGCCGAGTTCGACGCCGACATCTCACCGATGACGATCGATGAGATCGCCGATCACTATCGGTCGCTCGACGGGATCGCCGTGCTGCTGGCCTGGGATGCGGAGCGGGCCACCGGTCGGCCCGCCTTCACTGGCGCCCGCGTCGCCGAATTGGTGGCGGAGCACCCCGACGTCTTCGTCGGCTTCGGATCCGTCGACCCGGTCAACGGAGCGGCTGCAGTCGCCGGGCTGCACGAGGCGGCGCGGCTGGGGCTCAAGGGCCTGAAATTCCATCCGCCCGCACAGCGCTTCTCACCGGCGGATCGGCGGTTGTACCCGGTGTGGGAGGCGGCCGCATCACTCGAGCTGCCCGTCCTCATCCACACCGGCTACACGGCCCTGGGGGCCGGCCTGCCCGGGGGAGGGGGGATCGAGCTCTCGTACGGTGATCCGACCCTGATCGAGCGCGTTGCGGTCGATCTCCCGTCCCTGAAGATCGTGCTGGCGCACCCTTCGTGGCCGTGGCAGGAGCAGGCCATCGCCATCGCCCGCCACAAGCCGAACGTGTATCTCGAGCTGTCGGGCTGGTCGCCGTCGAGGTTCCCCGAGTCGCTCATCGAGGCCATCAAGGGCCCGCTCCTCGAGCGAACCCTGTTCGGCACCGACTTCCCTTTCCTCACGCCGGAGCGCTGGATGAAGTCATTCGAGCGGCTGGGCTTCTCCGACGATGCGACCGACCGGATTCTGCGCGCCAACGCGGTCGAGCTCCTGGGGTTGGAGACGCACGCGTAATCCCTTGCCCGTTGCCCATCACCTGCCATCTGTGCGTCTCCCCCCGGCTCCCGGGGGAGTCCCCGAAGGGGGAGGGGGGCGGCTGACCCTCCGGGCGAGCCTGGACCCGTGCGAAGCAAGGCCCGGCCGAGGACGGCGAGGTCCGTGCCGGCAGCCGGAAGCGGGCAGCCGGAAGCGGGCAGCCGGAAGCGGGCAGCCGGAAGCGGGCAGCCGGAAGCGGGCAGCCGGAAGCGGGCAGCCGGCAACCGGCTATCCGAAGTGCTCCACCAGCGCCTTCCCCACCGCCTCCTCCCGAAAGAAGAAGAAGTGGTCGCTCCCCTCCACGACCTCGAGTCGGGCCCCGATCGAGTCGGCATAGGAGCGCAGGTCGTCGACTCTCGTGAACTGGTCCCGATCGCCGATCACGAACAGGCGGCCCGCCGGCTGCAGCTCGCCCGGTTCGGGGAGCAGGCGGCCCCGATCGTCGGGGAACCACACCGGTGGGGCGATCCCGGCGTACTCGAACCGTGAGGCTGTCTGCGCCTGCCATCGCAACGCCACCACCCCGCCGAACGACCATCCCGCAACCCCGGTCTTCAAGTCGGGATGGGTATCCCGAGCGGTGCGGACCGCCGCGTCGACGTCGGCGACCTCTTCGGTGCCATCGCCCATCACTCCTTGCGACCGCCCGACACCGCGGAAGTTGAAGCGGAGCACGGCCAGCCCGGCGTCGCTCATCGCGCCGGCCAGGCTCTTGAGGAGCGGGGCGTTCATCGTGCCTCGCTGCCTCGGATCGGGGTGACAGAGGACCACGGCGCCTCTTGGTGTCTCGGGGGTCGACCACGCCGCCTCGAGGGTCAGCCCGTCGGCCGTCTCAAAGGTGGCGGTCACAAGACGCCGATCAGTAACCAGGTGAGCGAGGCGCCCAGGATCGTCATCGCGGTGACGAGTGCGGCGATGATGAGGTACCGCGTCTGCACCCGGCGAGGGTACTCCGGCCACCGAGGGTGGCATGTGTCCCCTCGGCCGAGAGCCTGCGGCAACAGGCTCGCCTCCGGGGGGAGATTGAACCTGCGACCCATTGGCGCACGCTCTAACCTCACGAAGCACCGATTCCGGAGGCTTCTTGCACGACGTCGTGATCATCGGCGGTGGACCGGGCGGCTATTCCGCCGCTCTGTACGCCCACAATTTCGGCCTTTCGGTGGCGCTGGTCGAGCGGGACAAGGTGGGAGGAACCTGCCTGCATCGCGGCTGCATCCCGGCAAAATCCTGGCTGAACACCGCCGAGGTCTTCCATCAGGTGGCCCACGCCGGCGACCACGGGGTGATCACGTCGGCACCCTCACTCGACTGGGGAAAAGCCCTCGATCGCAAGGGCCGTGTCGTCAATCAGCTGTTCACCGGGCTCCAGGGACTCCTCAGGAAGAGGGGCGTCGAGGTCATCGACGGGACCGGTCACCTGGCCGGCCGGGGGACGGTCGATGTGGTCGCTGCCGACGGATCGACCCGGCGCATCGAGGGGCGCCACGTGATGATCGCAACCGGGTCGGTTCCACGGTCGATCCCGGGGTATGACATCGATGGTGACCGAGTCGTGACCTCCGACCACGCCCTGGAATGGACCGCTCGGCCCGACCGCGTCGCCATCATCGGGGCGGGGGCCATCGGCGCCGAATTCGCCAGTCTGCTCATCGATGTGGGCGCTCAGGTGCATCTCTTCGAGGTTGTCGATCAGGTCCTTCCTGGGGTCGAACCCCGCGCCGCCCGCACCCTCCACAGGGCCTTTACAGACAAGGGCATGGAGGTGCACACCGGTGTCGCAGTCGACCCACCGAAGATCGGTCCCGACGGCGTGGTGGTTCCCTTCGGGGACCTGTCGGTCGAGGTCGACGTGGTCCTGGTGGCCGTCGGGCGCGCCCCGGTCACCTCCGGCATCGGGCTCGAAGAGGCGGGGGTCCGCCTGGATCACGGCTATGTGCTGGCCGACCTCGAAACCATGCTCACCGACGCCCCCAACGTCTACGCGGTCGGCGACATCGTCGCCGGGACGCCCCAGCTGGCGCACGCCGGGTTTGCCGAAGGCATCTCGGCGATGACCCACATCGCCACCGGATCTCCTGCGCCCACCGACTATCGGGCGATTCCGCTCGTCGTCTACACCCATCCGGAGGTGGCGTCGGTCGGGCTCACGGAACAGCAGGCGAAGGATGCGGGTTACGACGTCGTGGCCACGGACCACCCGTTCTCGGGGGCGGGAAGGGCAATAATCAAAGGGGAGACCGGCATGGTACGGATCGTCGCAGAGCGTGACGGGCCGATCCTCGGGGCGACGGTGGTCGGGTCGATCGCCGGCGAGACGATCCACGAACTGATGTACGTAGTCGGCTGGGAGGCCCTGCCCACCGAGGCGGCGGCGTTCATCCATGCCCATCCGACGATGGCAGAGGCGGTGGGCGAGACGCTCCTCGCCGCGGCCGGCAGGAGCCTGCATTGAGCGGGTACCAAGACGGGCCGGGCTTTCCTGGTGGCCTGCTCCGGTACCCTCTGAGGAGGTTGCTTTGATCGAGGCCAAGGGGCACGCCGCAGAGCTCAGCGAGGCGCAGCTCCTCGCGATGTACGAGCTGGTGCTCACCGGGCGCATCCTCGAGACCCGGCTCCACACCATGTACCGCGGGGGGCGCCTGGCGGGCGCGGTCTATCCGGGAGTGGGTCAGGAGGCGGCACAGGTCGGCTTTGCCTATGCCCTCGAGGACGGCGACGTCTTCGGCCCGACCCACCGCGACCTGCTCGGCCAGCTGACCCGGGGTGTGACCCTGGAGGAGACCCTCCTCAACTTCTACGGCAAGGCGTCGGCGCCGACCAAGGGGCGGGATGGCAACAGCCACTTCAACGTCCTCGACAAGGGAACGTTGATGGTGATCTCCCCCCTTCCCGATGCGTACCCGGTGGCGATGGGCTGCGCCCTGGCGTTCCACCAGCGCTTGGAGCGCCGGGTCGCCCTGGCCAATTGCGGCGAGGGAGCGACCGCGACCGGTACCTGGCACGAGACGGTGAACATGGCAGCCGTCCTCCATCTCCCGATCGTCTTCACGGTCCAGAACAACCAATACGCCTACTCGACCCCCAACGAGCGGGAGTTCAACCTGTCTTATGTCGCTCACCGCGCCGACGGCTATGGCATCCCCGGCGTCGTCGTCGACGGCAACGACATCCTGGAGTGCTACTCGGCGGCGAAGGAGGCAGTCGAGCGGGCCCGTAACGGCGAGGGGCCGACTCTCATCGAGGCAGTGACCTTCCGCCACTTCGGGCACGCCGGGCACGACCCGGCCGATTACGTCAAGCCGGACGAGCGCGAGGAATGGATGGCGAAGGACCCGGTCCCGCGCTTCGAGGAGTTCCTCGGCTCACGGGGTCTGCTCGACGAGGCCCGGCGGGCGGAGCTCCACGAACGCATCGAGCAGAAGATCCGCAAGACGATCGAATGGGCTCAGGAACAGCCGGATCCGGCGCCGGATTGGGTCACGGCCGACCTGTTTGCGGTGCGGTCGAAGCCCATTCCCGCCCCGACCGCTCCCGCGGGGGAACCGATCACTCTCCTCGACGCGGTGGCGCAGGGGCTCGACGAAGAGATGGAGCGCGACGAGCGGGTGTTCATCCTCGGCGAGGACGTCGGCCCGTTCGGAGGCGCCTTCAAGGTGACGAAGGGCCTCTTCGAGAAGTACGGGCCCAGCCGGGTCATCGACAGCCCCATCGCCGAGACGGCCATCGTGGGAGGAGCGGTCGGGGCCGCCCTCATGGGCCAGGTGCCCATCGTGGAGCTTCAGTACACCGACTTCATCTATCCGGCCATGGACCAGCTCGTCAACGAGGCGGCGAAGTACCACTGGAAGACCGGCGACGCCGTTCCCATCGTGATCCGGGGCCCGAGCGGCGGCGGGCTCCGAGCCGGCCCGTTTCACTCCATCAACCCCGAGGGCCTGCTCTCGCATCATCCCGGGCTCAAGATCGTGGTGCCCAGCACCCCCAGCGCCGCCAAGGGGCTGCTGCTGGCGGCAATCCGCGACCCGAATCCCGTCGTGTTCCTCGAGCACAAGAAGCTCTACCGGAGCGTCAAGGAGCCGGTGCCGCCCGGTGACTACGAGATCGAGATCGGGAAGGCCCGGCTCGCCCGGGAGGGTGACGACGTGACGATCGTCACCTGGGGGGCGATGGTTCACACCTCGCTCGAGGCCGCGGAACGGCTCGCCGCCGAGGGGATCGAGGCCGAGATCGTGGACCTGCAGTCGGTCTCCCCGATCGACTGGGACGCGATATTCGCCTCCGTGGCAAAGACATCGCGCCTGGTCGTGGTCCAGGAGGACGTGCCGTTCTCCAGCATCGCCTCCGAGGTCTCTGCCCGAGTCGCCGCGGAGGCGTTTTGGGACCTCGACGCCCCGATCATCCGGGTGACCCCGCCCCACACCCACATCCCGTTCGCCGCCGTGCTCGAGGACGCGTTCATCCCGCAGGCGGAGGACGTGTTCAACGCGGTCCGGAAGCTCGCAGACGTCTAGGAGGATCCATGTCGCATACGGTCACCATGCCCCAGCTGGGCGAGACGGTCACCGAGGGAACCATCCTCCGATGGGCCAAGCAGCCAGGTGACACGATCGACGAGGACGAGGTCCTC
>Ga0214471_10003958_pt1 | contig 11470 bp, 8 predicted proteins | sample RVTome_5_FD_207665 | JGI IMG/M metagenome (GOLD analysis project Ga0214471, IMG submission 207665) | Soil microbial communities from uranium-contaminated site in the Upper Colorado River Basin, Wyoming, United States - RVT142D155 | ecosystem: Environmental > Terrestrial > Soil > Contaminated >... | reverse complement strand
AATCGCTGCATCCAATAACCAGAAATACCCAAAGAAAAATTGATGTGCATTTCAAATAATACATATTACCCTCCTAATCAATCCATCCACTCGACCGGTATCCATAAAGGGTGCTACTTACATCCTCTATCCAGCCAATTCCAAAAATGTCATTTTTTGGTTCGCCCCCAGCATCAGCGATGTAGGGATCCCTTAAAACAAGAGTTGAAGCTGTAAGGGGATTATTATCAGGATCCCAATACCCGGAACTGCTTGGGACAGGCTCATCATATTCCTGCGAACCTGTTAAATCACCTGTCCCCCATTCAACATTAAAGCTAAAGCTCATGGTCTTGGTTACGAAATCGAATGGAGGTCCAGTATCGTCTGTCTGATAATAACTGATCCCGAACCACATTTCATCATTATCGCCATCATTCATCTGATAGCATGCCAAATCAGCTGATAATGAATAGGTGTCGACCGCGAAATGATCAGTCTCATCCAGGTTCGGAGTAATAGCTACTTTTACAATCGGCACAGTGTATTCGCCTTCATCTACTGTGAAAATGGTATAAGCAATGACTGCCTGGCGTGCCGAATGCTCAGTTGAGATACAAGATGGTGCCGGGATATCTACCACCGGCAACGCCCTTGGCCGATCGGGGGTTGAGCCGGTTATCTGCTGGAGATTTGCATCGAACCCGGATGTTTGCTCAGGCAAAAATCTATTGTACATAACAACCCATTCATCCTGGTAATTACTCAAATGTTCCGACCATACTACTACCCCTTCAACTTCGGTACTGATTGTCGATGGATTCAACGAATCCAGGGTTCCGACATCGACACTTGGTCCGCCCTTGTGTTGATCATCGGTGTCAGGATCTGAAATAACATATGGAGTACCCCAATCGGCTCCGTTAAAGTATGCGTCATCTCCATGGATTTTCATTATGTCGCCATATACTTCGCCAAAATCATATTGCGAGTACACCAGCAACAAATCGCCGTTGGGAACGATAGCGAGGTCAGGCTGGAGTTCATCATATGCTGTCGAAGGAGATGCCAATACCGGATCCAGATCCGTATATACGGGATCGTCATCGCCAGCCTCGTATTCTTCAGGGTCCGGGCCGGCCCACGTAGCTGTTGCGGAATCCAGGTTGACCGTATCAACCCATTGGGTTCCGGATGAAAATGATTGAAGTGAGCGTCTTACGCTGTCGGGGAGCATGGGGTTATGCCCCCCCCCCCCCCCGAACATCCGATAATAAGTGAGGAACAAATGACGATGGATACCGCGAGTGCGGTACTGAGTGTGATTGGTTGTGCTTTCTTCATCTGTCTGCCTCCCTGTCAGCTTGAATTAGAATGAAGGATAGAAAGCAAAACACACTGTTCTTGAGGTATTATATTTATACATCATAAAACGTATTCAGGCAATAGATTTATGGATATTTTTTTAAATCTGTTATTCAGTCTTAAACTATTATTTAACCAAGGTAACCGGTAAAGCCAGTGAATATTGATCATGTTGACTTTACGCTTATGGTTCTGAAATAGGGAGGCTGGCAAGGTAGTTCGGCTGTATTTTACCTTGGCTCCCTAATCGGAATCTCGATACGGGTCGGATCCCGCTGGGCCTCCGGCGACGGAACTTCCACTGATAAGACTCCGTCCATCAATGTCGCCGTAATTCTCTCCGGATCTATCCTGCACGGAAATCCGATCGTCCTCAGGAAATTTCCAGCAGACCTTTCCATCAGCCTGCATGGACCGCACGGATAATCCCTGACGACCTCCCCGGTAATGTTCATTTCATTTTCGTTCGCTTCGATCCGGATGTTCTCCGGACGGGCACCCGGCAGGTCCATTTTTACGTGAAAAGAGCCTTCAGCGAAAGCGATATCCACCTTAGGCTTGAAGTATCCCCTGGTCGATTTGCTTTCGCCCTTGACACCGGTGATTTCAAATCTGCCGGAATTGATGCTGAACGTGAATACGATCATATCTGGAGATCAGCCCCGTGGCTGGCTTGGCAGAGATTTCGTAACTCTGCTCTTTTTTCCTGTACTGCCGGCTTTCTTCTTTTTCACATCGCCATTACCCGCCGACGCCGTCTTTTTCTTACCCGTGGATTTCGACTTGTTTTTCCTGCTCACGGAATTAGAGGTCGAATCTTCCTTCGGTACATTGTTTTCAAGGGCTATCTTAACTACATCGCCAATAGTGCTCACATAATGGAATTTCATTTTGTCCCGGACTTCCTTCGGGACGTCTTCGAGATGTGATTCGTTCGCTTTAGGAAGTATGACGTTGTAAACGCCGTACCTGTACGCCGCGAGGACCTTTTCCTTGATCCCGCCAATAGGCAGGACCTTGCCCGATAAAGTTATCTCACCCGTCATGCAGACATCTTTCCTGACACGGCGTCCCGTAAACATGCTCGCCATTGCTGTAGCAATGGTTATTCCAGCCGATGGACCGTCCTTGGGTATCGCGCCGGCCGGGACATGCACATGAACTTCCTTGTTTTCGAAGAAATTCTTTTCCAGCTTAAAATCTTTCGCGTTCGACCTGATATAGGTCAACGCCGCCATCGCCGATTCCTGCATGACTTTTCCGATCTGTCCGGTTATCGTAAGCGGCGTTTTGCCCTCCATCAGGCTCGCTTCCACGAACAGCACATCGCCACCGACCGACGTCCACGCCAGTCCGGTTGCGACTCCAGGTTTCGAATACCTGAAAGTCTCGCTGTCCTGGTATGGCGGGTGCCCGAGATAATCAACCACATTATTTCCAGTGACTGAAAACGGGCCGTTTTCACCGGTTGCGATTTTCCTGGTTACTTTTCTGCAGAGAGTGGCGATGGTCCTCTCTAGGTTTCGGACACCGGCTTCCCTGGTGTATCCACGGATTATCTGCTGGTACCCGGTCTTGGATATTTTCAGTTTTCTGGGTGTTAATCCATGATTCTCAAGCTGCTTTTTGTACAAATGCCTTTTTGCGATCTCGACCTTCTCTTTTTCCGTGTAACTGGTCAGTGTGATGACTTCCATCCTGTCCAGAAGTGGCGGTGGAATGGTATCCGGAAGGTTGGCTGTCGCGATGAACATCACCTTCGACAGGTCGAACGGGGCTTCAAGATAATGATCGGCGAATGACGAGTTCTGCTCCGGGTCGAGCACCTCGAGCATTGCGGACGAAGGATCGCCACGAAAATCGGACCCGAGTTTGTCTATCTCGTCCAGCATGAATACAGGATTATTTTTCCCCGCGTCGCGGATTCCCTGGATGATCCGTCCGGGAAGCGCTCCGACATAAGTACGCCTGTGGCCTCTAATCTCAGCCTCGTCGCGAACTCCGCCGAGAGAAATTCTCACGAACTGCCGTCCGATCGCCCTGGCGATTGACCGTCCGAGCGATGTCTTTCCGGTACCGGGAGGTCCCACGAAACAAAGGATCGGGCCGCGCATGTCCGGCTTCACTTTCTTGACCGATAAATATTCAAGCAGCCGGTCTTTTATCTTATCAAGCCCATAATGATCTTCATGCAGTATTTTTTCGACATGGGGTATATCCAGATTATCCTTTGTCGAGTCATCCCACGGGAGCGACACGAGCCAGTCCAGGTATGTCCTCACGACCGACGATTCCGCGCTGTCCGGATGCATCCTCTCCAGCCTCTTGAGCTCCTTGTCCGCCTTGTCCCGGACCTCGACCGGCATATTCGCCGCCTCGATCTTTTCCTTGAATTCCTCGATCTCCGCGCCTTTATCGTCCCCCTCGCCTAATTCCTTCTGGATCGCCTTCAGCTGTTCGCGCAGCACATATTCCCGGTGCGCTTTTCCAAGCTCAACCTGCGCCTGGTTCTGTATCTTGGATGAAATTGAAAGTACCTCGAGTTCCTTGGCAAGGAACCCGACGACCTTCTTCAGCCTGTTTTCAGCGCTTATCGTTTCAAGAATTTCCTGTTTCTCGGCGACCGACAGGTCGAGATTTGTCGCGACCATATCCGCGAGCATCCCTGGTTCCTCGATGCCATCCGCGGCCATGAGCATTTCCTGTGAAATGTTCTTGCCCATAGTCGCGCATCTCTTGAACTGCTCGCTGACCGTCTTCATCAGGGCGCTGACCGTTTTCCCGTGGTCCTTCTCTTCCAGGATTTCCTCTATCTGCACCTGGAAAAATGGATCAGTATTCATCCATTTCTTCACTCGAACACGTGTCAGTCCCTGCGCGAGTACCCGGACTTCATTTTCAAGTCTCGCCATCCTGAGGATTATCGATAAGGTGCCGATCTCATACAGATCATCTGGTCCCGGCACCTCTATCTTACTGTCTTTCTGGCTGAGTAATACAACCTTCCTGTTCGAGTCTATCGCTTCATCCAGGGCTTTGATGCTTCCCAGCCTGCCCACCGATATCGGCGCGACAAGATACGGGAAAACCACAAGGTCCCTGAGGGGAATTAACGGCGCGAATTCCGGAACTTCAATTCTTTCCGGTATTGATACGGTTGGATTATCCTGTTCGCTCACGTTTTACATCTCCATCCTGCTTTGAACGTCATCAGGCTTAATTTGATCTAAAATCTCAACTGCCGGAGTATATCACACTCCGCGCTATGGTTATTTCAATATAATATCAGCGGGTTCATTACTCAACTGATTAAAATGGTTGAACTAACCGGGTGAAATTGTCGAAATATACAATTACAGTCTTATAAATTTATTAAGCCTTATAAGGTCTAATTAACTGGTATTCATATACCATCAATCCTGCCCTGTTTCCAGACCCATCGCGGGCTTTACCTATATTGCCCGTGGGTGTAATATAAAGATCAACAAATTGGAGCTGTCTCAATGCTGTCAACACATCCAGTAATACGAATTTCCCTGATCCTCATCTACTTCACCCTCTGCCAGGCGTGCGGGGCTCCCGATAATGCTCCCGAGCAGGCCGCCCAGTCCAATGTGGCAACCGACGTAAATTACATCGGCGGTGGAACGCAGGCTCCTTACGAAACCCAGGAACCCGAATATAACTCGCCGATGATCCCCGACGATCACGTACCTACAGCGCTCGCATGGGCTGGCAGCATCCGCCAGGCGATATCCCTGGCCGGCTCCGACCGCAAGTATCGTATCATTGTATGGTTCGAAAATCAGAATTGCGCCGAATGTAACCAGGTCCGGACCGACGTGTTCAACGACCCCGACGTTATCGCCGAAACTAGATACTGGCTCTTCGTTAAAGTCGACACTGACAAGGAAGAAGATACCACGCAGTATATGCTCGGCAACGCGGACCCGCCCGCCATGATCTTTCTCGACAATAACGGTAATCAATACCGCGAATACAACGGTGTGGTGACAAAGGAAGAATTCATAACCATGCTCAAAACATGGAGATGATCCGCATCTTTTAATTTATCGGTTGCCTGAAACCGTTTCCCTTACACTCTCGACAATTTCCTTCATCGACGTCCCCGGGCCGTGAACCGACTTCACTCCCATCTTAACCAGTTCACCAGCTTCCTCCGGAGGAATTATCCCGCCTACCAGTAAAGGGATCTCCGCACCCGCGTTTTGAATTCCCTTCAAAATTTTCGGAATCAGCGTCATGTGCGCCCCAGACAGTATCGAAACAGCGACAATATCGACAGACTCCTGAACGGCTGCCGTAACTATATCATCAGGCGTCTGGTGCAGCCCTGTATAAATGACCTCGAATCCCGCGTCACGAAGCGCTCTCGCGATCACCTTCGCTCCCCTGTCGTGACCGTCAAGCCCCGCCTTCGCCACCAGTACACGTACCGTCTCTGCCATTTTCACTGTATCCCCTTTCCGGAATCTGCCCTGAATTATAGCAGAACGGATAAATGGGGGCGTTGCCTGCCGCGATCCTTCTCACTCAAAAATAAACATTATCGTTTATATCGCCACTTTGCACCTTCTTTAAATAATGATAAGATATATGATGCCATCACAGGTCAGTACGACAGACGGCACAGAGTTTTTCGCAGGCAAAAATACGTACGTAGAAGGAGGCTTCCATGCTATCCCGTAGCCTGGTCGCATTTGCGGTTCTTACCGCTCTAATTGTCCTGACCTCATGTTCAGGTGGACATCCCCCGGTCGCGCCATCTCCGGACGACACCACTCCCGCCTTGAATACGCAGGCGGACCCGGCTTCGTCCGATGGACGCTATTCATGGGGAATGTGGCAGGTCAGGATCAACGCCGAAACCACCGAAGCGGAAATTATCCCGCTGCGTGGCGCGAACTGGCACGTAAACGCCCTTACGTTCCTCGAATCAGGAAGCAAAAGCACTATCGTGCTGAAAGATATCATCATCGACGGCGGCTCTGTGGAACTGAATGTCGGACTCATCCATCCCTTCATCGGACTCATGCAGTGGTCCGGACTCGACGTAAAGGGCGTTTTCATGACCGATGGGTCCTACAACGATTTTCAGACCAGCGGCGACACTTACATCAGCGATGTCGGCGAGCCGAAACTCCTCAACGCCGACGGGTGGACGCGGTGGTGGAACCAGTCGGAATTCCCGATTACGAACTCCATTCTCGGATTCACCGACGGGGTTTACGGCCCCAACCTCATTTTCAGAAGCACGGTAAATCCATTCAAATATTTTTCCGACGATCTCAGCCAGAACGAAATATTCCCCGACGATCTCATTCTTGAAAAACGCGGACTGTTCACCGCGTCCGGAAACGTCAACTGGCGGCATTACTCGATCGACTTCGGACAGCCGGCTCAATGGTATATTTTCAACTATGCTGTCGACGCCTCCCATAAATTCAAGCAGGGCGAGAACGGCAACTCTTCCCCGTCCATCAGCGAACTCCCGTCCCCATTTTTCGAACTGGACGCCAATCAGCCTGAGGCATTTGCTGTGGTTGTGGAAGAGGGATTCAACTCGCTTTACTACGTAGATAACACCTCATCCGGAGGCGACCTCGCACTCACGTTGAAAATCTACGACTGGCAGGCCAGTGAAAATCCGGGCGGCATTTCCGGCGAAGTCACCGAAGTGCTGGTCGAAAGCCCCAGACTAATCGGAGCGGAAGTTCTGCAGGCGGAATACCTGGACGGTACCGGAGACGATTACCAGGGCGAGTGGAAAGTTACACTGACGGATACACACCCCCTTGGCAGGTTCGACCAGGATATCCTCATTACCGTGGTTTCATCAACCGGATCTTTCGACGATGGCTACGATGGTTTCTCGACATCCTTCCAGGGTAATCCCGACACCTTAAAAGCGTACCAGTTGCACACACCGCCGGTTTCCGATGAGATCCCCACGCAGCAGAGTTTCATCAGCGTGCTTGCTCCCAACGGCGGCGAAGAATACCTGCTTGGATCAAACGTCCCCATCTCCTGGACCTCATCTTCCGGAATCAGCTTCGTTGACATCGACTGGACAATCAACGGGGTGGACTGGAATTCGATCGGAATCCAGCCGAACACGGGAAGCTACAGCTGGAACACCAGCCTTAGCCCCATCCCGCCCGCGTCCGAAAATCTCGTCATCAGGATCAGCGACGCTTCCGACCCGGCGACCTTCGATCAGTCCGACGCCGCTTTCGCGCTCGAGACACTTACTCTCGATTACCCGAACGCAGCCGACGACCTCGAGATCGGAATTCCAATGAACATAACCTGGAGCACCGGAACCGGCGGAGCGAATGTCATCGAGTATCTCGACATCTGGCTCTCCCTCGACGGCGGCGTGACATACACTTTCCAGTTGAATTCGGTTGACGAGCCTAACGACGGCAGTTTTTCATGGACCCCGCAGCTCGCTCACGTCACCACTCAGGCAAGGATCAGAATTCTCGATATCGATAAGCCGACCGTGTTCATCGATGAGAGCGATGGAAATTTCGAAATATTTGAAAAGCATGAACTGACCCTCGCCGAATACCAGTCGTGGTTTGATGGCGGAACATTGTCATATCGTGGACGGTACACAACCACTCTCTCAACATTAAGCCAGAGCTATTATAACGGTACCAATACAAGCTGGGATTTCACTACCACACCATTCACCACTCACCTGGGTGGAAGTAACTTCAATATGACCTTCACTTCCACTCCTCCGAAACTGGGCTGGTCAGGAACGTGGGGAAGCGGAGTGCGTTCGATGAGGACGAGTATCGCCGGGCCCGCCGGACGTCAGCCTTACTGGGTATTCAATTTCGACTCGGCGAATAATGATCTTTACAACAAGGGATCGCACGGATATATCGACGCCGATAAAGACCTTGCAACTTCCTGCTTATCTTACATCGCGACCACCGCGACTCACCAGTTTACTTTGAGTTCCAACAATGATATCCAGTTCCCACTCGATGAAAACAGCGGAACAACTAACCTGGTCGGCTCAGGTACAATGTACTGGCAGGATCACTCGGCATTCTTCTGCACTCCAAGCAACGGAACAATAAATATTTCATATAATTCGGGCAGTGTATGGGAAATAATGGCAACCGGAGATGTTACTGTCCCTAAGCAGACCAGTGGATCGCAGAATTACCCACACTGCCTTCTTGTCAAACTCAAGGTGAATGTCGGTCCGACTTCATTTCTCATACATACCGGGCAGCTGCTCTATCAATGGATAGATATGGATTCCGGCACAGTGGTGGCGTTCATGTGGACACACAACGAAGGTAACGGTTCCGTACCCGAGATCCCGTTCACAACTGGCTTCTCTGGAGACCAGGTGCTGCGTGGAATCATCGGAGCTTACCGGGCACCGTAATAAAAAACATTTAATCCTGCAACATATACCCGGACTGCAAGGTCCGGGTTTTTTATTTGCGCGCCCGTGTGGCGCCTGCAAAATCCGCAAATATAATGCGCAAATCCTGTCGGTATCCTGATGGCGGATTTATGCAGGTGTATTGACTTTAAGTTATTCTCCTGCACCCGCATAAATTCGCCATTGGCGAATTTTGTGGGCGGCACAATCCATATCAAAAAAACTCCGACCTTTCCAGCCGGAGTTACCATTTTTCATCTTAAAAAATCTCTACCCTTCGTTCTTCGCACTGCCGACTTTCGGAGCCTTCAGCGCGAGCACCCTCTTCTCGAACGTAATAATCTCATTCTCGCCTACACCCTCGACATCGATATCGAATCGTATAGTTTCATATTAAATAGATTTTCCCCCACCTTATACATTCCTGCGATTGCCTTGCATCTATACGCTTCCCACACTCTCATGGTAAAAAATTAGCTCAGAGAAACCATTATGAAAAAGCACCTAACGGTAATAATAGAAAAAGAAGGCGATGGCTACGTGTCGTTATGTCCCGAACTGGACATTGCAAGTCAGGGCGATACTATCGAGTCTGCCACCTCGAATCTTAAAGAAGCGCTTGAGTTATTTTTCGAAACAGCGTCACCGACTGAAATCGAAGATAGAACCCGCGGCGAACTTTACATTACAAGTTTTGAAAGCTAAGTATTTTGGCATTCCCATACATTGTCCTTCGATTGACAAATCACCAACATCGTTATAATGTAAATATGTAATAGATCGTGCGAGGTCTCGCCATGAAACAAAGATCCATCTTTACTTCAACAATCACACTTTTAATTGTATTTTTCATTACCGGATGCGCGACAGGAGTGGGTCCTGCAAGTAACCCCGTATCAGGCGACTCCGAAATAACCCCCACAAATCAGATTAACAAATCAGCCGAAATTACCCCCGACGGCGGCTTGATCGATCTGGGCTGGTTCTACATTGAATTCGACGAGAACGCACTTGTTAACCCCGCGACTGTCAATATCACACAAGCCGAACTCGAACGACCTCGCGACGGCGCGATTGTGGGCGGCGTACCTCTGCACATTTCGATTCTTCCTGAAAATTTCCTCTCCGAAGACGGTCATTACACGATAAACTTCGACCTGTCAAAACTCCCGAACAGCAGCCCCAACGCGGATTTTTCTGTGGCGAATACGAATATCGATATTGTCGGTGAATGGCAGACGGCTGGCGGCGATGTCGCGGGTGGAGCGGCGTGGGCGCATCGCTACGGTGATGTGGTAAAAACTTTCCCGGATAAATCCGAGATTACGGTCGCGCTTGTAGATTTTTCGGGGATACCTGAAATCACGACCGAGCCATATTTTACGGACGATCCGCGTACGATACCGGAGTATTACACTCGAAATGGTCAGGCAATACCTTTCGACCCGAAAAACCTTGGCCCTCTCGGCGACCGCATTCCAGTTATCTTGATTCACGGACTTCAATTCTTTAACATGAGTGAGCCTGAGTCAGTCAGCGATGAATCAGCCACTTATGGAACAGAATCGTTCAGCGAAGTCTTGAAGTATTTGAACAAAAATTATTGCGACGTTTATTCAAGATTCAAATTCTTCTGGTTCAATTACCCTACCGGGGTACATATTTTTGGCGCCGGTGGAACCGGACAATGGCTGGGCGAATTAATTAATCAATGGGCTACTGTAAACGATCCGGCCCTGATGGAACGACCGCTTGTAATTATGGGCCATTCGGAGGGCGGCCTTATCGCCCGTGAATATATGCAAAATCAGAGCGGCAATGTATTTCGCATAATAACAGCCGCGACGCCACATCTGGGGAGTCCGGTAGTAAACATTGCTTACGACGCAAAATACAATGGCTGGATACAGGAATGGATTAATGATTTCCTAACCCCCGGAATACTTGACCTCGCATGCTACGAACCAATTTCTTATGAAGAAGATAAGTGGGGTCCTCTAAGCACAAGTGGACTTGGTAACGATCAACTTAAGTCTCTTAATGACGGCCTTGATCCGAATGATGAACGGCTGATTGTATACGGAGCAACAAGGCAAGGGCCTGCGAAACCCTGGCTTTACTGGAATTCCCAACCCGTGGTCCACCAATGGTGCCTGGATAAACTCGAGTCATTGGTCAAGCCCGGAGGTTTCCAGGAGGGCGCCGGCTACTATTACTCAGACTGCCTTGCACCTTGGCGAAGCCAATACTACTGGAGACAAGGAGAAATTCTCCAAAAACATTTGGATCGAGCTTCGGCAAAAAAGGTTCACATGGACGTTCTCAAAGATCCGGTAGTTCTCCTGAAACTTTACGCTGATATGCTGCAGATCGAGCAGGATCATCCTGACCAAGACCCAATCCCCGGCGACGGGAATTTGATTTGGGCGAAACGAGCTGGGGGGGGATTTTCTGACTATGGAAACGGAATCGCCGCGCTTTCGGATAATTCCACTGTAGTTACAGGATATTTCCATAGTTCATCCACTTTCGGAGAGGGTGAGCCAAACGAAACCACACTTGTCTCTAAAGGCGGAGCTGACATCTTCATCGCGCGCTATAATCCGGATGGAACACTCGCTTGGGCGAAACGCGCAGGCGGGGCATCCTCTGGCTATGGATACGCAATCGCCGCGCTATCGGATAATTCCA